>Ga0302156_10002486_pt1 | contig 15019 bp, 20 predicted proteins | sample I_Bog_N3_2_FD_193503 | JGI IMG/M metagenome (GOLD analysis project Ga0302156, IMG submission 193503) | Peat permafrost microbial communities from Stordalen Mire near Abisko, Sweden - I_Bog_N3_2 | ecosystem: Environmental > Terrestrial > Soil > Wetlands > Peat | place: Sweden: Abisko, Stordalen... | reverse complement strand
AACGGCCTGATCGCCGAAATCGGCGATCTCTCCCGCGCCGACACGGCCGAGCGCGTAAATTGCCGGGGCCTGACGATCCTGCCAGGGGTTATCGACAGCCAGGTGCATTTTCGCGAACCCGGCCTCGAGCACAAGGAAGACCTGGAAACCGGCTCCCGCGCCGCCGTGCTCGGCGGCGTGACGGCGGTGTTCGAAATGCCCAACACCACCCCGCAGACCACCTCCGCCGAGGCGCTCGCCGACAAGGTGAAGCGCGGGACGAACCGCATGCATTGCGATTTCGCCTTCTGGGTCGGCGGCACGCACGACAATTTCGCCGACATCCCCGAACTGGAGCGCCTGCCGGGCGCGGCGGGCATAAAGGTGTTCATGGGCTCGTCGACCGGCTCGCTGCTCGTCGCCGAGGACGAGGGGGTGGCCGCGATCCTGCGCCAGACGCGCCGCCGCGCCGCGTTCCACAGCGAAGACGAGCCCCGGCTCAACGAGCGCAAGAGCCTGCGCGTCCCCGGCGACCCGTCCTCGCATCCTATCTGGCGCGACGAGATCGCGGCGCTGAAATGCACCGAGCGGCTGATCCGCATCGCGCGTGCGACGCGCGCGCAGGTGCATGTGCTGCATATTTCCACCCGCGAGGAGATCGATTTCCTCGCGACCGCCAAGGACGTCGCCAGCGCCGAGGCGACGCCGCATCACCTGACGCTGAGCGCCGAGGATTACCCGCGTCTGGGGACGAAATTGCAGATGAACCCGCCGGTGCGCGGCCCCGGGCATCGCGACGGCGTCTGGCGCGGCGTCGCCCAGGGCGTGATCGACGTGCTCGGCTCGGACCACGCGCCGCATACGCTGGCGGAAAAGGCCAGGCCCTATCCGGAAAGCCCATCGGGGATGACCGGCGTGCAGACGCTCGTGCCCGTGATGCTCGACCATGTCCACGCCGGCAGGCTGACGCTGGCGCGCTTCGTCGATCTCACCAGCGCCGGCCCGGCGCGGCTGTTCGGCATCGTCGGCAAGGGGCGCCTCGCCGCCGGCTACGACGCGGATTTCACCGTCGTCGATCTGAAGCGGACGGAAACGATCCGCGATTCCTGGATCGCCTCGCGTTGCGGCTGGACGCCCTACGACGGCAAGACAGTAACCGGCTGGCCGGTCGGGACCATTATACGCGGACGTCGGGTGATGTGGGAGGGGGAGATCGTCGGGCCTTCGGGCGGTCAAGCGGTGAGGTTCGCATGAACCCGCCCGTTCGCGAGACGCGGGCGATGGTCGCTGGGATGAGCCCGAGGCTCGATCCGGCCGAGTATGTGTTCTCAGCGACCGATGACGAGACGCTCGCGTCTCGGGCGCTAGGCTGGTTCCGCGAGGAGGAAGGCTTGTCGCTGATCTTGGAGCGGGAAACGGCGGCGGTGCTGGGCTTCGAAGTTTCATTGCCAATGAAGCGCATCGTATTGCAGGTGCATTCTGCGCTCGACGGCGTCGGCCTCACCGCCGCCGTCGCTGCGGCGCTGGCGGCGCAAGGGATTGCCTGCAACGTCGTCGCGGCGTTGCGGCATGATCACGTGTTCGTGCCGGCGGGCGACGCGGAGCGGGCGCTGGAGATCCTGGTCGCGCTGGCGGCGGCCTGAGCCTTAGTGAGGGCCCATGGACGGCAAATCGAGATGCTGCTCGGCGCGGCGCAGACCCGAGATTTGCTCCTGCGTCTCCTTGCGCATCACCTCCATTTCGGCGCGGACGGTCACGAAGTCGGAGGCCACGCCGGCCCTTAGCGAGTTGATCTCGGATCTGAGCTCTAGTTTCACGTCGTCGAACTTCGCGTCCAAACGCGCGACATCGGCGCGTATGCCGCGCAACAATTGCAAAACGAGTCTTTCGGGTTCGTCGCTCATCGACACATCCTACGTGCGCAATTATGGCGCATTCGGCCCGAAACGACAATCTCCAATGCGAGCGTGCCCAATACCCTCAATGCCCGTCGGAAAACATCGGCGGCGCGGCGGCGATGCTGATGCCGCCGTCGAGCGGGAGGATCGCGCCGCTGGTATAGGCGCCGGCGCGGGCGGTGAGATAGAGGATCGTCCCGGCAAGGTCGTCGGCGCGGCCGACGCGGCCGGCCGGCACGGTGGCGGCGGCGCGCTCGCGCCCGGCTTCGTCGCCGATGGCGTATTTCGTCATGTTGCTGGGAAACGGCCCCGGAGCGATGGCGTTGACGTTGACGTATCGCCCGGTGAACTCAGCGGCGAGGATGCGCGTCAGGTGATGCACGGCCGCTTTCGAAGCCGAATAGGCGTAAGCCGTCTCAGATTGCGTCACCGTGCCCATGACGGAGCCGAGATTGATGACGCTCGCGGGATGATCCTCGCTACCCGCCGCCAGCAACATCGGCATCAATTCGCGCGTCAGCGTGAACAGCCCGGCGACATTGACCGCGTGCACCCGTTCCCAGGCCTTCCAAGGATAGCCCTCGAACGGCTCGCCCCAGGTGAGGCCGGCGTTGTTGACGAGAATATGCAATTCGTCCGTCCGGCGTTGCGTCTCCTCCGCCAGCGCCTTCACCCCGGCCTCGTTGGCGACCGTGCCGCCAAAGCCCTCGCAAGGCCCGATTTCGGAAAGCTCCCGCGCCGCCGCCTCGCAGGCGTCCGCCTTGCGCGAAGCGATCAGCACCCGCGCCCCGGCGCTCAGCAGAGCTTCCGCCGCGACCCTGCCAAGCCCCGTCGCGCCGCCGGTGACGAGCGCGGTGCGGCCCTTGACGGAGAACAGATCGGTGAGGGTGAACATGCGAGGCGTTCCTCCGAGGGATGATCTGGCGTTGATATAGCAGGCAGTGGTGAAGTGGGAAGCCGTTGCGACGCGGGCGATTTGGGACTAAACCAACCGGACTAAGTCCACGTGGAACGCGACCAAATGGAAACCTTCAACATCCACTACGCGAAAACCCATTTGTCGCAACTCGTGGAGCGCGCCGCGAAGGGCGAATCCTTCGTGATTGCCAAGGCCGGGAAACCCTTGGTCAAGGTCACGGCCCTGGAGGAAGCGCCAGCGCGCGCGCCGCAAATCATCGGTTTCATGAAAGACGGCCTAAGCGTCCCCGACGATTTCGACACCATGTTTCAGAAGGAAATCGAAGAGATGTTCTACGGCTCCGAATGAAGCTGTTGCTGGACACGCACCTCTTGATTTGGGCGGCGAAGGATTTGCCCCGGCTCTCGGCGGCGGCGCGCGCCCTCATGCTCGCTCCGGAGAACGAGAGGTTCTTCAGCGTCTGCAGTTTATGGGAAGTCGCGATCAAGACCGCCCTCGGCCGACAGGATGTTGTCGCGGACGCCACCGATTTTCGCGATCTGATGCTGGCGAATGGCTACCAGGAACTACCCATCCTCGCTTCCCACGCACTTTACACGTCCAAGCTGCCGGCGATCCACAGGGACCCGTTCGACCGGTTGCTCGTCGCACAGGCGCTCGTCGAGGGGCTGACCTTGCTGACGAGCGACGCAACGGTCGCGAGCTATTCGGCGGCGATCGTGCGGGTGTGAAGCGGCGGCAAAACGTCGGCGATCCCGCACCTCGTCGCCTGACGTATTCCCGCTCATCAGGTGGACCCGTCAGACTTGCCTTGGCCCTGTCGGGTGCCAAAAATATATCCGAACAGGCCGGTCAGCAGCGGCAGGAGCAAGTTCAACAGAACCATTTGCGCCATCTGGACCCAGAAACTGTGAAAGGCCGCTTGGTGCGTTTCCAGATCCTTGGAAAGTTCGACCATCAATTTTAGACGTTCCAGGCTCAAGCCCTGCGGCCGCATGCCGCCTTCGACCCGTTTCAGGATGTCCGTGCAACTCTGCAACGTCCGTAATCTGTCCTCGCCCTCGGGGTAAGGGAAGCATCTGTTCAGGACCGACCTTTGATCGTCGGATATCAAGCGGAAGTCGGTCAATTCGTCCTCGAGGGATTTCGCCGACAGAATATCGAGGTCGCTGACCTTCGCCTTGGGATCGGAGGCGCCGGAAGACAGAACTTTCAGAACGGCGTCAACGGCCTCGACATCGGTAAACCCGGAGTTGAAACTCGCCTGATTCAATATCTTGTTGTAAACGTTCGAGGCGCTCGATCCGTCCTGCAAATCCACGAGCGTCAAATACAGCATCAGCACGACGATCGCCATGACGACGATTTTCAACACGATCTTGACCAGATCGACGCCCGCCGCCGCGACGGCGGGCAAAGTCTCCACGACAGCTATTCCCGCTGGCTCCCGGATCTCGGCCGGCTTCTGGGACATGAAGTTTTTGATGGTTTCCGACGGTTTGGCGTCGGGGACGTCCGGCTCGATCACGTCATTGGCATCCACCGGCGGCGGCGGCGCGTCTCCGCCGCCGGCGGGGTCTTCGGGAGGATCCAATGGCGTATCGACCATGCCAGCGCCTCACTCGGGATTGGCCTTCTTCAGCACGCTGTCGAGGGTTGGCGTCGTGATCTGTCGCGGCGTCGTCAGTTCGAGATCGGACGACAGCACCACCCTCCCCTCGGCGCGCTGACTGACAGCCCAATTGAAAAGGGAAATGGCGTCCTTGGCAATATCCGTGAGCTTGACGTTCTTGCCAAAATTCGACTGCAGATCCGCAACGACATTGTCCGGAATAGTGATCCTGACTTCGGCCATGGTTTTCTCCTTTTACGCCGGGCCGCACCAGCGGTCCCGCCGACTTCTGTCCGGATTATATCCGAAAAAAGTCCATGATCAATCCATTTCCCATCGCTCAGGGTCAGCACGTCGTCGATGTCTGGACCGACCGCGCTTTGTCGCCTACCGTATGGAACGGTGAGCGAGCACGCCCAAAACTTCGCTTTCGGGGATCAAGGACCTTGCGATGAAAGTCTCGCTCATCCAGATGAATTCGATCTCCGACAAGGCGGCCAATATCGCGCAGGCGAAGGGGCTGATCGCACGGGCGATCGCCGAGGAAAACCCGGACTGGATCCTGCTGCCCGAGCAGTTCGACTGGGCTGGCGGCGTCAAGGGCGACAAGGCGCGCAATGCCGAGACTTTTCCGGGCGGACCCGCTTATACGATGGCGCAAGAAATGGCGCGGGCGCATGGCGTGTTCATCCACGCCGGGTCGATCATGGAGCGGATCGAGGGCGACGAGCGCATCCACAATACGACGGTGGTCTTCAATCGCCAGGGCGACGAGATCGCGCGCTATCGCAAAATCCACCTGTTCGACGTCACCACGCCCGACGGCGCGGCCTATCGCGAAAGCTCGACGGTGAAGGCGGGCGACCTCGTCGTCACCTACGATTGCGAGGGCGTCACGGTCGGCTGCACGATCTGCTACGACCTGCGCTTTCCCGGCCTGTTCCAGGCGCTGGCCGACAAGGGCTCGCAAGTCATCGCCTTGCCCGCCGCCTTCACGATGCAGACAGGCAAGGACCACTGGGAAGTGCTGCTTCGCGCCCGAGCGATAGAGACGGAAACCTACGTTTGCGCCAGCGCGCAGACGGGGACTTTCACCGTCAACAACGAGACCCGCGCCACCTACGGCCATTCGCTGATCGCCGACCCCTGGGGGCTCGTCGTGGCGAAGGCGTCGGACGGGGTGGGGGTGGTGTCGTCGCGGCTCGACATGGGGCAAGTGAAGCGGGTGCGCGGGATGATCCCGGTCGCGGAGCACCGGCGCAGGATCGAGGGGGATGGGGTGGTGGAGAGCTAAGTATCACGAATGCATATCGCGCATTGTCACGGCGCGATGTCCATTACATGATTGTATGACCGATCGCGACTTCGACAGGGAGTTGCGAGGGATCCGTCAATTGGGGCCATTTCATCATCATGATCCGCATAATTCGACGCGCTTTGGGCTATGCGCGTCCGTCGATTCCGAAAGGGAGCGAGCATGAGAAGACGCGACTTCATGCGCGCGGCGCTGGCGGTCGCCGCCGCGACGGCGTGGCCGTTCGGTGCGTCCCAGGCGACCCCGCTTTCGCGCGCGCGTCCAGGCGATCCCGATTGGCCAAGTGAAAGCGAATGGGCGCGGCTCGGCAAAGCGACCGGCGGCAAGTTGTTCAAGCCGACCCCTGAAACGCGGCCGGGCGACGCCTCGAATGAATTCGCCCGCAATCCGTTCTTTCGCGGCGATACGCCGAGCCTCACCGAAAATTCCGGTTGGCTCGGGGCGTGGCGCTCCATACCGAGTGTCTACGTGGTCGCGGCCGAGAGCGCGGCCGATGTAGCGGCGGCGGTGCGCTTCGCGGATGCGCATGACTTGCGTCTCGTCGTCAAGGGGGCCGGCCACAGTTATCTGGGAACATCCTGCGCGCCCGATTCTTTGTTGATCTGGACCCATAAGATGAACTCGATCGCGGTCCACGATGCTTTCAGGCCCGAGGGGTCGGCGGCGCTCGCGGTTCCCGCGATTTCTCTAGGAGCCGGGTGTATCTGGCTGCATGCCTATCAGGCCGCTTCGGACGCGAAACGCTACGTTCAGGGAGGCGGCTGTACGACCGTCGGCGTAGGCGGGTTTCTGCTCGGAGGGGGCTTCGGCAGTTTTTCGAAGCGCTACGGCCTGGCGGCGGCAAGCCTTCTGGAGGCCGAGGTCGTGACCGCCGACGGCGAAGTTCGCATCGTCAACGCCGAGCGCGAACCGGATCTGTTTTGGGCGCTGAAGGGAGGGGGCGGCGGAACGTTCTGCTTGGTAACGCGGTTCACCCTGGCTACGCACGAACTACCCTACGAGTTCGGAGCGCTCAATTGGACCGTGCGCGCCCGCTCCGACGAAGCGTTTCGACGTCTCATCGCCCGGTTCGTGGAGTTTTACGCAGACGCGCTTTTCAATCCGCATTGGGGTGAGCAGGCGCGAGTGACGCCGGACAATCGGCTTCGCTTGTCGATGGTCTACCAGGGACTGACGAGCCGTGAGGCTTCGGCCGTGTTCAAGCCCTTGACTGACTATGTCGCGGACGATCAGGCCAGCTTCGAGGTGCAGGAGCCCTTTGCGGCGCGGTCGGTCTGGGCGTCCTGGATCTGGAGCGCCTGGATATATCGGCTGCTCGCGCGCGACGTCGTCAATTTCGACGACCGTCCTGCGGCGAGCTGGAGCGATTTCTGGTGGAAAGGCGATGGTAGCCAGGCGGGGGCCTTCTGGGAGGGTTACCAGTCCGCCTGGCTGCCCGCCTCGTTGCTGGAGCCCGCAAATCGCGGCTCGCTCGCCGAAGCTTTGTTCGCGGCCAGCCGACGATGGCCGGTCGGCCTGCACTTCAACAAAGGGCTGGCGGGCGCGCCCGACGACGTGGTCGGCGCCGCGCGCGAGACACCCGTCAACCCCGATGTCGCCACCGCCTTCGCGCTCGCCATCATCGCCTCTGACATTCCAGATCCGCCCGCCGAGGGCTCGCCGGAAATGGCGCGATCGCGCGAGCGAGCGACGCATGTGAACGAGGCCATGGCGACTTTGCGCAAGGTCGCCCCCGGCGCCGGATGTTATTTCAACGACTGCGACTATTTCCAGCAGGACTGGCAGCGCGCCCAGTGGGGCGACAACCACGAGCGTCTCGCCGCGATCAAACGGCGATACGACCCGAAGGGTCTATTTTACGTCCATCACGGTGTCGGCAGCGAGGTCTGGAGTGACGACGGGTTCACCAGGACTGACAAATGAAATCCGTGGGCTTGGCAAAGGAGCAAATCAGGGCAGCGCCGCCCCAGGAGCTACGGTGCGTTACGTTGACACTTTACTTCGCCACAGTCAGGCGACAGCCCCTGACTGCGCAGACGCTGACCCAAGCCAGATGAGGGGTTAATCATGTCCCCCTAATACAGATACTTGAGACAGTTTTTTCACATAACATTCGTAGAATTCTTAGAGATTGCGGGCGGCGGCTATAATTCGTCGCTTCTCTTGCGATAGACGACGAAACGGCGGTTTGGATCGTTCGGCTCGCGGTCCTTATGATCGAAGTCGTCGGCTGGATCGTGTGTCATGCCAACCCTCTCCATTACGCGGCGCGAGGGCGCATTGACGGTAACCGTATAAGCGACGATCTCCTTTAGTCCGAGCCTACCGAAGCCATCGGCGAGCGACGCCTGTGCGCCTTCTTTCGCATAGCCGCGTCCCCAATAGTCGCGAGCAAGGCGCCACGCTGCCTCGACCGCCGGCGCGAACGGCAGGTCTGGCCCGACCTGCTTCAGCCCGACAAAGCCGATGAAGCGAGCGATACCGGGAACCTCGGCGGCCCAGAAGCCAAAGCCATATTTTTCTATGTGTTTTTGGAGCCCCGCCGCCTGCGCGTCGCTCTCTTCTCTGTTGAGCGTGGCGGGAAAGTAGCGGCGTACTTCCGGATCAGCGTTCAGCGCGGCATACGGCGCGTAGTCCTCATTGCGCCAAGGCCGCAGGATCATGCGAGACGTTTTGATGACGAATGTCGGCATGAGAGAGCTATTCTGAGCGCTGTCGAAGCAATGCGCGCGATTCACGAATTTTGACAGAGCGCCTTTTCGTTACTGTGACACCCAGCATTCCGCCGCCGCCGCGGGAAGCCCTACCCCCCGCTCACCGCCGTCAAAATAAACACGTCCGCCCCCGGCCGCAGCGGCGTAGCCAGCTTCGCCCGCCTGCCCTCGACGAACACGTTTATGTGACGGCGGATGGCGGGCGTCGTGTCGCAGAGGCGGTCGCGCATGCCTGGCCAGCGTGCGTCGAGCGCGTTCATCAGCCCATCGACGTCGTCGGCCGAAAGCCTAACGACGCGTTCGGCGTCGGGGAACAATTGGACCAGCAGCGCCGGCAAGCGAACGGTGACCATCGCTCAGGCTTCGACCACGAGCGTTTCGACCGAGGAGATCGCCGGCAGATCGCGCGCGATGCAGGCCCAGGTCTCGCCCTCGTCGCGGCTGGCATAGAGCGAACCGTTGCTGGAGCCGAAATAGACGCCGGCGGGGTCGTGCGCGTCGGTCGCCATCGCCTGCCGCATCACGCCGAAATAGGCGCCCTCCTGCGGCAGGCCAGCACGCTTGTCGCTCCAATGGCCACCGCCATCGTCGCTGCGCCAGACCGCGGCGCTCGCGCCCGGCGAGTAGCGGCCCAGTTCGGCGCCGTTGAGCGGCACGAAGAACAATTTTTCCGCGTCGCGCGGGTGAACAGCGACCGGAAAGCCGAAGCTCGACGGCAACCCCGCTTCGATGCTCTCCCACGACGCTCCGCCGTCGTCACTGCGATACATTCCGCAATGGTTCTGCTGATAGAGGCGGTGGGATTTGCCCGGCGCCATCGCGACGCAATGCACGCATTGCCCGAATTCGGGGTAGCGCATGCCTTCGGGCAGGAAATCGCAGCGGGTGCCCTTGTTGCGCGTCGTCCAGGTCTCGCCGCCGTCGGCGGTGTGGAAGACGCCGACGGAGGAAATGCCGACCCACATTTCGTGTCGGTCGTCCGGATTCGTCACAATGGAATGCAGAACCAGCCCAATGCCGCCCGGCTGCCATTCCGGGCGCGAGGGATGTCTTTGCAGGCCCTCCACCGGCGCCCAGGTCTGGCCCCGGTCCTCGCTGACGAACAATCCGGCCGGTTCGACGCCGGTATAGAGACGGCCGTGCGCGGCGGCGATGCTCCAGGCGGTTTTGACTGGGGTTTCGCCTTGCGGATAGGCGAGGCCTTGACTGGAATGCGTCCAGGTCTCGCCGAGGTCCGGCGAGGTCCAGACCGCCGGGCCGAACCATTCGTTGCCGCCGGCGGCATGGATCACGCCGGTCTCCGGATCGCCGATGGCGTGATTTATCGGCCAATGCTCGCAGTACGGACCTCGCCGGCGCCAGGTCTCTCGCTCCGAGTCGCTTTCCAGGATGAAAACGCCCTTCTTGGTCCCGATGATCGCCAATGTCTTCCTGGACATGACCGCCTCCCCATGAGGGTACATTCCGCCTGCGGTTGCGCCGCGCCGTCAAGATTTCCGTTTGGGAATAACGCAGGCCAACAGCGGACCCGCGAAGCGCTGAGGCGCTTTTTGCGGCCCGTAACACAAAATTCGCGCCCCGCTCGCGATAATTGCGCTTTGACGTCGCCGCTTTCGCCCGAATAGTAGCAGCAAAAATAGACCTCGCGGAAACCGCTCATGTCCGAAGACGAACTCGACCTCAACGCCCTCTCCGACGACGAACTCGTCAAGCAAATGCACGACGACCTCTACGATGGCCTCAAGGAGGAGATCGAGGAGAGCGTGCGCATCCTGCTCGCGCGCGGCTGGCGCCCCTATGACGTGCTGACCCAGGCGCTCGTCGAGGGCATGCGCATCGTCGGCATCGACTTCCGCGACGGCATTCTGTTCGTTCCCGAAGTGTTGATGAGCGCCAACGCCATGAAGGCGGGCATGTTCATCTTACGCCCGCTGCTTGCCGCGACAGGGGCGCCGCGCATGGGCCGGATGGTGATCGGCACCGTCAAGGGCGACATCCACGACATCGGCAAGAATCTGGTTTCGATGATGATGGAAGGCGCCGGTTTCGAGGTGATCGACATCGGGATCAACAACGGCGTCGAAAAATATCTGGCCGCGATCGAGCAGCATCAGCCCGAGATTCTCGGCATGTCGGCGCTGCTGACCACGACCATGCCCTACATGAAGGTCGTCATCGACACGCTGAAGGAGAAGGGCATGCGCAACGACTATATCGTGCTGGTCGGCGGCGCCCCGCTCAACGAAGCCTTCGCCGACGCCATCGGCGCCGACGCCTATTGCCGGGACGCCGCCGTGGCGGTGGAAACCGCCAAGACCTTCATGGCGCGTCGTCAGGGCTCGGCGCAGGCCTTCTGAAGTTCAAATAAGGCGCTCGCTGGTGTTTGGCGGCCAAGAAGAAACAGATGCCGAGTTCGATCTTTTCCGCGGCGCCGAGGCGCGCGGAAAAGTGCTCGTCATCGCCTGCGGCGCGCTGGCGCGGGAAATCCTCGTGCTGTCGCGCGGCGCCCGCGACGCCTTCGACGTGACCTGTCTGCCGGCGCAATTGCACAACCGTCCCGACCGCATCGCCGAGGCGGTGCGGGGCAAAATTCGCGCCAATCGTGCGCGCTATGAAAAAATCTTCTGCCTCTATGGCGATTGCGGCACGGGCGGAGCGCTCGACGCCATGCTCGCGGAAGAAGGGGTCGAGCGCATCGCCGGGCCGCATTGCTATCAGTTCTTCGCCGGCGAGAGAGCATTTTCGGCGATGATGGACGATCAACCCGGCACGTTCTTCCTCACCGATTTTCTGGCGCGGCATTTCGAGCGGCTGGTCATCGAAGGGCTCGGCCTCGATCGCTTCCCGCAATTGCGCGACGATTACTTCGGCGCTTACACCCGTCTCCTCTATCTCGCGCAGACCGACGATTCCGGGCTCGACGCCAAGGCGGAGGACGCGGCGCGACGGCTGGGGCTCGCCTACGAGCGCCGGTTCACGGGGCTCGGCGGCCTCGCCAGCTTCATCGACAAGACGCAGAAAGCGGCCGAGGGCGCATGGGCGGGCTGACGATCATCTATTGGCGCGACATCCCCAGCCAGGTCATCGCCAAGGCCGGACGGAAAAGCGCCAAGCGCGAACTGCCCGAGCGCTTCATCAAGGCGATCGACGCGGCGGCGATGCGCGCGGGAGCGGAAAGCACGGACGCCTATCTCGCGGACTGGCGGCGGGCAGACGCCGGGCCCTGCGGCGACGATCTCGAAGCCGAAGCCGAAGCGGCCGCTGTGAGACTGGACGCGGCCTATGACCTGCACCGCCTCGCGCAACTCTCCAAGCAGGAAGGCCGCGAGGTTTGAAATGGCGACGCCGCTGACGCCTTCCGCCTTCGAGCCGCGCGGCAAGCGACCGCCGCCTTATCGCGCGCCGCGCGTCAGGCTTTGGGCCGTACGCAACGCCGCGCTGCTGGCGGGGATCTATTCGGGGTTCGAAACGACTTTGAAGCGGATCGCGCCGTTGCTGGCCTGGATCGGCTTCGATCGGCTGGAGCGCCCGGTCGCCGCGGTCGAACGCACGGTGAAGGGCGCGTTGTTCGATTGTCGGATGTGCGGCGATTGCGTGCTGTCCTCGACTGGCCTGTCCTGCCCGATGAACTGCCCGAAAGCTTTGCGCAACGGCCCCTGCGGCGGAGTGCGCGCCAATGGGAATTGCGAGGTCTATCCGGAAATGCCCTGCGTTTGGGTGAAGGCCTACGAGGGCAGTTTGGCGATGCCCGGGGGCGCGCGGATCGCCGAGATCCAGCCGCCGATCGACCATCGCCTGAAGGGCGGGTCGGCCTGGCTGAAGCGGATGCGCGAATTCGCCAAGGCGGAACAGCCATGATCGCAGCGCTGCCGGAGCCGCATCCCCATGACATTGGTCCCGACCCCGGCGCACCGCTGGTCGACTTGCCCGGTCATTCTTCGCGGGGACGGCTGGAGCGCGTGCTGCGCCGCGGCGAATTCGCGATCACCGCGGAATTGAACCCACCCGATTCCGCGGACCCGCAAGACGTTTACGAGCGCGCCAGGATCTTTGAGGGCTGGGTGGACGGCATCAACGCGACCGACGGCTCGGGCGCGCATTGCCACATGTCCAGCGTAGCGATCTGCGCGCTGCTGACGCGCGTCGGCTATTCGCCGGTGTTGCAGATTTCCTGCCGCGACTACAATCGCATCGCGATTCAGGGCAATGTGCTCGGCGCGGCGGCCCTCGAGGTCGGCAACATCCTTTGCCTGACCGGCGACGGCGTGCAATGCGGCGACCACCCGCAAGCCAAGCCGGTGTTCGATCTCGACTCGACTTCGCTGCTCTCGGTCATCCGGCGCATGCGCGACGACGGCAAGTTTCTGTCGGGACGCAAGATCACCACGCCGCCACGCGTGTTCATCGGCGCGGCGGAAAACCCGTTCGCGCCTCCCCACGATTTCCGCCCGTTGCGGCTCGCCAAGAAAGTCGCGGCGGGCGCGCAATTCGTGCAGACCCAATATTGCTTCGACCTGCCGCGCCTGAAAAGTTTCATGACCAAATGCCGCGATCTGGGGTTGCCGGAGCGTTGTTTCATCCTGGTCGGCGTCGGCCCGCTCGCCTCCGCCAAGACCGCGCGGTGGATGCGCGCCAATGTCGCCGGCGTCCACATCCCCGACGAAGTGCTCGCGCGTCTCGAGGGCGCCAAGGACCAGAAGGCGGAGGGCAAGAGGATCTGCGTCGAGATGATCCAGCAATTGCACGAGGTGCCCGGCGTCTCCGGGGTGCACGTGATGGCCTATCGGCAAGAGCAGTACGTGTCCGAGATCGTCCACGAAAGCGGCGTGCTCAAGGGCCGCGCGCCGTGGCGGCGGGAGTTCGTGCCGAGGATGCAGGCGGTCGAGAGTTTCGAGGGAAAATGAGCGACGCGGCAACGAAAAGAGCGCGAGTTCAGCGGATCAGCACGACGTCCGCGCTCGTCGCGCCCAGCCACGCCGCGTCGGCGGTCATGGCCGGAAGGCCGCGTTCGATCGCAAGCGCGAGGCAGGCGCGATCTCCGAGCGACAGGCCTCTCGAACGCGTCGCGGGGCGCAATTCGCCGCAAAGCGTCGCTTGCGCTTCGGTGAACGGAACATATTCAATCTTCAACTCGAAGAGCGCCGCGCGTGCATCCAAGCGCGGCATTCCACGTTCGACCAGTTTGGTGACAGTCTCGGCAAGATTGACCGTAGACATGACGGCTTTGTCCATGGCCGCTCGGACCACATTCGCGCCGGGCTCGGACTGGATCAGTGCTAGAACGGCTGAGCTGTCCAGAACGTACCTACTACTCACGCTCCGCTTCCGCGTGCCTCTCCGCGATCAACTCATCCGCCAGCGAAACGCCCTCGGGAATATATCGCCTTACGATTTCCTGAGCTCGCCGAATCCTGGAATCGACAGACTCAATGACCAATGCGCCATCGACGACGCGCGCTACCAGCCGATCTCCGGCCAAAAAGCCGAGTTCGCCGCGCAATGTCTCAGGGATCACCACTTCGCCATTTGCGGCAAGGGTGACAACCGTGGTCGTGTTTCGAAATGTATCGATATTTCCCATGGCAAGGGAGTTTACCACGGAAACGAGCTTGCGCAAATTCGCGCCGAAAGCCGAACCACGGAAGGAAAATAAATGGCTTTCGTTTATCTGCTTAGAGAACGACCGTATCCAGGTGAGACGACGATTCCTTGGACTAAAATCGGTTACACCAAGAACCCGGTAGAGTGGCGGCTCAATGCCAATCTCAAACGAGGAAACCCCCGGGACCTTGAAGTTGCGGTAGCGCATGAATTTGAAACTGAAGCCCTGGGCTTAAGCGCCGAACTGGCCGCGCACAACCATTTCCGAGATCGACTCCATCAAAAGGAATGGTTTTCGGTAAGCTGGCAAGAGGTGGAAGCATGGTGCGACTCGCAGGGCTACAAAAAGAGCGCGCCAAAAATTATGCAATCAAATTAGGCGACTACCCGAAACTGCGGCAAGTTTGGCGCCTGCCATGTCGCGCTCTCCCGGCCTGAATGCCAGGATTTCCATTCAAACCGAAAGTCCGCCATGACCGAAACCCGCGTCTCCTCAGACAAACAAGAAGTCGTCCTCGGCTTCGACCGCCGCTTCGTCATCATCGGCGAGCGCATAAATCCGACCGGCCGCAAGTTGCTCGCCGCGGCGATGGCGGCTGGCGATTATTCCGGCGTCGTCACCGACGCGCTGGCGCAAGTGCGGGCCGGCGCGCACATGCTCGACGTCAACGCCGGCATTCCGCTCGCCGACGAACCGCGCATCCTCGCCGAATGCGTCAAACTGGTGCAGGAAACGGTCGATGTGCCGCTGTCGATCGACAGCTCGATCGTCGCCGCGCTGGAGGCCGGGCTCGCGGTCTACAAGGGCAAGCCGCTGGTCAATTCGGTGACCGGCGAGGACGAACGGCTCGAGGTCGTGCTGCCGCTGGTGAAGAAATACGGCGCCGCTGTAATTGCGATCTCCAACGACGAGACCGGCATTTCCGAAGACCCCGACGTCCGTTATGCGGTCGCCAGGAAGATCGTCGAGCGCGCCGCAGA
>Ga0302156_10002484_pt1 | contig 15031 bp, 17 predicted proteins | sample I_Bog_N3_2_FD_193503 | JGI IMG/M metagenome (GOLD analysis project Ga0302156, IMG submission 193503) | Peat permafrost microbial communities from Stordalen Mire near Abisko, Sweden - I_Bog_N3_2 | ecosystem: Environmental > Terrestrial > Soil > Wetlands > Peat | place: Sweden: Abisko, Stordalen... | reverse complement strand
GCGAGTTGATGGGCCTCTTTGCCGATATGTTCGCCGGACGGAATTTGGCGCCAATTCTTACGCCCCAGGAGTTTGCGGCGCGGCGAGCGGCGCGGTCCGTGGAGACCGGCTGAGGTTTTTTTGAATTCCAGAGTGCCTGGCCGTCCACATTTCGGGTCATTCTGGCTCTTTGCTCTGAGCCCCCTGATCGGATAGCATATCTGGCGAGGCAAATATGCAAATGACAGTGCGTAACATCGTGGCGTTGATGATTTTCCTCGGTGCGATTACGTGCATCATTATGGTGAACTTCATTCTGGTCATGATGATCGGGGAGATCAACAGGAAGAGGGACGCTGCCAAGCAAGTTTCATATTTCGGCTTCCACGCAGGAAAAGTAATGCTGATTTTTCGTGAATACAAGCTCTTGTACCCTTCAAGGCGATTTGGCTTTTTTGCAAAACTTCTGTTTGGTTGCGGGGTGGCTTTGCTTCTGGTTTTCGGGAGGATGATTGGCCTTCCGCTCTGATGAGTGCCTGGCCGTCTACATTCGGAATGGGGCCAGGGGGATGATGCATCGGATTCCCGCATGGCAAAACGCTGTTGCACGGGGTTGACGCACCCTTTGGGGTCCTGTGCTACTATCAGCGTCGAGGATTCAGTTCCCCGGAGAAGATCAGAATGGCATACGTCATTGCAGAACCCTGTATCGGCACCAAGGACACCGCCTGTGTGGACGCCTGTCCTGTCGATTGCATCCACCCCAAGAAGGACGAAGACGGCCACGCCGAGGCCGACCAGTTGTTCATCGATCCGGTCGAGTGCATCGACTGCGGCGCATGCGTCCCGGCCTGCCCGGTTTCGGCCATCTTTGCCGCCGACGACCTGCCGGAGAAATGGGCTGACTTCACGGCAAAGAACGCCGCGCACTTCGGCCGCTAAGCGGCTGCGAACCTGCCTCGAGAGCGCGCATCCCGTTGAAGCGGGATGCGCGTTCGCGTCTGTGCGCGGTTGCACCGCCTTATAGAGTTGCCGATTGTGAGCAAGCGAATCTCTTGCGCCGCTTATTGGGTCCGATCTACTTCTTTCAAGGCGGCTACAGGGTCCAGGTTCGCATTGCGAAGGTCAGAGTCTGGGGTCAATCTGTTCCGGCAGGAGATTGCGAAGCGGCCTTTCTCGACTTCGACAAATTCAACATTGTCGCCGGTCTTGAGTCCAAGTTTTTTGCGCACTTGCGGGGGAAGTGTGATGCGGCCGTTGAAGGTGACCATTGCGGTGGGCATTTGGAACCTCTGCACTCATTATAACCATGGGCGCTGCGGCGGCGTCCCAGGAAAACTGCGGAAAGCCAAGCGGAACGGGCTATTGGTAGTGGGTCGGTTTCAGAATAGTGGGGGGCTGGATAGAGCGGCGTGGGGCTGCTAGAATTAGGCCCAGTCGGAGAACCAATGAGAGCTTTTGAGTTTCATCCCGGAGAGCTTGAAGACGCTCATATACGAGTGGCAATCTTAGATCTTGATTCCGTTGTGATGTTTCAGGAAAAGCTATATACCGGAGGGGAGTACAGCCGGGACCGGATTGGCTGGACAGTAACACTCTCAAGCAATGAGCACCTGTTCTTGACCAGGCCCGCATTTGACAGAATATTGCAAGCGTGGAAATCAAAGTAGCCCATTACTTCGCTGCGTGATAGAGGACGAAACTGACCCACTACCGGGCTATTCGATCAGTTCCATCCCCGCATCGCGGGCGGCGATCCAGTCGAAAGTAATGGTGCGCCTGCATCCGGCGGACTGGGCAGAGGCGGCAATAAGGCAATCCGCGAAATCCGCCCTGCCTCCCCTGTATCGTTGCAGGGCCTTCTCAATAGTCTCGGCCCGCTCCACCATGATCGTCTCTCTCGCCAACAATTCCGCGAGAATCTGTGCAACCGCATCGCGGCCCTGCCCCAGCGAACTTGTCAGCACCCACACCAACTCCAGGATCGTGGCGACTCCAACCCATCCCGGATCGGCGGTGGTCAGCGCACTCAATGCCGCTCTGGCTTTCGGCAACTGCAACGGATCGTCCTTGGCAAAGAAACGGACCAGTATGTTGGTATCCAGCCCCGTCACGCGGCTTCTCCGTCCCTGATATTCCTGTAAGCATCGCTGCGTGTGGCATCGTCCAGCATCGCGGCACGGTCGAGGATGGCGCGATTCATCTCTTCGATGGAGATAGGATGGTCTGGCTTAGGAACGCATCCCTCCATCTCCATGATTGAGCCGGTCTTGGGCCGGAAGGCGTATTCGCCGTCCTCGACCTCATAAAAGTCGATCCGGACACCCGGCTTCAGCCCGAGTGCCTTACGAACCTTGATGGGAATCGTAATCTGGCCTTTGGAAGTCATGGTTGCTGTCGGCATTGGAATTCCTTTCAATCTCCATTCTACCTTACTTTTTGTGTTATTCCTTACTTTGTTCGCATTTCCTTACTCTGAGGTAAGGAGACGATTCGGCCGCAGGATGAACAGGCCGGCAATAGTGCGAAGATAATAGACGCATGAGTGTGCTTACCTCCGAAGCCGTGGTCTTGCGCACCTGGCCGGTCCATGAGGCCGACCTGATCGTGAGCTTCTTCACGCGCGACTACGGCCGGGTGCGGGGCGTGGCCAAGTCGGCGCTCAAGAGCCGCAAGCGCTTTGGCGGGGCGCTGGAGCCGATGACGCTGGCGCGCGCCTGGTTTGCCGAGAGGCCCCGGCAGGAGCTGGTGCGGCTGGATCAGTTGGAGATCGTGCGTTCCCCGCTCTCCGCGCCCGTCGATCCGGTGCGCATGACGGTGCTCAGCTTCTTTGCCGAGGTTCTGGATGAGGCGCTGCCCGACCACGATCCCCAGGAGACGGTCTTCCGCCTGCTGGTTTCCGTTCTCGACGAGACCACGGTCGAGCAGCCGTGGATGCCGCTGACCTACTTTCAGTTGTGGCTGACGCGGCTGATGGGGCTGTTGCCCGACATCGCCCACTGCACGGCCTGCGGAGAGGCGCTGGCGGCCGGCGAGGCCAGCTTCAACACGCTGGGCGACGGGCTCTTTTGCGCGGTGCACCGCAACGGCAGCTCGAGCGGGCTTTCGGCCGACTCCTGGCAACTGGCGCAGCGCATGTTGCGGGCGCCCGTCTCGGCCTTTGCCGCCGAAGCCTGGCCCCGGCGCCGCGCGCAGGATCTGCGCCGCTTCACGCTGCAAGCCCTGGAGCGGCACCTGGAGCGCAAACTGCGCTCCGCTGAGGCGCTAGCGCGGCTGGGCGGGTGACCAATCGAATCATTCCGCATTCTCAAAAAGGGTTGAACCTGTGACGTTCCCCTCCCAAATTTCTATTGACATCCGACACGTGTCGCGTTACGGTAAGGTGTGATTCGGTCAATTCGCCACAAGGGGCTGAAGCGGCTTTTTGAGGAGGACGACCCTCGGGGCGTAAATCCTGAGCATGTTGAAGAGTTGCGGGATATTTTGGCGACACTCGATGCCGCCCCAACCATTGCTCACATGAACCAGCCGAAGTTGCGGCTGCATCCGCTCAAAGGCCAGATGAAAGGCTTTTGGTCTGTGACCGTTCGAGCCAACTGGCGGGTGATTTTTCGCTTTGATGGCGACGCGGAGGAAGTTGATTATGTCGATTACCACTGAAAGGAACCAAGCCATGACCATGAAAAATCCACCGCATCCCGGAGGCGTGGTTTTGCGTCAGTGTATTGAGCCATTCGGCATGAGCATCACAGATGCCGCCGCCGCCCTTGGGGTGACGCGCAACACACTATCAGAACTGGTCAACGGGAAACGCGGCATATCCCCCGAGATGGCGGTCAGAATCGCTCAGGTCTTTGGAGGCACGGAAGAAGGCTGGCTTGCGCAACAGGCCCAGTACGACCTTTCCCAAGTTCGCCGAGACCGGCTGACGCTCAAGCGATTGGCAGTTGCTTAAGTTGCGCCTTCCTGCCCCATCCACTGATCGTCTCGCCAAGGGTCCTTTGCGCAACAAGACAAGAGCGACTAATTTTGTTTGGCACGGGCGGCTACCGTCGCACGACGGCGAACGCCGGAGTGGCAGCCGTGAGAACGTCCAGACAGGCCCAACCTGTGACAAACTGATAGTGGGTTACGGGCGCGTTCACTTCCTTCCAAGCACCGGACTGAAGGCGGGCGAAAGCAGCGCCTTCGAGCCGATATGCGAAATGCTCGGAGATCAATCCTTCATTCGGAGTATCGTCATACTCTGTGCTAAGCGGCATCTCATCTAAAATCCTGATGATGCATTGCCTGTCGAACGAAACCCGTAGCAGGTGAGCCTCGTCGTCAGGCAAGACGAAATCCGCTGCGAGACCGTTCGTGGACCAGTGTAAGGCGGAGAGGTCGCTTAGGCTTGCCTGCAGCGGCACACCAGCATCGATTGGACTATATCTAGGCATGAGCTAAATACTAACCTGTCCGCAGTGCCGGAGCATCTCAGAAAAGGGTTGGACGTGAGACCTATCCACGATCTCTGAAAGCAAAGGGCTTGTGCATCTCAAAATTCAGTTTCAGAATTGAGCGTTAAACTCGCCAACTCCCCCGGATGCATTTTGGCGGTTCTGTGTGCAAAATACTTTACATGGCACGTCTTTACAAATCTTGCACGTCCTATTAAATCGGTGCATACTAGCAATATGAGAACCAACGTCAATCTCGCTGACGACGCCCGCCAGTTCGCCGAGGTCTACGCACACGCGAACGGGATCACCTTAGGCGAAGCCATCACCAAGCTGATCCGCAAGTCCTGTCAGACTGCCAGCGGAACATCTGAAGTCCCGAAGTTTGGCCGGTCCGCCTCCGGTTTTCCCATTCTCCCGCCCAAAGACCGAATCCTGACCACCGAAATGGTTCTGAAAGCGCAGGAGGAGGAGTTTGACTGAACCCGCCTATCTGCCCGATGTCAATCTTCTGGTCGCGCTCAGCGATCCCAGCCACGTCCATTATCTGGCGGCAGACAATTGGCGCCAGCGAATCGGAATTGCCCGTTTTCTTCTTTGTCCGATCACCGAAGCAGGTTTTGTGCGCCTGATGGCCAACCCAATCATAGGCGGGCTCTCGATGAACGGCGCGATCCTGCTGTTGCAGGAGATCGCCGCCCTTCCCAACGTCGAAAACCTGACCCTCGAGCACTCTTGGTTGGAGTTGATTCAGCCCCTCACTCCACGCCTGCACGGCTACCGCCAAGTCACCGACGCGCTCCTGCTTGGCCTGGCGATTCGCAACGGAGCCATCCTGGTCACCCTCGACCGCAGAATCCAGGCCCTGGCCGGCGAGGACTACGCGGTCAATCTGCTCACATTGGCCTGAGTCAGTGCCGGGCGATCTCGCATGGCGGGGCTGATAAAATCAAGCCAGTCCCGACGAGAGAGAATTGCCGTGCCATCAACCCAGGTTTTATCCCGACCGAAGAGCGCTCCGTTGACCTTTCAGGAGCTTTTGTTCCGCTTGCAGGGCTTTTGGGCGGAACGCGGCTGCGTCTTGCAGCAGCCCTACGACGTTGAAGTAGGCGCGGGCACCATGGCGCCGGAGACCTTCCTGCGCGTACTGGGGCCCAAGCCCTACAAGGTGGGCTATGCGCAGCCCTCGCGGCGTCCCGCCGACGGCCGCTATGGCGAAAACCCCAACCGCCTCTTCCGCCACACGCAGTTTCAGCTCATCCTCAAGCCGCCGCCGGTGAATGTGCAGGAGCTTTATCTGCAATCGCTGGAGGCGATCGGCATCGACCTCAGCAAGCACGACCTGAAGTTTGAAGAGGACAACTGGGAAGGTCCAACGGTCGGCGCCTGGGGCGTTGGCTGGCAGGTGATGATGGACGGCATGGAGATCACTCAGTTCACTTACTTCCAGCAGTGCGGCGGTCTTGATCTTGACCCTATCTGCGCCGAGTTGACCTATGGACTGGAGCGCCTCTGCGCATTCATGCAAGACGTGGATTCCGTCTATGACGTTGTCTGGGCGCGCGATCCAGAGACCGGCGCGGTAGTGACTTATGGCGATGTCCGGCTGACCGAGGAGCTGCAATACTCGGTTTATAACTTCGAGGACGCGGATGTTGACCGGCTGTGGGCGCACTTCAATAGCTACGAAGCCGAGGCGCAGGCGCTGCTGGCGCGAGGGAATGCATTGCTGGCCGATGAAAAAGCGAGCGCCAGGGAGAAGCGGCGCTTCCCGCTTATCTCCACCTATGAGCTGGCGTTGAAGTGCTCGAACCTCTTCAACCTTCTGGACGCGCGCGGAGCGATCAGCGTCACCGAGCGTGTCGGCATGATCGGGCGCATTCGCAATCTGGCCGTGGGCGTGGCCAAGGTGTATGCGGCGCAGCAGTTGAGTTAGCTTTCAGTTGTCAGTTATCAGGTTTCAGTTCAATTCACGCCAGCCCAGCCTCAATGCAAGAGAGCAACTGATAACTGAGAACTGACAACTGGCAACTTTTAACGATTCTCAATTGCGGAAAGAACTTCAAAGCTATGGCTGACTTTTTGTTGGAGATTGGGCTGGAAGAGGTTCCAGCCCGCATGATTGCCGGGGCCGAGGCCGAGCTGGGCCGCAGGGTCAATGAGTTGCTCACCCGCGAGCGGCTGCTTGCCCCAACGGCCAAGCTGACCACTTACTCGACGCCGCGCCGCCTGGCCGTGCTGGTCAAAGGCGTTCTGGCGAAACAGGCCGACTCCCAGGATCAGTTGACCGGGCCCTCGTGGAAGGTTGCCTTCAATGACGGCGCGCCGACCCCCGCTGCCCAGGCTTTCGCAAAGAAGGCCGGCGTCGCGGTTTCCGCTCTGAAGAAGGTGACCAATGCCAAGGGCGAGTATGTGGGCGCGACGGTGAAGCGCAAGGGCCGCGACGCGGTTGAGCTGTTGGCCAACGAGTTGCCCAAGGAAGTGGCCGGGATTTACTGGGCGAAGAACATGTACTGGCGCGAGGGCAAGCCGGAGCGCTTTGTCAGGCCGGTGCGGTGGGTGGTGGCGCTGCTCGGTTCCAAGGTTGTGCCGCTGATGATTGCCGGGATTGGCGCGGGCAAAAAGAGCCGCGGGCATCGCGTGCTGCATGGCGAGAAGCCGGTGATGATCGCCACACCTGGGGATTACTCCAAGGCGCTGCGCAAGGCCTTTGTGGTGGTCGATGCAGCCGAGCGCCGCCTTTCGATCCGCAAGGCTTTGGACGCGGCCACGCGCAAGGTTTCCGGCGCGCGCTGGCGCGAGGACGAGCCGCTGCTCGAAACCGTGGTGCACCTCACCGAATGGCCTACGGTGGTGTTGGGCGACTTTGAGCCCGAGTACCTGGAGCTGCCGGAAGAGGTACTCGTCACAGTGATGCGCGACCACCAGAAGTACTTTGCGGTCGAAGACGCGGACGGCAAGCTGGCGCCGCACTTCCTGGCCGTGCTCAACACACAGGTGGACGCGGAGGGCCAGGCGATTATCCGCCACGGCAACGCGCGCGTGCTGCGGGCGCGCTTCAAGGACGCGCGCTTCTTCTGGGACTTCGATCAGAAGACGCCGCTCACGGCGCGCGTGGAGGGCCTCAAGAACGTCACCTTCCAGAAGGAGCTGGGAAGTTATTACTGGAAGACCGAGGCGAATCTGCGGCTTGCGAAAGAGTATGCAAACTGGTTCGAGATTCACTCCACGGTTCCAGTCGATCCGGAGATGCGGGCCATTGTCGCGATCTCGGCCCGGCTGGCAAAGACAGACCTGACCACCGAACTGGTGAAGGAGTTTACCGAGTTGCAGGGTGTGGTCGGCGGCGTGTATGCGTTGGCGCAGGGGCTGGGGGAAGGCGTCGCGGAAACGATCTACTGGCAATATCGCCCGGCAAATACAGAGGATAGGATTCCACCCACTGTCGAGGGACAACTCCTCGGTCTTGCCGACCGCGTCCAGACCATCGTAGCCATGTTCTCCATCGGGAATGCGCCGACCGGGTCGAAGGATCCGTTTGCGTTGCGCCGGGCGGCCAATGGAGTCATCAAGATTCTTGCCGAGTCCCAGGTACCGCTTGATCTGGTGCGCTTGATCAGGCCCGCGGTCGCCGAGGCCCAGAACTGCTCCCTGGAAAAGCTGGAACAGGAGGTGCGGGCCTTCTTTCGCGAGCGGCTGCAATTCTACCTGAAGGATGTCCGCGGCTTTGCCTACGATGTGGTGAACGCTGTGCTGGCCGCGGGCGCCGACGATGTGCGCGACGCAATCGCGCGGGCCGAGGCATTGTCCTCCGCGCGCGGCTCGGAGGATTTCACGGCGATCTCGGCAGCCTTCAAGCGCATCAAGAACATTCTCCGCCAGGCCGAGGAGAAGCAGTTTGCCATTGGCTCGGCCGAGGACGTAAGGCTCTCGGTGGAGGCGTGGCAGTTCTCGGCGGCCGCGGCGGCGCTGGCGCCGGAGGTGGCGAAGCTGCGCGGGCTGAGGGCCTACGTCGAGGCGCTCACGTTGATCGCCACGCTGCGTCCGGACGTGGATAAATTCTTCGACAAAGTGATGGTGCTCGACCCCGACCCGGCGATCCGCGGGGCGCATTTGGCCATTATCGATGAGGTGCTGCGCGAGTTTTCCGGTATTGCGGACTTCAGCGAGATTGTGACGGGGTAAAGACTGTAGATATTTGTATCCCACCTTAGGCACGAAAACAACCACGTGCCGAAGGTGGGGCACCCGGGTCTGTGATCGAAGCGACAGCTCTGCATCCTTAATTCCACTCGCCCGTCTACAATTGACAGAGATGTCCGACACGCTTTATCTGAGCCTGTGGTACCCGAATCTGCGCCTTGCCGCGCTCCCCGACAAGCTGACGGCGGTACTGGGCGCGTTTGCCGCGCATGGCGGCGAGCCGCGGGTCTACTCGGCCACCGTCTGGCCGGTGGACTGGACCGAGTCGCCGGTCTTTCAGCAGGTTTATGGCCGAAGACTCTCAGCGGGCGGCGAAGGCGTTGGCGGGTTGGGCGCGGAGCCTCGCCTGGCTGTCGAAGAGTCGCTCGAACTGCTGCACGACGATTATGCATACGAGTTCCAGATCGGATGGAGCTTGTGGGAGTTGGAAACCAGCGCCGGCCTCGATCCACGCTGGACGCGGGAGCTGCGGCTGGTGCGGGTGACGGGCTTCGGGTCGCTCTTCGACGAAGGCGCCTACGAGTCCGACGGGCACATCCGCGTGGACTTCGGCCCGGATACGCCGTTTCTTGAGGAAGATCTGGAACTGGACTCGGTGGCGGCCCGGCACGTGGAAGAGAATGTGCGGCAACTGGTGGAGCTGACCGCGGCCGTCGAGAGGGCGTCTGGAGCCACGGCGCGGCTCTTGTGGAGCGAACTGGGCGAGAGCCTGGCGCAGCGGCTGGCGGCGCGGCTGCGGGGGTCGAACTGACTGTGCGGCTCACCATTGAGAGAATGCGGATGCTGGTCGTGGCGGCGGGAGTTCTGCTGGTAGCGGCGCTGGCGGTCTTTTTGGCCGTGGGCAAGTGGAAGAATCCCTTCAATCGCCGCGACCTGCCCCAGCGTCTGGGCATTACGATCCAGCAGGAGGCGAACGGCGTCGACTACACGCAGGCAAGCGGTGGCCGCACGCTCTTCAAGATTCATGCGTCGAAGGTGGTTCAGCTCAAGCAGGGCAACGCCGTGCTGCACGACGTGAAGATTGAGCTGTACGGCGAAGACGGCAGCAGGGTGGATCGAATCGAGGGCGGCGAGTTTGAGTATGACAAGAAGGCGGGCACGGCCGTCGCCGCCGGGCCCGTGGAGATCACGCTGATGCGGCCCGGCGTTGCGCCGGCCGTAGCTCCCAGGGCGACGCCGGGACAGGCGGTAGGCCAGAAGCTGAAAGGCGCTCCAGTAGCCTCGGTGGCCGAAGCCGCCGCGCGCGGCGAGATTCAGGTGAAGACCAGCGGGCTCACCTTCGACCAGCACAGCGGAGTGGCCACCACCAGCCAGCATGTGGATTTTTCGATGGCGCAGGGAGCGGGCAGCTCGATGGGCGCCACCTTCGACTCGCAGCAGGGTCTGCTGGTGCTGGACCGTGCCGTGGAGTTGACGGCGCAGCGCGGCGCGGAGACGGTCAGGATTCAGGCCCAGCACGCGGAGTTCGAGCGGGATACGCGGGTGTGCCGCCTGCGCGAGGCCAGGGCCGATTATCAGGGCGGGGTGGCCACGGCGGGCGATGCGAAGGTTCTCTTCCGCGAAGATGGGTCGACGGTGCGGCTGGATGCGACGAACGGATTCGCGCTGACAACATCGACCGGCGGCGACTTGAGAGCCCCCACCGGGCAGTTGGATTTCGACGAGCATAACCAGCCTCGCCACGGCCGCCTCGAGGGCGGGGTCACGATGGATTCAACAAGCGAGAGCGCGGGCCGGAAGAGGCAGTTGCACGGGAGCGCGCCCACGGCCCAGTTGGAGTTCACCGCGCAGGGCCAGTTGCGCCATGCGCGCCTGGAGCAGGGCGTCAACATGGAAAGCGAAGAACAGCGCTCGCTGGCCGGCCAGCCGCAGCGGCTGAGCCGCCACTGGCGCTCGCCGATCGCTGACATCGAGTTTCACGACCTCGGTCATGGACAGATCGAGCCGGAGGCGGTCCATGGCACTGGCGGAGTCGTGATTACCAGCGAGAGCCAGCGCGGCAAAGGGCCGGCTGCAACCTCCCGGCTTTCCGCCGATGAGGTGACAGGTGCGTTTGGACCTGGCTCAGTGTTGACCGCCATGCATGGGGCCGGAGACGCAAGCATTGAGGAGGTCACCGAGACAGGCACCCGGCAGACCACCAGCGGCGACGAACTGGAGGCGCATTTTACAGATCCGGCGCAAGCAAGTGGAAAGCGCGGACCGGACAGTGACAGCCAGATTCAATCGGCCACCGTCCGGGGGCATGTGGTGCTGACGCAGGTTCCGGCCGCCAAGCCCGGAGCGCCAGCGCCGGCGATCTTGCGGGCCACGGCAGGACGCGCCGACTATGAGGCCGCCGGCCAGTGGCTGCATTTGACGCTGGCGCCGCGCGTCGAAGACGGAGCCATGCAGCTCACCGCCGACAAGGTTGATCTTTCCCGGGCCTCGGGGGAAGCCTTTGCGCGGAGCAACGTGAAAGCGAGTTGGTTGGATTCGGGCTCCGCGAGCAATGCCCCGCGCGGAAACCCGGCCGCCAGCCAGGGCGTCGTGGCTCTGGGCGGGCAGGGTCCGGCGCATGTCGTCGCCGCCGAAGCGCAGTTTCATGAGGCGACTGGCGAGGTCACCTTCCATGGCCGGGCGCGCCTATGGCAGCAGGGCAACTCGGTGGCCGCGCCGGTGATCGTGCTGGACCGGGAGCGGCAGACGCTGGTGGCGCGCACCACGGATGCGGCTGAGCCGGTGCTGGCTGTGCTGGTCAGCGCGGCGGGTGTGGAGCAGGGAAAGCCGGGCCAGCCTGCCGTGATCCGGGTGCGCGGGGGCGAACTGAAGTACTCCGACGCCGAGCGCAAGGCGGTGATGCGCGCCGGGGTGATGGGGACGGTAGTTGCCGAGACCGCCACGGCGACCTCGGTTTCGAACCAGGTAGAGGTCATCCTGCTGCCAACTGGGAGTCGCGCGGGCAAAGCTGGCGGAGAGGCGCAGGTGGAGCGCATGACGGCCCGCGGCCAAGTTGTGCTGACCTCCGAGGGCCGGCGCGGGACCGGCGAGCAGTTGGTCTATACCGGCGCGACGAATGAGTACGTTCTGACCGGGACCGCGACTGCCCCGCCGAAGATGTCCGATCCGGCGCGCGGGACCGTGACCGGCGAGGCTTTAATCTTCCATGGCCGCGATGACAGCGTCAGCGTCGAATCCGGAGGCGGCGGACGCAAGACGACCACGGAGACGACCGCGCCGAGGTGAGTTAGGATTGAATCGCTGCAAGAATCGCGAAAGGATGGCGAGTTGGAATTCACGACCAAAACGACCGAACAGGATTATGTCGCTGCGTATAGGCTCAGATTCAAACCGCTTTTGAGGTTTTTAAACCCTTTGTTTTTTGTTCTTTTTGCGATGCTTTTAAGTTTTTGTGTTATCGCATTCATCATCGACCCCGGCTCCCCGTTGAATTACTTCATTGCTTTAATGTTCCTTTGCCTCCTGGGATTCAAGATGTATATCCCATACCTGTTTGGCAGGATATATCGCATACGTGCGAATCAAGAGGGCGAGTCGGTCAATGAACTCACGACGAAGGGTGTTTCAAAGAAATCCTCCGAAGGATCATCTTTGTACTTTCCATGGGCTGTTTGTAAATGTTGGCGAGAATCCCGAAGGATTATCATTGTCATCGCTCAATTTGGCGTTTCTCTCGTCTACCCCAAGGCTTGTCTGACCACGGAGCAACAAAACGAGTTGCGAGGCATCCTCACCGCGTCCCTGCCAAAGAAGTAAGAAGTCCTTCATGCGTCTTCATGCCCAGGATGGTAGATTTGATTCTTAGCGAACGGACGGGAAGACCCACTCGATGGCTACATTGATCGCCGAGGGAATCGGCAAGAGCTACAAGGGACGGCAGGTGGTTCGCGGAGTCGATCTCAGGATCTCCCGCGGCGAGGTGGTGGGGCTGCTGGGGCCGAACGGCGCCGGCAAGACTACCTGCTTTTACATCATTGTGGGGCTGGTAGCGCCCGATGCCGGACGGGTGCTGGTGGACGAGACCGAAATCACCGGGATGCCGATGTATCTGCGCGCGCGCAACTTTGGAATTAGCTATTTGCCCCAGGAGCCCTCCGTCTTTCGCAAGCTGACCGTCGAAGAGAACATCATGGCGGTGCTGGAGGCGCAGCCCCTGGGCAGCCGGGAGCGCCGCACGCGGACCGAGCGGCTGATCCACCAGCTCAACCTTGGCCATATTCGCACAACGCGTGGCTACGCGCTCTCGGGCGGCGAACGCCGCCGCGTGGAGATCGCCCGTGCGCTCTGCATCCAGCCCAGCTTCATCCTGCTCGACGAGCCGTTCAGCGGCATCGACCCCATCGCCGTGCTGGAGCTGCAGAAGATTATCTTTGATTTGAAAGCCGCCGGCATCGGGGTTCTCATCACCGACCACAACGTGCGCGAGACCTTGAGCGTAACCGACCGGGCCTATATCATCGCCGAAGGGCGGATCTTCCGCGCCGGCACGCCGCGCGAGCTGGGCAACGACGTGGAGGTGCGGCGGGTTTACCTGGGGGAGGGCTTTAAGTTGGGTTGAAGCCGGCGCATGGCTCGCAGGAGCTGCGGACGGATGCAAAAGATCTGATTTCCGTCAATGCCTTGACGCACGGAAGGGCGCGATGTATTCCAGACAGAGAATCCCGGATTGAATGCCGCCCAATCCGGAACCATTGGCGCGGAGTGCGGCAATTTACACTTGAGCATCAATCTCGCTCGAGTACACTGACGGTGAGTCGAAACGGGAATCGAGTTCCTCTTATGGCGCTGCTCCAACCAAGACTGGGTCTCAAGGTCCAACAACGCCAGATCCTGACTCCAGGCCTGATGCAGATGGTGAGCGTGCTGGCGCTCAACAAGCTCGAGCTGAAGGAGATGATCGATGCCGAGATTGTGGAAAATCCCGTTCTGGAAGAGATTGATGAGACGGTTCCGATGCTCGATCAGGTTGCGGGCCGGGAGGAAACCCTCGGACGCGGGATCGAGGAGCGCGGGGTGGAAGAACCCGCAGCCCCACCCAAGGATCCCTTCGAAGAAATCGACTTCGGATCGTACTTCCAGGAGTATCTGGACCCCGGTTATCGCACACAGCCGGAGTATGAAGAGAACGAAAAGCCGTCGTTTGAGAACTTCCTCTCCCAGCCCACGACCCTGGTCGATCACCTGGCGTGGCAGTTGGGAGCAATAACCCTGGAACCCCGGTTGCGCGAGGCGGTCGAATTCGTCGTCGGCAATCTGGACGGGGATGGGTACCTGACCGGCAGCGAAGAGGAACTGGTGGCGGCCTTCAGCAGCTCCCAGCAGGGTCCGGCGCCGAATGCGGAAGCGGCGCTCGAGCTGCTGCGCAGCGGAATCGAACTGGTGCGGCAGCTTGACCCGGCCGGCGTGGGTGCGCGCGATCTGCGCGAGTGTCTTCTGATCCAGATTGCAGCCCAGCAGCGGGAATTTGCCCATTTGTTTGCCCATCCGGCGGCTGAGCTGGCCGAGGATCCGCATCGCAGCTTCCGCGCCGAGGCTGACGCACACATTGAAGAGCGGCGGCGCAGCATGGAGGTGGCGGCGCTGATTGTGGACCGGCACCTGCAACTGCTGCAGAAGCGGGACGTGAAGGATCTGGCGCGCGTGGCCCAGGTTACCCCCGCCGAAGCGGATGCCGGGATAGGGTTCATCCGCACCCTCGATCCCCGGCCCGGCCGCCAGTACAACCGCGAACAGGCCCGGCTGATCGAGCCCGACGTGGTCTTCCTCAAGCGGGGCGGCGAGTGGGTGGTCTCGATGAACGAAGAGGAGATGCCCAGCCTGCGGCTCAGCCGGCGCTACCGGCGCATGCTGGTCTCTGACGGCACCGACAAAGAGGTGAAAGACTACGTCAAGGAGCGATTCCGCTCCGCGCTGCAACTGATGCGCAACATCGCCCAGCGGAAGAGCACGATTCTGCGGACCTGCGAAGTGATCGTGCGCCGCCAGCAGGACTTTCTCGAGCAGGGCATCGAGGGCCTGCGCCCGATGATGATCAAGGAAGTTGCCGAAGAGATCGGCGTTCATCCCTCCACGGTCAGCCGCGCGGTGGCCAACAAGTATGCGCACACTCCGCAGGGGGTTCTTGAGCTGCGCTTTTTCTTCTCCGAGGGATCAAACGGCCCCGAGGGCGCCGATACCCCGCTGGTGGTGCTCAAGCGCAAGGTCCGCAAGCTGATCGAGGAGGAGGATGCGCGCCATCCGCTGACCGACGACCTGTTGGCCGCCATGCTCCAGGCGCAGGGCATTCAACTGACCCGCCGCACCGTGGCCAAGTACCGTGAAGACATGAACATTCCCTCCACCCACCAGAGGCGCCGGCGGGAAGGGTGAGGACAGTTGTCAGTTCTCAGTTCTCAGTTCTCAGTGGAATT
>Ga0302156_10002480_pt1 | contig 15043 bp, 11 predicted proteins | sample I_Bog_N3_2_FD_193503 | JGI IMG/M metagenome (GOLD analysis project Ga0302156, IMG submission 193503) | Peat permafrost microbial communities from Stordalen Mire near Abisko, Sweden - I_Bog_N3_2 | ecosystem: Environmental > Terrestrial > Soil > Wetlands > Peat | place: Sweden: Abisko, Stordalen... | reverse complement strand
GAATCGAGAAAGCGCTTGGCCGCGCGGCAGTCCGGGCACCAGGAAGTGGCGTAAACCTGCACATTCATGGCTTTATTGTAGCTGTCCGGCGCTGATACCATCGAGTGCAATGACCGCCCATGAGATCAAGACCCTGCTGAATCTGGCTCCGCACCCGATGGAGGGCGGCAGCTTCCGCCAGACGTACATCTGCGCCGAGAGAGTCGACCTTGCGCGCGGCTCGCGTTCCGCCGGCACCGCCATCTATTACCTGTTGGAAGCTGGAACCTTCTCCGAGATGCATTGCCTCGACTCCGACGAGATCTTCCACTTCTACCTCGGCGACCCGGTCGAGATGCTCCAGCTCTACCCCGACGGGCGCTCCGCGCTTTTCACTCTTGGACAGGATTTGTCCGCTGGGCAGCATGTGCAATTGGTCGTTCCGGCAGGAGTGTGGCAAGGCACGCGGCTGATCGGCGACGGAAAAGTCGCCCTTCTCGGCTGCACGGTTACACCCGGATTCGACTATGCGGATTACCGCAGCGGGAGTTATGAAGAGTTAGCCGCGAAATGGCCACAGGAAGCGGAGCGGATCCGAAAGCTGACGCGAAGCTAAGGCTACCGCCGTTCCCGGAAGAAACTCCGCAATAACTCCGCCGACTCCGCTGCGAGAATTCCCTGCTCCACCCGCATCTGGTGGTTGAGCTGGGGGTGGTTGAGCACGGAAAGCACCGACCCGGCCGCGCCCGCCTTGGGGTCGGCGGCGGCAAAGACCAGCCGAGCAAGCCGCGCATGAATCATGGCACCGGCGCACATGGCACAGGGCTCCAGTGTTACGAAAAGCGTGCAACCGGCGAGCCGGTAGTTGCCCAGCGCCGCGGCCGCCGCGCGCAGGGCAACGATTTCAGCGTGGGCGGTGGGGTCCAGGTCGCGGAGGACGCGATTCTGGCCGCGAGCGATGATTGCTCCCCCCTGCACAACAACTGCGCCAATCGGCACCTCGCCCGCCTCGGCGGCAAGGCGGGCTTCGGCGAGAGCGAATTGCATGAAATCAATGCCCGTCATTCAACCTTGAGCCGCCTAAGACCCTTGCAGATTCCGCAGATCACGAAAATTGAGAATCGAGACACCCTTCCGACGCAAGAAGCCGGAGAGCCTGAAATCATCTGTGACGATCAAGGCATTACTTGATAACTGAGCGAGCGAAACGTCTGTCAGTCCAAAAGCCAAGAACTCAGGATTCAAGACCAGTTGCTTGGCCGGAGTCCAACATTCCTCGCAAAGCGGCTTGCAGTTCAGACATGATACCCATGCCGCCATATTGCGCAGCCAATCCTCTCGCCACTGCTCAGTGAGGCTATTTGCGAGGTTGCTGACTTCAGTAAGGATGTGCGGTGTAGTGAATAGGACGGAAAACCTTCTTACCAACCGCTCTAAAAACTCATAATCATCAATCGAATAGGCGCTGATTCTCTTAAAACTCCCGAAAAGGCGAGAATCCAGATTGCCGGCCAACAGGACTAGCAGCAGGTTGGAATCCAGAAGGATTCTCTTCCCCAGATGGCGCGCGAAGATCTGTTCTTCCAAGAACATCGGCGCACTCTCAAAATGGCGCAGGATTTCTGACAGCAACTAATGAGCCATCATCCGCCCCGATGGACACTACTTTCCTGATCTTATGGAAACGCAGCAAATCCGCCAGCGTATTCTCCTGCGACTTTTCGGGACTGCTGAGTGCGCAAAAAGTGATGTTCCAGTTGGCAGAATTCTTGTCCAACACCATCTCTTCCACCCTGGGATCCAGCGCAGCAAAGTCGGGAATGATCTCGCCCAGATAGAGTTGTGCTTTACCAATCAATTCGCTCGGTGCGAGCATGGGCAACTCTCCGTGAGTTGGATTATACACCGCTTTGAACCGCAGTCGGCTGCTGCTGGGTCATGCAGTGCAGCGTGCCCAGGCCCCAGACGAGGTCCACCGAGTGAATGCCGATGACTTCGCGCCCCGGAAATGCTTCGGCAAGAATACTCAGGGCCACGCGGTCGCTGGGATCGTTGAAAGTGGGAACCAGAACCAGCCCATTGGCGATATAAAAGTTGGCGTAACTCGCCGGCAGCCGCTGGCCGCGAAATACAACCGGGCGCGGCAGCGGCAGCTCGATGATCGTAAACTGTGCACCTGAGAGGGTGCGGGCGGCCTTGAGCCGGGCTAGGTTTTCCGCCAGCGGTTCGTGGTTTGGGTCGCTCGCATCCGGCTCGACGGCGGTCACCATCGTCGTCGGCCCCACAAAGCGGGAGATGTCGTCGATGTGGCCGTGTGTATCGTCGCCAGCGATGCCGCGGTTGAGCCAGATGACCTGGTCTATACCCAAATACTCTGCAAAGCATTTCTCCAGTTGCGCACGGCTCACGCCGTGATTGCGCTGCTGCACATCGCTTAGCAGGCACTCCTCCGTGGTCAGAAGAGTCCCCGCGCCGTTCGCGTCAATCGATCCGCCTTCGAGAACCAATCGCCGCACAGAGCCGTCAGACAATTCCATCGTCGGCTCCCAGGCGGGCAGTCCCAGCAGCCCAGCCACGCGCCCCGGCACCTGGTCGTCAAGCTGCCAGTCGGAATACTTGGCCCAGGCATTGAAGCGCCAGTTGGTGAGGGCTACCTTGCCCTCGGCATTGCGCACGAAGATCGGACCCGAATCGCGCGTCCAGACGCGGTTGGTGGGCCATTGGTGAAAGCTGGCTCGGTCGAGATTTGCCCCGGCACGTTCGAGAATTCCCTGCGCACGCTGTTCGGCTTTCGCGTCGTCGACGAGGATATGAACCAACTCATGCACCGAAAGCAGGCGCACAATCTCCGCGTAGACCCATGGAATAGCCTGAAACTTGCCCGGCCAGTCCTCCGGATTATGCGGCCATGCGAGCCACGTGGCCTCATGCCGCTCCCACTCGGCGGGCATTCGGTAGCCGAGTTGACAGGGTGTCATGTCTTTCATGGATTGAAAAAGCCCCTCCGGCAATTCTTTCATGGAGCCTGCCTTCCCTTGCGAGCTGGCCAGGCTGTGGAGAAATGTCGACTTTGAACCAAGACTCCCAATGGATCATTGTCTCAGTCTTTAGCACATATTGCCGGGCAGCCGGCAAGGCTGAAAGCGGCGCCTGAAATTCCGCGGCGATGCTCTGCCCTGCAAGCCAACTCTCTTGAAAAGACGGCGCACTTCCCTTCCCCAGCGCGTCGATTTACGTGCCGTTCATCGTGAATTCACGGAAACTTGAACGGGGATCTGTAGGCTGGCACCCATGAACAACTTGCGTAACCTCATTCAGCCCCTTCTTTTCGTTGGCCTCTTGATCGCAATGTGTGGCATCCCGGCAAGAGCGCAATATGAGGATGGCAGCCTGATTGGCGCAATCCATGACGCTACCGGTGCTGCAGTGGGAAACGCCGCCGTCACCGTTACCAATGTAAATACCGGCAATGTCATCAAGATAGTCGCCGATGGAGTCGGCGACTATGAAGTTCCGTCGCTGCGCGTGGGCATGTACAACATCGAGGCAACGGCGCCCGGATTTGCGCCTGCCGAAGCCAGGAACATCACGGTATCCGTTGCCGGACGCCAGCGCATCGATCTGACTCTCAAGATCGGAAAAGCCGACGCTACTACTGTCGAAGTGAGCGACGTGGCGCTTCAGCTCGAGACGGATTCCAGCGAACGAGGCCAGAACGTTTCCAACTACCAGACCGAAGCGCTGCCTCTGGTCAGCCGCAACTTCTCGGATCTTCTCGGGCTGGTGACCGGTTCGCGCCAGGCGCCGACGGCGGCCACCACCAGTTCCATCAGCAGCCTGGTCCGGCAGGGCGCGTACAACGTGAACGGACAGCGCAGCATGTTCAACAACTACCTGCTGGATGGCATGGACAACAACGCGTATGGCGAGAGCAACCAGGGCTTCGACAACCAGATCATCGCTGTCGCGCCAGATTCGGTCGCCCAGTTCAATGTAGTCACCAACAACGAGAGCGCGGAGTACGGGAGATCGTCGGGGGCGACCATCAACGTGGCATCGGCGAGCGGCTCCAACCGCTATCACGCCACGCTTTACGAGTTTCTGCGCAATACCGACCTGAACGCCGCCGGCTTCTTCAAGCCGCTCCTGGTTAGCAACGCCGGAATCAGCGTTCCGTTTCAGAAGCCTACCTTCAACCGCAATCAGTTCGGGTTGAACTTCGGGGGTCCGATCTTGAAGGACAAGCTGTTCTTCTTCCTCGATTACGAGGGCTACCGGCAAACCCTGAGTCCCCTCTATGTGCTCACACTTCCCACGCAAAACGAGCTCAACGGCATTCTTCAGGTTTCGGTCAAGAATCCCATCACCGGCACGGTGTACCCCCTCAACGCAGCCACGGGAACGGCGACCGTTCCCACAAGCGCCATCAACCCCCTCTCGGCGCAAATCCTCAGCTACTACCAGCCGTTTGCCAGCCAGTTGCCGCTGACTGGCGCCACCGGGACCGGCTTGTATCAGGATGATTACGCCAAAGAGGTCCCGTTCACCGATAAGTCCGACAAAGGCGACCTGCGCCTGGATTACCAGCAGAGCGCCAGTAGTTCGTGGTTCCTGCGCGTCAGCGACCGCAAGGAAACGGGCGTGAACCATCCCACAATTCCGCTCCCGCTTGACGGGCAGGCAAACGGAACCATCCGCATCCTGGACCAGCAGGTTGCGCTTGGCTATACGCACCTATTCGGCGCAAACAAGATCGTCGATGCTCGCCTCGGGCTCTCAGGCACCAAGGCCGGCAAGTACACGCTCTCGATCGGGCAGAACGACTTCACCATTCCCGGCCTACAGACCGTCCCGTCAAACATCGAAGGCGGACTGCCCTCGGTGGCCATCACGGGTTTCACCTCGTTTGGCCGTCAGAGCACCAACCCGCAATGGCAGAACCCCGCCCTGCTCGATCCCAAGGTCAACTTCGCCTGGGACAAGGGCAAGCACTCGCTCAAGTTCGGCTATGAGTACGAACATGTCTGGATGGCCGTGAACGACAATAATCCGCTGTATGGCTCATGGACGTATGGCAGCGGCTACAGCGCGACCGGAACCAAGGTCACCGACGATTATTGGGCGGACTTTCTTTTCGGCGCTACCACCAGCTACCAGTTGGCGAATTATTTTGTCGTGCACCTGCGGCAGCAATTGGACAGCACCTACGCGCAGGACGACTGGAAGGCGCTCCCCAATCTGACCCTCAATCTGGGCTTGCGCTGGGAGTATGGATCGCCTTACTCCGAGGCGAAGAATTACATCTCAAACTTCGACCCCGGCACGCAGACGGTCGATACCATCAGCCCAGGCGCCGTCGTCGGCAACGGCATCACGCCGGTAACCCCAGGCGGCGTTTATGGCAGCACGCTGGTCAATCCCGACCGAACAGATTTCTCGCCGCGCATTGGCTTCGCCTATGCGCTAACGCCAAAGATTGACGTCCACGGTGGCTTCGGAACCGGGTTTGTCCACTACACACGCGCCGGCTCCGGCGACATCCTGGGCATCAACGCCCCTCAGGCGCAGTTCGCCGCAGTGGTCCAACCCGCTCCAACTACAACAAACCACTGCAGTCCCGTTCCAGCCCAGATTATTGCAGTGGGATCCACCTCCCCAAGCTGCTATGTCACCTCCGACCAGGGCTTCCCTTCCGGCCTCGTCACCACATTCAATCCGGCTACCGATAACATCACCTGGGTTCCCAAGAACACCCCGGATAGCTATGTCGAGAACTACTTCGTCAGCGTGCAGCGGCAGATGGCAAAGAATACCCTCCTCGACATCGCCTTCGTCGGGAACCATGGCGTCCACCTGCAAGGCTTTCTGAACGGGAACCAGAAGAATCCGGCGCTCGGCTTTGCCCGGCCCTATGCCAACTGGCCCAGCGACATTACGGAAGCGCTCAATGAGTTCTTTTCCAGCTACAACGCATTGCAGGTCCGCTACGAGCAGCGCTTTGTGGCCGGGCTGACCTTGCTGAACTCATTCACCTGGGAGCACTCGCTTGACAACGCCTCGGCCTCGCTGGAGGGCAACACGCCCTCACCGCAAGACGCCAACAACCTCAAGGCGGACTATGCGCAGTCCGATTACAACTTGCCCGTCGCCAACGTCACCAGCCTGATCTATGAGCTGCCATTCGGCCGCGGCCGCAAGTTTGCAGCCGACGCCAACCCGGTCACCGACGCCGTTCTGGGCGGCTGGCAAATCAGCGCCATCAACACCGCGCAGGCAGGCACACCCTTCAACGTGACCTACTCACCCAACGGCGCCCAAGCGGTTTCACCGCAGATCTCGGCCACCTACCGCGGCGCCAACGAGTACCGGCCAGATATTGTTCCGGGCCAGTCGATCACCCTTGGGCGTTCTGCGCGCCAGGCCAACACGGGCTATGTGAACTACATCAACACCGCCGCCTTCGTCACCCCTCCAATCAAGGACGCCGCGGGCAATGTATTGAGTCCATTCGGCAATGCCTCGCGCAATCCTGGCCGCAATCCGGCGTTTTACGAGACTGACTTCGATCTGAACAAGAGGTTCAATACCCCCATCGAGAGCTTGAAGGTTGAGTTCCGCGCGGAGGCCTATAACATCTTCAACCACGCCAACCTCTACCTGCCTGGCGCAATCAGCGTGGCTCAGGGCACCACGACGCAGACCTTCTCGACGGGAGCCACGCCTCCGCTAACGGCGATCACTCCGGGAGCAGCGAATCTTAACAGCGGTCAGATCACCAGCACCTTCGAGCCGCGCATTATCCAGTTTGGCCTTAAGGTCATCTACTAAGAACTTATCCGTAAAATGCGCATTTGAGGAGCGCCGCTCTCCAGAGCGGCTGTACTGGCTGCGTCCTCGCCGCCAGAATCCCAGCGCGGGCCGGGAGGCCCGCACCACAGCCGACCTGGAGGTCGGCGCTACCTATTTACGGATAAGTTCTTAAGCTTGCGGCTTCCCCGCTTCAGCAACCCGCGCGCCGCCGCGCGGGTTGCTCTTTTTGTGCGCTATGCAACAACCCTCACCGACCTCGATGTTTCCGTGGACTATAATCTGGAACCGTACAACGAGCTGGAGCCTGCCGAGAAGCAATCGTCTTTGCACCCGGACGCGCTCCACAGGAATCGGCTGCAAGGGGGCATAGCATGAACTACCGCGTATTGACCGTCAACAGGGAGTTTGGAAGCGGCGGGGGACGAATCGCGCAGACCATTGCCGGGTGGCTGGGCTGGAAGCTGCTGGACCGCGACATCATTGACGCCATTGCCTATGCCGCCCACGTGGATGCCAATGTGGTTCGCCACTACGACGAGCACGTGGACTCATGGCTGCGCCGCCTGAACCAGCAGGCCATGCGCTCGGCCGCTCTGGCAGCCGGACTCGAACTGGGTGAAGACTCTGTATTCGATGCCGAACAAACCGTGAAGGTCACCCGCAAGATCGTCGAACAGGCCTATACCGAGGGCGATTGCGTAATCGTGGGCCGCGGCGCGCAATGCATTCTGCAGCACAAGCCCGACGTCTATCATGTCTTTGTGTATGCGCCGCTGCGGGAACGCATCGTTCGCCTGCGGACACGCCTGGAGCCGGGCGCGAACATCGAGCAGCGCATCCGCACCGTCGATGCGGAGCGCGCCAAGTACCTGCAAGAGTACTTCGGGAAGAGCTGGTGCAATCACCACCTTTACGACATGATGATCTCGTCGCGCGGGGATGAGACGCGTACCGCGCAAGCGATTCTCTACGCCATGGGCGGGCAGGGGGATACGGGGACGAAGGGACTTGGGACCAGGGACTAGGTCTTTGACCGTATGGTTTTGTGCCTTCCCACCCACATTGGTTCAACTTCAGGCGGTCACAAACCTAAGGACTAAGGGGACCAAGGGTTAGTGGCTGCATAGAAGCTCCGTGCCCCATCCTTGCGGCTTGTTGCTGCCGCGAGGATGGGAGACCACAAGACTCAACACAGTATTCGGCGCGCCGAACCAAACTCGAGTGGCCTACTTCGTTTCGACATCCCAGTCGAAGCTGATTCCGGCAATCAAATCGTTCAGCTTGTCGACAGCCTCCTTCTTCTGCTGCTCCAGGTCGGCGGTCTGCTTGCGCGTGGCCTGCAACTGATCTTCGGCGCGGTTCAGCTCGTCCACAAAGCGCTTAGCGGCATCGTTGCCCTTGAGCGCAGTAAGGTTTTCGCGGTCGCGCGCCTCGTCGGCAGAGGCGGTGTTTTCAGCCTCCTTGGAAAGATCGATGCGGTGATCGAGATCGGCCAGCTTGATCTGAGCCGTAATCACCGGCTCGAGCTTTTCCTGGGCATCGGGCACGCGCTTTACGAGATCGAGCAGGTAAGTCACGTGGTTCTGGTTTGCATTGAGTGTGATGCTGGTATGCTCCGGCCCGCGCTCGCGCACTTCGAGCTTCTGCGTGGAGTGCGCGGCTACCGGCAGCTTGAAGCGATAGAGGTCGGGCGCGGTTTCGTCGGCTTTCAAGCCCTCATCCAGCGACCAGCCATTGTTGCGGCGCGGATGTTCCAACAGCACCATGCGATCGGCGTCAGCGTGGTTGGTGGCCGAGTAGGTGACTGAAAGCACATCCATGTGGGTTTCGATAATGACGCCCTTGGCGATCTTCACGTGATGCAGGGTGCGCTTGCTATCCCGGTCTGCTATCTTCACGCGGACGGCTTGATCGGCGGCGTAGGAGAGCAGACGCTTTTCGCCGGGATGGATGGGGTCGAGCAGGCCTTCGCCGGCAAACTCGCCGCTCTCAAAGATGGAAAAGCTGCCCGAGTCCAGCGTCAGCTTCGACTTGTTCTCAAGCCACACCGCGCGCAACGGAGTGGGCTCCCGCTCGCTCCACAAAGTTACGTGCTCGGCAGGCAGTTCCTGCTGGAGGATGGGCACCATGGCCGACTCGTTCTTGTGAATGGTGACCGGCTGGGTGAGCGCGTATTCAAAGAAGTCGTCGAAGGCGTTGGTGGAGACGTCGCCTGCCTGGATGGCGTCGGAGGGGCGGTAGAGACCCGTAGAAACAGCGCCGCCAAAGCCCCCGCCCGAGGCAACGCCGTAGCCGTTGCCGGAACCGGAACCCATGGCCATATTGGCTCCATTGGCTTTCATTCTGGCTCCTCCAAAGGCCGCACCAGGCGCCATCTTAATCAACTCCGCGGCATTACGGCCGGAAGCCGGAGGGGTGGAGAGATTCGCTGCCATCTCTATGCGATCGAACTGGGCGCTGTTCGTCGCCGGCGCATCCTGCTTGGCATCCGCCGCCTCATGCGTCTGCGGCGTCAACTGCGCTTCGGTGGCGATGGGAATCTCAGGCCGGCGGGTATAGAGCGGCTGCGAGAGCGGCTGGATGAAGCTCTGCGGCGCGCCGGCCACCAGCGAGAGCTGCACGTTGTCCCAGTCCGCGCCCACGGTGTTATCCACTACGGCCCAGCCCTGCACGATTGCCGAGCCATTGGGCACGCGTGGAAAGACCATGCGGTAGGTCGACTTCCAGACCGGCACCTCGCTGATGTAACTCACACGCAGCTCGCGCTGGCCCTGGCCGAGGGCGTCGAGCGTGAGGTGGCGCAGGCCGGTGGAGTGGGTTGAACTGAGGAGCTCAAGATAGCGGTCGACCTGGCCTTCGAGGTTGGCGTCGAGGGGACGCACGCTAAGCAGCGGCGTGAGCTCGATGACCCGCACCGCGCCCGAGGTGGCCACCACCGACAGATAGTATTTGTCCACCGTCGAGTCGCCGCTACCGGACTTTTCCGTACGCGACTCGATGGAGAGCAGGCGGCCCGTGATCGTCCCGCCAGGCGCGCCCGAGACCTCAACCCGCTGCCCGCGCAACGCCTGAAAAAGCTCGGTCGAGGTGGGGTCGTCGCTCATGCCCAGCGAGAGCGACTTGAGCTGCTCGGCCAGCGGCGTGGTGGAGTTGTAATTGACACCGGCGATGCGTCCGCCGCCCTCGTCGAGGACGGTGAGCGACTGCAATACGTCGTTCAACTGCGGCGAGGTAAAGTCGATGGCCACGCGCTGGTTGCCGCTGACCGTGCCGGCGTGCTCAAAGTAGCCCACGCCGTTTTTGTAGAGCACAACCTTGCGTACCGGCAGGTCCTGTATGGTTGAGGGACCCGCCTGCGGTGGGGCAGACTGCATTTGCGACGCTGATGACACTTTGGATTTGGCTGTAGGACCAGCCGCGGATTGCGCGGCAAGGGTCAGCGTGAAGGCGGCAAGACAGAACAGTGCAAGAATCCGGCGCACGAAACCTCCTCGTACCAGCAAAAAGGAACCCTACTCTCTTGGACCCCGGCAGAGGCAAAATGGTTCCCGCGAATCGGACTTTCTTGTTCTTCGACCAATGGGCGCAATTGGCCCCTGCTCCGGTTGATGCGTGCAATAGTCCGGCTTATGCTTGAAAGAGAATCGTGCTATCGTTCAACTCTATGGCTACGGTTTTGCACATCCCGCTCGACGAATACCTCGGCATCAGCTACAGGCCGGACCGTGAGTATGTCGATGGAGAAATCAGGGAGCGCAACGTGGGCAAGTGGGAACATGCACGGGTGCAGGCGCTTTTGGCCGCGTGGTTCGGCACCCAGGAGAAAGATTGGGGAATCACAGGTAGTATTGCGCAGCGAGTTCGAGTTTCGGACAGCCGGGTTCGAGTGCCGGATCTCGTTGTTCTTGCAGCCGGAGCGCAGCCCGATGTCCTGACCGATCCGCCGCTGCCGGTCATCGAAATCCTGTCTCCAGACGATTGCTATTCCGACACCCAGGAGCGGGCGCAGGACTACCGTGAGATGGGCGTTAAGACCGTGTGGATCGTCGATCCCAAGACGCGCACCGGCCGCATGTGCTCAGGGGCGGAATGGGTGGAATCCTCGCGGCTGGAAGTCAAGGGGACGCCCTTGTACGCGAATCTGCCCGACATCTTCAGCCAGTTAACCTCTGCCTGAGGCCTCGGCGTCCAGCGTTCGGTAAGACAGCGGATTCAAGAGGCCCGAAACCCGGCCAACCATCGTTTGCGTCCAACGAAACCAAGCCCGATCAATCCAGCGCCGAACAGGAAGAACGTGCCGGGTTCGGGCGTGGTGGCTGTCACATCAATCGTGTCCGAATTCACCAGTGTGCCGCCCGAGTACTCGGCAAGCGTTACCTGGTAACTATCCGTGGCGTTGGGGTTGAAGCCGGGAATTCCGACGACCGGGAATGAGAGATTCTCGGCGTTTTGCGCGCCCCACTGCGTGCTGGGCGAATTCACTCCGTATCCGTGGCCGCTTGGGCCATATACAGCGTCGTCTGGAATCGAAAGAGGATCGAAGCTGGAGGTAGTGCTGGTGGTTAGGTCGGTGAGGGTCAGCAGATAGGTATAGTCCGACAAAGTGGCGCTGCCAATCCCATCGGGCTGCGTGTCTATGGAGTACGAATAGTCCCAAAGAGCATAGCCGCCGCGCGTGCCGACGGGCACGGTGTAGGCGTCGCCCACCTCCGGTGCTGGACCGATATAACGCAGGACGGCGTTCAGGCCAAGCTCCGTTCCGTCTTCCATGCTTATCGTGTAGCCTGCGTTCAGGCATCCGGTTCCGTTATAGCAGCCCGGGGTTGCGGGGTTGCTTGTGGGGGATGCAAGGCTCACATCGTAGGTGGTAGTGGTTGCTGACGCAGGCGTCCCCAAAGCAACGGCCAGGGCCAGGATCAAAAGCGTGCAGATCCCTTTCGCGCTCATTTTGAGTTTTTATTGCCTTTCTCTGTCGTAATTTGCTTTTATGCGCTGGGCGGCGACCAGAACTTGCTGCCGACGCCAGGCGCAGCCCAGCAAGAAAAGCCCCGATGCAAAAAGGAGCAGTGTGGAAGGCTCCGGCGTGGCAACAAGCGACACCGCGTCTACCTCGTTGCCATACGATGGCGCGCCTTCGCCGGCAAAAGCCACGCCATCGAAGCTCAACAGCTCCGACGTGCTGGTCGCGGTCACGACAAAGGAATTCGTGAGCCACACCACGGAGGGATTGCCGTCCGTGGACGAAGTGTCGGAGTCGGTGGTTACAAGAGTCCCGCCAAAGTACACCTGCATCTGCTGCGGGCCGGAGCCGGGGCGATCGCCATAGGCCCATGAAAGAACGTAGGTCTGCCCGACCGCCAGACCGGTAACTGTCTGCTGCACGTCCTCGGGGATGTTTGCGTTCACCTCTAGACTCTGCGTGCCGGAATAGGCCACCGAGCCGCCGCCAAATACAGCGGGGTCGTCGATTTCGATTAGGCCGCCAGGATCGGTCGTGGTCCAGCCCGGCAGCGAACCATTGGCCAGCAGAGCCCAGCCACCCAACTCGTTCGGGAGTTCAAACGACCCGTTGAAAATCAGGCTGGTCGCGGTGGCCTGGGTAGCCCCGCACAAGGCAAGAACGAGAATAGCCAAAGATAAAATGCCAAATCGTTTCAAGGTGTCTCCTGAAAACCAACCACGCCCGAGAGGTGCGGCAATGGCTTTTACACGTTTCTAAGCTTTGATTAACCAAGACTAAGGGACCTCCGCTCAGGAGTCGATAGCCCTTTTTTGTCAGCGCTATAGGCCCATTCGTTACCTGGGAGCGCGTTACAAATGCGCGATTTCCAGGCCTTAAGAGGAACTTTGGGATACGGCAATTGCTTTTCACTCGACCTCCGGCTATGATTTAGGCATGGAAGGTCGGTCCTGTTGTCGCTGCTGTACATTTCTTCGCGCGCGCGGGTGACCTGGGTCTGACGAGTCCGATCAAAAATCCAAGGTTAATCGAGTGCCCGCGATGCAGCCACACTGCCGCGGGTTTTCTGTTTCTGCTCAAGGGGAATGAATGGCTGAAGCTGTCCAAGCAAAAGAGACCGGCGCCCAGCGCGCAGAGCGCCTGAAGCGCGAAAAGAACCCATGGGAAGCCTTTGACGAGGTGCGCGCCTTTGCTCGTGCCGGCCGCTCCAGCGTACTGCCCGAGTGGGCCGCCTTCTACTTCAAATGGTGGGGCATCTACACCCAGGGTGACGGCGTAGGCGCCATCGGCGGCAAGGGCGGCGAAGGCGTGACATCGGACTATTTCATGATGCGCATCGGCATTCCCAACGGCATTCTCTCCGCCGCCCAACTGCGCGTCATCGGCGGGCTTACGAAAGAGTACGCCCGTAACCTGGCCGACATCACTGTCCGCCAGGCCATCCAGCTGCACTGGCTTACCATTGAATCGCTTCCCGAGGTGGTGGATGCGCTCAACGCCGTTGGCCTTTCGCCCCGTGGAGCCTGCGGCGACGTGGTACGCAATGTGACCGGCTGCCCTCTGGCCGGCGTCGCTGCCGATGAAGTTATAGATGCCTCTCCGCTGGCCCGTGAGATCGCCGCCATGCTGACAGCCAATCCAGAGTTCTACAACCTGCCCCGCAAGTTCAAGATTTCGGTCTCCGGCTGCCCCTCCTGGTGCAACAATCCTGAGATCAACGACGTTGGCCTAGTTGGCGTGAAGCACAACGGCGAAGTCGGCTATTCCCTGTACGTGGGGGGTGGACTCTCAACGGAACCGCATCTCGCGGTCCGCCTCGACGCCTTCATCTTGCCCGATCAGGCGGTTCGCGTGGTTCGCGCCGTAGCTGAGATCTTCCGCGAGCAGCAGCGGCTGCGCGAGAGCCGCGACCGGGCCCGTTTGAAATATCTCTTCATGAAGGAGGGTTGGACTCCTGAGAGCTTTCTGGCCGAATTGCAGTCGAGGCTCGACTTCACTCTGCTGCCCGGAGCGCCCGAGCACGCGCCCAACGACATATTCCGCGACCACGCCGGCATTCATCCCCAGCGCCAGCCCGGACTCAGTTCCGTCGGGGCCAGCGTCTTGCGCGGGCGGATGACTGGAGAGCAGTTGGAAGCCGCAGCCGAGTTGGCCGAGCGCTATGGCAGCGGTTCGCTGCGCACAACGGTCTCGCAAAACCTGCTCTTCATCGATATTCCCAACAGCAAGACTGCGGCCTTTGCAGGTGAACTGAACAAGATCGGCCTTCAGGTGGATGGCTCTTCGTTTTGGCGCGGCGCCATCGCCTGCACCGGCACCGAGTTCTGCAAACTGGCCATCACGGAAACCAAGGGCTTTACGAAGTGGCTGGTCGATGAACTCGAGGAACGGCTCCCGGGATTCGACCAGGAGCTCAAGCTCAACGTGACCGGATGCCCCAACGGCTGCGGGCAGCACTGGATCGCGGACATCGGCATTGAGGGCAAGAAGATCAAGCACGAGGGCAAGCTGACCGACGCCTTCTACTTCTGCCTGGGCGGAGCGGTAGGCGAGCACGCGGCAATCTCGCGCCCGGTAGGCTATCGATGCCCTGCCCCGCTCATTCCCGACGCCATCGAGCGTCTGCTGCGCCAATATCTGGCTGGCCGTCTGCCCGAAGAAAACCTGCGCGCCTGGTTTGGCCGCCATACCAATGACGAACTGCGCGCCTACCTTGCGGGCGAGGCGCTGGCGCCGGTTGAACGCGACGTGCCCGCCGGACGCGTGCCGCACGCAGTGGCCGATTGAGAAGCAAGCCATGAGCATGTTGCCCATCTTTGTTAAGCTCGACAGCCGCCGCTGTCTCTTGGTAGGCGCGGGCAATGTCGCACTGGACAAGATTGGCAGCCTTCTCAAAACAGGGCTTAAGCTCCGCGTAGTCGCTCCGGAAGCGCGGCCTGAGATCGAACAGTTGGCTATTGAAGGCAAGCTTGAATGGATTCAGCGCGCCTTTGAAGACTCGGACATCGACGGCAACTTGCTCGTCATCGCAGCCACCGATTCACCCGAAGTGAACGCGCTGGTTCATCGCGGCTCGGTCGTGCGCGGCATTCTGTCCAACAGCGTAGACGATATTCCCAACTGCGACTTCTATTTTGGATCTGTTGTTAGCCGCGGCGACCTTCAAATTGCCATCTCAACTGGCGGGCAAAGTCCCGCTCTTGCCCAGCATCTGCGCCGCGAGATCGAGGAACAACTGCCTGCCGACCTGGGCCCCTGGCTTGTGAGCCTTGGCCAACTCCGCCGCCAAGTTCT
>Ga0302156_10002470_pt1 | contig 15074 bp, 16 predicted proteins | sample I_Bog_N3_2_FD_193503 | JGI IMG/M metagenome (GOLD analysis project Ga0302156, IMG submission 193503) | Peat permafrost microbial communities from Stordalen Mire near Abisko, Sweden - I_Bog_N3_2 | ecosystem: Environmental > Terrestrial > Soil > Wetlands > Peat | place: Sweden: Abisko, Stordalen... | reverse complement strand
CGCTTAAAGCCGGAATTTTGCAAGAGGCTCACTAGACTGTCATCCTGAGCAGCCCGACCCGCTTCCGGCGAGTTATGTTTGCAATGAACCCCGTGCTCGATTCGCAACAATAGCTCCGTGCCCCGTCGGGGTACCCTCTGGGTCGGACTTTTTTCTGTCGCAAGGGCGGGAAACCTCAGCGCTCAACCAGCCTTGTTCATAGGGAACGGAATCGAAGGGCACCTGCTTTTGAAGCGGTTATTGCACGAAACTCTGCTGCTGAGGAATTCAAAAGAGTTCCGGGCTGCCCCCTACTAGGGCGTCCCGTCTCCATGCACCTGCTGCAAGGCCCCGCCAACCGTTACCTGATTGGTGATTTTGTAAATCTGCCCGGTGTTGGTGTTCAGCACTGTTTGTCGGTCCAGCGAGTAGTCCACCATGTCCTGCGCCATGCGATGGTTGGAATTCGCCACATCCGCCGCACGATCCATGGATGCCTGCGTCCCAGCCGCCATGGTCTGCAGAAACTGGTCGTGCACCTGCTGCTGAACGGCCATTGTATGCGCAATCTCCTGGCGTTGTGCAGCGAACTTTTGATCCGCTGCGCCGATCATTGCCTGGTTGGCCGCGTTGCCCGCATCGGCGTAGCGCTTCACCCACGCATCTCCCCATTCCTTGTTCTGCCTGGTGCCCATCGCCGGGTTGTCCCATACGCTCACCACCGCGGCGAACTGGCTCTGGGGAGCTGCTACGTAGCCCACGTACGCCGTGCATTTCCCTGAAGTCGTTGCCGGTGTGCTCGCCATACCGGCAAGAATGGAATGCATGCCCGGATGCGTGACCTCTGTGCATGTAATCAGCGTCTCCAGGCGGCCCTTCATGGAAACACCATTTTGCTTATAGCTGACCATCGCCGCCGCACCATCGGCGGTATTGTGCGGCGCCGTCAGATTGTGCGCCGCATAGAAGGGCGCCGGCTGCGCATAGCTGTCCTGATACTGCTTTACAGCTGCCACCAGCCCCTCGGGCATTGGAGCGTCGCTGACATACGCCACTTGCATTGTGGTCGAAACGTACTTCAAAAAATCCTGCGCGCCGATCGGCTTGTCGAGCGGCAGGCATCCGGTCTTCGGTTTGGGGCCATTGCCGTAGGCCCACAAGAGCTGGGGCATTGCCTCGCCGAAACTCTGTCCGTCCTCGCTCGTTGCCCGATACACCGCGTACGCATAAGATTCGCAGGTGGCCAAGCCACCTTGCAGCAGTACTCCCTGAAACTTCCACTTAGCCGGGATGGTCGCATAGAACGCAATCTTGTTGTCCATCGTCGTATCCACGATGTTCTCCACGCGCGTCCCGCCTCCGGACAAAGACGCCGTAGCCGCGCCATCGCCCGAACCGGCGCCATCAGTACCACCGCTCGCCGCAGCCGTTGGCATGGGCCCTTTACATCCGAGTAGCGAAAGCGCGATCAGAATTGTTGCCAGCTTGCCTCTGCTGCTTTTCATCGAAATCCTCCTGAAATCCATCGGTGTACCCGGAGCCAGTCTTTCTCCTGCATGGTTCGCGCCATCGTTCGGAGAAATGCCTCACGCTCTCACAAACTGCAAGCTTTGAAAACTGCCAGCTAACGCGAGCCACGCTTTTTGATTGAACATCCGTTCCGCGATGCAATAAACTATGCCAACCCCACGCTCGGAGCGGATCGATCTATAAGAGATCGTCACGGGTCCAACGCAGCCGTTCCGGCAATCGATCGCTCAATAAGGAAGGCACACCAGAAATGTTCTCAACTCGTAAATGGATCTACGTGTCAACGGCCTCCCTGGCTGTCATAGCCGGCGTACATGCTCCTTCTCTTTATGCCGCCCAGACTGACTTTGCAGCAGCGGTTGCCGCCACCCATCCCGTCGCTTATTACCGCATCGACTCGACATCCGGCAAGAGCGAGGTCGGGACCACGACCTACAGCGCAAAAGGTCGCGTCACAACCGGGTCTCCCGGCGCGGCGATCGCCGGCTCCAGCGGCAACTACGCCAAGCTCGATGGAGCCAGCGGATACATCCTCACCACCCAGAAGGGCGGCGTGGACACCAGCGCGAGCATCATGGCCTGGGTCAACCTGGCCGATCTGCCTTCGAAGACGGGCCACATCGCCTACGTGGCCGGCGAATCGGAAATCGGCAACGATTTTGACGTGCAATTCGATACCGACAACGCCATCAAGTTCTGGACTGCCTCAGGGGGCAATATCGCCTATACCCCTCCCCCCGCAACGCTTCTCAACCGATGGCACATGATCATCGTCACCCTCGACACAGCCACTCACGCCCGCACCATCTACTGGGATGGAAAGCTTGCCGCCCATGATGCTGGCGGCGGAGAATCGGGAAAGAAAACTGTCTTCACCATCGGCTACAGCCCCGCCTTCACCGGGCGATTCTTCAAGGGCGGCATCGAGGAAGTTGCTCTCTGGGATCGTGCGCTCAAGGGCAGCGACGTCACTGCCATTTACACCGCGAGCACCGCTATTGCTTCCACTTCTGCGACAGCTTCGGCTGCCAGCGCCTCACCAACGCCGACCACCGGACCCTTCGCCACAAATGCGACGGTCGACATAGAAGACAGCAAGGGCAGGGTCAATCTGAAACGGGAAGAACAGATCGCCTACATGTTTCTTTCCGGGATTGAAGTCACCGAGCACGAATGCCAGCTTGACCTGCAATACGCCTGCACAATGGACCAGATGCTCTCTGGATCTTACCCAGCCGGTTCCCATATCGAGCATCTGAAATTCGATCCCAACAAGACAGATCCCAATTACACTTACACGCTGGCCGCCGGCGGCATGGCGTGGGAAGCCCATGCCAATGCAAAAAAGCCGGGCATGCTTGGATTTTGCTTCATGGCCCGCGACGTGGGAACTGTGATCGTCACCATCGGCAAAACAGGAAAAGCCGGATGGGTGGACGATGCGATAGGAAACCGTGGAATGGAGGGTGACTCCTTTGCTACGCAATAGGTCTTCCTGATAAATTGTCGGTGGGATAACTCCAACCAGTTATCCCACCACCTGCACTGACCCCTTGCCAAACAACTCTTCCACGCGCTCCACCCAGCCGCGATCCGCTGCCACACTCATCCCCTCGGGCTCCAGGATCACCGCGAACTCGCCCTTCTTTTCCAGATGCAGCATCACCTTCCCCGGCCCAGGCGCTGCATCCGCCGCGCTTTTCAGGCCGGCGAGAATCCCCTCCGTCGCGCGGTCGAGATTGATCCTGATCCTGATCCCCGAAGGCAGCTTTACCTGCACTTCTTCGAGCGCCGCAATCGAGTTGATCGCGATCTTCGGCGCGGCATCCTCATCGCCCATCAAAACGCCGCGCACAATCACCGGCGCCTCAATCTTCAATTGCCCTTGCAGTTTTTCGTAGTCACGCGAAAAACAGATCAGCTCGATTTTGCCCGTCGCATCCTCAAGTGCTGCCTGCGCATAGAGCTTCTGATCCCGCTTGCTCTTTTGCACACGCAATCCCAGAATCATTCCGGCGACTTGAATTTCATCGGCCGGGTCCGCCTGCGTTCCCCAGCGCTTTTCCGGCGGCTTGCGATCGAGAGCCTCAGCCGTAGAAATAACGCCCGTCAAATTGCGCAGCTTCTCGGCGTACTTGTCCAGCGGATGCCCGGAGACAAAGAAGCCTAGCACCTCTTTCTCATTGGCGAGGCGCTCGCCTTCTTCCCAGTCCGCGGTCTTCGGCAAATCATCCGCATCGCGCCCCCCTCCGTACGTATGGGCAGGCGCCTCATTGAACAGGCCGAACAGCCCCGTCTGTCCCGCAGCCGCATCCTTCTGCGCCTTCTGCGCACGCTCCATCGCCTTGTCTACGGCCTTCATCAGCGCTGCGCGCGAGCCCAACGAGTCGAGAGCTCCGGCCTTGATCAGCGACTCGATGACCCGCTTGTTCATTACGCGCAGATCGACCTTCTCGCAGAATTGCCATAAGCTCGCGAACCGCCCACCTACTTCCGCCCGCGCCTTCATGATGGACTCGATAGCATTTCCGCCTACGTTCTTCACGGCAGCGAGGCCAAAGCGAATCGCCTCTCCCTCCGGCGTAACATGCGGCGTAAACTGCGCCCCCGATACCTGCACATCGGGCGGCTCCACGCGAATGCCCATCTCCTTGCACTCGCCGATGTACTTCACCACATTTTCCGGCTTCGAAGTTTCCGATGTTAGCAGCGCCGCCATAAACTCAACCGGATAATGTGTCTTCAAGTAAGCCGTCTGATAACTCACCAGACCATACGCCGCCGAGTGCGACTTATTAAATCCGTACCCGGCAAACTTCTCCATCTGGTCGAATATCTCGCCCGCGATTCCCTTGGGATGCCCCAAAGCCGCCGCGCCGCTCATGAAGCGATCGCGCTGCTTGGCCATTTCATCGGCGTCCTTCTTGCCCATGGCGCGACGCAGCAAATCCGCTTCGCCCAGCGAGTAACTCGCGAGGACGTTCGCAATCTGCATTACCTGCTCCTGATAGACGATTACGCCCAGCGTCTCCTTGAGCATCGTCTCCATTTCGGGAAGCATATACTCCACCTTGCGCCGGCCCCATTTACGCTCGATGAAGTCATCCGTCATTCCTCCCTGAATAGGCCCGGGGCGATAAAGCGCTGTGAGCGCAGTCAAGTCTTCAAGCCGATCCGGCTTATACCGCCGCAACATGTCCCGCATGCCGCTCGACTCAAACTGAAACACGCCGGAAGTCAGCGCCGAATGAAACACTTTCTTGTAAGTCTCTTCATCGTCCAGCGGGATGGCATCTATATCTACCTTCTCCCCGCGGCTAGCCTCGATCAGCTTCAGGCAATCGTCGATTACCGTCAGCGTGGTAAGCCCCAGGAAGTCCATCTTCAGCAATCCCATCTTTTCGATGGCCTTCATGTCGTACGCGGTAACAATTTCGTCGTTCTTGGTCTTGTTCACCGGCACAAGTTCAGTCAGCGGCCGCGGCGCAATCACGACTGCCGACGCATGAACGCCGGACCCGCGCACCAGGCCCTCCAGCTTCTTCGCTGTGTTGAGAAGCTCGCGAATTACCGGATCGCCGTCGTATGCCTTGCGCAGTTCCGGAACATCTTCGAGGGCTTTGTCCAGCGTCATGCCGACGGTTGCCGGCACCAGCTTAGCGATCCGGTCCACATCGCCATAAGGCATATCCAGCGCGCGCCCGCAATCCTTGATGGCCGCCTTGGCCGCCATGGTATTGAAGGTGATGATCTGCGCCACCTGCTCGCGCCCATACTTCCGCGTTACATACTCGATCACTTCGCCGCGGCGGTTCTGACAAAAGTCCACGTCCACGTCGGGCATCGACACGCGCTCAGGATTCAGAAACCGCTCGAAGAGCAGTCCATTTTGCAGAGGGTCGACGTTGATGATCTCCATGCAATACGCCACCAGCGAGCCGGCCGCCGAACCTCTGCCTGGGCCAACAGGAATCCCATGATCGCGCGCATATTTGATGAAGTCCCAGACAATCAGGAAGTATCCCGCATAACTCATCTGCTTGATGATGCCGATCTCGTAGTCGAGCCGCGCCTGGTATTCATGCACCTTGTGCCGCAGCGAGCCGCGCGCCTCCAGCGTTCGCACCGCCGTATCGAGCCGCTTCTTGAATCCTTCCCTGCACACCTCTTCGAAGTAACTATCGATCGTATGTCCCGGCGGCACCGCGAACTCGGGAAACGGATTGTCCACCTTGTGCAGTTTCAGATTGCAGCGCTCCGCAATCTCTTGCGTGCGCGAAAGCACCTCTGGCGCATCCTTGAACATCACCGTCATTTCGTCGGCGCTCTTTACAAAGAACTGGTCGCTGTCGAAACGGAATCGTTCCTTGTCATGCACCTTCGCGCCGGTCTGCACACACAGCATCACGTCATGTGCATGGCTGTCTTCGCCACATAAATAGTGCGAGTCATTCGTAGCCACTAGTGGAATATTCAACTCGCGCTCGAGACGGAACAGTGCTTCATGAATCTTCTTTTCGTCTTCAAGACCCTGGTCCTGAATCTCTAAATAGAAATTTCCCTTGCCGAAGATGTCTTCATATTGCTGGGCGACGCTTTTGGCCTTCTCATAGCGCCCGGCGACCAGTTCCTCGCACAGTTCCCCGCTCAGGCATCCTGAAAACCCGATCAGCCCCTCGGCATGTTCCGCCAAATACCGCTTGCTAACGCGGGGCTTGCGGTAGAACCCATGCAGCGATGCCTCCGACGTAATGCGAATCAGGTTTCTGTAACCCTCTTCGTTCTGTGCCAGCACCAATAGGTGATTGTTCTCATCCCCATCCCCCGGCGCGCGATGATCTTCGTGCTTGCAGATGTAAAGCTCGCATCCCAGAATCGGCTTGATGCCCTTGGCCTTGGCCGCGTCGAAGAAGTGGACGGCGCCATAAATATTCCCGTGATCCGTCATCGCGACAGACTTCTGTCCCAGCGCAGCGACCCGGTCGACGAGCTTGTAGACATCGCAAGCCCCATCCAGCAGCGAGTACTCCGTATGCAAATGCAAATGCGTAAATTCGGTCATGGTTACTCTTTATTTTAGTCTTCAGGCTGCGTCGGCGCCCCAACCAAAGGACGGTTGAAATCCAGTCCACCTGAGGAAAAACTGGCCGGGTGCCCAGGTCTCGCCTTTGAGACCCGAGAGAGCAGTCAATAAGTATCCTCCCGCCGCAGACCGCAATACAGCAGCACCACATCATGCTCCGCAATGTCGTAGCGGAAACGGAATCTGCCCGACCGAAGCCGGTACTGGCCATCCCCCGCCGAAACCTCTTTCAGCTTCTTGATCGGGTATTTGTGGCTCTTGTTGTGGGGGTCAAGCGAGAGAATTCCAAGCGCCTCTTCAAACCGCTCCACAAGGTCAGGATGTTTGGGAACCAGTTTCTTCAGCAACCGGTCAAAATGCGCGGCGGTAACAACGGCATAGGTCGGCGCGTTCAGGGGCACGGTCAAGCTAGGCCGTCTTTCGAGCTGCGCTCCGCTTCAATTCACCCAGCAATTTCCCCGCAGGCCGAGTCTTCCCCTCCACATGGTCCTTGCGGCTTGCAGCGATCGATGCCTTGGCTTTCGGGTCACGTAACTCCAGATAGTCTTCCAACTCATCCGCCGCCATAATCCCGATCACAGGGATACCGTCCTTTTCCAAAATGAAGTATTCGTTGCCGTTATGCGCCCGCCGGGCGATTTGCCCCAGGTTAATGCGCGCCTTGGTAATAGGAAGCCGATTGATCGTAGCCATTGATGAACGTTGATTAACCTCAATCAAAGCGTACCACAAGACTTCGCCCTCAGCACTATTGATTGCCCTCAGTCTTAAGCGCGCTGGGAATGAAGCTTTCAATTGCCCCGAGTGAGCATAATTCGGAGATGAGGCTCAGCACCGCATCAAGGTGAATCGAGGCAAAGCTACGCGGCAGCATTATCAGGCCAGGACTTCATCCCGCACAAAATGGAGGCGGATGATCTTTGGGGCTTCCATGGTTTCATCGAAATAGCAGCGGACGGCGTCCTTCACCATGGCACGCAACTCCTCCACCGTGTCTCCCTGGGTGTGGATGCCGTAACCGAGGGCATTGGCCGTGTAACCGCCATCCACCTCGTCCTCCCGCATCTCAAAGACGATCTCGCTCATCTTCAAAAAAGAGATCGAGGGCGGCTCGAAATTTGGCAACGGCTAAACAGGCTGCGGAAAAACTCCATGCTTCGAGCCAAAATGAAGGAATCTCTTCCGCAGGGGCTGAAGACCACGTTGATTCTGTGCTTGCGGAACGACTGAAGTCGTGCCCTAAAAATATAGAGGGTTGCGATTGGGTTGGATTTTGAATCGTTGGAACGCAAGGACGGCGCGGATTGTTCGAGTTAATTCAGCGAGTTAGCGTCCGCTTCGCAGACATAGCAAGTTAGCGAGTTAGCGGTGGCATAGCCGGGCAAAAGTTTCATTCCCCCATGGGCCGGCAACGCCGGTGGACGATTGTTACAAAGCTTCCGAGAATCCCGGCGGAAGCGAGTTTTTCCGCAACCTGTAAAACCCGGCTTCATTGAAGCAGCCGCATTGAAACGATTCTTCCCACCTGCCGATAGGCGTTACGTCGGCCCAATCCCCAATGCTGGGCCGGGAGGGTGAAAGCGTCATGATCAACTGCTCAAAGTTTCTACCAGTCGCTGTTTTACTCCTTGCTTCTCAGTTCTGCTTTGGCCAGCAGACCGCACTGCACGCAATTCTTACCGATTCCGAAGCTCCAGCCTCCTCGGTTTCCGCACCAGTTTCACTTCCCGAGGCTCCACTGAGCCTGAACTTTCTAGTCGCCTTGGCTAACGAACCATCAACCCCCACTGCCACACCGGCGCCGGCGGTTGTTCGGAACGACGCTCCCCCCGCAGCCGACCAGGACGTACTCGAGCGTTGGCTCGACGTGAAAAATGCGTCCTTCTCCGTTCGCTACCGCAACGTCACGGACACCGACGGCGCCCATGAATTCAACCAGGGCTCGCAGCGCACCATCTACGACGGCAAATTCAAATTCGACGCCGCAGGCAAGTACGGGCTGGCGTTCCATGTTTCTTCCGGCCACTACTTCAGTTGGGCATACGCCGACTTCATGGGCGGCGGATTGGATGAGGCTACGGGCAAGATCGCGGACAAGTTGCAGCCCGACGATCTCTCGCTCATCAACACGATTGTCGCAGAATTCCCCTTCATGACAGCGGGTGCGGAATCAGGCGGCTGGGGACTCTATTTCCGCCGTCTTTACTTCGATGCGAATCCGGTGAAGCAGGTTGAGTTCCAGGCCGGAAGCCTGGATATCGACCGCGGCGCAGGTTCCGAGATCACCACCTACGACGATGACGGCTATATGGCGGGAGAGCGCATCGCGTTGCGCGATCCCAAGCATCTTTTCTTCGATCAGGTGTCCTTTAGCTACGCCTATATGGGCGATCTTTTCCAGCCGAACTTCTTTGCGCGCGCCGGGCGCATGACGCAGGGTAACTACCGTCAATACATGGTCCGCAAGACTCTCTTCAAGCGCATTGACGGCTCAGCGGATTTCACGGATGTCCAAAACATCAATACGCTTCGCGAAGCGGCATTTGTGAAGATCCCCGAAATCAAAGTGGTTGATTCGGTGCGAGTGGAAGCCTATCAGCGCATCAATGCTCCAACCATCTACTTCTTTCAGTTCCCGCGGGCCAATGGCTATGCAATCACCGGCTCCAAGACCATCAAGAAAAGGGTCGAACTGGTGGGCGGTTTCGCCAACATTGACTGGGCCATCGATGTCTACGACTACAACAAGGTGCTTGCGATTCGCGGCTTTGCTCTGAATGGCGACGGATACAACAACGGCCGGCGCTACTTCATGAAGCCAACGATACACATCACGAAGAACCTCACTGCCGGAGGATTCTACTCGCATATGTTGAACTACAACTACGATGCGGATGGCTACCTCTGGAACAAGGTGAATCTCCAAGCCGGATTTGCCTACGACTTCACCGACATGTTCCACCGCGGCAACAAAACAAAGTAGCCAGCCTGCGCGTCATCCAGTTCCCTTGCCGGATGACGCGCGGCCGCAATTCGAACCAGCTGAGTATCGTACGCCCCGTACGACAGAGTGAACGATCCAGAAGCAGCGGAAATCCGGGACAAAGTTCTCCCTTCACATGCAGTAATCAAGAGCGAGATATTTCCATTGCCAAACTCTGCACGGATCTGTATTTTGTCTGCGGAGGATTTTCCCATGATTTCTCGCAGGCTTGTGTTGGGCAGCGTTCTGGGGCTGGGTCTCTTCGCTTCCGGCGTAGTTGTTGGGCAAAACGTAAATCCACACCGGCATCCGAATCTGGCCGCCGCACAGCGTCTCATGGAGCAGGCGGTAGGCAAGATTGACGCCGCGCAGCAGGCGAATGAGTTTGACATGAATGGTCATGCGCAGAAAGCGAAAGATCTGCTCGGCCGCGCATTCGAGGAAGTGAAGCTGGCGGCGGGAGCGGCGAATCGGAACTAAACCTTCCCAACAACTGGGGAGATTTTTGTGCCCGGCCTGTTATTGGTCATAGGGTCCCAGGTCTCTCGCCGTGGGGGAGGACCTGGGGCGGCTGCTTTATCCCTGCTCTAACGAGCCTGGGACCACAATCGGTTACTGGTTGGGACCATCGTGTTGGTAGTGGTGGTGATGATGGCGGTGATGGTGGTGGCGGTGTACAACCACCACAACCTGCGCCTGCGCCGCATAGGGCACTGCGAAGCAGAAGATGAGAGCGAGTCCGAGCAGAATCCTTTTCATAGCTCAGTATCCCGCGTTACAAGTCAATGTACAGAGCTACTCTGACCAGCACATGAAGGCTCTCGAGGAAACGACTTTCCCCGATTCCCTGCTTCCTGCCGACTTATCCCATCACCACGACCGGCTGAAACAGCGTCCCCGCTACCCGCTTCGCAATCCCCACCAGTTCCCGCTGTCCGGCAAACACTTTCACCATTTGCGCATGCGAAAACTCAGGCAAATTGGCCTGCGCGCCGTTGCGCATCCGTCCCAGCGCCATTGCGTCGCCGGTCACAGACGGCATCTCCGGCAAAAGGGTGCGGGGATGCACACACAGACCCTCGAGCGCCTCCGCATTCCCGGCAAGCGCTTCCAGTTCTTCCAGAGTATGCGCTTCGTCGATGGTGAACACCCCGGCCTGGGTACGCCTCAGCGCGCTCAGATGCGCACCGCAGCCTAGGTCCTGTCCAAGCTCATGGGCAACTGAACGCACATAACCGCCGGCGCTGATGCTCATTGCAAAACTGACGGCGGGGCCATCGATTGCATCGATTGAAAAACTGGCAATATGGACTTTAGCTGGCTTGAGTTCGACAGGCTTGCCTTCCCGGGCAAGTTTATAGGCTGGCTTGCCTTCGATCTTCTTGGCTGAGTAGGCAGGAGGCATTTGCTGCATCTCGCCATGGAAGCGCGCAGCCGTCGCGCGCACCTGCTCTAACGTAAGAGCCAGATCAGGCCCGGTATCCGGCCCGTCCGCTACGCCCTCGGCATCGTAGGTGTCTGTAGAGAATCCGAAGCGGATGGTGCCGGTATAGCTCTTTTCCGCGGAAGAAAAGTACTGCGCCAGGCGCGTATATTTGCCTAGCAAGAGCGGCAGCACACCGGTGGCCATGGGATCCAGCGTGCCCAGGTGGCCAATCGACTTTTCGCTGGTAATCCTGCGCAGACGGCTCACCACATCGTGACTAGTCATGCCGCCCGGCTTGTCTACAACCAAGAGCCCATTCACCTATCTACTGTAGTCGAACGGGCCTACCACTCATAGAACTCAAGCTCCCGATTGACGAACCAGCGAGAGGAACTCCGCGCGCGTTTCTTTCTGGCGGAAGCAGCCGACCATGGCGCTGGTCACGGTTGAGGAGTTCTGCTTCTCAATTCCGCGCATCATCATGCAGAGGTGGCGCGCCTCGATTACCACGCCGACGCCCTGCGGAGCAATCGCTTCCTGAATGGAGTCGGCGATCTGGCGCGTCAGCCGTTCCTGCACCTGTAAACGGCGGGCAAACACTTCAACCAATCGCGGTATCTTGCTCAAGCCGATGACTTTCCCCTTGGGGATATAGGCGACGTGTACACGGCCGAAAAACGGCAGCATGTGATGCTCGCAGAGCGAGAACATTTCGATGTCCTTGACGATGACCATCTCGTCGTAGTCCACATCGAACATGGCCCCTTGCAGAATCTTCGTCGGGTCCTCGTCGTAGCCCTTGGTCAAAAAGGCCATCGATTTCTCCACACGCTGGGGCGTGGACACCAAGCCGTCTCGGGCCGGATCTTCACCGAGCCGGCTCAAAATCTCGCGATACATTTCCTGCGTGGTGAACTCGCTCAGTCCTTCGTCAATTCCAACCGCCCTGCGAACCGACTTGCTCACTGCTATTGGCTGTGCCATTGTCCTCTTCCTTGCGCCCTGGGGAATTGGGCGCGTCTCACTTTCACCCTACTGCCCGGAATATTCAAAGAAATTGTTCTCAGTCTCTTCTACGCGCACCTGCACAAGCTTTGCAGGCTCCATTGTTTCATTCAGCAACTCGAATACTGCCTTACAAAGATTCTCCGTTGTGGGCACTTGATTCACAAAGAGCGGATCGCGATTCAGGTTGGTATGGTCAAATCTCTCCATGACCCGCTTGCGTACCACTTCATCCAAATCCGTCAGATTCAGGACCATGCCTGTCTGGGGATCGACCGCGCCGCCTACCAGCACTTCAACAACGTAGTTGTGGCCATGGCCGTGGGGGTTGTTGCATTTCCCGTAGGCCGCCCAGTTCTCATCAGCTGACAGCGCATCGCTATGCAACCGATGACTCGCGCTCAGCACATAGCGTCGCCCGAAGTAGGCCTTCACACCAACAGCGCTCATAGCCCGCCCCGGTACTCGGCAAAGATCTCCGGCGTCTCATACACGCGAACCCGGCTCAAGCAGGCTCCGCCGGCGGCTGTAACCGCTGGTTCCAGACGCTTCCACGCCGCAATCGCGATGTTTTCCGTGGTTGGAATCGCTTTTCCCGCGGCAAACTCCGACACTTCCAGGTTCAGGTGGCGATGATCGTAGGCGGCCAGCACCTCGCGCTCGATTACGTCTTTGAGCCACTTCAAATCGACCACGAAGCCGGTCACCGCGTCTGGCTCGCCGGCCAAGGTAACTTCCAGCGTGTAGTTGTGGCCGTGCCCGTTTTTGTTGGAGCAGCGGCCAAATACCCGCTCGTTTTTCTCCGGCGTCCAGGCATCGTTCCAGTAGTAGTGAGCCGCCGAAAACGTCGCCCGCCGTGTTAAAAAGACCATTCTTGCCCTCACAAGAGAAGATGCCGAAGCACATTCAAAGTTTCACAGGAGGCTAGAGGCTGCCTTTCACCCCGGGTACTCCCGCCCCTTCCAGCTTACGCGTTTCAGGATTCGATGCTGAAACCAGCTTCGGTAAAGCAGCACCACAAACAGCGGCAGCCCCAGCGGCGCCAGCGCGCAATCCGCGAACGGAAAGTTCGACTTGGCCACTCGCGCATAGAACCGGAAAAGCGTCCGCACCCAAAGAAGCGCCAGCACCCAACCGGCTCCCAGCCATTGCACCGAATGAGCCGCGAAGTGCGCGTTCCACAGTTCGATGGTCAGCACCGGCAGGCCCACCAGCAGCAAAATATCCAGCGCACGCCAAACGGCCAATGCGAGCGAGTTGTCGAACAGCAGCGCCAGGTTCTTGGTCCAGCCCTCGATCATCGCCCCGGTCGAGCGGTACATGCGCGTCGACACCGCGTCGTCCGCGTATCGGAAACGCAGGCCAACCTTGCGCCGCTTGGCCAGGAATGCCAGTTCGACATCCTCCAGCACCTTGTCCGACACGGAACCGTGGCCGCCAAGTCGCCGGTAAGCCTCCCGCTCCACCAGCAAAAACTGCCCATTGGCCGCGGCAATGCGCTGCGCCGGGTCCGAAACCTTGACCGGAGGATATGCCAGAGCCAACTCGCAGAACACCAGCGGCATCAGCGAGCGCTGCGCCAGGCCTGCGACAATTTGCCGCGGCGAATAGCTCAGCATCCCGGCCTTGTGCCGCGTCGCCTCATGAATTGCCCGCCGCAGCGCTCCCGCCTCATGAATCGTGTCCGCATCCGTAAACAGCAGCCAGCGGCCCCGCGCCTTCCGCGCCGCTGTCCAGATTGCGTTCGTCTTGCCCGTCCAGCCCTTTTCCAGCTTGCCCGCCTGCAACACGGACACGCCGGCATTTTCCTGGGCAATTTCTCCCGCGATCTGAGCCGTACGGTCTGTCGAATGGTCGTCCACCACAACGATTTCCCAATCTTTCCCCAACTCGAAGATCTCTTCGGACTGGCTCACAAGAGAGCGGAGACATTCGCCCAGGCAATCCTGCTCGTTGCGGGCGGGAACAATCACCGTCAGCTCAATCAGTTCCTCCGGCTCCGGCTGATCGAAGACGGTTCCGACGGCCCACCCCCACCGTCCCGGCACCGCAACCTGTTGGCCAGGCTCGTCGGAAAGGCCTAGAACGGGCGTGAAACCGCCAGCCCCGGCAACTCCATTTACCTTTGGCCCATCGATTCCCATGACGACTCGCCCTTTCGCTCCGTATTATAGAGACATGCGGTTCCCTCGTTCCCTGCTTGCCGTTGTTCTCGTGCCGCTGGCGTTGATATCCGCCTGTGACCGTGGCGCACGTCCCGGCATTACCGGCCAGGTCGCTCCGGACTTTACCGTCTCCGATGGCAGGTCGTCCATCCATCTGGCTGACTATCGCGGCAAGATCGTGCTGCTCAACTTCTGGGCCACTTGGTGCCCCCCGTGTGTACAAGAGATGCCAGGACTGATCGAACTTCACCACGACCGCCCGGACCTGGCCATTCTGGCCGTCAGTATTGACGAGGATGAAGGCGCGTACAAGCACTACCTCGATCGGCGCCACGTCGACTTGATCTCTGTCCGCGACCCCAACCAGACCGCAGCCAAGCTCTACCACACCGAGGGATGGCCTGAGACCTACGTCATCGATCGCCAGGGTGTAATCCGCCGCAAGCTGGTGGGTGACCCGGACTGGTCTAACCCGGAGATTCGCGCTTATCTCAGCAGCCTTTAGCGTCTGGAGAGCGTGGGCCTGTTCTCCCAGATATCCTTGACCTTCCGTATAGTGTATGCATACACTATACATGTGATTAAGAGCTATCGTCACAAAGGCCTGCGACGATTCGCTGAGTCAGGCTCCAAGACGGGCATCAAGCCGGAACATGCCGGGCGCTTGCGGCTCATTCTCACTGCTCTCGATGCGGCGACCGGGCCGGGCGATATGGACGCACCCGGCAACAACTTGCATCCGCTCCATGGAAGGCTCAAAGATTATTGGTCGACTTCAGTCAGTGGCAATTGGCGAGTCACGTTTGCATTCGAGCGTTCCGATGTAATCCTTGTCGACTACCTGGATTACCACTGAAGAGAAGGAAAGGATAGAAAATGATCTTCAATCCCGCACATCCTGGC
>Ga0302156_10002469_pt1 | contig 15077 bp, 16 predicted proteins | sample I_Bog_N3_2_FD_193503 | JGI IMG/M metagenome (GOLD analysis project Ga0302156, IMG submission 193503) | Peat permafrost microbial communities from Stordalen Mire near Abisko, Sweden - I_Bog_N3_2 | ecosystem: Environmental > Terrestrial > Soil > Wetlands > Peat | place: Sweden: Abisko, Stordalen... | reverse complement strand
AAGATGGCCGGCGGCGATGTTTGCTCGCCGTCGGCCCGCTTCTTGTTTCTTGCTAAGCGCTTAGTTCAGATACACCGGCACAAAAATCTTCTCATCGCCACGCTCCACCAGCAATGCCACATTCTTGCCGGCCTTGCTGACCAGATTGCGTAACTGCTCAACGCCAGTGACTGCGGTACCGTTCAAGGACAGGATGACGTCGCCGCTTTCGATACCGGCGACTGCTGCCGGACCGTCAACGTTTTCCACCAGCAAGCCGCCACGCACACCGATCTGTTGCTGTTCATCCTTGTCCAGCGGACGTACCGCCAAGCCCAACCGTCCCTGTGGCTCGCCACTGCCATTGCCAGCAGCATCCTTGACCGGCTTCATTTCACCGACCACCACAGTCAGCGACTTGGACGTACCGTTGCGCATGATGTCCAGCTTTTCTGCACTGCCAGGCACAGCATCGGCGACGACCGTCGGCAAGTCCACTGAATGATCGATGCGCTGACCGTTAAAGCCGAGAATCACATCGCCCGGCTGCACACCAGCTTTCTCGGCAGGACTCCCCTTTTCGACCGAACTCACCAGCGCACCTTCGGACTTGCTCAAACCGAAGGATTCGGCCAACGCCTGATTGACCTCTTGCACCGATACGCCCAGACGGCCACGCGTGACCTTGCCATGCTGCAGCAATTGCTGCTCAACCTTCATGGCTACATCAATAGGAATCGAGAACGACAAACCCTGATAGCCGCCGGTCTGGGTGTAGATCTGCGAATTGATGCCAACCACCTGGCCCTTCAGATTGAACAGCGGACCGCCCGAATTGCCGGGATTGACGGCGACGTCGGTCTGAATGAACGGCACGTAATTGTCGTCCGGCAGACTACGCGACTTGGCGCTGACGATACCGGCCGTAGCCGTATTGTCAAAGCCATAGGGCGAGCCGATCGCCAACACTGGTTCACCTACCTTGAGCAGGCTTGAGTTGCCAATTTGTACCGTTGGCAAATCCTTGGCAGCAATACGGATGACGGCAATATCGCTTTGCTTGTCGCTGCCCAGCACCTTGGCCTTGAACTCACGTCGGTCGGTCAGCTTGACCGTGACTTCCTGAGCGCCATCCACCACATGTGCATTGGTAAGGATCAAACCGTCCCCGCTGATGATGAAGCCGGAACCCAAACCGTGGGTAATCTGCGGACCACGCGGCTGTTGGAATTGCGGACCGAAGCGTTTGAAGAAGTCCGGCAGCGGATCGTTAGGATCGGCATTATCGGCCTGATCGGCATTGCTGCCGCGTTGCGCCTTGCCAGTCACACTGATGTTGACCACGGCGGGCCCGGCGCGCTCGACTATGCTGGAGAAATCGGTAGGTGTGGCCAATCCCACATTGACAGCCGCCGCTGGCGCGTTGGCCGCTACGCTAGTCAATGGAATCGGTGCAGCATTCACTGACGTGAAATCGACTCCATGGAAATACACGTAGCTGCCGCCGGCAACCGCGGCCACCAGAACGGCAAGGGTATTGCGAACAAACAAGGTACGACGGTTCATGGAGCACTCCTTACGAAAATGGGCGACGCTTCACCCGATGGAGTACAGCATAGATCACGAAAATTAAGACAGACTTAAGACCGTGAGTTTTTTACGCAGCCGGGAAAGTCACCGACGCCAACAATCCTGCGCCGGTATTTTTCAACTCCACTTCGGCTGCATGCAGGGCCGCGATCTGTTTGACAATAGCCAGTCCCAGGCCGCTGCCAGGGGTGTTCTTGGTTTGCGGCGTATCAGCTCGGTAAAAACGGTCAAACACACGCTCCAGATCCTGCCCGGCAATGCCGGGACCGCTGTCCTGAATAGTCACCGAGACCTTACCAGCAGCCAGTTGCAGCGCCACGTCAATCACGCCGCCAGCCGGACTGTAGTAGAGGGCATTGGAGAGCAAGTTGCCAAACAGGATACGCAAGGCGTCCGCATTGGCCGACACGATCGCACCGCTGGCCTCTGCGGTGATGCCTAAGTCGACGTTCTTGTCCGCTGCCAGCGGCGCCATCTCGGCGATCACGCCGTGCAACAGCGCTGCCAGATCAATGCGTGCATGTTCTTGCACGCCGGGCTCCTGCCGCGCCAGCGTCAATAACTGATGTACTAGATGGCTGGCGCGCTCAAGCCCTGCCTTGAGATCGGCAAAAGCAGCACGGCGCTCTTCATCGTTGTCGGCACGCTCAGCCAGTTGCGCCTGCAGGCGCAGAGCCGTCAGCGGAGTACGTAATTCGTGCGCGGCATCAGCCACGAAAGCCCGTTGCGCTTGCATGGCCTGACGCAAACGCTCCAGCAAGTCGTTGAACGCATGCGTTAAGGGCTGGATTTCTTGCGGCAAATGCTGGTCGGCAATCGGCGTGAGCGTATGCATGTCACGCGACTGCACATCAGTGGCCGCACGCCGCACCGGTGCCAGACCGCGCCCGACGGCAATCCAGATCAACGCCCCAAGGAAGGGAAACGACAGCAGCAAAGGCATCACGGTTTTCACCGCCATCTGTGCTGCAACCTGCTTGCGCGCGCTCTGCGGCTGCGACACCTGCACTACGGTGCTACCGATCTGGGCGCTGTAGACGCGCCACATCCCACCCGGCCCCGGCACATCGACAAAACCCAGTTCGGCCTGCTGCGGCATCACACTGCGCGAATGAGAGTGATAAATCACGGTGCCACTGCTATTCCAGATCTGCATCATGATTTCATCATCCAGGCCAGGCACATCCTGGCCCGGGGCAATCGGTGCAAATGCCTGGCGCGGCAGCGAAGCGGCAATTTGACGCATCTGGTAATCGAAAATTTCATTGGCTTCGTCGCGCGCCTGGAAATACAGCACGGTGCCCGCCAGTAAAATTCCGGCACTCAAACCCAGCGCCAGCCACAGCAGCAATTGTCGACGGATGGAATTCATTTCGGCACCAGGTAACCAATGCCGCGCACATTCTTGATGAAATCGCTGCCCAGCTTCTTGCGCAAGGCATGAATGTGGACCTCGACGGCATTGCTTTCGATGCTGTCATCCCAGCCGTAGAGTTTTTCTTCCAGCTGCGCGCGCGACAACACCACGCCCGGACGGTCCAGGAACGCCTGCAGCAAGGCAAATTCGCGCGCCGACAAACTGACCGGCTGCCCCGCCAAGGTCACTTCGTGGCTGGCCGGATTGAGACTGACCTCACCGGCCTGCATCAAGCTGTCGGCACGGCCGGACTGACGCCGCAGCAAGGCGCGCATGCGCGCACCAAGTTCTTCCAGGTCATAGGGTTTGATAAGGTAATCGTCAGCACCGGCATCAAGCCCGGCGACGCGGTCGGACACGGCATCACGCGCGGTCGTGATGAGCACCGCGATCTTGTCGCCACGGCTGCGTAGCGCCTGCAACACTGCCAGTCCATTTTTTTTCGGCAATCCGAGATCGAGCAACAGCAAGGCATATTGTTCTTGTTGCAAGGCCAGCTCAGCAGCTTGGCCATCCTGCACCCAATCGATGGCAAACCCATCCTGGCGCAGGCCCTTGCGAACCGCTTCGCCGACCATGACATCGTCTTCAACCAGCAGCACACGCATGGATGCCCTTTAGAAATTTAGAGAAACCGTGCCAATAAAAAAATCACCGCAGAAATCAAGATAGTCGATGCAAACGGCAGCGAAAAAATACGACCGAATAGTTTAAAACGCAGATCGCCCGGCAGCCGGCCGATGCCCAGTTTTTCCAACCAGGGCAGCAAGCTGGAGAAAACAATAATGGCCAGAAAAATGACCAGCACCCAACGAATCATGGTGTCAATTCCCTTTTAAAGTCGGTGCGTACGGTCATGCGCCAGCAAGCGCTGCGGCCAATCGATGCCATTGCCGCATATCAGCACCTTGAACAATTCACCCATCTCCGCCGGCGAAATCAATTTTTGCACGGCATTGGCCTGCGGCAGATAGTCACGCACCTGCTCGGGCGAAGTACGCAACAACAAGTCACCGATGCCCGCATTGAGCAGGAACCCGGCCTGACTGCTGTAACCGAAGATATCCAGTCCGCCGGCCATGGCCGCACGCGCCATGGCGGTGAAGTCGACATGCGCAGTGATGTCTTGCAAGCCCGGAAGATAGAAGGGGTCGGCATGTGCATGATGGCGGTAATGACACATCAAGGTGCCTTGGGTGCGACCGGGGAAGTAATACTCATGCGCCGGAAAACCATAATCAAACAACAAGGCCGCCGACTTCCCCGCACCCAGCATGGTCGCCAGTGATTGCATGAAGCCTGTCGCCACGGCATGCACCTCGGTCAAATAACCGCTCGGCAGCGTGTGAGCGTCCGGAATTTGCGTGTTGATCTGTTCGCTAAGCCGGGTGTCGCAAGGACGCTCAGCGTAACAAAACGCCGCCTCTGCTCCCGCTTGCATCGTCAATGCCACACCGCGCTCGACCCAGCCCTCATCCGTGCGCACCACCAATTGTACTGGCATGGCATCGAGCACCTCATTGCCAATCACCACTCCCGAAAATGCGGTCGGCAAATGATCCAGCCAGCGCACCTGCGGGAAGTCGCACAACGCCTCCTGTTGACGTGCACGCAACTGCGCAGAAATTTCCACAATGCAATATTCGCGAGGTAATTGCCCCGCAGCTCGCAATTGATTGAGGATATCCAAGGCCAATTTACCGGTACCGGCACCGAATTCCATGATGGCAGCGTCGCTTTGTGGAAACAACTCCAGCGCCAGCTGCGCCAGTGTGGCTCCAAAAAGCGGCGAAATTTCCGGCGCGGTTGTAAAATCACCGTCTTTGCCAAGTTTTGCTGCGCCGCCGCTGTAATAGCCAAGCCCGGGCGCGTACAAGGCCAGTTCCATATAGCGCGCAAACGAAATCCAGCCACCTTGACGCCGAATGTCGTCAGCAATCAGGTGTATCAGAGAGCGGGAAGCGTCAAGCGCGTCGGCAGAAGGTTCAGGTAATTGCAGTTGCATGGGGCGTATTGTATGTGAAACCGTCTCCATGTTTGTCGATTGCCGGCTGTTGCACACCCTATTTCGCACCCTACATTCCGAATTGAAATGAAAGCCATGCATCCGTCTCGACAACAAGTTGCCTTAGTCACCGGCGCGGCCAAGCGCATCGGTCGCACCATTGCGCTGGCGCTGGCGCACGACGGCTGGGACATCGCTGTCCATTACGGACGCTCGCAGGCCGAGGCATTGGCGCTGGTCGATGAAATCATCAGCCTGGGGCGGCGCGCCATTGCGCTACCTTGCGAGCTAGCCGACGAAGCTGGCGTGCGTGCCCTGGTGGCCCAGGCCGGGCAGCTTGGCCCGGTCCGTTGCGTGGTCAACAATGCCTCGCTGTTCCAGCATGATGTGGCGGAGAATTTCTCCACAGCATCGCTGGACCTGCACATGCACGCCAATCTCGCCGCTCCCGTGTTGCTGGCACAGGCGCTTTATGCGGCAACCCCGGCCGATCAGCAGGCCGTGGTAGTGAACCTGTTGGACCAGAAGCTGTACAATCCCAATCCCGATTTTCTTTCCTATACGCTGTCCAAGGCTGCTCTGCAAAGCGCCACTACCCTGCTGGCACAAGCGCTGGCGCCGAGAGTACGGGTGGTGGGCGTGGCGCCTGGCATTACCATGGTCTCAGGCGATCAAAGCCCCGTCGAATTTGACAAGGCCCATCAGATCACGCCACTGGGTAAAAGCAGTACACCGCAAGACGTGGCCGCTGCCGTCTGTTTCGTCGCCACCGCATACGCCATGACGGGAACGACGCTGTTAGTCGATGGCGGCCAGCACCTGATCCCGCTGCAACGCGATGTCATGTTCATCGCCAAATGACGCAATGACGCCAGCGCGCCGATTGCAATTGCTTCAACCGCTTCAACACACTTTTTTGGAAACCATGTTCTCTCTTTCTCATCCTGAATTAAACAACTGCCGTCGCCTGTTCCTGCGCAACTACGAGGTGCTCATCAACATCGGCGTGCACGAATTCGAAAAGAAAGGTGAGCAGCGCATCCTCATCAACGTCGATCTGTTTATTCCACTGGCCATGTCAACTCCCAAGGACGACCTGCTCGAAGAAGTGGTCGACTACGACTTCATCCGCAGCACCATCGCCAATCGCATGGCGCAAGGACATATTCATCTGCAGGAAACTCTGTGCGACGATGTCGTCAGCGCCATGCTGGCCCATCCCAAAGTACATGCCGCCCGCGTTTCCACCGAAAAACCCGACGTCTACCCCGATTGCGATGCCGTCGGCGTGGAAGTCTTCCGCGTCAAGCCAGCGCAATGAGAACTTGTCATGAATAAATTATTCGAACCTACCGCGCCCAATGCCGAGGACGCAGTGGCTCAGCCGACCCAGAAGCAAGCGGAAAAAATCGCCTACGAAAACAACAAGCTACACAAACGCCTGTGCCGTCTGACCGGCCAGGCCATTGGTGATTACAACATGATCGAAGAGGGCGACAAGATCATGGTCTGTCTGTCCGGTGGCAAGGATAGTTACGCGCTGCTCGACATCTTGCTGACCCTGCGTGAGCGTGCCCCGATCAACTTCGACATCGTCGCCGTCAATCTCGATCAGAAACAACCGAATTTTCCCGCCGACGTATTACCGGCCTACCTGGAAAAACTAGGTGTGGCGTATCACATTGAAAACCAGGATACCTACAGCATCGTCAAGCGTGTCGTTGAAGAGGGCAAGACCACTTGTGCACTCTGTTCACGCCTGCGACGCGGCATTCTGTACCGCGTTGCGAGCGAACTGGGAGCGACCAAGGTGGCGCTGGGACATCATCGCGACGATATTTTGGAAACCTTTTTTCTCAACATGTTTTTCGGCGGCAAACTCAAGGGTATGCCTCCCAAACTGCAGTCGGACGACGGCAAACAAATCGTCATCCGGCCGCTGGCCTATGTCAAGGAAGCCGATCTCACCCGCTATGCCGAGGTCAAGCAATTTCCCATCATTCCCTGCGATCTCTGCGGCAGTCAGGAAAACCTGCAGCGCAAGCAGATCAAAGGCCTGATGCGAGAATGGGAAAAGAAATTCCCGGGCCGGGTCGACAATATCTTCGCCGCACTGTCGACAGCGGTGCCATCACATCTGATGGATCGCAAACTGTTCGATTTTGCCAATCTCAAAGCAACTGGCATGGCCGACGCCAGCGGCGACATCGCCTTTGATGAAGAACCCTGCGCCAGCACCGCTGGCACTGGCGAGAGTGTCATTTCCTTGCATCTGCAAAATTAACCAAAAGCAAGACCATGTCCTGGTTCGCACCGTACAAGCCGGTGCGAACCAGAAGTAACAATGCCTATATTTGTGTGGATTAGATACCAAATACCCCCCTGCTCCTCGCTTGAAGCCCCCCCGCTGCGTGATTTAATTTGCCTGTTGGATAAAGATTGACAAGATCCATGAAGAAGTCGCGACAGCAGCAGAGGGCTAAAACAATAGCTCAAGGAGGAAGACCAGCGCTTCCTACGGGACCCACACCGCCCGCTATCTCTGCACATGCCCGACACTGCTAATTAGGTGCATGAGGACGTTTGATGGCAGCACAATTCTGGCGTGACAAACGCGTTTTTATCACCGGCCATACCGGCTTCAAAGGGAGCTGGCTGGCGCTGTGGTTGCATCGCATGGGTGCGCAGGTATACGGCTATTCGTTGCCAGCACCGACCAACCCCAGTCTGTTTCATCTGGCACGGCTGCAAAATTGCGTGGACACCACCACCGGCGATGTGCGCGACCTCAAGCATCTATCTGAGACCATGGCAAAGGTACGACCGGAGATCGTCTTTCATCTGGCTGCGCAACCGCTGGTACGTGAATCTTATCAGGCGCCAATCGACACCTTCTCGACCAATATCATGGGTACCGCACATCTGCTCGAAGCGGTGCGTCATACCCCCAGTGTGCGCTCGGTGGTCATCGTCACCAGCGACAAGTGCTATGAAAACCGTGAATGGCTCTGGGGTTATCGTGAAGACGATCCGATGGGTGGCCATGACCCCTACAGCAGCAGCAAAGGCGCTGCCGAACTGATCACCTCGGCCTACCGCCGTTCTTATTTCAGTAAAGATACCGATAACTGCGCGGCCGTGGCCACGGTACGCGCCGGCAATGTGATTGGCGGCGGTGACTTCTCCTTCGATCGGCTGCTTCCCGATTTCATCCGCGCACTGGAAAAGCAGGAAGCGGTCAATATCCGCAATCCGCATGCGATCCGTCCATGGCAATTTGTGCTGGAACCACTCGCGGGTTATTTGCAACTGGCCAAACGACTATACGAAGCAGGTCAGCTGTATGCGACAGGCTGGAACTTCGGTCCAGCCGATACCGATCTGCAAACCGTCGCACAGTTATGTGCGACCTTCAACCACTCGCTACAGAAACACGACGTCGAGCCGATAGAAGTGCGCCTGCAATCCGGAGTCAATAGCACCCCCGATGAAGCCGCCTTCCTGCGTCTGGATATCTCCAAGGCACGCCAGCGTCTGAACTGGATTCCCAAACTAGAGCTCTACACGGCGCTGGAGTTGACGGCACAATGGTATGCCGGTTATATAAACAATGAAGATCTGCGCAGCCTGAGCGAAAGCCAGATTGAGTTTTACCAAAATCTGGAATAATTACCCTTTTTACTGAAGACGCATCAACATGAATATTTTCGTTACCGGCGGCGCGGGTTATATCGGCACGCACACTTGCGTGGAATTGCTCAAGGCCGGACATCAAGTCGTTATCTTTGACAATTTCTGCAATAGCTTTCCCGAAGCGGTAAATCGCGTTGAAAAAATCACGGGGAAAAGTGTAACGCTGGTGCATGGTGACATTCGTGATCGCGAAGCCTTACAAGTTGCACTGCAACAGCACCATTGTGAAGCGGTTATCCATTTCGCCGGACTCAAGGCGGTCGGCGAATCGGTCGAAAAACCGCTGGAATACTATGACAACAATGTGATCGGTACACTGCGTCTGCTCGAAGCGATGCAGGCTGTCGGCGTCAAGAAACTGGTATTCAGTTCTTCAGCAACGGTCTACGGCACCCCCCAATACTTGCCGCTGACCGAGCAACATCCTTTATCAGCCAGCAATCCCTATGGTCGCAGCAAGATCATCATCGAAGATATGTTACGCGACTATCATGTGGCGCATCCAGACTGGCATATTGCCCTGCTGCGCTACTTCAATCCGGTTGGTGCGCATGAAAGTGGACTGATCGGTGAAGATCCGCAGGGCATCCCGAATAATCTGATGCCCTTTGTCGCGCAGGTCGCAATCGGCAAACGTGAGCGTCTCAACATCTGGGGCGGCGACTATGACACCCCGGACGGCACCGGCGTACGTGACTTCATCCATGTAGTGGACTTGGCTATTGGCCATCTCAATGCCTTGGAATATCTGAGCACACCGCAATGCTTTGCCGTCAATCTAGGAACCGGCAAGGGCTATAGCGTACTGGACGTGGTCAACGCCTTTGAGGCTGCCAGTGGCAAGCATCTGCCCTATACCATTGCGCCTCGGCGCGTGGGCGACATCGGCGCCTGTTATGCCGATGTCGCTCTGGCACAATCGGCGCTGGGCTGGACTGCCGTACGTTCCTTAGAGACCATGTGCGCCGATAGCTGGCGTTGGCAAAGCAACAATCCTAACGGTTTCCGTATTTTAAGTAGCAACGGCTCAATATGATTTTTGTCACTGGTGGCGCCGGCTTCATCGGCAGCAATTTCATTCTTGATTATCTGGCGCGCCAGGACGAGTCTGTGCTCAATATCGACAAACTCACCTACGCTGGCAATCCCTACAACCTGAGTAGCGTAGAAAATGATGCTCGCTATCATTTCGCGCAAGTTGATATCACCGATCGTGAAAAAATCAGCGCATTATTTGCTCAGCACAAACCGCGTGCGCTGATCCATTTTGCCGCCGAAAGCCATGTTGATCGCTCTATCCACAGCCCCGGCGAGTTTATTCATACCAACATTAATGGGACTTTCAATTTACTGGAAGTCGCGCGCCATTACTGGTCAAGCCTGCCAATGGAGCAACAGCAGCAGTTTCGTTTTCTCCACGTTTCTACCGATGAGGTCTACGGTACGCTTGGCGCACAAGATGCGCCATTCAGCGAGACCACCCCATATGCGCCAAACAGCCCGTATTCGGCCTCCAAAGCGGCCTCGGACCATCTGGTACGGGCCTATCACCACACCTACGCGCTGCCAACACTGACCACCAATTGCTCCAACAACTACGGCCCCTATCACTTCCCTGAAAAGCTCATCCCGCTCGTCATTCTCAATGCCCTTGATGGCAAGTCCTTGCCAATCTATGGTGATGGTCAGCAAGTACGTGACTGGCTGTTTGTCAGTGATCACTGCGCCGCCATCCGACGCGTACTGGCGCGCGGCACTCCTGGTGAAACTTACAATATCGGTGGCTGGAACGAGAAGACCAATCTACAAGTGGTGCATACGTTGTGCGATCTGCTTGACCAACTCAGCCCCAAGGCCAGCGGCAGCTATCGCGATCAGATCAGCTTCGTACAAGACCGACCCGGGCATGATCGACGTTATGCTATCGATGCCCGCAAGCTGGAACGCGAACTCGGCTGGAAGCCGGCCGAAACCTTTGAAACTGGTATTGCCAAAACCGTACGCTGGTACCTGGACCATCCTCAGTGGGTTGCCAATATCCGCTCTGGCAGCTACCTGAAATGGCTCGAATTACATTACGGATCGGAATCATCCGCATGAAAACACCGTTGCATGTCAACGATTTCCTTCGCCACACTCTGCAACGTCTTTTCTACGGACAACATTTTAATGTCCTTATCACCTTCGACTATGCGCGCCATTACTACCACCCTGCCCGGCCTCCTGATACTGGAACCAGCTGTATTCGGCGACACACGCGGTTATTTTTTTGAAAGCTTTAATGCCCGTACATTTGAGCAGGTAACCGGTGTCACAACAAGCTTTGTGCAAGACAATTGCTCCCTGAGCACACAAGGCGTGCTACGCGGCCTGCATTATCAGATTGAACATGCGCAAGGGAAATTGGTGTGGGTCAGCGCCGGGGAGGTGCTCGATGTCGTGCTCGACATTCGCCGTCATTCACCTACTTTCGGACGCTGGCACAGTACGCGTCTGTCCGCCGAGAATCATCGGCAACTGTGGATTCCTCCCGGTTTTGCACATGGCTTTGTCACATTAAGCAGCTCCGCACAGTTCCAGTACAAAACCACCAACTACTGGATGCGCGAACATGAACGCAGTATTTTGTGGAATGACCCGACTCTTGCCATCGACTGGGAATACGATGGCATACCCACGGTTTCCGACAAAGACCGGCAAGCCATACCTTTTGCTAATGCCGAGGTGTTTGCATGAAATTGCTGCTGACTGGCGCCAGCGGCCAACTCGGTCATGTTCTCGCTGCGCGCCTATGTAACATCGGCGACATCATTGCGCCCACCCACAGCCAGATGGATCTCACTGATGCCGATGCGATACGCCGCGTCGTCGTGGCCACCCAACCGGACCTGATCATTAATGCCGCCGCCTACACTGCGGTCGATCAGGCCGAAGCACAGCCGCAACTGGCCTATGCCATCAACGCCATCGCTCCAGCGATATTGGCGCAACAAGCCCAGTTTTTAAGCATTCCTCTCATCCATTTTTCCACCGACTATGTCTTCGATGGCAACGGCAGCACGCCCTATCGTGAAGACCACCTGCCACAACCGCGCAACATCTACGGCATGAGCAAATTAGCCGGCGAGCACGCCATCGCCGCCTATTGTGAGAACTACTGGATCTTGCGCACCAGTTGGGTCTATGGTGCGCACGGCAGTAATTTCCTCAAGACCATTTTGCGTCTGGCGCAAGAACGCGACACACTCAATGTGGTCGACGATCAGATTGGCGCGCCGACCTGGACTCACAGCATTGCCGACGCCCTCATGCACATGCTCAGTGCTGCAGATGCCCAGGAAATCGCGCAGCGCATCAATACCAGCCACGGTCTGTATCACCTGACAGCGACCGGCTCAACGTCATGGCACCACTATGCACGCACCATCGTGCACATGCTGAGCACGCTGCACATGCCGCTACGATTGCAAGAAAGTGACATCAGTGCCCTGCCTAGCTCGGCCTACCCGACCGCCGCGACCCGCCCACTCAACTCACGTCTATGCGTTGACAAGCTGCAAGAAGCGTTTGCGCTCACGCTGCCGCACTGGCAAAGCGCGCTCACAGACTGTATCGAGGAACTGACCGGGCGGCGCTTGCCGCAACGGTCCGACGATTGAATTTTGCTTTGGAGCCAAGATGAGCATCACCAACATTTATCAAATCTATTACGACGAAGAAAGCAAAAGCCGACTCGACCCAGGCTTTACGCCGCTCGACAATAGCAACAATCCGCGCCCTGACTGGCGCGAATATTGGCCGATACGCAATTTCTTTCTCAACACCGTACTCAATGCGGACGAGCTCTATGGTATTTTTTCGCCACTGTTCTATGGCAAGACCCGGCTCGATTCCGCAACAGTACGTCAATTTATCGACAGCAATCCCGGCCACGATGTCTATTCCTTTTCGCCGTTCCGGCAAGACTCGGCCTGCTACCTCAACATTTTCGAACACGGCGACAGCTACCATCCAGGTATGGTCAATCTGACGGATGCGTTTTTGCGCTCGCTGGGTGTGGAAATCGACTTCCACCGTCTGGTCATGGATCTGCGCACGACGATTTTTTGTAATTATTTCGTCGCCAAACCAGTTTTCTGGGAAAAATGGTTTGCCCTCACCGAACATCTCTTCCACATCACCGAAGACAGCAACAATCCACTCGGGCGCGAGATCAATGCCATGACCCGCTACAAGCAGGCCACGCTCAACATGAAAGTCTTCATCATCGAACGCATTGCCTCGCTGATCCTGTCTCAGGACTCTTCATTCAGTATCGCCCCCTACGACATCGAACAGATGCCATGGTCAGACCCTGCATATAGTCCATACTGGAGCGAAATGATTACCCTCGATGCGCTGAAGATGGCTTACCAGCAAACCGGCAATCAACGCTATCTCGCCAACTTCTTTACCCAGCGTCTGCGCATACTGAACAACTGTCGCTTTGCCCAACCATTGCCGCCGCAACAACTGTATTTCTTCTAACACCCGAATCTGAATGGAGACTGTGAACGCGACCAGTCTTCCATAACGGCAACAAGTTTTTGCATATAGGAATCATCGTGACAGCAGATAATGTATCCATCCCGCCTGACGAACAGGAACAAACCCCAGCGGCCAGCGCAGAGAACCCCAGCAACAAGGCCGCCGCAGACCAGCAAGAGCAATACCAACTGACCATGGCAGCACTACAAAAAAAGATGCGCCAGCTCGATGCATTGAAAGATCCGACAGCGCCACTGCCATCGCTGCTGGAAACCGGTATTGAATACATCGACTCGGCGCACTACGAAGAAGCCTTTGAGGTACTCGGCAAGGCACTTCAGCAAGAGCCAGAAAATGCCGAGATCGTGTTTCAGATGGGCCGCCTTGCAGCGACCTGCAACATGCATGAAGATGCCAGGGAATTGTTCTACCAGGCGGGCTTGCGCGAACCGGAACTGATCAAGTTGATAGTCGACTTCTACCATCGTCAGGTACAGAATGCGCGTGCCGATGAACGTTGATGAGTAGAGACACTGGCATCAACCGGCAACAATACCGGCAACAATGAAAACGGCAGAATAACTCTGCCGTTTTTTCATTTGATGAAGGGATTAATATCCCAATTTTTTAATTTCCGCTTCGGCCTGAGCCCGATAAACCAGACGCTCAAAACGCTCGGTCCAGTCATTGGTCAGATTTTTAAGCAACAAGCTCTTGCCTGCCTTGGTGATATCACGACGCAAGTTCTCGCTGGTAAGCAGTAATTGCAAATTGGTCGACAACATTTCCACATTACCGATCGGATGCATCATCACATTGCGCGCGTGGCGCAAGCCGATGTACGCATAGGTTTCCAGATCGGACAGACATACCGGCACCTCCAGCTCGAAGGCCTCCCAGATAGTCAGCGGCTGCGACTCGCTGAAACTGGCCAGCACAAAGGCATCGGCCGAAGCCAGATAGGACAAGGTGTCTTCATTGGCCAGCTCACCAAGAAAGCGATAGCGCTCAGGATAAGCATCCACCATTTTCTTGGCAGACTCGCTCAATTGCAGGTATTTACCGATGAAGATGACCTCAATCTGCTCACGCAGAGCCGGTGCCATCGCCTCGACCGCCATGATGGTATCTTCCATGCGCTTGCGCGGCTCGATAGTGCCGATGCAAACGATGCGCTTCTTGTTCTTGGGCGCCGCCTGCAGATTCTCGTATTTGTAAATGGCATCGTTCCAGAACGGCATCACATGCACTGTCGCCGCACTATCGAACAAAAAGCTGCCGTACACCTTGCGCTGATATTCCGTCTGAAACACGATATGCGCGGCGTGCTTAAAACCCGGCGCCAACTGCGGGAAGCGCAGAATCAGATCACGTCCGACTTCCGCCTCGTGGATCCACCACAGCACCGGACATTTCGGCCCGGCCTCGGCCACATGAGCACCGGCCATCAGCGTGTTGGCCACCACCAGATCGACCGCAGCACTATTGTGGACGATGGGAATGCCCAGCTCTTCAAATTTCTTTCTGATCTCGCCCTGACCGTCGATACGTGGCATGACGAAGACTTCATGGTTGTGCACCAAACGCTCCGCCAGTCGCAACATAGCGGTGCTAGCGCCGGTGGTATAGAACTCGTCATTCAACAGAAGAATTTTCATGCACTGCCTTCAAAAACTGTCTCAATGTGGATGTGATGCTGCCATGGTGTTGCTCGCCTGCCATCTTAATAAGAAAAATGTTGCGCAAAGGGCCGAGGACAGACAGATTTAGCCCTTAACTTCCACTTTGAGCAAACCCTACCGCACAGACGCGACGCGACAGCCACATGCTACACTTGGCCTTGCTTTCTCAACGTATTTTCGCTGT
>Ga0302156_10002457_pt1 | contig 15113 bp, 11 predicted proteins | sample I_Bog_N3_2_FD_193503 | JGI IMG/M metagenome (GOLD analysis project Ga0302156, IMG submission 193503) | Peat permafrost microbial communities from Stordalen Mire near Abisko, Sweden - I_Bog_N3_2 | ecosystem: Environmental > Terrestrial > Soil > Wetlands > Peat | place: Sweden: Abisko, Stordalen... | reverse complement strand
ATTCTCTGGGCGACCAGCGAGATCAACAACGACGCGCCCAACGGCGAATTGCATGCCTTCAACGCGGCCGATGTCTCGACCGAGCTGTACAACACGACCATGAATGCCTCGCGCGACAATCTCGGCTATTTCGCGAAATTCGCGCCGCCCACGGTGGTCAACGGCAAGGTCTACGTACCGACCTTCTCCAAGAAACTCGCCGTGTACGGGCTCTTGTAGCGTCTCGACGCGCCGGGCGCATGGATGCGCCGCGTGAGCCGCTCGGACGCATCATTTGACTTTGCGCGCCGCTGCAGGCCCCAGCGGCGCGATAAGTTCAGTTGGCGTTGCCACGTGCCAACCCTCACCGTATAACATTCATCCAATTCCCCAACACTCCCCGGACGCTCTCACGTGAAAACCACCGTTTCGCGACAGATCACATCGCTATGCGCCTCGATGCTGGCCATTGCCACCATGGCCGGCACGAGTGCGTACGCGCAGCCGCCCGTCCTGCAACGCGGGTACGATGCCAACGTGTCGGGCGCCAATCTCAGTGAGACCACGCTCACCACGAGCAACGTGGGTCCCAGCACCTTCGGGCTCCTGTTCACGCTTCCCGTGGACTATCAGATCTACGCGCAGCCCTTGTACGTACCGAACCTCGCGATCCCCGGTCAGGGCACGCACAACGTGGTGTTCGTCGCAACGATGTACGACTCCGTCTATGCATTCGATGCGGACACGGCGGGTCCGCCGCTGTGGTCGATCAACCTGGCGACGCTCGTGGGCGCGACGCCCGTGCCCATCGCGAATTTCGCGATCCCCCCCAATTCCGGCTGGTCCGGCAAGCTCGGCATTCTCAGCACGCCCGTGATCGACCCGTCCAGCAACGTCATGTATGTGGTCGCGGGCACCCTCGAGAACGGGGCCATGGCCTACCGTCTGCACGGCATCAATATATTGAACGGCACCGAACCCTATGGCCCCGGCGTGCTCCTCTCGGCGAGCTACGGCGGGGTCACTTTCGACGCCAACTTCGTCGTCCAACGGATGTCGTTGGCCCTCGCCAACGGACAGGTGATCATCGGCTTCAGCGCTCTGGAACAAGAAGTGGCCGGCAACTACAGCGGCTGGGTGCTCGCGTATAACGAGACAACCCTCGCGCAGAGCGGCGCCTTCGCGACCACGACGGTGGGCAGTCTCGGGGGAGGAGTCTGGCAATCGGGCCGTCCGCCGGCGGTTGACAGCGCCAACAACGTCTACCTGTTCGTCGGTAACGGATACAACGGCAACGGCTACGACGGAGTCAATAACTTTGCCGAAAGCGCCCTGAAGCTGAGAACGGCGAGCGGCCTGTCCGTGACCGACTGGTTCACGCCCACTAACTGGGCCCACTTGGATGAATACGACCTCGATCTCACCGCATCCGGGCCGCTGCTCATTCCTGGCACCTCCTTGCTGGTCGGCGGCGGCAAATCAGCCGCCATTTACCTGATGAACACCGGGAACATGGGAAGATTCAATTCCAAGAAGAACGAGGTGGTGCAGGTCCTCAATATCACCCAAGGGCTGCGCGGCGGACCCGTGTGGTGGCAGCGCTCGGCGGCCAATGGCGGCCCCTTGATGTACAACTGGAGCGACCTTGGCGCCGTCGCGGCCTACTCGTTCAACGGGTCGACCTTCGTGACCACCCCGCAGTCCCAGGGTAGCGGCAAGCAGATCTTTCCGGGCGGCATCCTGGCGCTGTCGGCGAGCGCCGATACGGCCGGCACCGGCATTCTGTGGGCGCTGAGCGAGATCAACAACGGTGCGCCGAACGGCGAATTGCACGCCTTCAACGCCGCCAATGTCTCGATCGAACTGTACAACACCACCATGAACGCCTCCCGCGACAGCCCGGGCAAATTCGCGAAATTCGCGCCGCCCACCGTGGTGAATGGCAAAGTGTATGTTCCGACCTTCTCCGAGAAATTGGCGGTTTACGGCCTTCTGGACACCGACGGCGCGGCGCAGGTGAAGCGCCCCAATTAGCGGGCCGCTTCAGTGGCCCAAGCTGCGTGCCTCAGTTGCCGGGTTCCGTGACCGACACCTGCCAGCCGCGCATCGACCAGCCGAGCTCGGCCGCGGCCGGCTGGAAGTGAAACTCGGCGTTCAGATGCACTTCGGCAAGTAGGTACTTACTGGCATCGGTGGATTGGATGATGCCCGGGTGCTCGGCGGATAGGTACTTGAGCGCCGCCGCGAATTGCACCCGACTCACGGTCCACTGGAAATGACGCCAGCCCGTCCAAGGACTCGTGCTGGCGGTCGCACTGCCCGGCGCCAGAGTGACGAACTGCTGATCCAATCCGAGCGGAGAATTCAGCTCGTACACATTTGAATCGGCGTTGTAGTCGCCCCCGATGACCGGATCGACCGATCCGTTGTTGAACAGCTTCACTCCGTAGCTGATCCTGACTCCATTGGGCCCTTCGAAGAGGAAATCGGTGGTGACGTACGTACTGTTGCCCATCGCGGTGGGGATCTGCAGGTCCATCTGCGCGTTCAGCACGGACGTGGAGCTGGCGAACGGCGCCGGCTCGTTTCCTGCGCTCCACAGGTACTGCGGGGTGATCATCATCTTCTGGCCGGTTGGCGCGCGAGGAAGATCCGCGGAGTTCAGATAGGCGCCCACGATGCCGTCCTCCATCTGTGCGGTACTCGTCCCCGGCTGGTTCTGAAATCCGAGTTGGGTCGACACGGGAGAGGTCGGCGCAAAGCCGGTCCGCGCTCCGGCATCCCAGGTCGTGGGCACCAGCAGACCACTGGGGCTCGACGGGTTCGGCTGCCACAGAATCATCTCGAACATGCCCTTTGGCGGGGAAACCCGAATGGCAGGCGGGACGAACAAGCGACCCGCAATGGAGCTCTCCTGTGGCTGCGCAAAGAGAACCGTGGTGGCGCCGGCGCCCGATGAGCCACCGCTCGAGGACCCACCGCTGGACGACGAGCCGCCGCTGGACGATGAGCCGCCGCTGGAGGACGAGCCGCCGCTGGACGACGAGCCGCCGCTGGACGATGAGCCGCCGCTGGAGGACGAGCCGCCGCTGGACGACGAGCCGCCGCCGGACGACTTGCCGCCGCTGGACGACGAGCCGCCGCTGGACGACGAGCCGCCGCTGGACGACGAGCCGCCGCAGGACGACGAGCCGCCGCAGGACGACGAGCCGCCGCTGGACGACGAGCCGCCGCTGGACGACTTGCCGCCGCTGGATGATCCCGATGACGAAACGGTGCCCGAAGCCGACCCACCACTCGACGAAGCCGACTTCCCCCCAGCCGACGAATCGGCTGTGGACGACGCCAAGGACGATGAATCGCTCCCGGAAGTCTTCAAGAATGACCCCGCGCCCGAGGTGACAGTGGACAATGATCGCGACGTGCCTTCGTTGGCAGTCGGCGCCCGAGAAGCGGCCTCGACGACCGTCCCCGCAACGCTGCCGGAGGGCGCGCTGGCAGCCGAATCGGCACTACTCGATCCGCCGCAACCCGCCAATCCACTCATGGCCAGGGCCACCAGCCCCAGTCCTAAAACGTCACCGTGCCGATCAATGTACATACCAAACAGCCTCGCTGCGAATAGCGTTTCAAAACGCTCCGGCGAGGTATCACACGATGAAGAGAGGTCGAATGGCGAGAAGCGATGTGGAGCATCACGACCTTGCCGGCAACCCCGCCATCACGTGTTCCAAAAGGACCACGGACCGGAAGCTTTGCGTCCCCGCCTTGCGACGGGTTTGCCTTTAACTTGCAAGGATATTTATATACGCAAAGTTGGTGCACGGACATTGTCGGCGGATGTGGACACACGGGAATAAGACAGCTAAGGGATTGGCTGAATGCGTTGAACATAGGCGCCTAGATTCGACATATGCGCCTTGATTCGGCGCTTCACCACGCCCCAATCCGTGCGATACGTCACGTTGAGGCGCGAATACCGGCGACTGGATTGGAGCCGGAGTCAGCCCCGCCCGTATCCAATTCGCTCTCTTCGAGATCCGTCTTGCTGGTCGAGAACCAATATCGACTGCATTACTCCAATTGGCCGGCTCGCGCGGCGATCTTGTCGGAGATTCGGATCACCAAATCGCCCACGCAGTGAATGTGATCCATGTCCCTCGTTTCCATCGTGATTCCAAAGCGCTTCTCCACCTCCATAATGATCTCGATCATCTTGAAGGAATCCCACCCGGGAACGTCCGCAGCCGAGGTCTTCGAAGTAATCTTCAGGTCCCCCCGCTGGAAGACGCCCCGGATGATGTCGACGGCCGTATCGAATACGGGATCCTTTCGCACGCTATCCTCCCAGTGGCGCCGAGCAGCGTCGCCGACTACTCTTTCGCTTCGGTGCAAAGGGCCAACGCGTTCGCGCAAATCCTTGCCCAATGCGCGTAGCTTGGCTGGTAGCTCGCCCGCCCCGGCTCCCAATTGAGCCGATCGAGGTATCCCACCATCATTCCCGGCGACAGCCACTTAACGGTTCCATTGGCGCTGCCCGCCTCCTGGGTCTGGATCAGCAGCACGTTGTTATCGCCGTAACTGCGCACAGCGGCACCGAGCCGGGTGATCTGCGATTCATTGAGAATGACACCCGGTCGATAAAGGAACATTTTGGTGCCCAGTTCCAGATCGCTGATCAACTTGCGCCGTAGAAACGCCAGTCGTCCGCACCACTGGTCCAATAGCTTCTCGGCTGCCATGGCATCACGCGAAACAAACGTATGCATCGCAATTTTAAAGCGCGTATCGAATACGACATATTCGGTCGCGCCATTCTCCAATCCGGGCAGCCTCAATTCAGTCTGTTCTCGAGTACCCAGACCTTCGAACCGTTCCTGCAGTGCCTTGATCAGGTTTTCCGTGCTGAGTGATGCCCAGCGCAAAAGACCTATGGGCTCCGCGCCAAAATTTCGCTGCACGAATCCGAACTCGCAGCCGCCTCCGCCCGGACCGCCCAGGCTTTCGAAATTCATCATGAGGCTGGTCACAGGGCCGCTGGACCTCTCGCTCCCGACCGCGAGAAGCGCATCGCCATCGCCAATGGGAGATTGCTTTTCGGCGACCGCAAGGCGGGAAATGAAGAGCTCCCTCGCGATCGTCGGTTCCTTGGATGCGAAGTAGAACGCTCGTTTCCAGCGCGTGAGCGCTTCATCGAGGTCTCCTTTCGCCGTCGCGATCTTCGCATAATCGATGAGCGGGGGTGCTCTGAACTTGAAGCGCGCGATCGCGCGCTTGCAGACTTCCTCCGCCTCCTCATAACGAGACTGTCGGCTGAGCAGAGTCGATAGCGCGCCATAGGCCCCGATCGCATTGGGCACTTCATTCAACAACATCTTGAGCAGCGTCACGGCTCCTTCGACATTTCCCTTGCGCTCGAGAATCCGCGCCAGCTCGACGGTGACATCGGCATGCTCTATCGAGTCCCGCAATCGATTCCTGGCGGCTCTCGCCAACTCCTCCGCGCCATCGATGTCTGCCGCGCGCACCAGGAGCTGAACGTGCCGAACGTACCCCAGGGCAAACTCGGGAAACTTACGGTTCAACTCCTCATAGCGGGAGCGCGCCTCGTCCCAGCGCTTGCCAATCGGAAATTCCACAGGCGCCTCGGCATTCCGCTGGGCGATTTCGGGGTCGTTCGGGAAGCGCTCGGCGGCCACCCGCCAGCATTCCTCCGTCTTCTCCCTCTGACCGCTTCTGGCAGCGATCGTCGCCCGAAGGCCATAGAGTTCGGGATCATCGGGAAAGCGCTGCAGCGCGTCCGTCACGACCTGCTCTGCCCCCTCCAAACGTCCGGCCCGCATGCGGGTAGCCGCCCAGGCGTGCCAACCGGCCGATTCGCAGGGAAAGCGACTGCAAACCAGTGCTCGGCGGCGCTCGGCCAACTCGAAGTTCTGCGACAGCTCGGCCAAATTAGCCGCGTGCATCAGGGGCCAACTTTCATCGGGAAAACGTCGTGCCGATTCGGCCTGCAACTCCAGTGCCTTGCCGACACGCAACAATTCGGTCTCCGCCTCGATCCCGCATCGATAACCCGCCTGGTAATCCGGAAATGCGCCGCGAAGCGCCTCGGCCCGACGCACCGCTTCGCGCCAATCGCCGCGCTGCAGCGCCAGGAGCGTGTATTGCTCGGCGGTTCGGGCATCGTCCGGCCGGCTGCGCATGGCCTCAGTGACCGTGCGATCCGCGGCCTCGAACTGGCAATCGGCGTTCAGCGCCTCCGAGACGCGGATCAATTCCTCCACGACCGGATCGAGCACGGGAGCCGGGTCGATGCCTGCGCTCACCGTGTCAGCCTGCGTGATCATCGATTCATTCCCCATGAGAGTCCGTGCATCGATACGCGCTATATCGGCACGTGTCCGGACCTGACCTCGCTCGGAGAATCGCTCTCGGGAATGCGGCGTTCCGCAGCGGGCGGGTTCATCCGGTCCAGCCATTGGGACACCGCGAGCCGGTCAATCTTGTCGTTCTCATTGCGCGGCATGGCAGCAATAGGGACGATGACCGCCGGGATCGCGTGCGCCTCGAGCTTCGCCGTCAACGCGCCGCGCAGCGCCCCGTCATCGCAGGTCGCGCCCTGCGCCGTCTCGATCACGGCGGCGAGCGTTCCGCGCCATACTAACACGCAGACTTCGGGCCAACCGGAGGAACGAATGGCCGCCGCGACCTCGTCGAGTTCCAGTCGATGCCCATGCACCTTGACCTGGAAGTCGAGGCGCCCTTTCACGATCGTATGACCGCCGTTTCGAACGGCCCAGTCTCCCGAGAAGTAACCGCGCGTCATCCTTCCGTCCAGCAGCAGGTTTCTGAACGATCGCGTGGTTTGCGCCGGATCATTCCAGTACCCTTCAGCCAGTTGCGGGCCGGTGATCACGATCTCACCCTCATCCGGCGCATCGCCGCCGACCAGATGCAGCCCCATGTCGGGTATGGGCTGACCGATGGCGACCGACTCGAAGCACGCTGATTGGTAATCCCGAGCGGTCAGCCTCAACGAGGTCATGGAAACCGTCGCCTCGGTGGGGCCATACGAATTGACTACGACCGCCGATGGGCAGGCCTGGAACAGTGCGTCCAGATGTTCCTTGAGCAGCGGTTCGCCGCAGAAGCAAAACGTCCGAACGGACTTGAGATTGGTCGAGTTCAACTCGCCCGCCCGCGCCATCAGGCTAACGACGCTCGGGACCGAGATCCAGACCGTGATGCCCTCCCTCGCTATGGTGCGCGCCGGGAAGAGCTTGTCGCCGCGGCCGGCGATTGGGCAGAGCGTAGCGCCATGACACAGGGCGCCGTAGATGTCCATCACGCTCAAATCAAAGGCGATGTTCGGATGCTGGGAGACCCGATCATGCGCCTCGATGCCGAACGTGTGCTTGATCGAAGCGACATAGTGATCAAGCGCGGCGCGCGATATGACCACGCCCTTGGGGGTGCCGGTGGATCCCGATGTGAAAATGACGTAGGCGAGCTTGCTGCGCTTTCCCGCGCCCCTGAGCGGCGCTTCGCGGGCCAGCTGCCCGACGTCCACGATGCGCGCCTGTGGCGCCATGGCGCTCGAGGAGTCGACATCGTCGCGGGATACTATGACCACGTCCGGAGCGAATTCTCGGGCGACGAGCGCCCGCTTTGCGGCGGGCGCCGACATGTTGAGCGGTGCGTAATAGCCTCCCCCCAGACCCACGCCGATCATTGCGGCATAGGCGTCCGCACCCTGGGGCAAGGCGATCAGCACCTTCGGCTCCGCGTGCCGGGCCACCGCGGTGGCGATGCGACGTGCCCGGTCCTCTAGATCACGGTAGCTGACCGCGGTATCGGAGCGGACGGCCGCGTGATCCGGCGCCGCGGCAGCCCTCGCCAGAAACGATTCCAGACAGTCGGACACGTGCATTCCATGCGGCCCCTCGCCGGGCGAGATGGGCGCGGTTACGGCGATGCGGGGTCGGCCGCGGCCGCGAGCGGCTCGGTCCCGGTGAGGCGTCCCAACGCCAGAGCCAGTTGCGCTCTCGAGACTTCCCAGTTGAGTTCCGCGGTGATGCGCGCCTGAGCCGCTGTCGCTGCTTCCTCCAGGGCGGTCAAGACGTTCAGGATCGTTCCCACGCCGGCCTGGTACTGGCCCAGTGCCACCTGCTGGTTCGCATCCGCCGTCTTGACCAAGGTGGCGGACGCGCCCAGGGATTGGTTGGCGGAATCCAGGAAGTAGTAGGCAGTCCACACGTCGCTGGACACGGTCAGGCGGATCTGATCGACGTTCACCTCGCTCGATTCGAGGGAAGCCTGCGCCTGGCGCACGCCGTAATCGACGTTGAACCCTGTGAATATCGGAATCGTCACGTAGAGTCCGACCTGGTTGTAATTCTGGGTGGGCACGCCCGTGGCGTTGCTGTAGGTGCGGGCGGCCTGCATGGAGATCGAGGGCCGGCCGACGGCGCGAGCCACGGTAACGTTCGCGATCGCGGCATCGCGCTGCGCGATGGCGGCCGCCAAATCGGGCCGCTGCCGTTCGGCCTTGGCCATCAAGTCCGCGATCCGGCCGGTGAGAGCGGGCACTTCGGCCGGCACGGGCTCCGCAGCCACCTTCAACCCCTGGTCGGCGGGCGAACCGATGGTCACTGCCAGCGTGCCGGCGGCGGTCTGCGCCTGATATTCGAGCTGCAGCCGCGTGATCACCGCCTGATCGTAGGCGGTCTCGGCCTGCAGCACGTCGGAGAGCGATGCCGCTCCGCCTCTTTGCAGTGCCGTTGCAATATCCACGCTGTGCTTATAGGCGTCTTCCGCGGTCTTCGCCGCAGCCACGGCGGCGTTCCCGGCAACCGCTCCGTAATAGGCCTGCACCACGTTGAATACCGTCTGCTGAGCCGTGCGGCCCAACGTGAGCGCGGAAGCGTCCAGTAACAGGCGGGCTCCCTGGACCTTCGCACCCCGTCCGCCGAAGTCATACAGCAACCACGTCAACGCGACTGCGGCGTCGCCCGTGTCCTGATCTTGCGTATCGGTCGCGCCGGTGACCGCCACATGCACGCCGAAGTCTCGCGTTTCGGATCCGGTGACCGACACGCTCGGCAGCCACGCACTTTCCGCGCTTCCGAGGGTAGCCGCCTGCAGGCGGGCCGCCGCCCAGGCAGAACGGGTCGCCGGATTTCGACAGAGAGCCAGGTTGACCGCCGCGGGCAATGTCAGCGGGCCATCCGGCACCGGGCAGTCCCGTCCCGCCGGATCCACCCAACCCGCGGTGCGCTTCTCCAGCGCCTTTCCGGTGCGGAATGCGTCCGGCTGGAAGAAATCGGACTTCGGATCCGCCAGGACCGGTGCGCTGATCAGAGCGCCTGCCGCAATGGCACCCATGCTCAGGGCCACCGGCAGCGCCCATCGACTCCGAACGGCTTGACGATTTTTCATGGTTATATCTCGTAACGGTCGTCTTACGGCTCCCGCATCGCCTCCAGACCTGTGCGCTCAATGCCTTCCATCATGTACGACAGAAGGGACCGATGTCCGACCAGAATGTCCCCGGTGAGCGTCATCCCGGGAACCAGCCGGTAGTCCTTGGGCACGTTGTGCAGCATATATTGCCCGACGTTGGTCCTGACCTTGAAAAACGGCTGCACGTTGAGCCCGTTCTGATCGACCGAATACGAGCCCTCGCTGATGCGGGTCACCGTTCCCTTGACGACCCCGAAGCGGATGTAGGGATACGCGTCGATCTTCAGCGTTACGTTGTCCCCAACGCGGATGAAGGCCACGTCCTGGGTGCTCACGTCGAGTTCGATCTCGATGGGCGCATTGAGCGGAGTCAGGGTGAAGAGCGGATCCTGCTGCAGGTTCGACGTGGCGCCTTGCGCGCCGGATTGGACCGACCCCCGCGACACCTGGCCGATCTTGGTGACGATGGCATCTTCCGGCGCATCGAGCGAGGTGAGTTCCTGCATCTTTTGCGCCTTGTCGAGGCTGTCCTGGGTCGTATCCCGGTCATTTTCGTCCGCCAGCAATTGGGTCGACGTCGCGGCATCCCAGGTTTTGATGTACGCGGCGAGCTGCGCCTTGAGGGATTCGGCCGTCTCCGCATACTGCGGGATCTGGTTCTTGGCGTCGTTCAAGAGGCGGTTGATTTCCGTTCGCTGATCCGAGGATTGCAGCAGCTGCAGGTTCGAGACGAATCCTTTGTCCACCAGCGGCTGGTAGATGTTGTTGACGTCGTCCGCAATCTTCAGACGCAGCGTGTATTTTTCCACGTCCGACTTGGCTTGCGAGAGCTGCGCTTCCACGCTCTTGATCTGGCCCTGGTAGTTCTCAACCTGCGAGTTGTACTCTCCCTGGCGCTGGCGCCACAGATCGGCCTGCATCGCCTGGTAATGATCGTGCTTGTCATAGATATACGGCTGACGGGCGAGCTCCGCCCTCTCGCGCGCAATCTGCGCGACATCGCTGCTCATGTGTTCCTTGAGCTGCGTCAGATCCGCCTGCGTGAACGTCGGATCGAGCGTCGCCAGGGACTGGCCCTTCTTGACCACATCGCCCACCTTGACGTGGACCTCTTTGACTATGCCCAAGTCGAACGGAGACACGTACAGGTATCCGGCCGTGGGCATGACCCAGCCTTCGATGCTGGAGACCACGCGCTCGAGTTGCACGATCGACGCCAGAGCCAGCGACAGGAACATGATTCCCGCGAGGACGTACAGGGTCATGCTCTCGGTTGCGGGCTGGGTTCGCACGAACACGGCAACCGTGTCGGATTCGAACGCCGTGATCAATTCGCCCAGATTGTCGGAGCGGCGCTTGCCCGGCAAACCGATGCGGTTCGCCAGAGACATGCGCGTGGTGGTGACTTCCTGGCTCACCGGGCGGCTCCCCTGACAACGATGGGTAGATCGGCCTCGCGCGGGTCGAGATGGCGATTCTGTTGGTGCCACATGTGTTTGTAGATATCGCAGCGCCGCATCAGTTCCTCATGGGTTCCGACGTCGTAAACCTTGCCGCGCTCCATCACCAGGATGGCATCGCATTCCACCAGCATCGACAGCCGGTGCGAGATCGACACCACGGTTCGGCCTTCCGCCATGCGCTTCAGATTCGCGTTCACGATCGCTTCGCTCTCGGCGTCGAGTGCGCTGGTGGCTTCGTCGAGAATCAGGATCGGCGGATCGATGACCAGCGCGCGCGCCAGTGCGACGCGCTGACGCTGGCCGCCCGATAGATTGCTGCCGCCTTCTTGTATCGGCGTGTCGTAGCCCATGGGCAGCCGCTCGATGAATTCCTCGGCGCCGCTCAATTGGGCGGCGCGCACGATATCGGCGAACTTCGCATCCGGCTTCGCCATGGCGATGTTCTCGCGCAACGTGCCGGAGAACAGGAAATTCTCCTGCGGAACGACGCCGATGTGCGTGCGCATGTGCATCAGGTTGATCTGGCGCAGGTCCATTCCGTCGATCTTGATCATCCCGTCGTAAGTCGTATTGAGGCACTGCAGCAGGCGGGTCACGGTGGTCTTGCCGGACCCGCTGCGCCCCATGATGCCGAGCATGGTTCCGCGCGGCACGGTGAACGAAACCCCATCGAGTGCATACGGCGCCTCCTGTGCATAGCGGAACCGTACATCGCTGAAAGTGATCTCGCCCTTGATCGGCAGACGCAGACCGCCCGACCGCGGATCCTCGGGCTTCGCGTTCACCACCTGACCCACCGTGCCGATTGAGCCCTGCACCTCGGCCAGCTGGCTCTGAAATTCGGCGACGTTGATCAGGGGCTGTGCGAGCCGCCCGGACAGCATGTAGAACATCATCAGCGCGCCGGGAGTGATGGTGCTGGCGGTGGTCATCAGGGCGCCGGGAAAGTTCGGCAGGTTGCCCGACATCAGGGCGCCCGGGAGCGTGCCCGGAGCGACCACGGAACCGTTGGTGCTCTGCATGGCATAGAGATAGAGATACGCGCCGACGGCCATGCACCCGACCTGAATGAGCCGGTGAAACGGCAACGTCAGCGTCGTGGGATAATTCGCCATGATGCCGAGGTCGTGCCGGGCCGAGATCGCTTCGGCGACGAGGTGGTCCCAATCGCGCCGCCGGCGCCCTTCGAGCGCCAGCGACTTGATCGTACGGATGCCATGCAGGGTCTCGCTGAGATGCGTGCCCTTGTTCTGCTCCGCCTGCACCACCTTCCGGTACCGCGCGGTCATCGGCTTCATGAACACCAGCACGATGAAGAAGATGCATATGCCGAGGAAGCATGCCATCAGCGCCATGTGCCATTCGATGAAGAACATGACGGGAATGAGACCGAGGAGCGGCACGACATCCACCACCGTGGTGAAGAAACGGTGCTCCATGAAATTGCGGATGTTGGTGACCTGGTTGATGTTCGTGAGGGTACGCCCGGTCGGCGTGCGCTCGAAGTACTCCATCGGCAGCTTCAACAGCCGTTCGGCGATGTACAGATGGAGGCGTCCCTCGACGCGCGTCATCACCACTTGCGTGAGGATCTGCCGCGTGAAGGTGAGCACCATCTCGAACACGAGGAACAGAAGGATTATTCCCACGATCACGTTGAGCGTGTTCAAGGACTGGTTGACCAGCACCCGGTCCACCACGATTCTCATGATGAATGCCGGCGCGACCGCGAACACGGTGCCGATGAGCGCCGCCAGCAGAATGCCGTGAAAGAGCTTGCGCTCCCTCACCAACTGCCGGGTCAGCCAACCGAGGTTGAACGGCACATCCTCGGTTTCGGAGGCGTGGCGGCGCTTGATGAGGATCACCTCGCCCTGCCATACCTCCGCGAGGTGCAGTTCATCGATGGCGAGCACCACATCGTCCAACGCCGCCGGATCCCGGATCACGGCGACGGTGCCCTTCTCGGTATCCGAACGGGCCTCTTCGAGAATCAGCGCGCCGCCGTTGTTGGCGCGCAATATGGCAGGCAGTGCACGGCCGACCTTCGGCAGATCCCGGAAGTGCATGTACATCGCACGCGCCTCGAGGCCGATCTCGCGCGCGAGGGCAATTAGCCTCGGCGTATCCGGCTCCCCGGATTCGAGCGCGAACCGACGGCGCAGTTGATCGATGCTTACTTCCAGGCCCAGCCGCGAGGCGATGGCCGCCAAGGCTCGAATCGACGATGAAATCTCAACGGTCGCTTCCGGCTCCTTGGCCGCTTTGGATATCGGTTTTGTCAGCAGTTTGTCCATTGTCTAACCGCGCAGTGGTCGATACCGCGCAACGCCGCTCGGCCTGTACCGCATCCGGCCGATCCGGCGGCGGCCGCACGCTCCGCTCGAATCTTCGGTCCCGCTCCGATGCAGTTCCCTCAGCGACACGCGACGTGCCACCTTACTCGATCAACCCGCTCTTCTTCAGGGATTGGCGCAGCTGAACCCAGGACCGGTACAGCGTTGCCGCCAGAACGCGCGCATCGTCGCCCTTGTGGTCCGCGAACCACTCCTCCGTTATCGCCATCTGCTCGGGCAGCGTTCGCGCCGCCAGTTCCTTCTTCAGCCGCTCCGTGCTGCCGTAGCCGTCGATCCAAGCTTTGACTTCCTTCTTTTCCTTGTCGCTGAGAGCCGATTCGAGCTGCGAGGACATCTTCAGGTTGTTCTTGACCAGCCGCCCTACGATCTCATTCTTGCCCTTCTTCGAATCCGGGTCGTACGAGGTTCGGATGATCTGGACAATCTTGCCGCGTTCGCGAAAGTGCATTTACGGTCCTCCGTTGGTGAGTGGGCAATATATTGCCCACTATGCACTTCGAAGTCAACGTCTGAAGGAACCTAGCTGGCCGATTAAATATAAGCTATATCCATAGTTTACGTGACATTTTGCATAATCACCTGAGCAACGTCGCATCCACGACGGTCACCTTTGCGTGGCGCATCGACCAGCCCAACTCGGTCGGCGAGGAGTTGAAATGCATCTCCGCGTTCAAATGGAACTTCGCGAACGCATAGTCCGCCGGGTTGACGGATACCTGGGGGTCCCGATCGTGATACGCCTGCAGCGCCGCGATGAAATTCTGCTCGGTAATGGCGAACTTGTAGGTCTTCCAACCCTTCCATGGCTCGCTCTGATTGGATGCCGACCCGGGCAGCACCGTGAGCCAGGGGTTTCCCATGATGACGGGGCTATTGACCATCATGTTCTGCGAATCCTCATCCAGGCGAATGTGACCGTCCGCCTCGCGGCGAGGATGCCCATTGTGGAACAGATTACAGCCGTAGCTGATCTTCGTTCCCCGCCCCGGGTTGACGAACATCAGATCCGCGCTCGCGTAGGTCTCGCTCCCGTTGTTGTGGGCGTCGACCGCTGTGGGGATCTGGATATCCAGCGTCACGAGAATGGCGCGCCCGGGCTGGACGAAGGGATGAACCTGGTCTGCCGGCGCATAGGACATTTCCGGCGTCATCATCATCTTGTATTTATGCGAGCCCCCGGGTAGATCGTTGGAATTGAGGTACACGCCGACCGTGTCTCCATCGATCTGCACGGTCGAAGCGCCCGCTGCATCGCGGAACGCCTCCTGATGCCTCTGAAGCGGGGCCGAAGGATAGAATCCGGTCTTGTCGCCCGCCTTCCATTCCGTGGGCGACAGCATGCCATCCGCGCGATTCGGGTTGGGCTGCCAAAGGATGATGTGAAACGCGCCGGGCTCCGGCTTCTTGTGCTCGGCGGGCGGAACGATGAAGTGCCCGTCCACCCCGTCGAGCGCGGGCTGTTCGAACAGCACGCCCGCCGAGGAGTCCGCCCATGCAGCGCCGTGCGGCACCGTGAGCGCGGCAAGGCCGAGCAGCGCGGCAAGGACCGGCCCGATGAATCCTCTCTTGATCCCATTCATAGACGACCCTCCGCGACCACCATGAAGCAGCGATGCACGCCAGCTATCTTACGCGCTCTTCTGATAGACCACAGGCTCCGACAACTGCTTGCTGACCTGTTCATACACCTCGATGTCCATCGAGCTCCAGGCCCGTATGGCGTCGATCGTTGCGGTGTCGAACTCCTTGGTCTTGGGGCGCGGCGCGGCCACGTTGACCTTCTTGACGCTGAGAGAGACCGAATATTTCTTCGCTACGGCATCCGCAAACACATCGAGCCTCTCCTGCAGGC
>Ga0302156_10002451_pt1 | contig 15128 bp, 22 predicted proteins | sample I_Bog_N3_2_FD_193503 | JGI IMG/M metagenome (GOLD analysis project Ga0302156, IMG submission 193503) | Peat permafrost microbial communities from Stordalen Mire near Abisko, Sweden - I_Bog_N3_2 | ecosystem: Environmental > Terrestrial > Soil > Wetlands > Peat | place: Sweden: Abisko, Stordalen... | reverse complement strand
GATTTGTCGGTTGGAGAGATTCAGCCCCATGAAATACAGGCATAATATCCAAACGCGCAGCGGCTGATGATGGCCAGCCAGCGCCGTGTCCGAAAGATCGTCGAAACGAAACTGGCAATCGTTGCAAAGATAGCGCTGGCGATGAGGCTGAGTGTCGTCACGGCCGTTGCGCACGACATGTTCACCACCGCACTTCGGACAGCGAACGCCTTGCGGCCAACGCGTTTGACGCACAAGTGCGAAACATTTCGCGTCATCGAGCAGCGCCGACAAATTGATCAGAACGCTCATGGCTCCAGCCTCTCCCGAATCAGTCGAGAGCCATATGGATTCAGGTAAAAGCGCTGCAGGAAAGCAATCGAAGCCGAGTCATTTCGACGCAGCCGCGCGTGGCACAACCGCCAAGCATGGCTTCATCACCCCGGAACCCGGGATGAGCCTCGATTTTTTCGAGAAACTGTTCAACGTCGACGCTTTGCTCGCTTCCAGTCGCGCGGCGATGATGGGTGGGAACAAAAGCAACGACGAGTTCATTTCAGTCTATCGGCGCCGCCTTACAGTAACCGAAGTCATGAAACCAACGGACGGCTTCCAGGAGGCCTTCCTGATAGGGTCGGGCCTTTATTCCCAGTTCGCGCTCCGCCTTGTCCGCGCAAAAAAACATCCGGTGTTTCGAGAGGTGAACGCCTTCCAGCGTCGCCAGGGGCTCTCGCCCGGTAACCCCCGCCATGGCTTCGGCTACGAAGGCCACGGGCAGCGCCGAATACCAGGGCATGCGATATTTCGGCCCCTTTCGGCCGATGATTGCAGCGATGTCGTGAAGCATTTGGCGAAACGGCACATTTTGCCCTCCCAGGATATACCGTTCGCCGACCCTGCCGCGCTCCAGCGCAGCCAAATGCCCGAGCGCCACATCGTCGACATGCGCCAGGTTCAGGCCCGTATCCACGAAGGCGGGAATTCCTCCCGAGGCCGCGGCCAGGATCATCCGCCCGGTAGGGGTTGGCCGCACGTCGCGCGGTCCCACCGGCGTCGATGGATTGACAATGACCGCCGGGAGGCCTTGATCCGCCACCATCGACAAAACCAGTCGCTCCGCCGCGATCTTGCTGCGTTTATAGGTTCCGATCGCATCGGGTTCGGCCAGCAAAACGCTTTCATCGGCGGGCGCGCCATCGGGCCGCGGCGCGAGGGTCGCGACGCTGCTGGTGTAAACCACGCGCTCGACGCCGGCGCGCAGGGCCTCCTCCATGACGAGGCGCGTTCCCGAAATGTTGGTGGTGAAAATTTCGTTCCGGTCGCGCGACCAAAGGCGATAGTCGGCGGCGACATGGAAGACGTAGCGAGCGCCCGTAATGGCTGATCTGATGGATTCGCGATCGCGAATATCGCCTTCCACAAGCCGCACGCCGTGATCCGGCAAGTGATCGCGCGGGCTGCCAGGGCGGACAAGCGCGCGCACGACGAACCCGGCTTCAACCAACCCATGCAGGACCGCCGATCCGATGAACCCGCTCGCCCCGGTCACGAAAACTGTTGTCGCTCTAGCCATTTAGTCTGCATTCCCTACAAGGGTCAGGGAATGAACCGCAATCTGGTCCCTCCGGCCGACGCCGCCGCTGCTCGAAAGGTGTCCGCCCATGCCGCCAATCCATCGCGAGGTCGAAAATCCCCATGCTGTCGACATCGAAACGCGCCTATCCCATGACCAGCATCGGATGGGTATCCGATAGACTATCGTGCATGGTTTTGCACGCTTGCCGCGACTGGCTGGCGCGCTCGACCGCCGAACTCCTGGCGATCGCCGAGCGCCTCAACCAAAAAGAAGCTGGATTACAATCGCTTGACAAGCCATGAGCGGATACGCTCACGCCGTCCGGCCGCATGGTATTGACCGTCTTCGCCGGCATGGCCGAGTTCGAACGCGCCCTCAAGCGCGGCCTCTTTGCTGTACTCGGCGTGGGGCTTTTACGGTGATCGGCGACACCGTCAACATGACAAGCCGCATTGAAAGCATGACCAAGCAGCTGAACGCGCCGATCCTGGTCAGTGAGAGCGTGGTCGCGAACCTGCCAGGCGGGCTCCTTCTCGGCGAGCCCACGCAGGCTCAACTCAAAGGACGAAACGAGCCCGTGCTCATATACCCGTGACCCGATCGCGAGTTCGCACCGAGATTTGTTTCGTACCGCGAAACCTTCGATCCAGATTAATCTTTCCTTCTCGCTATCAATCTATTTGCTTCGGGTATTTTGGATGCTTCTACGCGTCACAAAATCGACGATCCGATCGGGCGCCAACACGCGGCCGAGCGGACCGAAGCGCGCTATAAACCCCACGCTATAGCGTGTACGCGGACGCTTTGCGGTTCCTGCCTTCAAAATGATCGCCGCGACAGTTTCGGCGGTCATGACGCCGAAGGCTCCTGGCTGCAGGAACTCATGCATTCTGTGGGCGAGACGCTCCTTGAAGAGAAAATATGGGCTTTGCACGCCGGTATCTGGGATCGATTTCAAGAGCACGGCTTCGAAGCGCGTCGATATTGGTCCGGGCAGCACATTCACCACGTCGATGCCGAAAGGCTCGACCTCGGGGCGAAGGGCGTCTGCAAGCGCCTCCACGGCAAACTTGCTGGCATGGTATGCGCCGCCGCCTAGAGCACTGACGCGGCCCGCGACCGAGCTAACGTTGACAATGCGTCCTCGGCCGGTGCGCCGCATCGCGGGCAACACGAGTTGCGACAATCGTAGACTACCGAAAACGTTTGTTTCGAACTGGCGGCGCATGTCGTCGAGCGAGATTTCCTCAACAGGACCATACTGGCCGTATCCAGCATTGTTTACCAGGATCCCGATGGAACCGAACTGCCTCTCAACGGCCTCTATGGCCGCACGCCGCGCGGCTTCGTCGGTGACGTCCAGAGTAAGGATCTGGCAACCTGCGGCGCGGAGTTCACCCAATTGGGCGGAATTGCGCGCGGTCGCAAATGTCTCGAACCCAGCGGCTCTGAACGCCAAGGCGGTTGCGTAGCCTACACCGCTCGAACAGCCGGTGATGAGAGCGGGACCCATATCCGACGGCTTTAGCATGATGGCTTCAACCGTTGCTGGCGAACATGGCGGGCGATACCGTTGTTGAACAGCTGAAATCGATACGACAAGGATCCTCGCCAGTCTTAAGGGGGAAGACGCGTGGACACATAGAGGATTTGCCAGAGCGCTGATGTTTTCGAGGTAAATTTGCCCCGACTGACGGGTTCTGGCAAGCGATGCATAATGCCGCCTTTTTTGGCGCCGGACCCACAGAGAGTGAGGGAGACCCGCGAAAAATCACCTCCTGATCCGGGCCTTTCACCGCCCGCCACGCCCTGATGCGGCGCTCCAGCGTCCGCCGCATTCCGGAGCCGAGTTCCGGATGCCGGCGCAGCAGTTCATCGAAAATGGCGATGGATCGCAAAGCCGGCGCGGCGATCAGCATCGGGACGACTTCGCCATCCCAGACGCCAGCCAGCGGATCGAGCCGCCGCCGCTCGCGCGGCACCTTCTTTTGCGAGGGGAGTCCGGGGGATTTTTCGAACCGGTAAGCGGCGGCGGCGCTAAACCCGGCTTTCGCGGCGGTAACGGTCGGCGAATGGCTTCGACGGAAGGTCATGTAGAGCTTTGCAAGCACACGGAACCCGCGAACTTTGTATGCGTCGCGCAGGGTTTTGATCGGGGTGGCTTCGGGCTGTTTTTTCATGCGCGAAATCGTGACCGATTTTCACCCGTTTTGAAACCCCAAGAAACCCTTGAACATCAGTGCCTAAAACTACATCACACCCCTCATTTTACCCACTAAAAATCCAGAAGACCCGCAAAAAGAGGAAAAGCGCGACCTGGACAAGCGCGAATCCTAATCAACCCGCGCGGCTCAACGCATTCATGATATATCCATCGAGCCAATATGGGCAGTATTTGGCTGGCGCGTAGCTGTGATCGGTCCGGATGCGAAAGGTCAGCGACTGCAAAGGTCATGAATATGAACCGATTGTTTTACCTCGGTATGCTATTCGCATGCGGGCTCTCGTCATGCTCGCCGGAGACGCCTATTGCAGAGACGGAATACTCGGCAAAAATAGTGGGAGACTGGCAGGGCACCGTTGGCGACATGAAAGAGACCATATCATTCGATGCCGACGGGAAATTTGTATCCGAGGTACGACGACAAGGATTCATCAGTAACACTCTGGGCCAGGGTATAACGGGCACGATTCGCGGAACGTGGGCGCTCAATGGAAAGTCGATAACGTTGAATGTTGTCAGTGCTGAAAATGACCGCGTCTTGAATAAATCAACTACAAGCACAATCGAAAAATTCAGGCCAAATGAGCTGCTCGTGAAAAGCGTTGGTGGAGGCACTTCAGCATTCTTACGAATGCTCTAAGCCGACATTCACAAGCCACGATGTTCACGACGTTCTCCGCCTTGGCTGTGTGTACCGAAACCTTAAGGTTTGCGCAGTCGGGCGCACAGCCGCTGGTCCAAAGGCCCCTTATGAACTAACATTCCCATTGGATCACCCGAAGGGGCCGGCCAGGGTGCTGAAAGGCGCGACTGCCGTGGGCGATCTCAATGAGAACCTTGATCAATAGGTCGAATAGAGGACCACATGAGCTGTTCAAGTGCTCGACAACGAGGGAATAAGCATGACTTTGACGGTGACCTTGAACGGCGACAAACCTCATCTCGCTGGAAGTCTTGCACAAAAGGCAGCCGAGGGGTTCGCCAGCAAGCATGGCCTGACCGGCTACCAAGTCGTTGCAATATGGCAGAACTCTGACGACCCACTTTTTGATGAGTTAGATAGCGCCATCACAAACGCTGCGATCGAAGGATTAGATGATCGCGACGACTTCGATGGTTATCAAATAACCCCTACTGACTGATCAGCCGGATAGGCGGACCATCCGTCTTGCATCAAGAGAGATTCGCAATGGTCGATCGTCCCTATGAGCGACAGCTACACAGCCATTACGACTGGCCGGGCTATTAGAGGCCGTTCCCATCGAACCTTCAATACCGGAGGGGCCGACCCTCCCGGCGCTGCCTATAAGGCTGCGGCGCACTAAGACTTCTTCGGCCGAAGCCGGCGAGAGAGCGCTCGCCGTCGGTCGGCCGGTCCAGGCTTTTGCGCGCTTGGCTCGAATTTTCGAAAATCGAGAGCGGTCCGGTGTTTCGGCGCATCGACAGATGGGGTGGGATCGGCGCGCCGCGCTCGATCCCCAAAGCGTCAACGCCGTCATCAAGAGCCGATACGCCGCCGCCGGGCTCGATCGGGGGCAATATTCGGCGCATGGCCTGCGGTCGGTGTCACGTTGCACGTAATTGGGGTCTGCTTCACTCTCGGTGCAAATTGCAATCTTGAAGCGGTAGCATGCGCGCACGAAGCAATTCGGTACTGGCGCGACCATACATAGACCGCTTAAGCGTCTTCAATCGGTTGATCTGCCCCTCCGTCTGGCCGTTGCTCCATGGCTCTGTCACGGCGTTTTGCACTGCGCTTTTGTCTTGGCGCAATGTCTTTGCAAAACGTCGCATAGTGAAAACGCCGCAAGAAAAAGCGTCTCGTAGCCATTCGTCCAGCTTTTCCGCCGAGCGCTCGCGAAACAGGCCGTTATACCAAAGGCTATTGAGATTGACCGATATGAGCCCATTCAGGCATCCCGATTGAGGTGATGACTTCGGGCTGGGCGATGAGTCTTCGCCAAGCGTCGCAAGCGGCGTCGATGATTGCATCGTAGGTTTCGAAGACGCGGTTCGACAGCCAATTGGCGCGCAGATATTGCCAGATGTTCTCGACCGGGTTCAACTCCGGGGAGCGCGAAGGCCGGAAGATCGGCGTAATGTTTTTGGGGATGTCGAGCTTTCCCGTCGTATGCCATCCGGCGCGATCAAGCAGCAGGACGGCGTGCGCGCCCTTGCCGCGCGCCGGGCAGATCGCGCCGATGAGATAGGCGTTTTCGTAGCGCTGATTGGCCGGCTGGCGTGGCCGCGAGCCGCGCTTGGCCCATTGCCGAACAAGGCCGTTCTTCTGGCCGATGCGAGCTTCATCTTTACATGAGGGTTCCCCCGTCAAGAGCGATTTCTATCTGGCGAGTCGGCAATTTGTCGATGGTTTTTCTCGACGCGCAATAAGCGGATTTGGGATCGCTTATGCAAGCAGCGAGCGCTGCATATGGAATACGCCATGGTGGATGCAACGATCGTGAAAGTTCACCGCCACGGACAGGGCGCAAAAGGGGGACGTCGAGCCAGGCCATCGGCAAGTCGAAAGGCGGCATGACCACTAAAATCCTGGCGCTTACCGATGCGCTGGGCAATCTCGTGCGGTTTCGGCTCATGCCGGGACAGCGCTTCGACGCTGTCGATGTTCCGCCGTTGATCGAAGGAGTGTCGTTCGACGCGCTGATCGCGGACAAGGCCTTCGACAGCAACGCCATTATCGCCGATCTCGACGCCCGCGGAGCGAAAGTGGTGATCTCCCAGCACCCACGCCGCAGCCAAGCCCTCCCGATCGACGACGAGATGTACAAATGGCGACATCTGATCGAGAATCTTTTCTGCAAACTCAAGGAGTTCAAGCGGATCGCCCTACGCGCCGACAAGACGGATAAGAGCTTCTCCGCCATGATCCATCTCGTCGCGGCGGTGATAAACTCACGATGAATCCCAACAGGCCATAAAAAGCGAGTGGCGGGAGTTTACGACGATGCGTGGGCTCGCCATGCGGTTTCGAGGTATTCTTCGAAGCAAGAATGTCGCGAAGCTCGGTGTCTGGCTGACAGATGCACATCAATCCGGCCTCTACGCGATGCAGCGCTTCGCCCGCACTTTGCGCAGGGATATCGACGCCGTGAGAAGCGCCGTCACCGAAAGTTGGAGCAACGGTCAAACCGTTGCGATGCGACGCTGTCGATCAGGCGTTTCATTTCACCCTCCAGCGCGACCCCGAGTTCGTCGTTGAACGCGCGCCGACATGTCTCCGCGCGAGCCGCAGCGAGCGACCGCCGGCCAACCGACAGGGAAGTGTTGATAATATCGATGTGCACTTCGTCGACATAGCGATCGATCCGCAGAAAGCAATCCGCAAATTTGATAACCTCCTCGTGCGATTGATTATCGCTTATAATGCTTGATCAAAAATACCAGCACATCAAGATAGCATTGCCTAACATAATTGCGCTTTTCAACCACCCATTCCAGATCGAGTTCCCGCATAAAATCGTCAAGATAAAGCGATGCGGCGGACGTGATGGTTTCGATTTGCGCGGATGTCGCAAGCGTCGGGTTGATTTGACAGGTACGCACGGCGTTCTCAAGCATATCGAAATCGATATGCATGCCGCTGCAGTCGTTAAGCCTCATATTGCCCGATGGCTCGACGAAGAAAAAGCCTGCTGCGCCAGCAATTTTGAGATTGCTGCTTAAATTGCCTAATCTCCAGACTATGTTGCTCAATCGATGTTGTAATTTCTTGTCATAATCGGCCGCCCAAACTGCATAGGCCAATTCATCGCGGGGGACACTTCGACCTCTGTGAATAGATAGAAATGAAATCAATGCTTTTGACGCAGAAGACAAACGCACGCCAAGCTGCTTATTCTGAGTAAAAAAGCACACGGCCCCGAAAGTATTGAGCCTCCACATAATGCACTCTCACGCTCGGACAATCCCCGGTAATTCAAATGAAATGTTTGGGTGGTCAACAACGGTTATGACCGCCAGATGGCGGTCGACGCGGTGGCGAGCGGCCGCGCCGATCTAGTGTCGTTTGGACGCCTATTCATCGCCAACCCGGATCTCGTCGAGCGCTTGAGGACAAATGCGCCACTCAACAAGTTGATGGGTCAGGAGACGTTCTACGGCGGCGGCGCCCATGGATATACGGATTACCCCGACCTCGAACATAATTGTGCCGCGATAGACGCCGGGGAGAAGGCGCACGCCCGAGCCCGGAGGATCGTCGGGTTGAACAGCCTCCTTTGTCGACACCGCCCGCTCGATTCCATATGCGCTCCGAGATCAGATTGGGCGTTGCGGCTTTGGGTAGTTTCCGAGGCTGCCGTCCGAAGCATGCGCGCGGTACGCTAATCAAACATGTCGAGGCTGAGCTGCCGTCGGGGTTCCTTGTGAGCGGAACACAATCCTGGAGGCATCTTCATTGCGTATGCCCCTCGGCTTCGTACTACCCAGGAGCAACGACCTTGGCCATCGAGGAACCGAAATACACTGTCTTCCTCCACGACGGAGATTGCGAAATTCGCGACTATCAAGCGGCCGTTGCGGCGGAGGTCACTGTCGTCGGCGACCAACACGCCGCCGCGCGCAAAGGATTTCGCTTGCTTGCCGGTTACATCTTCGGCGGCAACACGCGGCGCCAAAGCATCCCCATGACGGCGCCAGTCGCTCAGGAACGCGCCAACGAAAAAATCGCCATGACCGCACCCGTAACTCAAACCCAGGCTAATGGCGCCTGGAAGGTTCGCTTCACCATGCCGAGCGTCTATTCGCTTGCGACGCTTCCAGAACCAAACGATCCGAAAGTCAGATTGATGACCCTCGCCCCGGCTCGCTTCGCGGTCGTTCGGTTTTCAGGGACCGCCCGCAAGGAAAATGTGGAAGCCAATACCGAGAAATTGATCGCCTTCGCAAAGGCGCACCATCTACGCATGATCGGGTCCGCTTCGCTCGCCCAATACAACCCACCCTGGACCCTCTGGTTTTTGCGCAGAAACGAAGTGCTGATCCCGGTGGACCATTGATCTCGACCTGCCATTCGGCGACGACGGCGGACGTTTCCGCGGCAGTTGCTGAAATTTGGCCAAAAACACGATGAGCCCTCGTATAATTGAACGGGAAATTGCGCACGCCGGCTACTTGACGATTGAACGCTTGCGGTTGCGATTTGCCGACGGGGCCGAGGCGTTCCGTGAGGTGGAGAGCCACGGCGACGCAGCCGCGGTTCTCCCATACGATGCCGAACGTCGCTGCGCCCTTGTTGTTCGGCTTTTTCGAGCCCCCGTCCTGATTGCCGCTGGCGAGATCTTCTTGGAGGAGGCTTGTGCGGGAATGATCGAACTCGAGGACGCTACGACAGCCGTCCACCGAGAAGCCAATGAAGAAGTCGGCGTGGATTTGCCCTCGCTCGAGTTCATCGCTCGGGTTTGGTCAAGCCCGGGTGTTTCAACAGAGCGCCAGTCTCTTTTCCTTGCGCCCTATCGCCCCTCCGACCAGAAGGGCAAGGGCGGTGGCGCGAGGGGTGAACACGAGGGAATCACAGTCGTCGAGCGCTCTCTGTCCGGGCTCGCCTTTGATGCCGATGGAGGAAGGATTGCCGACGCCAAATTGCTGATCTTGGTTCTCGCGTTGCGCCTCAGGCGCCCAGAGCTTTTTGCGCCGGTTGATCACTCCCAGTGATGGCCAAGCATGAGACACTCCGCAAGGCGCGCGAGATTCCAATGAGCAATACTGGGCTGATTGGAATAAGCGTAGCGCCCATAGTGATCGATCGAGCTGAAAACGGTCGCGGGGTCATAGGCGTCCATGAAGGCGCATGGACCATAATCAATGGTCTCGCCTGACACCGACATATTGTCGGTGTTCATGACGCCGTGAATGAAGCCGACAAGCAGCCAGCGTGCGACGAGGCTCGCTTGTCTTTCGATCACTCCGTCAAGGAAAGCTCTATATGGCTGGGCCACGCTCGCCGCCTCGGGATAGTGCCGAGCGATGGCGTAGTGGACTAGACGGCGCACATCGTCGACATTACCGCTGGCCGCGAAAAACTGGAACGTGCCAATACGGATGTGGCTCGACGCCACACGCGCCAGGATCGCCCCGGGGCGTTCCGTTTCTCGCACAACGCTCTCGCCCGTCACTACCGCGGCGAGTGCTCGAGTGGTCGGAATGCCGAGCTTAGCCATGGCCTCGCTGACGATATACTCGCGCAGGACGGGACCGAGCGCCGCTCTCCCATCTCCGCGCCGGGAAAACGGCGTGGGGCCGGACCCCTTGAGCTGAATATCGCGGCGTACGCCACCCAGATCGACCACTTCGCCGAGCAGGATCGCCCGCCCGTCGCCAAGCCGCGGGACGAACTTACCGAACTGGTGTCCGGCGTAAGCCATTGCGATTGGCTCGGCGCCATCAGGGATACGCTTACCGCTAAGGACCTCGACGCCCTCAGGCGTGGTGAGCGCATCAGGATCTAGCCCCAATTTTGCGGCTAGTTCCCTGTTGAGCGCGATAAGCCGAGGCGCTGACACGGGTGTCGGGAAAACCCTCGCATGGAACGAGCTGGGTAGCCGGGCGTAGGAGTTATCGAACGGAATGTGCGCCGTCATTGTGAAGTGATCTCCTGGGCGCCAGATTAGCTCGTATATAGTAACCCCGCATCGTCGGTCTATCCGATCCTGCACTTTGATCGTGGCGTCATACCATTTCCGGCTGATTAGTTCGCATTTGCGATTTTTGGCCACCAGTGAAAGCCGGCGCGGCTCTTGATGGCGTCGCGTTCGTTGGCGAGAGCACCGCATCTCTTGCCGATGATCTCGTCGAGTTCGTGGATTGTTTCGACATGCTTGTTGACGATGGGTTCGTCGACCAGGGCCCAGAGGGTTTCCGCCGGCTGTAGTTCGGGCGTATAGGGCGGGAGAAAAACCAGCCTTACGCCCTCTGGAATGTTTAAGCCCGCTTCGCCATGCCATCCGGCGTTGTCGAGGACGAGAATGATGGTTCTATGAAGGCCAGCGCCGCCCTCGCGTGCGAAGGTTCTGAGCAGCGCCTCGAAGAACGGCTTCGAGACGCCGTCATGCACATACCAGAAGGTCTCGCCGCTCGCGGGCGACACGAAGGCGGTGACGTAGAGCCAGTCGAAACGATGATGCCCTGGCGCGATCGGGCGTTCGCCGATCGGCGCCCAGACTCGCCGCGTAACCGGCTTCAGGCCGAGCCGATGCTCGTCGCTCGCGAAGACCTCGACCGACCGTTCGGGATGTTTCGCGGCTTCCTCGGTGACGGCGTCCGACAGCTTTTTTTGAACGCAGCCGCCTCTTCGGGCGAAGCGGACTTCGGATTTTTCGGACGCGGCGTTTGGATCGACATGCCGCAGGCCTTCAACGCCTCCCAGCCACGTTGGACGGCGACCCGCTCCAGCCCCAGTTCGCGCGCGATGAAAGCGGCGACCTTGGCGCTCGTCCACAAGCCGCCATCGTCCGGCGGCTCCTTCAAGCGAACACGAAGCTTGTCGAGAACCTCGGGCTTCAACACGCTCGCCGTCGCGCCGTTACGACGGCGTAGATCGCCCAAGGATTCCGGGCCTTCCGCGTTGTAGCGCACGACGAGCTGCTCAATCCAGCGGCAACCAAACGAGGTCATCTCCGCGACTTCGCCGACGCTGTGTCCCTTGGCCAGAAGCCAGATCGTCTGAAAATGCCGCGCCTCGCAAACGTCGGCGCTCGAAACATACCGATCACGCAACGCTTCGACGCTCAAATGCGCGGCTATCATCGTCATGGTTCGCCCCTTCGCGATTCATGGCGACGAAGCTTAACTGCTTCGATTCCGGAAAGGAATCCCGCTGCCGCGAGTCAGTCAGCCGGAAATCGTATCAGCCAACAAGGCCATGAACGCCATTCATGATCGCATGCCGGTCTTCCTGCGTCGCAATGAAGACGATCGGTGGCTTTCCAATGAGGGAGGCCTCGGGATGTTGAAACCCGCGTCCGAGGATTTGCTGCAATCGTGGCCGGTGTCTAGACGGCTTAATGCGGTCGGAAGCGTCGATGGCGCGAGCATGATCGAACCTTTGGCGGCCTGAACGGCCAGCGCGAAAAAGCCGGATCAGCCCAGAAGCAGATCGACGGCGACTTCTAGGTTTTTGGCCACCAAGGTTGGCCGCTCGGCGAGATGCGCCTCTTGATCAGGACGGTATTTGCCAGTCTGGACGAGAACACCCATGAGGCCAGCGGCCATCGCTCCGCCAACATCGGCTTCCGCGTCGTCCCCAATCATCGCGACATCTTCGACAGCGCACCGCAGGCCTTCGACGGCGAGTTTGAAGAACGTCGGCGCGGGCTTTCCCAGCACGGTGGCTTCTCGACCGGAAGCGTATTCCAGCGCCGCGACGAAAGGGCCTGCGTCGAGACTGAGTTCGCCATCGTGATCGAGGAAGTTGCGGTTTTTGGCCAGGGCGAAAAACTCGGCCCCTTGAAGAATCTTGCGATAAGCTCGGTTCAACAGATCGTAAGCGAAGAATTCGCCCGCATCCCCGACGACGACGGCCTCCTCGCCATCTGTCCTCAGCCCAGAGAAATCCTCGCGCAACTCAGGATGCACGACGAGAAACGGAGCCAGGTTCCGGCGCGCGAGAAAGTCATGCGCTAGAGCAGCAGGCGTGTAGACATCCTCCGGCGCGACTTGCAGTCCGAGTTGCGCGAGGTCCCTCACGATGCGGCGGCGTGGGCGGCGCGTCGTGTTGGTGATGAATTTGAGTGGGAGCTCCGCTGCTCGAATCCGGGAAATCGCCTCGAGCGACCCAGGCAAGGCGGAGCCGCCAACATACACGACGCCGTCAAGGTCGAGCAGGATGCCTCTGACGACACGGGCGTCTCCTCGGATTGCTGAGGTGGTCCCTTGCTGCATCGACATTTTCCTACCGCGTTCGATGAGAATACCGAAGAACCTGTTCCTCGCTGGGATCAGCAAATACGCTTGTTTTTTATCGGCGCCCGACAAGATCCATGATCTCATCGAAAAACGATCCGAGCAACCTGGCGGCTGAGCCCGTTCTGATTGTTCGCCCACCTGGCAGATTTAGCGGCCCCAACCTTGATTACTTCAGGAACGCTGACAACAGCGGCCACTGCTCAATGTGTTTTTGAATTATGGCCCGCAGGCTGTCCATGGAGGCATCGAAGTGGGCCGGCCTCAGATCGCCTCGCACCATCTCATAGCGAAGATATACGCAGTAGGTGGCAAGGACATCTGTCAGGCAATAATCCGCCACTTCGGTCAACCGCCCAGCCGCCACATAGGCCTCGACCTGACTACCATCGACGCCTCCGATCTTCACCGGAATATTAGCCAACGCCGCCATCTCGGCGAGGCTGGGCTTGGTCGAGCCGCCATAGCCAGACAGCACGTCGCAGAGATCGATATGATCCGAGCCAAAGCGATGCCAGTAGTTGCGGTGACCGCCGCCGTGTAGTCCCGGCACTGGAACGCCGAGGGCGAAGGCGCGATAGCGCAGCAGCGGCAGGTCAAAGCCGTTGCCGTTGAAGGTCACCAGGATCGGGCCCGTGCCGCGGCTATCCACCGGAAGGCTTTTAACGAAGCCGAGCAGCAACTCCGCCTCGGTCTTCTCGCCGACCGAACGGCTGCCGATCTGGGTCACCGTCCAAGGACCGCCGCCATCGTCTCGCTTGGCATAGAGGGCGGCGATGGAGATGATCCGGTAGATCGGCACCTTCAAGAACGCCGTCGTCGGATCCTCGCCATTGCGCGAGTAGCGTTCCCCCAGCATCCGCCGAATGTCGGCATCAGGCGTATCGTTAGGTTGCGCGAGGAGGCGGCGCGCCGCTTCAAAATCGGGGACGGCCTCTATATCGAAGGCGACGAGCGCTGTCATGGATCAATCCAATTCAAGGGGAAGCTACGCGGACGGCGTCCAGGATAACATCGGAGCCCAGCGCATCGATGAATTACGACGTGGCAATCCTACCATTGAACATTCCGGCGGTGAGTCCAATTTCCGGTTGCCGCTACCAATATGTTCTATTTTTGTTCCAGCGGGTGCGCTACGCTAAATGCGGCATTCGATTCGGAATCAGCTATGGCGACATTGATCATTACGGAAAAGGCCAGCCAGGCGAAGGATCTCCGGGCCGCCTTTGGCGCGCGGTTTGGACAAATCCTGCCCGCCGAGGGTCATCTCCTGCGGCTGGCCGAGCCCGAGGAGGTCAATGCCGCATGGAAGAGTTGGTCCTGCGTCGTCCTCAAACCGGATGGGCTTTATCCGACGCGGCCGGCTGCCGGCGGAAACAAGCCGACGAAGCTCAAGGCCATCGCCGCGGCGCTCAAGACCTGCGACGACGTCATCCTCGCGACCGATTGCGACCGCGAGGGCCAACTGATCGGTCAGGAAATCCTCGACCATCTCGGCTATCGTGGACGCGTGCTGCGGGCGTTGTTCACGGCGCAGGATCCGAAGTCGCTTCAACAAGCGTTCGCCCGGCTGAAACCGAATGTGGAGATGCGTTCGCTCTATGAGGCGGCGGTGGCGCGCCAGCAGGCGGATCAGATCTTCAATTTCTCCCTTACCAGGACCGCGACGAAGACATTGCTGACCCCCGGCGTTCGCGGCGTGATCGGGATCGGTCGGGTCAAGACGCCAACGCTGGCCATCGTCTGCCTGCGCGAACTGGAAATCCGCAACTTCCGGCCCGAGGATTATTTCGAGGTCGTCGCAACCGCCACCGTCGCAAACGGCAGCTTCGAGATGCGTCATGCGCCTGCGGCCAAGTTGCGGATTAAGGAGCGCGTTCGCGCCGAGGCGATAGCGAAAGCCGCAGCCGGACATAATGGCCTCCTCGGCGTTTCGATCGAGGAAAAGCGGCAGGTGCCGCCACGCCTGTTCGATCTCCCGTCGTTGCAGAAGACCTGCGGCCAGCGTTGGGGGTGGACCGCCGACAAGACGCTGGCCGTGGCGCAAGAGCTATATGACGGCGACGGCAAGAAGCTGATCACTTATCCGCGCGCGGAAGCCCGTTACCTGACCGAAAATCAGATCGGCGACGCGCCGGCGATCGTCGCCGCGCTCACTCGCCTGCGTGGCTTCGCCCATCTCGAAATCGCCCCGCCGGTGATCCGCCGGGGCAAGTCCGGCCATTTCTGCGACAAGGCTCTGGAGGGCGTTTCGCATCATGCCGTCGTGCCCAACGTCAACGTCCTTGACGACCTGGAAACCCGACTGGCGCGCCTGAACGAGGATGAAAAGCGTCTGTTTGCGCTGATCTGCCGTTCCTATCTGGCCGCCGTGATGCCCGACTACGAATATCGCCAGACCGTCGTCACCATGTCGGTTCCGGTTCCCGG
>Ga0302156_10002442_pt1 | contig 15167 bp, 16 predicted proteins | sample I_Bog_N3_2_FD_193503 | JGI IMG/M metagenome (GOLD analysis project Ga0302156, IMG submission 193503) | Peat permafrost microbial communities from Stordalen Mire near Abisko, Sweden - I_Bog_N3_2 | ecosystem: Environmental > Terrestrial > Soil > Wetlands > Peat | place: Sweden: Abisko, Stordalen... | reverse complement strand
CTCCGTTTGCTCCCGGAATGCTGGCCTTTACGCCGCTCGTATCGCATCCTACTTCTCTGCCACTCTGCTGGTTACGCATGCCTTCACCCTTTCGCAAGCCGCCCTCGAGGTTGAGACCAACCAAGTCCAGGTGAGCCAGCAGAGAAAGGACCTGAAGTCTTTACTATCGCAAAACACCCGCCTGCTGGATGCGAAGTCGATCGAAGCCATTCCCACCCTTCTGGAGGGCGATCCGAAAGACGTCATTCCAGCGCTGGCCGATAACAATGCGCCAGCTATCATCGTGTTGGGGACACATGGAGGGGGACGGCTCGAACGAGGAATCATTGGCTCCATCGCGGAGAATATCCTTCGCTCTTCCCAGTGGCCAACACTTACCGTTGGACCACAGGTCAAGCCCGTATCTTCACAGGCCTTCCCATTTTCGAGAATTCTCTTTGCCACGGACTTCACCGCTGCGGCTGCCAACGCTGCAATTCATGCGGTTGCTTTCGCGGAAGTGTTCAGAGCCAAGATTGATGTACTCAATGTGGTTCGAGAGGACGCCATTGAGAATCCGGATCGATTATTCGAACTCCAGAACCGATTCTTCAGCGCGCTCGATGCCCTTGTACCGGAACAGGCTAAGGAATTCTGTGACCCGAGAACGTATGTCGCTGTTGGCAGGGCACACGACCAAATCCTTCAGCACATCGGGGAACGATCTATCGACCTCCTGGTGCTCGGTATCCGAAAAACATCGCATCTAAGCATGGAAATGAGAACATCCGGGGCCTTCCGGATCATAGTGGATGCGGCATGTCCAGTCCTGACGATTAGGAGCTGATGAGTAGATCGCTTGGCCGGAGATGTGAATGGAGAAACGCAAGGTGCAGCCGAGCCACGACTACAATCACACACCTGCAACCCTGCTGATGGCTTTATTTGGCGGCGCTTGCGCATTCATTACCGTCGAATGCATTTTCCCAGACGCAATGGAGTCGTTGGAGCATCTTATGAACAAACTCCCAGGATGGCAAGTCCATAAAGGATCGGCGTGCGTTGTATCATAGCCTTCCTTACTTTCTTGTTCATTCTGGAAGTACTCGAAACAAGATCGAAGAGAACAGCGGGGCGATGCAGTGCGCCATAGCTGCCTCTCGTTGGGCTTACGGCGATCGCTACGGTGATTCACATCCCTTTTTACCTTGTGGCCCTAATGGGCGCTATCTATGGCGTCTGTGCCTACCGCATGACAAGCAGCGTGCGTCGCTTGGTCATGGGATGGGACCCCTATGCCACGGAATGCGTTTGCAAGTGCATTGCAGCTAGTGTACGAGGACCAGGTACACACACATGCCGATTCCGGCGCCAGCCAACAGCAGCCCCAGTGCTACAGCATCCCTCGACACGCGTCCTGGAATCCAGGTGCCTGACTTTAACTTGCGAATCAGTTGAAAATGTCGCAGGACGGAACTTAGGATGACGATGACACCCAAGCCCACCAGTGTTACCCCAGACCAGACGGATAGGCCAGTGGCGCGGGTGGGCGGATGGGAATCGCTTGCGCTGAGTTGCCTGAAAAACAGGCCGAAGCGGCTGACCGCAAATCCGATACCGATCAAGCCAAGCCCCGTGCGAATCCAGGCTAGAAAGGTCCTCTCCGCAGCGAAGTACACCCTTGGATCTTGCTCTGCGCCTTTGTCCATTCACAGATTGTAATGAAAGTGCTGGCCGATTCGCCGAGAATCGTTTCATCTCTTACACTGTCCAAGCGGTGATTTCGAGCCAGCCGTTGTGCCTCCTCGAACAGGCGGTACGATTTCAAAAACTCACAGGCTATCCCCATCGAGGTCGCGCCGCTGGAATCCGCAAGAGTGAATCGCATATCTGCTCGCAGTTAGTCTCCGAAATCATTTCGTCAACAGCTTCTTGATCTGGCGAAGTTCGAGATGGCGCTTCTTCGAAGTTCTTGGGTAGGCCATCTTGAGTTCTCCCAGCGCATCAAGGACGATTTGGGAGACGATTAGTCGTGCATTCTCCTTATCGTCGGCGGGGACGACGTACCACGGCGCATGATGCGTGCTTGTCGCACGAATGCAATCCTCGTAGGCCTTCATGTAGCGCTTCCAGTATTTCCGCTCGTGAATGTCGGCTGCGCTAAATTTCCAATTCTTGTCCGGTTCGTCAATGCGTGCCAGGAATCGCTTTCGCTGCTCTTCGTAAGAAAGGTGCAGAAAGATCTTGACGGTTTGTGTGCCATTGCGATGAAGGTGCTTCTCCAGATCGACAATAGAGCTATACCTCTGCTCCCAGATGTTCTTCTCGTTACGCAACTCCTCCGGTAGACCCTGGCTGCGGAGTAGCTCCGGATGCACTCGAACGATGAGTACCTCCTCATAATAGGAACGGTTGAAGATGCCGATCTTGCCGCGATCGGGCAGGCGGCAAGTGGTGCGCCAGAGAAAGTCATGTTCAAGCTCCTCGGCGCTTGGCTGTTTGAAGCTGAAGACCTCGCACCCTTCCGGATTCACCCCGGACATCACGTGCCGTATGGCGCCGTCTTTTCCGGCGGAGTCCATGCCTTGAAAAATCAGCAGCAATGCGTGCCGATTAGCCGCGTAGTGAAGTTGCTGCAGCGAACTGAGCTTCTCCATGTGCTGGCGGAGAAGTTCCTTATACGCCTTTTTTGACTCGCAATAGGGGGCGACAATCGTCGGCCACTTGCTGAGATTAACCCTCTTGTCTTGTGGCGCCCGGTAGGTTTTCGAATCGATGTCCATACTCTCCTTTCGGTGCTCCCTGTCTTTCCGGTTTGGGGCCTCGCGAGCGAGTTAGTCCGGGGCAGTGATCGGTGCGGGCGGAATGTCGGTCAGCAGCGACAGCGCCTGAATATTCAGCAGATGCGGAGGCGAGCAAAGACCGGAATCTTCACTACGTCCAGCACCAACCCAAATGCAATCGCCGCGGCAAACTCGCAGGCGACGACCCAGATGGCCAAGGGAGCCATGGCGATTCCGCGAATCGCCATCGTCGAGATGATGAGAATATCCGCTACGGAAGATAGCACGAGGATCAGGCTGGGGCGCAATCCCCACAGACTTTGCCGCGCGCGTATCACATAAGTTGTGGCCTGGCTTCCAAACACTATGCCAACAGCGCAAAGGGTTCTGAGTGCTTCTGTTCCAAGATGCATTTCAAACATGCCAATGGCCAAAATCGCTGTGGAGAACGCAAGGAAGCAGACCCCCAGTATGACGCCGGCGATCGTGATCCTCCCGATTTGCCATGAGTTCGGCATCTTCGACGGTTGCACTCTATCGGTCGTCAGGGACATAGAGAGGAAGTCGCCGGTGATCATCACGATAACCATCAGCATGGGAGTGAGGACTGCGTGCCCGGTCATCACCAGGCCGGCTGCCAGCAGAAGCACCTGCACAATCTTTTTCATCACCGAGTTCAGCGTGTAGGTGAGAATGCGCTGAAACGTGATCCTGCCCTCTTTCACTGCGGCAACAATGCCGCCCAACCCAGCTTCGGTGAGGACAACCCCTGCTGCCGATTTCGCCACATCGGTAGCGGTCGAGACGGCAATGCCTATCTGCGCCTGGCGGAGCGCGGGTGCGTCATTGGCGCCATCGCCGCACATCCCAACCGTATGCCCGCTTTTCTGGAAGGCCTTGACAAGGTCATACTTGCCTTCCGGAAGAATGCTCGCGAATACTGCGAAATCCTCAGGCTTGATACCATCGGGAAGCTTTCCGGGCGGGCAAACAGGCCCGGTCAACCCTACGTCATGAGCGACGATTGCCGCCGTCGCCGGAGCATCTCCCGTCACCATGACCGTGGCCACACCAAGTGTATGTAACTCCGAAATGAGAGAACTCGAATCCGATCGCGGCGGGTCGCTGAGGGCGATCATACCGATAAGCTGAAGGGATGCCGAGGGCCCAGCGGCTACCGCAAGAACTCTGAAGCCTTGCTTCTCAAGTTCATCAACTATGGCAGCCGCAGCGGGCGACGCAGCCGTGAGGGCGGCGACCGCGGCATAGGCGCCCTTGACGATGCGCTCCGCTGCTCCCTTTGCATCGGTTGCGGTCGCTTCCGATGTCTTCCTGGCAGGGTCGAACGGTATAAACGTCACTAGCTTTGGCAGGTCCTGCGCGGGCTTTTTCAAGGCTGCGGAACGAATCGCCGCATCGACAGAGTCCTGACCGCCCTCGGAACTTGCCAGAGCTGCCAACCCAAGTACGTGGGCTTCGTCAAACCCGGGCAATGGGCGAATGCAGGTTACTGAAAGCGCATTGAGGGTTAGAGTTCCGGTTTTATCCGAGCACAGCACATCGATCGAAGCGGCCTCGTCCACAGCGGAAAGCCGCGTCGGCAGCACCCCCAGCTTTGCCAGCGCACGAGCTCCGATTGCGGCCGCAAGGGTGAATGTTGCGGGCAACGCCACAGGGATGGCTGCAAGAACCGAAGTGAGCAATAGCGGAACCATCTCACTCCACGGCATCGCGCGGAAATAGGCGTATGCGCCCATGGCAACAATCAACGAGCCATTGAATATCGCCAGGTTGCGCACGATCTTCAGCACAGCCTTCTGCTGCGTGCTTACAACATGTGCGGTGCGCACGAGTTCCGCCGTGCGGCCAAACTTCGTGCGCGCTCCCGTGGCCGTCACTACAGCCGTTGCTTCACCACGCCGCACGAGAGCCCCGGCATACGTGTCCACACCCGCACCGGCCTCAATGGGCAGAGATTCGCCGGTGAGCATCGACTGATCGAGTTCAACCGATCCGCCGGTCAAATGCACGTCGGCAGCGACCACGGCGCCAAGTGACAGCTTCACCAAGTCGCCACATACCAACTCCGCAGCGGGCACAGTCTTCCATGCGCCATCGCGTTGGACAGAGGCATTGAGGGCGAGCCGCGACTTCAATGCCGCCAGGGTGGCCTGGGCGCGAGCCTCCTGGAAGTAGGCAAGCGCTGCATTGAAAATCAGCAAGGCCGCAATGACCACAGCCTCGTAATACTTATGCAATACAAGCTCAAGCACAATGGAGGCTTCGAGCAACCAGGGAACCGGCGCCCAGAACTTGGCCAATGCATTGCGAAGCGGATGAGCGGACGTATCCGGCATTGCATTGGGTCCGTCTTTTGCAAGACGCGCGCGCGCCTCATCGCTCGTGAGCCCTTTCGATGCGATGTCCTGAACCGGCTTTGTCGGTTGAATCAGCGCTGCGGAAGCCACAACCATCGTTGCACTCATATTGAGGCGCCTCTACCGCTGCTTTCGCGACCATCGTTCCGAAGCACGCTTGGAGTCTTATTCTCCTCGAATCACATTGACAGAGACTGTGCTCTTTGGGACATGTGGCGTGCTCCCGGAACATGCACGGTAGGAAGCTTTTTTTCGACGCCGGTACTTTGGCCTTCTTCCAATGCGGCGATATTCGTTTCATGATTCGAACGGCCGAGGAACAGGTCCTGATTGGCACGACGAATGTAAACTTCGAGGTTGAGGACATTGGCCGGACACACACTCATTCAAAGGAGCAATGCGTAGTGTTCCTTCAGGATTCACATCTGCTGGCAAAAATGCCGAAACACGATCCCTGGTTGGCGCTAATGAAGGATCCTGACGAGAATGTGCTCGGCATCGTGAGTGAAATTCCGCACGTCTGAGTGGCCCTTCATAAATCGAGATCTCGGAGAATCCGCCTGATTCGTTCCAGGCTCAACCATTGTTTGAAGGAACTGCGACCCGGCCGTTGGCGCGGGCAAGCATCCATTTCTCGTATTCGCCTTTGAGAGAGCTTCCGGGTTTGGGAAACGGCGGCTTTTGCCGAGCGACGTAGTTCAGCCACTCCGCATGATCGTCCGCAGTGGAGGATAGCAACGTGGCAGCTTGACTCGCGGCCGCGGCTTGAACCGCTGCGGGGATTTCCTTCTTCCTGCCACCGCTCAAAAGCCAAAACCGCTCAAAGATGGCCAAGGCGGGGACACAGAGGGCAACAACGTAACGTATCGGGCGAAGCATCAGGTAGAGATAAAACGGGATGAAATGCCCTGCAACTGACAGGGCAATTACGAATGCGGAGCAAAGATAGACGATCACGATGCAGGCGAGGTGAGTAAAGAAAGACGTGACGATCCGGAAGGAAAGACCTGTTTCGTTATCGGAGCTCAACACAAGCCAGGCAAGGAAAAGGTGATAGGAGACAAAAATGGAAACTATGACAGCCAGGAATATATTTGGCATAAGCCAAAAGAAGACCATGCATCCAAGAATGTCGGAAACCACATAGGCGGCTATATCCGTCGGTTCCAAATCCAGCCATGCAAACATACCTTCCTCCAGCCTCTGCTTTCTTACCGATTGCAAGTTATGCCGATTGGTTGAAACGATGATGCCACCGACGGCATGGCCTGTCAATCGGACTGCGCAATTCCGCTGAAGCCAGGATGATTCGCTGGGATTTGAATGCGAAGTTCCAATGCGGATTTCACCCCTCGACAGCGGTCACGGTGGCTGCAATCCCACTTGAGGGCATTGGTGGTCGGGGTTAACTCCGCCATGCGGATAGTTAGCGGCTCTTATCCAGCGCCATAACCGCGTAGCTGGTGGCGGCATCGCTCATAAACAGGCCCACATTCGACTTGGGGTCCCGATTCTTGTTCAGCGACCACGCAGGCCATGCCCCGGTGGTCTTGTCCTGGTTGGCCAGCAGCCAATCGATGCCGCGCGCAACATGTGGGTTGGCGTGGGAGTCCGCGGCGCTCTCTTCCAGCACCAGCACGATCAGTCCGGTTGCGTAACCGTCTGAACGGGTTTCAAGCGGCGTGTTGTCCACCCGTTCCCAGGCTCCGAGAGCGCTAAGGCTCCAACCGCCGTCGGGTCGCTGCAAAGTGTAAAGGAGACCCAGCAAGGCGTCGCGTTGAGCCGTCGTCACAAGGGCGGGGAACCACTTCGAAGCCCACAGCGCCACAATCTTGTTGAGCATCGGCTGTGCAACGTAGTGGCTCGTCAAATATCCGCGCAATGCGGCCGCATTGGCGGCAATCTTCGGGTCGTCGCGGTAGCTATCCGCAGCAGTGCCGACGGCTACGGCCATCAAGGCCGCGCCGTGATATTCGCTCTCAGGAGATTCCCAGGGCGTGTAATGGAAGTTCTGCCACACCCATGCCCCGGCCGTCGGCCCGGCCTTTGACTGGAGCGCCCAGGCATTGTCGAATGCCATGCGGGTGGTCTCGCTCATGTGGCCAAGATGCTGGTCGTAGCTGGAAAGTATCACCGCGTTCAGCACCGACTCGGCGTTGCGCGACTCAATCTCCTTGCCCGCGCCGTACTTTGCATCCAGATAGAACGGCTCAACCTCTTTCCACATACGCACGCGCTTCTCAATGCTGTCGAGCATGGCACGTTCCGCACCTGCCGGAGCCGGTTCGCCCAGTTCCTGGCGCAGAACCGGCCGCGCCAGTCCATAGGTGGCCTGGGTGTGGCAGGAGATGCAATAGGTTCCATGGTCTTTCTGCGTGCGGTCCCAACCTTGCCACCATACCTCGCGGCTGTCCAGATAGCGCTCGGCAGCCTGCCGGTCCCAGCCAGGGGCAGCGGTCGAGTTCGTCTTGTCAGCAGCCAGAACAGCGCGGCCTTGCGTGCCCGCAACAGCCAGGACCAGCGACCCAGCGACTGTTCCGGAAAAAAGCAACCAGATCCAAAGCGGCCTGTTCGTCATGACAAATGCCTCCGGGAAGCGCGGGCGTTCGGATGAGCTGACAGCCGGGAGCGTGAATTCCGGCTTTTCTTAGAAGCTTATCTGAGAAGTTTCCTTCTCGGAAGAGCAATAGTCGATCCTTTGTGGTCATGCAAGGGCTGCGGCTCGTCTATAGAATCGTCTCATGCGCGCCCACATCGGCATCGTCGCCTGTTCTGCCGAAGGCGCATCTCTTTGTTTTCGAACCATCTGCGCGGAAGGCGCGCAGTTGCTTGGGTTCCACGCTCAACCTGAAGTCTCCATGCACTCACACTCGCTGTCCGAATACGTGAAGTGTCTTGACCGGGGCGACTGGCAGGGCGTGAGCAAGCTCATGCTCTCTTCTGCGCAAAAGCTGGCCAGAGCTGGCGCCGACTTTCTCATCTGCCCCGATAACACCATGCATCAGGCTTTTGCAACCATTGAGCCGCAGTCGCCGCTCCCCTGGCTGCACATTGCCGAGGTGGTAGCCGCCGAGGCAGTCCAGCGCGGATTCCGGCGCGTGGGGATCACCGGAACTCGATGGCTCGTCGAAAGCGAGGTCTATCCGGAGAAGCTAGCCGCATTGGGCATCGAATATGTGCGCGCAGATGTTGCCGACGGCGACGAGACGAACCGCATCATCATGGAAGAACTGGTCTATGGCGTCTTCAAGCCTTCGGCGGTCGCGGAATTCCAGCGGGTCATCGGGCGAATGAAAGAAGCGGGTTGCGATGCGGTCGTCTTGGGTTGCACCGAGATTCCGCTGATCATGAGCGACGAAAACTCCCCGCTCCCGACGCTCGATTCCACACGTCTGCTTGCCAGGGCGGCGCTGCGCCGGGCTGTCCAGGGCGCACCTGGGCTACCTTAGCTGAATCAAGGCAAACCAGGTTCCCTGGCGGTTAACCCCCGCTCTTGCGCAATCGCCGCGCCGCCGCGCTATGCTGAGTGAATGGTTCGCTTCACGGTGCTGGCTTCGGGGTCAAAGGGCAACTGTACCGTTGTCACCGGGGGACGCACGCGCATCCTGGTGGATGCCGGGCTGAGTTGCCGCGAGCTGTTCCGGCGAATGCGCCTGGCCGGCGAGGATCCGCAGACCCTCGACGCCATCGTCGTCACTCACGAGCACCAGGACCACATCAACGGGCTTTCCGTCACGGCGCGCAAGCTTGGCATTCCGGTCTATTTTACCCAGGGCACGCATCGCGCCTGGATGCGCTGGCTCACGCCGCGGCGCCAAATGACCTATGCGCAGTGGCTGGAGCAGTGCCGCAAACAAGCTGCGGAGCGCCAGGCGGAAGCCCAGTCAGCGGCTGATGAGGGTGAGTTGGACGAGAGCGATCTGCTGGCCGGATCGCACCATGGCGAGGCTGAATCCCCTGCGCCGGAAACGCCGCAAATTTCGGCGGCGAGCCACGGCCCGCCTCTAGCCGAGCAGCCACATGACAGTTCGATTCCGGTCAAGGACCCCACCTGGCTGCCGGCGGTCGAGTACTTTCAATCCGGCCAGCCTTTCGAAATTGGCGATATCGCCGTCAGTCCCTTTACCATTCCACACGATGCGGCCGATCCTGTGGGCTTTGTCTTCCGGGCCGAGGGTGTGCGGATGGCCGTTGCCACCGACCTAGGCTACATCTCTCCCAACGTCAAGGCGCAGCTCAAGGGAGTGGACCTCCTGCTGCTGGAATCCAACCACGACCTGGAGATGCTGCGGGACGGTCCTTACCCCTGGAGCGTGAAACAGCGGGTGCTTTCGCGGGTCGGCCACCTCTCGAACGAGGCCGCGGCCCAGTTTCTTGAAAACAGCTACGACGGCCAGGCAGCCTACATCATTCTGGCGCATCTGTCTGAAAGCAATAATCTTCCTGAGCTGGCCAGGGTAACTGCGGAGCGCGCGCTGAACGGCCGGGCGAGCCTGTTGGCCAATCGACTGTTGCTTGCGGCGCAACATGAGTCTCTTTCTGCTATTTCTTTCTAAGGCAATTCGATTAGAATAGGGAAATACGGGAATCCTTCTGTGCCAGGCAGGCTGGCGTCGGAAGCGCAAAGGCTATGTCGGCTTGGCGCGGCCACAGAGTTTGTGGGTTGCATTTTGAACCCTCAGGGTAGTTTTTGCGTCCAATTGTTGCGGGCCTTCAATACCGATTACGCCGCGCAACACAGGAACGGGTGGGTGTACTTCTTGCAAAGCGGGTACTTACGTTTATGACAAGAACCAAGTGTTCGGACATTGTCGTAGGCGCCATCCTGGCAAGCTGGCGGTATGACATCTCGGGTATCTCCCCGGATATGCGCAAGGACTACGAGCAGCACTTTGCCGAATGCCCACACTGCCGTGCCCGCCAGAAATTTCACCGCAGCCTGGATGTAACGCTGGCCGTACTCACCTCGCTGGCTGTCTTCTTCTTCCTATTCGCCCTGGCCGTTCTTCATCACATCAAGCCGCTGGAACATGTCGCTTTCAAGGTCTTCGGCCTCGATATCTTCGATATGTACCACATGTTTGTATCGGCCGGAATTGCCGGGCTTTGTTTCTCGGTAATTGCCTTTGCGCTTGTTCTCATGGCCACGCCCGCGCCCTCATATCTCGGCGGTATAGCCGTTGAGCGCGCCAGGCTTCTGGAAGAGCGCCTGCCCGAGGCGATCAAGTCGTCGCTGCGCCCGCGATAGATCGGCATCTTCCTGTCCCACATCGACACATTCTTATCCAGGAACTAAAATGGAGCGATTCCTCCATGACGCACCTGTATTGGTCTGCAATCGTGGATGTGTGCATGAAAAGGACAGAACGACATGAAACGGTTCACGTTTGCTGCAATTCTCCTGGCCTTGGTATGTAACTTGACTTCGCAGGCACAGACGGCGAGCCCCCCAACCGAGCAAAAGAAAGTAAACGATTGGTGGCATGGAGCCTATTACACCCGGCCTCTCAGCAGCCCGGATGCAAAGAAACTCCCTCTTATTACGGTAAGCGGCAACCGGTTCGTCGATCCTGCCGGCAACACGATTGTTTTCCGTGGCGTCAACATCGCCGATCCCGACAAGATCGAAAGCCAGGGCCACTGGAGCAAGGACTTCTTCGTCAAGGTCAAGGCGACTGGAGCCACAGTGGTCCGAATTCCAGTCCACCCGGCCGCATGGCGCGGACGGGGAACGGCTAATTACCTCGCGCTGCTTGACCAGGCCGTCCAGTGGTCTACCGACCTAGGCATGTATGTCGACATCGACTGGCACTCGATTGGCAATCTCAAGCAGGGTCTGTTTCAAGACCCGATGTATGAGACGAGCCTGCCCGAAACCCTCAACTTCTGGCGCGTCATGGCCGCCCATTTCAACGGAAACCACACCGTTGCATTCTTCGAGTTATTCAATGAGCCAACGCTCTTCCGAGGCCAACTCGGGTCGATGACATGGGATGAATGGCGTCAGATCAACGAAGACATGATCTCGCTGATCCGCGCCTACGACAAAGAAACCATCCCGCTTGTCGCCGGCCTTGACTGGGCATACGACCTTGCTCCGCTGCGCGACAGTCCGGTGCGGGCCCAGGGAATCGGATACGTGACCCACCCCTATCCCAACAAGAGAAGCCAGCCGTGGGCGGCAAAGTGGGAAGAGGACTTCGGCTTTGCCGCTGGACACTACCCGATGATTGCCACCGAGATTGGTTTCAGCGACCACTACGGCTCCAAGGCCGACAACGATGCCTACGGCGCGGAGATTACAAGATACCTCGACTCCAAAGGCATCGGCTGGACCGTCTGGTGCTTCGATCCGGAATGGGGACCGAGCATGATCTCTTCATGGGACACATTCGAGCTTACCGGCGAAGGCAAGTTCTTCAGCGCAGAGATGAAGGCGAAGGGAAGCGCTCCGGCCCCGCCCGCGACGGCCATCAAGTAATCCCTTGTGAAGGCTACCGCTTGGTGATTCTCGTCGGATTGGGCAAGAGAGGCGCCAATGCTATTTTTGTCAACGTGATCGCCTTGATTTTGCTTCATCTGAAGGATGACGAAAAGTTCATCTCATTGGCACTAGAGAACAGGCAACGGGAAGCCGATAACGCAATTGGAGGTAATACCCATGAGCATTTCAGCAATCGGTTCCATTGTCCCAACAACCACCCAATTGGAAGTCCAGAAATCAACCTCTTTACCTATTGCATCACGGTCGGCCGCTCCTTCGTTGCCGACTGACACGGTTACGCTGAGCGCCGCTGCTCAAAATGCATCAAAGGCCGGCGACGTCGATCACGACGGCGACTCGCACTAAACCCGAGAGCCGAGACCCAGTCAAAGGAAGGGACCTTTCGATGCGCGCCGAGCAGGCTAGGAGCCGATTCCGTATGTGAGGTGCGCTCGCCATTTCCACGATTCGTATTCGGTCGCGAAGACATCCGAATGAATTCAGCTATAAGTTCATGGGACCATATCGGCTGATTTAACCGCAGTACTTACGGCTTTCGGCTGAGGCTTGGACGCGGTTAGATAGGCGATGGTGCTGCGGGTTATCAACAAACCCGCTTCTACCATTGGACGAATGCCTCTTTCGAGTTCGAGCTGTTCTGCGCCGCTAAGGTGGGAAGGAAAGATTTCCCGGAGTGTCGGGGCGCCGGGACGCGGAGCAATGTCAATGAAAGTGTCCCATGGCATCGCTTCTTCTTTGCGAATATCGATGTGCATTTCGAGATGAATCTCGAAGAATCCCGCCTTTTGAAAAAAAACAATCAAATCCCTCTCGGAGAAACTTGTGAGAGGGCTGCTCTGAATATCCTCGATCGTGGACGGAATCTGTGCCGCTCGACACCGTTGCATGTGCCGGACTGGCGCAGGGAATTTATTCTCCGGTTGGGACGTCAGAAGATTTGCAAAGGCAGCCAGGTGAACGGCTTCGTCGCGATAGATCGGTTCTGCGATGGACAGACGACCGCCGGGCTTGAGCACACGGAAGAACTCGCGGGCAGCGGCGGCCTTGTCCGCGACATAGACGAGAACCGCTCGGGTGGTTAGAACGTCAGCGGATTTGTCGGCAATGCCATTTAACTGCTCTGCGGATGCCTGAAGAAACTTGCAAGACTCCAACAAGCCCAACTCAACAGATCGTTGTTGCGCACGGCTCAGCAGAGCAGCGGATGGGTCGACGAGAACAGCCTTCAGTGAGGGGCCGGCTCGCTCGAACGCCCCGAAGACGATGAGACCGTCGCCCACTCCAACATCGACGAGAACCATTCCAGGTAACGGTCCCGCTCCGTCAAGCACACGGTCGCGAATGCGCTGCACCTGGTGATCGACTAGCCGCCCATATTGGGGGTCGCCGCCGTGCCTGCGGTGAAGCAGCCACTCAGACCAGAAGTCGGTTGAAGAGGCCCGGTCTTGAGGTGTGGTCGTCAAACCATTGCTCGTGCGTTCATTATGCGCCTTCGCGGAGCCTCGACACGACCGGAGTTACTTCGTCACCAGCATTCGCAGATCGCCCCCCTCATTTGCTGCGGCAGGCCTCGCTAAAGAATGGTGAGAATTGTCGGCTAGATTTCGCGCAGCCAGCCGTCTATTGGCACGTCAATGACTCGCTCCCCCCGTACTCGCAGCCTTATTCACCGCCTGCGCAATCAGCTCGGGGTCTCCCAGATAATAATGACGAACCGATTTCAGATTCTCGTCAAGCTCCTGTACCAGCGGCACGCCGGTAGGAATGTTGAGATCGACGATCTCGTCATCCGGCACGTCCTGCAGATACTTCACCAGTGCCCGCAGGCTGTTGCCGTGCGCCGCGATCAACACCTGCTTCCCCGACTTGACGCTGGGAGCGATCAGTTCGTGCCAGGCCGGCAGAAAGCGGTCAACGGTATCCTTGAGGCATTCGCTTAAGGGAAGCTGTTCCTTCGACAGATTGTGATAGCGGCGGTCCTTCCCCGGATAACGCGAATCTGACTCTTCCAGCGCCGGCGGGCGAATGTCGTAGCTGCGGCGCCAGATCTTCACCTGGTCCGCCCCATACTGGGCTGAAGTCTCAGCCTTGTTCAGGCCCTGAAGCGCCCCATAGTGCCGTTCGTTCAGCCGCCAGTCGCGCTCCACGGGAATCCACAGCAGGTCCATCTCATCCAGCGCGATCCACAGAGTGCGTATGGCGCGCTTGAGTACCGAAGTGTATGCCAGGTCAAAAGAAAACCCAGCATCCTTCATCATCACGCCAGCCTGTTTGGCCTCTTCCCGGCCCTTCTCTGAAAGATCAACATCCGTCCAGCCGGTAAAAAGGTTTTCCTTATTCCAAATGCTCTCTCCGTGGCGCAGCAGAACGACTTTGTACATTTCAATTCTCTCTTTCTTGAATTCAGGGCTTGTTGAAGAAGAAAAATGGGCGAGTCTGTGTGTCCTTTTCCTATTAAGGATAAACTGCCGGTAAGGATGATCGGTGTGCTGTATCTCACAGCGGGCGGCCACAAACCTCAATCGGTGCAAACCGATTCAGGCGATTGCCAGGGTGCGCCGTCCGACGGCCTTCTTTGCGGGTCTCAAGTTGATTTCGATGTCGTATCCAAGACGATTCAGACATTCCATCAGTTTGCTCTCCGAAAGATTGGAAAAGTCACCGCGCATCAGGCTCGAAACCTTCGCCTGTGAGATGCCCATTTGCCGCCCGGCTTCCTGTTGGGTGAGGCCGAGCCGCCGCACTGCCCGGGTAATCTCGATGGCAAGTCCGGACTTGATCTTCAACTCCACAGCGTCTGGAAGTCCAAGGTCAGCGAAGACGTTTCCAGAGCTGATCTCGAATTGAATGCCGTTAACCGCGCATTTGGCCATCTCGAATCTCCTTTGCCATCGCCTCTGCCGCCTTGAGCCGCAAGCGAATGATCTCCATATCCTTCTTCGGCGTGGCGATTCCGCTCTTGCTCTTCTTCTGAAAACAGTGCACGACAAAGACTGCTTCCTGGAATCGAATGGTGTAAACGGCACGATAGGTCCCATCAGCGTCGTCTTCCACTACCTCTAACACTCCGGCGCTCCCAAAGCCTTTGAGAGCCTTGGCTGAGTTGTGCCGCTCACCGCCCTGAGCAAAATGCAAAGCGTGTCCAAAGAACTTCCGCATAAGGACAGGAAGCTACATCAGGTCTTTCTTGCTACTTCCGATCCAGATGAGCGGTAGTTCGGGATTTCTTACCATTGAACTATACCATAAAAGGAATATAGTGGTCTTCCGGTCACTTCCAAATGCAAAAGGAGGGGATTCACCCCCCCCTTTTACGCGGTCCAAAATGTGAGCTCAAAGAGCTCAGTCGTTGTAGTTCAACCCTTCCAGCCCAAGAAACACCGCGCCCGAGCCCAATTCCTCTTCGATGCGCAGCAACTGGTTGTATTTGGCGATGCGGTCGGTGCGGCTCACCGAACCCGTCTTGATTTGGCCCACGCCGGTGGCCACGGCCAGGTCGGCGATGAACGTGTCTTCCGTCTC
>Ga0302156_10002439_pt1 | contig 15181 bp, 15 predicted proteins | sample I_Bog_N3_2_FD_193503 | JGI IMG/M metagenome (GOLD analysis project Ga0302156, IMG submission 193503) | Peat permafrost microbial communities from Stordalen Mire near Abisko, Sweden - I_Bog_N3_2 | ecosystem: Environmental > Terrestrial > Soil > Wetlands > Peat | place: Sweden: Abisko, Stordalen... | reverse complement strand
TTTTGAGCCCGAAATCCGCGACGGCCGCCTTTATGGGCGCGGCGCGTCGGACGACAAGGGGCCGATGCTGATCCCGATCAAGGTCGCGCAGGCCTTTCTCGCCTGCAATGGCGCTTTGCCGGTCAACATGGTGTTCCTGTTCGAGGGCGAAGAGGAAGTATCCAGCGCCCATCTGGAAGCCTTCGTCGCCGCCAACCAGGACTACCTCGCCGCCGATTTCGTGCTTTCCGCCGACGGCGCGCAATGGCGCGCCGACCTGCCGAGCGTGATCACCGGCAGTCGCGGCATTTGCGCGCTGGAAATCACCGTGAGAGGCGCCGGCAAGGATCTGCATTCCGGCCGTCACGGCGGCTCGGTCGCCAATCCGATCCAGGCTCTGGCCGCCATTCTGGCGAGCTTGCACGACGAGTCCGGCCGCGTCGCCGTGCCTGGCTTTTACGACGCTGTCGTCGAGCTGCCGACGAGCGAGTTGAACGACATCGCGAACTTGCCTTGGAGCGAGGCGGATTATCTGAACTCGATAGGCGCGTCCGCCGGCGTCGGCGAAGCCGGTTACACGCTGCTGCAGCGCAACTGGGTGCGGCCGACATTGGAGTTCAATGGCGTCTCCGGCGGCTATGCGGGCCCGGGAAAGAAGACCGTCATTCCGTCCTACGCTCAGGCCAAGCTCACGTGCCGGCTCGTGCCTGACCAAGCTCCCGATGTTATTGCCCGGCAAATCGCCGGCTTCGTCGAGTCGCGCTCAATCCCTGGCGTCGCCGTGGACGTCAAAATCGAGACCGGCGGCGCCTCGCCTTACGCCGTGCCTTCCGACCATTTGGGGCTTGCGCTCGCAGAGTCGGTGCTCGCCGAAGTCACCGAGGTAAGCCCGATCCGGGTGCGCATGGGCGCCACCATTCCGATCGGCGGCATTTTCAAGCAAGTGCTGGGGCTCGATACGATCTTCTTCTCGTTCGCGACCTCGGACGAGGACTATCATGCGCCCAACGAGTTCTTTCGGTTGTCGAGCTTGTCGAATGGTTTGAAGGCCTGGGCGATCTATTTGGCCCGCCTCGGCGCGGCGAGCGCGGGTTAAAGCCAACGCGCACGCGGACCGCCAGTGAGTTGGTTGGGGACGGTCGGCAGCAGCGTATCGGCCTCGGCGATCGCCTCGTCCTGCGTCAATTGTTTGACGAGGACGTCCGGCTCCGCGGCACACCCTCGCCCGAAGATGGCGCGTGTCTGTTCGTCGATATAGCCGACTTGATCGGCTTCCTTGCCGCCGCGGCCGAAATTGGCGCGATCACGATTGTCGACGAACGCGAAGATGCTGCGATTGTCCGAGACGCGCGGTTCCAAGGCGCGACCCGCTCCCTTCCAGGCGGCGCGAATTACCCGGATCTGCGCCGTCTGTTGGACGTGGAGGGCAAAGTGATGGACGCGGAAATAGGCGCCGTCCGCGCCGAGATCCTCGGCGGCGACCGCCAGACCAATGGATGGCAGCAGCGCGTCGCTCGCGGAGCGCGTTTGCGATTGCGGCGAGGGTGACGAGCGCCCAAAACGAAAGGAAGCCAATTTTCTTCACAAGTCTTCATCCCGCCAAGGCTCGATAAATAAGCGGCCTTGGCGCCGTCGACGAGGTCGGTCGAAGCCCAGGGCCCGCCTGCCCACGTCAGGGATACTTGTCGTCGCCGTCGCCTATTTTATGCAACAGGTCCAGCAATAGGCCTTGTTCGGCGGCCGACAGCGGCGAGAGGACGCGGCGGGCGACTTCCATGCTGTCGGCAAGACGATCGATCGAGAAGCGCGTTCCTTCGTCCGTCAGCCGGATCATCGCGACGCGCTGGTCTTTGCGGGAGCCGCGGCGACTGATGAACCCGAGATTCGACAGTTTTCGCACGACGATGCTTATCGTCGACGGATCCATCGCCGTCAGACGACCAAGATGGTTTTGCGAAAGTTCGCCATGTTTCAGCAGCGTGGCCAATGCGGCGTATTGCCTGGGAGTCTGATCGAGTTCGTTCATGACTTGTTGAAAGTAGAACGTCGCGCGCTGATGCGCCCGGCGGATCATGTGCGCCGGATGCGTCGCCCGATCGTAACCTGACGCTTTCAGCGCCGCCAAGGCCTCGGATCGCGAAATAGGTTTTTTCCGCTTGACGCGAGCTACGGTGACCGCCGGCTCGTCGGCATTCGAGGCGGGAAGCTCGCCTTTCGCATCTCCAATTCGCGTCAACGCCGTCTGCCCCGGGGTCATCGAAACCTCGCTCGGCGTCCCGGCGGCGGACCGCGCCGCCTATCTCGCCGGCGCCCAACGTTTCGCCGACCGCATCCCGCTCCGCCGCATCGGCTCGCCCGACGACGTCGCCGCGGTCGTCGCGTTTCTGGCTTCCGACGACGCGCGTCACGTGACCGGCGCAGGCTATCTGATCGAGGGCGGTCAGACGCAGCAAAGCTGGGCGAACGCGCCGGACGCCGAAGCCTATCCGCGCAAAGTTTGATGCGGCTCTCCGCGCCGGCTCTCGTCGACTACGTCGCCGACTCCATTTCCAACTCCTCGTCCTTTCGCTTATGGCCGCTCATCGCCGCCCCGGCGTTGCGCGCGTATCCCAGGCATACCGGCGCGGCGAGCAGAGAGATCGCGGTGACGATCAGGAACGACGTCGAAAAGTCGCCGACGCTGGCCTGAACGTGTCCCGAGAAAGACCTGGAGACCGTCAGCGCGAGCGCGCCCGTGCAAATGCCGAACGAAAGCATCAACTGCTGGAACGTCGTGTAAAAGCTGTTGGCCGCGGCCGTGCGTTCGGCGGGGACGTCGTCATAGGCTACAGTGTTGTAGGCGGTGAACTGCAACGACATCGAGAAGCCGCAGATCGCCAGCACGACGAACAACGACCAATGCGGCCAGTTCGGCCTGAAGGCGGCGCAAACCGCGTAAAGCGCGCTGGATAAAATCCCGTTCCAAATCAAAGCGCTGCGAAAGCCGAAGCGCCGCAGGATCGGCGCCGCGGCCGCTTTCATCATCATCGAGCCGCAGGCCGTCGCGAAGGTGAGCAGGCCGCTTTGCGCCGCCGACATATCGAAGGTGAGCTGCATCATCAGCGGCAGCAGAAAGGGCTGGGCGCCTTGCGTGATGCGCGAAAGCGAACCCGCAAGCACCGAAACCCGAAACGTCCTGATCCGCATCAGGCTCAGATCTAGGATCGGCGGCAACGCGCGCGGGAGTCGGGCGTAGGCGATATAGGCGGCGCCGCTGAAAAGACCCGCGCCGATCAAGGCCAACGCGACGCAACTCTCGCCGACGCCCCGGCTGGTTGTCTCGAAGCCGAACAGCAGGCAAGCCAGCGAAACGCCCGAGAGCGCGAACCCTACGACGTCGAATGGCTGCCGCGTCGTCGAACGCGTGTTCTGGATAAAAAAGCTGGCCAGCGCGATACCGAGGACGCCGATGGGAACGTTGATATAAAAGATCCAGCGCCAATCCAGATAGGTGACGATCAGGCCGCCGATCGGCGGCCCGAGGATCGGGCCGATCAGGCCCGGCACCAGAAACCAACCCATCGCCGAGACGAGATCGGCCCGGTCGACGCTACGCAACAATACGAGCCGGCCGACCGGAATCATCATTGCCCCGCCCGCGCCCTGCAACAGCCGCGCGACGACGAGCCAAGGAAGAGACGGCGCCTGGGCGCAGAGGATCGAACTAGCAGTGAAGACGACGATCGCCAGCGAGAACACTGTTCGCGCGCCGAACCTGTCGGCGATATGGCCGCTGGCGGGAATGAGCACCGCGAGGCTCAGAATATAAGACGTCAGCGCAACGCTCATATGCGAGGGCGAAACGTCGAAATAGCGGGCCATCGTCGGCAACGCCGTCGCCAGCACCGTCGAGTCCAGTTGCTCCATGAACATCGCGCTGGCGATGATCAGGGCCGTGGTGCGATAATTCGGCCTGGGAAGCGCGACGGCTTGCGAAGACATCAGTTCCGACATGTTCGGCGGAAACTCCAATGCGGTCCCTGAACGACCTTATTCGCAAGGGCGTTTTGCCGATTCAAGACCGGTAAAGGCGGGAAACAACACGGATATAGACGCATATTGCGATGCAGCAAACCGCAAAATGCCCCGATCATGGAAATGTGAAGGCGGGGCCGGTCTTTGAACCAGCGCCCTCCGCCAATGCTTTACCGGCCTGGACCGTCACGAACCGCCCAGAGCTCGTGGCCTGATCGGAGGGGACGAGGTCGCAGGAGAACGTCATCTTGAAGCGAATGATACGGTTTCCGGCCAATTGACTCGACGGTGATGGATTCCTGGTGGGCGAGCAGTATGACAAATGGAAAGGCCATGGTTCGCGGGAGACGGGCATGGGTCGGGTAGTCGACCCTCTGAGCGTCGCGGAGTTGGAGGCGCGTTACCAGGCTTGCGAGGACGTCACGTCGTCGCGGCATTTTCAGACCATTTTCTTGCTGGCGAAAGGCCATTCGACGCAACCGGGGCAAATTCCCGGACGTTTCTGGTGGGCGTGTCACGCGCGCGCGGGTGTGACGAGGGTTGCGAGCGCTGGGATTTTCGGCCCGGGGATACCCAGACGATCGCCGATGAAGTGGTAGAGAGATAGGCCTTGTTTCCGACACGTCTTGTAGAGGCCGAGCATGACGTCTCGCGCTTCGCGGCCCTTTCGGTCGGGCTTTGCGTAGAGGCGAACGGCCGCCCGCCGCCGTGCTCGCATTTATCGCGGAACAGATCCGCGTGTTCCCCGCGGAGAATCGCGTCATTCGACCGGCGCCATTCGAGTCTTTTTTGGATTTTGACGTGCGATCGGGGGCGATTTTGGACGCCCAAAGGGGGCAATATTCGAGGCCGAAACGTATACGAGCCCTTCGGCGCATGACCGAACCCTTTCGCCGTTCAAATCCAGATCAGCCTTTGACGGCGCCCGCGGTCATCGACTTTCCAATCAGGCGGTATGCGAACAGTCCCAGCAACAGCGGCGGCAAGGTCGCCAGGATCATCACCGCCGCTGCGACGCCCCAGCGCACGCCGCCGCCGGACGCGGCGAAGAAGAACGAGGCGCCGACGCTGACGGGCGTCGCCCGGCTCGTGGTCAGCATCAACCCGAACAGGAATTCGTTCCAGGAATAGATGAACGCCAGCACCGAAGCGGCGGCGACGATGTTGAGTGACATCGGCGCCACGACATGCACGAGCAAGCGCAGCGTCGTGGCGCCGTCGACGCGAGCGGCGTCCTCGATTTCCAGCGGCAGTTCGGCGATCGCCGTCAAGAACAGAACCAGCGCCAAGGGCACGTTGACCACACAGAGAATGAGCGCGAGGCCGAGCCGGGTATCGAGCAACTGGAGCCGCTGATACATCAGATAGATCGGGATCGCGAAGATGATCAGCGGCACCGCGCGCAGGTTGACCACCAGCGGCGCCAGCCACTTTCGCCCCACGCCATTGCGAGCCATCGCATAGGCGGCGGGAAAGGCGAGGCCGATCGCGAACACCGAGCCGAGCAAAGACTCGATCAGGCTGTTGGCGAGAAAATGCAGAATGTCGAAACGGTCCTGCATCGCGAATATGGCGCGATAATTCTCCCATGTAGGACGCTCCACCCAGAGCGAGGGGCTCGCCGAGATCTCCGCTTCGCTCTTCAGTGATGTCACGAAGGTCGATATGACAGGGAAATTCATCGCCAGAACCGAGAGGATGAAGACCGCCCATCGCAGTCCATCGACGAGGCGCCTGCTCATCGCCGCGCCGCCCAATTCAAGGCATAGAGCACGACGAAGGAGCCTGCCAGGAGCAACATCGACGCGGCGACCGCGAGGCCGATATCACCCACCTTGAAGAACGCCTGATAGATATAGATGCTCATTGAGGTGGTCGCCCCGCCTGCCCCCGCGCCGACCAGCGTGTAGACATTGTCGAACACCCTGAAACTGTCGATGAAGCGAATGAAGAAGGTCACCGCGATGGCCGGGCCCATCAGCGGCAGATCGACATAGGCTAGGCGTTTCCACTCGCCCGCGCCGTCTAGCGCCGCCGCCTCGCGCACCTCCAGAGGAATAGCGGAATGGGCCGCATGCAGAATCAGCAGCGCGAACGGCGTCCATTGCAGCGATTCGACGGCCACCAGCGTCTTGAAGGCGTTGTCGTTGCTGAAGAAGGCCGGCGAATCGCCGAACCAGAGCGAGAGGTAATAGGGAGCGACGCCGACGAACTCGTGGAGGATCAGCCGATACATCAGGCCGACGAGCGCAGGCGCCACCATCATCGGCAGCATCAGGAACGCCATCAGCCAGGGGCGCTTGGCGAGCAGGGGCTCGAGAAAGATCGCGAGCGCCAAACCTACGGTCAATTCGATTCCCGAGACCAGCAGGCCGAAGCGCAGCGAGAACCAGGCGGCCGACCAGAATTCGCGATCGGCGAGCGCTTTGGCGTAATTGCCGAGCCCGGTGATCTCGGGCGCGCGGATCGTTTCGAAGCCGACCTTGGAAATCGAATAGACGAGATCCAGGAGCAGCGGGAAGCCCAGCAGAACGAGCAGAAACCCCGTCAGCGGCGCGATGAGCGCGAAGCCCTCGCGGCGCTGGGATCGCTGGAATGCGGACCGGGTCATGGCGACATTCGGCAATCCTGACGCCGGGGCGGGAAGTCGAGACGGCGCCCGAACTTCCGGGCGCCGCGATCTCGCCTAAGCCGGATCACGGCTTCAGAAGTTCCGTCATGCCTGCCGATGTCTCCGAGAGCGCGTCGTCGAGCGGCTTGGCGCCGCTCCAATAGGCGGTGAATTCCTTGGCTTGAAGCTCGTATACCTGAAGCGCCTTAGCGGCCGTGCCGCCGTTCATGACGAAGCCATATTGCCCCGCGTATTGGCCGAGCTTGACGAGATCAGGACGGTCGGTCGCCAGTTTCGCGGTCAAGGCGTCGCTGAGCGCGGGCGAACCGCCCGCCTTGGCGTAGATTTCCATCGCCTCGGCGGTGGCGAGCCAATCGAGGAATTTCAACGCGCTCTCCTTGTGCTCGGAAGCCTTATTGAGGCCGAGGCCGAGGCCGTGGATATGGGTGAAACGTCCGGCGGAACCGGCGGGCGGCGGCGCCGTGCCGATCCTGCCGGCGACGGCGGGGGTCTTGTCCTTGTTGTCGAGATCGGCGAAGGCGGCGTTCCATTGCAACATCGTCGCCGCCTGACCGGAACCGAACGCGGCATTGGCTTCGGCATATTCGTAGGTCATCGAGTCCTTCGGCGAGGCGCCGGCGTCGTACAGCTTCTTGTAGAGTTCGAGCGCCGAGCGGAAGGCCGGGCTGTCGACGGTGATCTTGCCGCTCGAATCCATCCAGTCGCCGCCTTGCGAGCGCGCGGTCGAATGCCAGACCATCATGTTGAACAGCAGGTTCTTCATTTGCAGCACGGACCCGTAGCGGGTCGGGCTGTCGGGATTGATCGACTTGGTGAAAAACATCGCTGTCGCCTGCCAATCGTCCCAGGTCCAATCATCCGGCGACCTCGGGTCGAGCGTCTTGCCGAACAGCTTCTGGCTGATCTCCTCGTAACGCTTCTTCCAGGCGGGGTCGGAGAGCAGCTTGTCGATCAGATCCTTGCGGTAATACATGAAGTGCAATGAGAGATCGGTGGGCACGCCATATTGCTTGCCGCCATATTGCATGGTCGCGAGCACTTTCTCGCCGAACACGTCGTTGGCCGTGTCGGGAAGCGTGATCGGATCCATGAACGGCGCGTAGCGGCCGATCGCGTAGGTCGCGAGCAGATTGAGGTCGAAATCCTTGGAACCCGCGGCGAGATCGGCGGCGAGTTTGTCGAAGAAGCCGTCGCGGTTGAAGAAGATCAACTTGACCTTGTCGGGGTCCGCGGCCTTCGCATTATAGGCCTCGGCCGCCTTGCGCAACGCGGCCTCCTCCGGCCCGCCCGGCCATCCCAGAACAGTCACGTCCGCCCAGGCCTGAGAAAGGCCCAAGGCCACGAACGCCGCGACGCCCGTCCAAAACCGTCGAATGCGCTTCATTTTTACGCCTCCCTTCGCCCCAAGACTTCTGCCGCGAGATCCGCGGCGCCGATCACGCCGGCATGTCGCCCAAGCGCCGCCGGACGCAGCTCGGGCCGGCAGTTCGAGGGTTGCAGGTCGAGCCTCGACCGCAGCCGCTCGAGGTAGCCCTCGGCTAGCCCGATGCCGCCGCCGATCACGAGCAATGGAGGATCGAACAACCATTGCAGATTGGCCAGCAAATTCGCGACCACGTCGGCGGATTGTTCGACGATCGCCGACGCCCAGGCCTCGCCCGCGACGGCGGCGGCGAATACGCCTTGCGGATCGACGTCATGACCCTGCGCGCTCGCCGCTGCGGCGATCCAGCGCCCCGCGGAAATGTCTTCGACGTGAGGCGAATCGAGCGAAGTTCCGATCCGCGTCAGTCCGGCGCTACAACCGAGGCCGCCGCGCCCGATCAACAGCCGTCCCCCGACCACCGCTCCGCCGCCAATGCCGGTGGAGACAGTGACGAACACGAGATCGCGGCCATCGCCGGCGCCGAAGCGATGTTCGCCCCAGGCGGCGGCCTGTCCGTCGTTGAAACAGGAAACAGGGCGCGCGAGGCGCGAGGCGAGTTCCGACGCCAGCGGGAAGCGCTCGGGAACGGGCAACGTATTCGGATTTAACGCGGACCACGACCCGTCCATGATCACGCCGCTGACCGCGGCTCCGACCCGGTCGAATTCGCCCGTCCAGGCCCTCGCGGCCTCGGCGATCGCATCGCACCAGGCGCCGGCGCCCAAATCGCGCGCAGTCGAGGTCTGAACCTCGGCCAAAACTGAGGCGCCGTCCACAAGCGCGACAAGCGTCTTGGTGCCGCCGATGTCGATGGCGAGGCGAGCCGTCATCGCGCCTCCGCGATTGCGCGGGCAAAACCCTCGGTGACGATCTCGGTGCGGGTGATCGCCGTGCCGACGACGACCGCGAAGGCGCCGAGCCGGATCGCCTCGGCCGCCAGGGCCGGCGAATGGATCCGGCCTTCGGCTACGACGGGGCGGCCGAGCGCGACAGCCTGGACCAACAGTTCAAAGTCTGGCGCCTGGGGAACCGCCCCGCCCATATATCCTGACAGGGTCGTGCCGACGAAATCCGCGCCGTCGGCCAAAGCTTGTTGCGCCTCGTCAAGGCTTGAGATGTCCGCCATCGCCAATCGCCCGCCCTTGCGCACTGTCGTGCACAAAAGCCGGGCAGCCACGGGCCGAGGGCGCGCAGTGGCGTCGAAAGCGACGATGTCGGCGCCGGCGTCCATCAAGTCGTCGACATCGCCAAGCAGCGGCGTGATGCGCACGTCGCTGTCTGCCAGATCGCGTTTGATCAGCCCTATGATTGGCGCTGAAATCGCCTTGCGGACCGCGCGCACATTGGCGAGACCCTCGATGCGAACCCCCGCCGCGCCGCCTTCGATAGCCGCCTGCGCGAAGGCGGCCACTATGTGGCTCCTGTCCATCGGCCCTTGGGGCACGGGTTGACAGGAAACGATCAACGAGCCGGAAAGACGAGAAACGAGGTCGATCAAACCGACATGGTCCAATTGCAGGCCTCCTCGAGACGAAGAGTCACACAAGTGAAGCCGCTTTTCAAGCCAGTCGATTTGGAATGCCGATGCGCCTGGGAAAGTGCGGGCTTCCCACGGCCGCCTGTCGGACTTGGCCGTGCGACGGTTGTTTTGTGCGGGACTGGCGCGGATTTACGATATAGAATCAGTGGCGTCGACTCCGAATTCGCCGTGATTTGGGTCACATGATCCGCGCCAAGGACGACGAGCGCGGCCGTGAAACCAGCGGGAACGATTTCGTCGCAGGATCTCCGTTCAGCCGGTCTCCCGTAGTGTCGAAAAGCCTTGATTATCGGCGTTGTATCGGGTGAAGTTTCATGCGCGGACAACTAACCGGGAGGATAGAGGCCATGCCACTGAAGGTTCTCTTTGTCGGCGGAACCGGCCAGATATCCCTTCCCTGCGTTGGTGAGGCCCTGGCGGCGGGACATCACGTCACCGTCTTCAACCGCGGGCGCGAATCCGCGCTTCTGCCGCGCGGAGTGCAAACAGTCGCCGGCGATATGTCGGACCCGGCTTCGTACGGCGCCCTCGCGCGGACCCATTTCGATGTCGTCTGTCAATTCATGGCGTTTGGGCCGGAGCAGATGGCGGCCGACATCAAATTGTTTTCCGGCCGGACCAGCCAATACGTCTTCATTTCTTCGGCGTCGGTCTACGAGAAACCGGCGAAGCATTATGTCATCACGGAGAAGACCCCGACGATCAATCCCTACTGGGTCTACAGCCAAAAGAAGATCGAATGCGAAGCGATGTTGAAGGCCGCCGATGGCCTGCCTTGGACAATCGTCCGTCCGAGCCATACGGTTCGGACCGGGTTCCCGACGATGATGAACGAAGGCGACGTCGTGGCGCACCGAATGTTGGCCAGCAAGCCCGTGCTCGTTTGCGGCGACGGCAAGACGCCTTGGACGCTGACCCGCTCCGCCGATTTCGCCGTTCCGTTCGTTCGCCTCTTCGGGACAGCCGAGGCTATCGGCGAGGATTTTCACATCACGTCTGACCGCGCTTACACATGGGACGCGATTTACGACGCAATTGCCTCAGGCCTGGGCGTCAAGGCGGATATCGTGCATGTGACCACCGATACGCTCGTTAAATTTCATCCCGCCTGGGAGGGCCCGCTGATGGGCGACAAGACCTGGGCCGCGCTGTTTGACAACGCAAAAATCAAAGCGGTCGCAGGGCCGTTCACCTGCTCCGAGACTCTCTCCGAAGTTCTCAGCGACTCGATCGCGCATTTCAATCGGCGACTGCGGGACATGGGCCCGCAAACGAACGCATTGGACCCGCTCATGGATCGCATCGCAAAGGAGCAGAGAGCGCTCGGGGGAGACTAGCCGCCGCCGGACCCGAGCACCGGAAGGCCCGCGGAAAAATTCCAGCGTGCATCATCGCGCTCGCGAACGGAGCGCCGATTTGGGAGGGGCGCATGAAGATTAAGAACATACGCGCGTTCAGCATAGCCAATCCGATCATGGGCGGCGCCTATACTGTTCAGCAGCAGAACGAGACGTTGCTGCGCCGGCCGCCGTGGACCAAGGACGCCGAAGTCGCCAATCCCATGTCGCGCTATCCGCGCTATAAAGCGTTGCGCTCGAGCTGGATGGGCAATCTCGGCCATGTCGGCTGCCTTGTGACTGCGGACGACGGCTCTTGGGGATACGCTACAACCGGGCATGGCGCCGCGACGATCGCGTTGATCAACGATCATCTGGGTGCGCTGCTGATCGACGAGAACCCGATGGCCACGGAGAAGCTCTACGACATGCTCATGCGCATGACATCGCCTTATTCCCCTTCGGGCCTGGCTTCCTATGCGATCAGCGCGATCGACCTTGCGCTCTGGGATCTCAAAGGCCGTGTCCTCAAGCTGCCGGTCTATGAACTCGCCGGCGGCGCCGCGCGTGATAGCCAATATTGCTACGCCACCGGCAATGACACCGACTGGCACATGGAGCTTGGATTCACCGCGACAAAACTGGCCTGTCCTTATGGGACGGCGGACGGACTGTCCGGCATCGACCGAAACGAAGAGTTCGTCGCCAAGACGCGCGCCGAGATCGGGCCGAAAGTTGAACTCATGCTCGATTGCTGGATGGCCTTCGACGTCGAATTCGCGGTGCGTCTGGCGGAAAGGTTGCGACCGTACAGGCTGAAATGGATGGAGGATTGCCTCATCCCCGAAAACCTCAGCGCGCACCGCGCGCTGCGCGAACGCCTGCCCTGGCAGACGCTGACGACGGGCGAACACTGGTACACGCCCTACACCTTCTTCGACGCCGCGAAGGAGCGCGTCGTGGACATCTTCCAGCCGGACATCCATTGGGTGGGCGGCTTCACGGCCTGCCAGCGCATCGCCGCCATTGCCGATGCCGCCGGGGTGCAGACGATCCTCCATGCCGGGATGAACACGCCCTATGGGCAGCACTTTACGATCGCGTGCACGAATTCGCCGTGGGGAGAGTATTTTGTCGGCGGCGGGCCAGGCGTGCCTCTCGAGCGCACCACAGCTTTCCCAGGCATGCAGGTTCCCAAAGACGGGTATGCGACGGTCAGCGACGCTCCGGGCTTCGGCCACGGATTGACGCTGGATACGATCAATTCAATGGTCCGTTAGGCGCCGAGGCTATGTGGCGCGAGCGCGAACGCCGCGGCGATGTCGGGCGTCGCCGCCACCGGAAAATCCCGGTAAAGGTGGCAGGCGACGAGTCGATCGGGGTCGCACACGAAGTTTTGCGGCGGGGCCGACCAGCAGACTGCGAGCGCGCTGTCGCACCGGGGGGCGAACCGGCATCCCGCACTCTTGCGCGCAGGGGCCGCGTCCGTCGTTCTGAACTCTTCCCGCCCCCAGCTGCGCACGGCCTCCGGCAGCGGAATCGACGAGATCAACAGTTGCGTGTAGGGGTGCTTCGGATCCCGGATGACCCGCTCGACCGATCCAGCTTCGGCGACGGCTCCCTGATAGAGCACCACAATATTGTCACATATCTGGTACGCGGTCGTCAGGTCATGCGTAATGTAGACGATCGAAATGCCAAGCTCGCGATTGAGCGTGCGCAGTTCGTCGAGAATCGTCGCGCGCAGCGACGCGTCGACCATCGAGACGGGCTCGTCGGCAATGATCAGCTTGGGTCGAAGCAGTACGGCGCGGGCGACCATGATGCGCTGGCGCTGTCCGCCGCTGAGTTCGTGAGGAAATCGTCCGAGGGTATCCTGGGGGCGGAGCCCCACCCGGCGAAGCGCGTCTTCGATCAACGGGCGCGCCGCGGAGTCGGAACGTGCGAGCCCGTAGCGGCGCGCGGGTGTCGTCAGGACGTGGTCGATCCTGTAGAACGGATTGAAGACGTCGAAAGGGTCCTGGAAGATCGGCTGCACGTCTCGGCGGAAGTCGCGGCGCTCCGCGGCGGACATTCGGGCCAGCGACTTGCCGCGAAAGCGCACCTCGCCTCGCGTCGGCGCCACGAAACCCAAAAGGAGCCGGGCAAGAGTGGTCTTCCCGCTTCCGCTTTCGCCGGCGATCGCGGTCGTCGTGGCGCCCCCTTCGGCGATGGAAAGGGTCACATCGTCGAGGGCGGTCGTCGTTTGCCGGAAGCCGGCCGGGTAGACCTTCGTGACGCCATCGATTTCAATAATCGGCGTCACGGTTATCCCTCTGCTCGAGGCGACGGCGGGGGCGGTAGCTCGGCCGCATCGGGATAGAGATGGCAGGCCGTGGTGCGGTTCGCTCCGGTCGCCTGCAACGCCGGCCGCTCTGAAAGACAACGGTCGAAAGCGTAGGGGCAGCGCGCCGCGAAACTGCATCCCGGCGGCAAGTCGACCAGTCGAGGGGGCAGACCGGGGATACCAGCAAGCCGCTTTTTGGCGACGATGCTTGGCAGGCTGTCGATCAGGAGCCGCGTGTAAGGGTGCCTCGGCGCCGATATGATCTCACTGACCGGCGCAAGTTCGACCAGCTTTCCCGCATACATGACGCCGACGAGATCCGCGAACTGCGCGATCAGCCCCATATCGTGGCCGATCAGCACGACGGCCGCGCCAAGGCCGCCCTGCAGCCGTCCGAGCGTCTGCATCACCTGTCTTTGCATGACCACATCGAGCGCGCTCGTGGGCTCGTCGGCGACGATCACGCGCGGCGCCATGGATGTCGCGATCGCCATGACCGCCCGCTGCTTCATGCCGCCGCTCAATTGATGCGGATATTTACGCGCGGCCGAAGGATCCAGGCCGACGCCCGCCAGAAGCGCGCTAATGCGGCCTTTCAACTCGGTCTTTGACGTCTTCGGAGCATGCGCTTGAATAGCGTCGGCGATTTGATCTTCGAGCCGCATCACGGGATTGAGCGCGCTCATGGCGCCCTGCGGCACGAGCGCGATGTCGCGCAGCCGCGCCTGCCGCAATTCGCGCGGGCTCATGGCGAGAATGTCGCGACCCAGCAAAATGACGCGGCCCCCGGTAATGCGGGCGGGCGGGCGTGTGAGCCGCATCAGGGCCATCGCCACCGTCGTCTTGCCCGAACCGGATTCGCCGATGAGCCCAAGGCGTTCGCCCGCTCTCAAGGCGAAAGAGACGCCGTCGACCGCCTTCACCGGCCCTGCAAGCGTGTCGTATTCGACTCGCAAATCTTCTACCGCAAAGACATATGCGCTCCGAGGCTCCGACGGTTGGGCGTAGGCCACGTTCATGCGCGTTTGGAGAGGCGGGGGTTTGCGAACCGGTCGAAGCCGACCGATGTGAGGAACAGACCAACGAAAATCAGCGCGATCACAATGATCGGCGGAGCCCACCACCACCAATAGCCGCGCAGGATCGCCGCGGATTGCTGCGACCAATAGATGGTGTTGCCGAGCGTCGTCTCCTCCAGCGCGCCGAGCCCGAGCGCCTCGAGGCTGATGACGGAAAGGATTGCCGAGCCGACGGTTCCGACAAAGCTTGCGACGACGAACGGCAGCAGGTTCGGCAGAATCTCGCGGAAAACAATTTCCAACTCGCTCTCGCCGTTGACGCGCGCAACTTCGATATAGGCGCGTTCGCGGATCGTCAGCACCTGCGCCCGGATCGTCCGGGTCGTGAACATCCAGGACAACGAGGCGACGACGAGCGCCATGACATTCGTCGTCATGCGGTCGACATTTCCTGCAATGATCACCAAGATGGCTATCGCCGGCACGGTAAGCAGGGCGTCCGCCACGACGCGGATGACGCCGTCGACAATGCCCCCGCGACTGCCGCCGAGCAATCCGAACAACAGGCCGAGACCCACGCCGATCACGCCGGCGATCAATCCCATCTTGAGCGTCGCCGGCGTGCCGAAGACGAGGAGGGTCAACATGTCGCGTCCCTGCGAATCCGAGCCGAGCCAATGCGCCCAACTCGGGGGTCTGCGCGGCGTCATGGCGCCGACATGCGCATCGTGGGCATCGACAAAGAATGGGCCGGCCAGACTAAAAATCACAATGAGGGCGAGGATGAGTAGGCCCGCGACCAAAGGGCGGCCGATGCGCCGCCTTGCCAGCGCGCTCTGGAGCCGGCGCAGCCGCTCGTTCACCGGCGGATCCTGGGATCGAGCAGCGGGTAGATGAGATCGACGGCG
>Ga0302156_10002435_pt1 | contig 15207 bp, 8 predicted proteins | sample I_Bog_N3_2_FD_193503 | JGI IMG/M metagenome (GOLD analysis project Ga0302156, IMG submission 193503) | Peat permafrost microbial communities from Stordalen Mire near Abisko, Sweden - I_Bog_N3_2 | ecosystem: Environmental > Terrestrial > Soil > Wetlands > Peat | place: Sweden: Abisko, Stordalen... | reverse complement strand
TGTTGAGGAGCTGGGCAAACAACTTGCGTTGGTCGAATCTGCTTCAGTGGTCACAGACCCGGCAAAGGAGTTGGTGCGACAAAAGCTATCCGCAATACAAAGTGAATTGCGTCGGCTGGAGGTTTACCGTCTCGACATTCCAACCCGATTATCAGCAGTCCTGAACTTGCGGTCGCTGGACGAGATTCAGTCGGATATTTTGCGCCACGTGAATCTTTACGAAGGTACTGCTTTTGCTCCTGAGATTGAGAACGCTCTTGAGCGCTGCAGGCTGCTAAAGCCATTCTTCGAAACCCTTGAGCGGAAGGGACACGACGCGGTTGCTACTTCTGTGGCTGCGAAAGAGAGAATTGAGGAGCTGAAACAATTAAACGGGGACCGTGGTCCTCAACTGAGTGAAGTTCAAGCGTCCTTGATCCAAGCCGCGATCTCAGGAATCGAGACACAAGTCAGCAAGAATGAGCAAGCGGCTACGCGGTGGCTGGAGGAATGTGAGAAATCTCTGGACGGTGGTCAGCAGCTTGAGGGCCTCGCCAAACGTTTGCAGGCTCCGCCGCCATTCCTGCCCGAGGATCAACGTCCCCGGTTGGAAGCGCTCGCAAACACGGTGCGATCGCAGACGGAACAGCGACAGCAGGAGGCCACGGTCATTGGGACTCTCAAGTCGGTGTCCGCCAAAGGCAGTGTTGAGGAGCTGGGCAAACAACTTGCGTTGGTCGAATCTGCTTCAGTGGTCACAGACCCGGCAAAGGAGTTGGTGCAACAAAAGCTATCCGCAATACAAAGCGAATTGCATCGCCTGGAGGTTTACCGTCTCGACATTCCAACCCGATTATCAGCAGTCCTGAACTTGCGGTCGCTGGACGAGATACAGTCGGATATTTTGCGCCACGTAAATCTGTATGAAGGCTCTGCTTTTGCTCCTGAAATTGAGAACGCCCTTGAGCGCTGCAAACAACTAAGGTCGTTTTTTCAGTCCCTGGATCGCTTGCGGAATGGATCGATCGTCACTCCATTGGATGCACAGGAGCTCGTTTCTGGATTAAGGCGCGTGGCTCATGACTATGGCCCCCAATTGACGAATGCGCAGGAATCATTGATCTCTGAAGCGGTTGCCGATATTGAAGAACAAGTCGGCAGGCAAATGGCCTCAGCCGCGCGCTGGATTGCAGAATGCGAGGTCGATCTTGCAAGCGGGGAACGCCTGGACGCACTCTTGAAGCGGTTACAAGCAACCCCAGCATTTCTCTCAGACAATGAAAAACCGCGACTTGCACAATTACTCAAAGAAACAACCTTAAGAATTGATGATGATCAAGTATTGCGAGTGCTCGTGAGCTTCGAACAGATCTCAAATCCGATCAAGCGGGTTGAATGTCTTGATCGAATCAAGGCCCTTTTGGAGCAGGATTCAACAACATGATCGATAGAGTCACACTTGATCCGCACGGCGAATTTGCACCCATTCCCGGGTTTGCACGGGTCGGAGATGAAGTCGCGTTCCTCAGAAGTTTCCGCGACTCCGCACCGCTTTTAGTACAGGGCGAGGCACTTTGCAATTGGGCAGTCGATGTGGCGCTTGCCCGTGGCTGGACATATCGTTGGCACACAGCGCCATCTGTCGAAGTCGTACGCTCTTGCCCGGGACTAACACAGGACCAAGCGAAGAAATTCATTCTTCGAATCTGCAGCGTTGATAGCTTTAAGCGACCGCTTTCGATTATCGATTTGACGGTGGCTCGGTGGCCAGAGCTCGATAGCCTTGGCAAGACGGAGGCGGAGCAGGTTTGGACCTGGCTCATGTGGAGAGCGTTTGCGAATCTTGATTCCGATGAAGAGGCGGTTGTACGAGCATTTGGTGCGTCGAGCGCCAACGGTGAAGTACCGGAGCTGCGCCAGGCATTCGCAGTCTCTAATGCGGAGGAAGCGTGGCAATTAATAAGGATTTGGTTACGCTGTGCCGACTCCGGGTCTGACTTGCCAATTTGTCCCGCCAGAAGTTTGCCTTCTAAAGCAGTTGACCGTTTGGAAAAAGAATGGAAAATTCGTGCTGTTCAGACGAATGGAGATTTCTTTCGCGAACTCCTAGAATCTGGTTCGCCGCAATTCGTACTAAAGCTCGCCGCGTCTGTTGCAAGCTTGTTCTATCGGAGCAATTCAGACAAGCTCACTTCCGAGCGTATCGCCTTAATTAGGCCTTTCCTTAGATTTCAGGAGTGGGAGGCGCTGTTGGCTCTCTTGCCAGCAAAGGACCCTGGTGCCGCCCCAACAAATATTCCCGAGCTGTTTGACTGGTATACCAACCAATATCTCCCTTTTCGACTCAGAGGCACCCGTACCCCAGAGCACTTCGAACAGGTACGAAAAATCGGTCGCGAGTTTGGCTTGTGGTATTTGCGATTCTACTCGAACGCCAGAACCGGGGCCGTGGGCGGAAACCTACTCAGTTGGAGTAAGACTGCAGATCTGGAAGGCTCATCTTCTTCGATTAATCTGCTCCTTGTACTCGATGGGCTGGGATATGCGGACGCACAGCAGATACAGCAACTGATCACCGACGAAACATCGAGGCTTTCCGTCGATGAGGTTGAGATTTTGCTGGCGCCACTTCCGACTATCACAAGGTTTGCCAAGCCTTCGCTGATGGCTGGCGTAAACCCAGCCCAGGCATTTGATGAAGGGGAGATCGGTACTGTTCGGACCCGTGATCCTGATGTGATAAGAGCGCTTAACGAAGCAGCTGCGGGCACAATCGTGATCTGGAGTCTGCTTGAACCTGATAAGACCTACCATACGGGCCTAGATGAAGAGACAATTCGATCCGAAGTGTCTGGGCGTCTACGGAGCGTGGCCCAGCGAGTCTCTCGCATCGTAAATGAAGTCACCGATAGCCAGCACTTGCGCATCTTTGTAACAACTGATCACGGAAGGCTATTGTCAAAGTCTCGAAGAGTTCATGAGGTCCCCGCAAATATGAAGGCACATGGCCGCGCTGCTTGGGGTCAGCTTTCTGTGCCCTTCGACACCGACGGAATCTACATCCAGGAAGATTTGGCCTATATTGAGGCGCAGCGGTTCGGACTCCCGGAGCCCTCCGCAATAATTCTTTCAGACGATGCCTTCCTCACGTCCGATGGTCGAACTGGAACGGAAACGTTCCCCCATGGCGGAGTCTTCCCTGAAGAAGTCCTGATACCTTGGATTCGCTTCACTAGGGACCGGGGTCCCATCACTCTTTCCATCAACATTACGGGCAAGGGTGTTGCGGGAGCTTCTGGGAAGCTTCTTTTAGACGTAACGAATGCAAGCGATGTCCCGATTGAGATCGTCCAACTGAACATTCTGACTGTCAATATTCATATCGATATGAACCTGAGGCTGAAGCCCTTCAAGAGGGCCTCTGCTGAATGGTCGCTTTCGACCTGGCCAGAAAAGAAGGACTTGCCAGATCTGAAGGCAAATGTGACTTACGTCCTGCCCGCGGGCGAACGGCAAACTGTGCAAGCAACTCCAGTCTTGACGGTGGAGGAAATGTACAGCCGCGACACGATTCTAGATGATCTTTTGTAAGGACGAATCATGACTCTTGAAGAATTTGATGTCCCCGAGACTACCGCACAGAAGATCGACCGAGTCTTCGGCCGCCTGGCGATCGATAAGCGGCGGCTGCCATTGAGCCAGCTACAAAAGCGAGGCGTACCCGCGTTTGTGGCGGAGTGGGTTCTTGACTCAATCGTTCCAGGCACAGGTCCGCTCAGCCAAGATGAGGCAAAAAAGGTTCAGGATTGGGCTTCCAAGCGAATTCCAAGCTCGTCAGAACAAGAGGTCATTAAGTACCGCCTGATCCAGGGCGAGACGGAGAAGCTCCTTACTCCCGTTCAAACTGAGGTCCGTCTTCGTCGCGGAAACAGCGAAATTGTCGCGGAACTGAGCCTTATTGGGCTTGAGGATGTTTCAATCGGGAATGATTTGTTGGAGCAGTACCCAGACCTTCTCAGGCAAGGAATGTGGGGTGTTACGGAACTTGTGAATACCTCAAATGGTGTCGCCATAACCTCATTTCGCCCAATGCAGGCAACTGTAAGCCTAGACCTATACAAACAGGCACGCAAGGAATTTACCTTATGCGAATGGCGAGACCTCATGCTCACATCCATGGGCTATAACCCAGATTCGTTCACCGAGGAAGAGCAACTTATTTTACTCAGCCGCCTTCTTCCTTTGGTTCAAAAGAACCTGCACCTGATGGAGCTTGCTCCGAAGGGTACAGGGAAGAGTTATCTTTACGAGAATATTAGCCCCCGAGTTAGGTTGATCAGTGGTGGAAACATCTCCCCTGCGGTGCTATTTGTGAATAATGCGACCGGTCAATGGGGACTTCTTGCAAGATTTGCGGTAGTCGTTCTAGATGAAGTCCAAACATTAAAGTTCTTGCAGCCTGAGGAGATAGTTGGAGGACTGAAGGGGTACCTTGCGAATGGGGTGCTCACACGAGGTGGCCTCCACCAAACAGCAAGTGACTGCAGCTTTATGTTATTAGCTAACATCTCATTGGATGACCAACAGCGGCCCATCAATGATATCTTAGTCGAGGAGCTCCCACCGTTTCTCCGGGAAACTGCTTTTTTGGATAGGATTAAGGGAATTATCCCCGGATGGGAGACACAGAAGCTTACTAGCCGGTCGTTCGCAAATTCATCGGGTCTAAAAGCAGACTTCTTTGGAGACGCATTGCTCGCGCTCCGAAACGACCTTGTAGCTGATCAGTACGCGGCGCGGCGAATCCAACTACTAGGTGAGCGGCCATACAAGCGAAACCACGAATCGATAAGCTCTCTAGCGAGTGGCATGATGAAGATACTATTCCCAGATGGGGAGATCTCAGATGACGAGTACTGCCGCTACTGCCTAAGACCCGCGATCAAAATGCGACAGTTAATTTGGGATCAGCTATATACGCTTGATGCCGAATACCGACAATACGAAAAGACTATTAGGTGCTCACTGAGGTGATCCTTTAATGAACGTCACGAAGTAGGCTCGACTGTGACTGAAGCCTTGACCGGCATCACAGTGCCTGATGTAACAAAGACAATCAGACCATTCTCAATCCCCATTGTCCCGAGATAGTTCCGAACCTGTGCGCGATAGTGCTCGATGGCCTGCGGCGCGGGATCGACATCGCTCTTCCAGTCGATGACGACCTGGGGCTTTCCGTTTGCCGCGAAGCTTGTCGCATCCGTGATACCTACGGTGGCCTGCTCCACGTCACACACCAGAGCAGACGTATATACCGGAAACTCCGGCACTAGCGTCGGCCTCAGGGCGGCGATCTCGGGCAGAGCCAGAGTGCGCACGACACAGCCGGCGATTTCTGCCGAAGACAAACCTTTGGCCGGGTCTTCGACAATCGGCTGACCAAGCGCACCGACGAGTACGCCTGCACGCCCAGTAAGAACCGACAGATCACCCTCAGTCTCTCCTGTCAGTACTTCTTCGAGGAGTTTATGAATTATCTGCCCGCGTTCGCGACCGCCTTGCACGTCTGCAGAAGTGCCATCCCCGGCTGGCTCGTCATCCTCCTCAGGCACAATAGTCCCAGGCGTCTCGGGCTGCATGACAGGGCTGCCATTGCTTTCATCACGGCTCGGTGCCATCCAGATTAGACGACGATGTCTGTCAGCGATGGCCGCAGCCTCTCGTGCGAAGGCCTCCCGCGTCTGGCTGTTTGCCGGCGATGCATCCACGGGGCCGGTTTCGGCCGGGAGATGAGAGAGATTGAGTGCAGGAAGATCGTCCAGCGACAGGTCAACCAAGGAGATCCATGCCGACTTCGATGCGGAAGCATCAAGACGCGGGATAAGCAGGAGTTCGCGGGCCCTGGTAGCGGCAACATACCAGAGCCTTATGCGTTCCCTGTCGAGTTCTGCTTTCTCGGCATCACGGACTAGGTCATAGCCGACCGGCCGAACGCCGAATATGGGACAGTAAAAATGATCACTTTCCCGGTCGGTGACGGCAGTATCAGGCGCGATGATGGCCGTCATGGTGTTGACCGGGACGACGATCGGCCATTCCAGGCCCTTGGCTGCGTGTATCGTATACAGTGCGACTGCCTCCTCCTGCGCGTCCGGGCGCCCTTCGACCGCACGTGACTCGTCGGTCCAAGCCGCAGTCATGGCCTCGGCGAACGCGCGCAGGCCGCGCACCGCATAGGCCATGGTCAGATTTAGATAGAGATCGACATTGGCCAGTGCGCGCTCAGCCTGCCCGCGATGGCGCTGCAAGAGTATCGGACGGACACGCAGCACATCGACGCCCTGCGACAGAAGATCGTGCGGCGTTGTGCTGTTCGCCCGACGGCGAAGTCCCTGCAGCTTCTCAAGAATCTCCCGGGCCAAGGGATGCCGGATGGACTCCAGGTCGACGCCCAAATCAAGGCGTGGCAAAGACTTGGGATCCTCTTCGGAGCGCGGGAGAGCCCAAACAATGTCGAGCAACTCTTCTTCCGTCAGGCCGACGAGCGGCCCCCTGAGCAAAGCGCCTAGCGCGAGCGTGTCGCGACTGTCGGAGAGAACGCGGGTTAGCGCGATCAGGTCCTGGATTTCCTGCCGGCGGAACAGGCCCTTGCCTGCCTGGGTGGCAACAGGGATGCGGTGACGCTCGAGCGCTTCCTCGTAACGCCACAAATCACTTCCGGTGGGCGCAAGGAGCGCAATGTCGCCGGGCCTACACAGGCGGATCTTACCCAATTTTCGATCTATGATCCGTTCACGGCCGATCAGGCGTGCGCACACATTGGCAACTGCCTCGGCTTCCCCATCACGTTGCTGCTCGGCCGAAGCTTTTCCGTTTTCGTCGGCGACGGCAACGTCGAGAGCGGCCACGCAGAGGGCCTCACCTCGATCGCCATGAAAGGGGTCAAGGCGTGTGAAGCCAGGCTGACCATCGCTCGACAATGGCGTCTCAAAGCGTTCATTCACGTAGGTGAGGATGGGTGCACAAGAGCGGAAATTGGTCGAGATCGAAAGTACGCTGTCGTTATCCTGCGCAAAAAATGCGTCACGCGCGCGGACATAGGTAATTACATCGGCGCCACGGAACCTATAGATCGCCTGTTTCGGATCGCCGACAAGGAAGAGTGCGCCAGGTCGAATTCGGAAGTCCGTCCACTTCTCCAAAGATTCACTGGCCGGCGGATCACCGCAGAGGCGCCAAAATATCTCTACTTGAAGCGGATCGGTATCTTGGAATTCATCGACCAAGACATACGCGTAGCGGCTGGCAAGTGCCCGTCGGACCTCATCATGCTCACGGAGCAGCCCACGAGCAGCAAAGATCAGGTCGTCAAAATCCAATAGCGCGGCCGATCGCTTATGGTCGCGGAATCGCCGCATGACAGGCTGTACCGCGGCGATCAAGTCCGCAAGTGCCCGGCTCGCTGCGTTTTGCAGCATCGCCTGCCAAGCTTTGCAGCAATCCTCATAATGGCTCTCGGCTGCTGCGTTGAAGCGCTCTCCATCAGCTTTGGCGAGGCCTGCGCGCTTGGCCGCCTCGACCCATTTGCCCTTCTTCTTGAAAGCAGAGAAGGCGCCAGCCTTGGTACAGAGATCGGGATGGGGCCGAGAAACAAGCAGCCGCACGAGGCTGGCAGGATCGTCAGCAGTCAGACCAAAGGTGAGCGCCCCGGCCATTTCTTCAAAGTGCGCGGCAATGGTGGCTGTTTCTTCCTCCGTTGCCGCAGACTGTCGGATGAAATCGGCGAACGCGACAGTCTTTTCCTGAAAGCACCGAATGAAAGGCGGCAGGGGGGAGACCGGCGGCGCAACGACCGTCCGCCGCCGGCGCAGGTTGCCGAGGATCTTGTGGATGAGTTGCACTGTTTCGACCGGGTCCTGAAGCACCATCTCGGCGATCAGGCCGCCCTCGGTGCCTGAAAGCAGTTCTCGCAGCCAAGCCTCGACGATCTCGACAAAAGCGAGGTCCGCTTGGTTACGATCCATCACGGACGCGCCCGGATCGATATCGGCCTCTACCGGATAGGGCATGATCAGACGCTGACAGAAACCGTGGATCGTCGAACAGGTGATCTCGTCAATCGCCAAGCTTGCCCTTGCGAGGTGGTTCAGTTGCACATCAGATAAGCCTTCGGGCGCCGCTACCCACAATTCCGATGGAATTTGTCCTGCGACGAGGTCACCGACGAAATCGCGCACGCGCATCAACAATTCGCTGGCGGCCAGTTCCGTGAAGGTGACTGCGGCGATCGACTTAGGCGCAATGCCTTGCGCCAACATCATGGCAATTCGTCCAGCCATAACGGCAGTCTTCCCCGACCCGGCCCCGGCTTCGACCAGGAGGGATCGATCGTGGATAGCTATGGCGGCGCGGCGCGCTGCATCATCTGCAAGAACCTTTGTTGGGGAGTTCATCACATGGCCTCCCAGACTTGCACTGCGTCACCCATTTTTTCGTTCACGGCGGCGAGCTTGCGTTTGCAATAACTTGCGGCTGCATTCGCGGGCAGAGCTAGAGCGAGATCGTCATGGGCTCCGCCAGTATCCGGACCCATTAAACTGTTGCCAGCCCCAAAGCTGGTACGCGCGGACCGCAAATACCCCGAGACTTGGCCAAGCACGGCATTGGGATCGTCGAGCCGCAGATCGATCTGCTCGCGCGGATATAGAAGCGACGCAGATATCGCAACATCGTTCCCAAGCAACGCTTTGACTGCAAAAGCGTAAAGGCAACGCTGGAGTTCCTTGCCCCCGTCCAAGACAATCCTGTCTTTCGGTGGTCTTCCGGTCTTGTAGTCGCGCACCAGGGCGCCGCGACCGTCTCCAAAGATGTCAAGCCGGTCAATATAGCCGGCGATGCGGAACCCCGTGCCGGGAATCTCAACTACCGCCCCCACGTCCCAAGGAGCCTCGCCGACCGATTTGGCCTCAGCGCTGCCGAAGGGTACTTCGCCATATGACCGGGCGTCGGCCAGCGGCTGATCCTGGTAGGTTAAGGCGCGGCCAGCCAGCCATCGTGCCTCGTCCAACGTCCGTCGCCAGATCACACTTGGCGGCACGGCCTTCTCGGCTTCCCAGAGCCCCGCCGTCTCGGTAGCCGCCTGATCGACGGCCGCGGTGATCTGAGCCGCGTCTGCTTTGGCGAGACCACCTTCAGACTCAATCACGCGCAGGGCGCGGTTGAGAGTCAAGTGAACGAGGTCGCCGATCCCCAGCGCGTCGAGAACAAGCGGATCTGCACTGCTCTCAGGCGCACGCCAGCGCAAGCCATATTGCCATGCATAGCCGAGTGGGTTGCGCAGGAGCCGACGCAACGAACTGGCCGATTGGGTCCGATCCAGAATGAACAGAAGAAGTGGATGATCGGGGCGAACGAGGCCGTCATGTGCAGTGACATTCTGGCGATGCCAGTCTCGCCAACAGGTCACGGATGCACTCGCCTGCGGCAGGACCGCGAATTCTTCCGGTCGCGCTAGAAGCCGGTCGGTCTCGCTCATAGCATGGATTGGCACCGCGTTGCGCCGAACATATGTTTCGGCCGGCTGCCCCTGGAGCAGTGCGCTTCGGCCGAGAAGACGCCCGTCGCTGTCGCGCCGTGATCGCGACAGGACAACTTGGCTCTCGGTCGTGGCCAGGATTGTCTCGAAATCACGGCGGTCCGCGGCGCTGACGGGCAGTGGATCGAGTTCGGTAGAGGGAATGATGTGATCGGAGAGCAGACGGTCCTCTGAAATGCTACGTGGCCATCGCGACGAATTGAGACCAAGCAAGCGGACGAAGCGCCGCGGACAAGCGGCGAGTTCACTGGCCGCCATCCAAGCAATGGAGACACAGGGTTCCGGCCCGTCACTCTGTTTGAGCGCGCCTATCGTCATGTCCAGTGAGGCCGCAGGGCCGTTAAGCAGGGATTTGCGCCAGATTGCCAAGGCACGTCCGTTGAGTAGCGATTCACCTATCTCAGAGGCTGCTTCGGCCCCTTTTGCGAGAAGTGCGATGATACTCCGCAGTGTTTCGGCGTGGTTTTTTCCATCCGGCCACTCGGCAGCCGTAAGGCGTACAAGAAGTCGATTCCAAGCGTCGGACGTGGTAAGCGGCGCATCGGCGGGCAGGACCTGTGTCCAGCCGGAAGGAAGGGCGTGAAACGGGCCGGGCTCGGCGCTGAGAAGCGTCGCGAGCCGCCGAATCCTGGTTTGGGAAACACCCCGCATGAGGGTATCGGCAAGCGCTGCCGCAGCTTGCCCTTCCCGTGTGGTCGTTACGCTGACACCGTGTACGAAGTACAGGTCAAAGTTAGCGTCGGATCGGAGGGAGAGGAAGTGGTCGTCAAACTCCGCCGGCATGGTTGAAGCGATGGCTATTTCCGCAGGCTCAGCTGTGCCGGAGGCGACAAGTTGGCGCGCCCATCGGACGGCCTCGATCGCCTCGTGATAGCTCGTCGATGCGCTTATTGCACTGATATCGGGGTTTTCCGGTTCGGAACGTTCGATTTCAATGCTGCTTCCGTCGAGCCAGGCTGGGACCGAGCGGGGGCCGGCGATCCATCGAACCGGCGTGCGTTCAGCTAAGGACTTCAATAGCGGACGCCAGCAGGGAGACATCTCGGTGATTCCAACAATGTCAATCGGACCGAGCAGCGCTTCAGCGTAATTGAGTCGCGACAAAGCGGCAGTTGCGAGGTCGGGCGGGCGCATCATGCATGCTGGCAGTTGCGCTAGGACCGCTTCTTCAAGGCGGGCGATTGACAGAAGGCGGGGATGATCGTCGGCTCGCGCCTCGAGATTGATCCCTGCGCGCCACGCCTTGTGCAGCGTATCTGCAGCTGCATCGACCATACCCGGCAGCAGCTTGATGCTGTCGAGCTCGCCAAGCGCCGTTAAAGGTAGCGCCACTTGGATAGCTGAGCGGAGGCTTTCCATGTCTACCGGGCTTGCAAATCCACCTGCAAGCCTTGCCGCCAACTGCTCGAACGTCATGATCTGGCGCCCATGCCGCCGTTCCCGCGCTGCCACCAGCCGCAGTTCGCGCTTTGCTAGTCGACCGTGCGCGACGATGGTATGCCGGTGCGTCATGATCGTTCTAACTCTACACCGCTTGCTCACCCACAGGATCAGTGCAGACCGCGACCAGTTCGGGGAGCATGGGGGTGCCGGGTAGCGACATTACTCGTTTGGTTGCAGAATGGCTTGAGTCCTCAGGAAGGTGAAGTTCTGATCTGGACTAGGCAAACCAGATTGTGCGGACGAACCCGAATCCCATGAGCCTAATCGTATTCAGACCGATCTAAGAATCTGTCCCACGGAGCAGGAGGGCAGGACTAGCGTTGAGAGCAGGCAGGAGCGGACACGGCGATTGCCACAGAAAACAGTTGAACGCAGGATAAAGGATCGGTCGGGAAGCTCAGCTTGCCCGGTACGGAATCCGGGAGGGGACGATTTCGACCTGAGCCGTTTCAGGCAGGGGGAGCAGGTCCCGCATCAGCTTTGCAGCCAGGACAGTATCTGCGGCCGGTCCAATGACGATGCGCCGAAGCGGTGAAACGCCTGCGGCTGCCCAGTTGAATTCTTCGTATTTGATGGAAATGCCCGCGCGATCCCGGCGCTTCACCCTCAATGAGGGAGTTTCGGGCGGGTACACGCGCAGGAAGCGATATTCGCTTTCGTGACGATAGCCTTCGTGCTTGAAATGCAGCCCGGCATGTAGTGCATGCACCGCAATAAGGGAGAATAACTCTCCCATATAGCCGTTAATGGCCTCATTACTGAGCCCCCATCCGCGTGGCAGCGAGATCAACCCGAACATCGCGTCAATGAGTTGTTGATCGATGCTCATCAAGCGGGCATCGTCGTACGATACCGGAAACGTGCTCAATATCGGTGCGCCCGGCTCTTTACGAAAGAGTTCTTCCAGCAGCTTCGCATCGAATCCGAGGGCGTATCCCCGTGCGTTATTGCCATATGCCTGCCATTGGGTGAGATCGTCCCCCTGTGAACTGAAGCTCGCCGAAAAATACTCACCGGATCGCTGAAGCTTGCCCGCTAGGATGAATCCCTCAAAATCATGGGCGAAGAGTTTAGTTTCAGGAGGTCCATCTGCCGCCTTTTCGTTCAGTATCTGGCTGGCCTGGGTGAGGCCGTGTGTCAATTCGGAAGGGTCATTCAACGTCAGGATATCGGTGAGCCAGAGCTGGCCGCTGGTGAGGATTCCCTTTAAGCCGCTCTCATCCGTGTAGTGATAGAGGATCTCCGGCGAAGGCGCAGCCTCCAGCGTCGAGAGGAATGCGCCCACGATCTCCTCAGCTTGCTTACCAAACTTTGCGAGAGCGTCCCGCATATCCTGTGGAACAGGGGCGAGGTGGTCGGGAGGTTGCGTCCTCATCGCAACAGAGTAGCAAACCCAGCAAGGTTCGGCAGTCATACGAAATTGAGTACATAGCTGAGCACATCTCTGTAGTGCCGTTGTCGCAATTATCGTTTGGTCACAGTTGAGGAAATCCGCGGCTTTAACGCCTTCCAAGCCTTGCCGTCGCCCGACAACGCTCCGCAACCAGTGTCTCCAAACCACAGCACTGTGATTTGGAGATCCTGCAGGAGTTCGATGTATTCCTTCGGCGGGGGCGTGATGGTCAGAACTGCAAGGTCCGTACCCGCCTGGTGTGGCAGGAATCGCCGGTAGTCAAGGAGCTGCCCGATGGCAATCCGCAGCGAGCCTCTGTCAGGATCGGGCTTCGCCTCAATCAATAAGTCCCGGCCTCCCGCATCGTAATTGCTAATAAGCACGTCAAAGCGGCATTCCTGGCGGTCACCCTGCGTCATCGTCAATGCGGGCAGCAACGTACCAAGGGCGTTGGTCATCGTGTTGTGCCGCTTTCTGTAGAGCAGCGTGCGGGCCATCAAGACTGCTTTGCGTTCCGCGTCGTCAAAGTGAGACAGCGCTGTTCCTTTGCTGCCAACTGGGGCGCCCTTGGGAGCTTTTGGCTTTCGTTTCGTGATCTTGTCTATCTGTTCGTCGTTCATCACGTCGAGTGCGAACGCATCGCCGATACCGAACTGGCCGATGAGGCCTATGAGGCCCCGCACTTTGTCTGCGAGGCTCCGGTTGGTCAGGCCAAGTTTGTCCAATCGGCGTTTGACGCCGTGCTCTCCGTTGACGATGGGAAACCGCAGTTTCGGATCGAGGCAGGCAATCAACGGAGTGATGAGGTTCGCACCTGCCATATGACGAAGACCGTTTGGGGTGGGGACCGGGGGCAACGCGTCAATCTTGCTGGCGAGGTCGAACCGGGCCTGGTCATTGCTGCCGAGCTTCTGGGCAGCGGCAAGCAGCGTCCGCAGGACAGCCTTATTGCCGTTACACCAAGGAAGCAATGAATTGCGATAGGCGCGATAGGCGTTGACCATCCCGGTCGGTTTCGAGGCGGCGGTCGCGATGGCGGGGGGTAGCGTCATGCTCGCGATTGTTGAAGCCAAATCCTCCCCGATATTGACCGGCTTCTTAAACAGATGCGCGATTGCAGGGACCTTGAGTTGCTGCCAATGTGAGTCCCCACTGCCGGCCGTGATCCACGCGAACCTGATGAGGCACCAGATGTCTTCGCCCGAAAGTTCCGCCACGGGACGAACAGTTAAGACAGCCTTGACGAGCGCCTCTGTGTTTCTTTCCGTCTGGTACCAGCGCGACTGGCTGGACGACGCGTTCGGTATAGCTGCCACGGCGACACCTTCGTTCCGGACTACAATGGATTCCTAATTGGATAAATTACACTAAAGCCCTCGGGGCGTTGTGGGTTGGCGTGCGCTGGCAAGATTCGGGGAAATATCAGCGATTGTGTGGATGGTGTCGGGATGGCCGGAAATCATCAACCCTCATTCGAGCGTCATCCGCTCGCTGAAGAGCGATTAAATAGTGCGGTGACACTTGTCAAAGCGCTGTTAGGGATGCCGGGGCTGACACCGGAACATCGCCGGGAATTTCTGAAGCTGGCACTCTGGAAAGTGACGGAAGCCGGGAGCCTCAACAAGTACAAGACGCAACTCCGGGCGCAGGCGGCATGCTCCAGCGCTCCTGGCACAAAGTTACAACACGACCACGTTTTTCAGAGGTCGAGAATGGTCGATACCCTGCTCATGGCAAAGCCAGAGGCTATCGAACCTATCCTCAAGGGGGCTGTCGGCTGCACGATTACCAAAGACGAACACGAACGTCTCAACGATTTCAAGCATTTGGACGGGTGGGTTCGATACCGGGCCGCACAGATCGTCGTCATCGACACCGAGACGGGCGCGCCTTTTTCCTTCCCGGAGCTGGACCCGCGTTAGCCCCCCGCATTTGCGCTGTAAGGATATCCTGCTCCTGCGGCGGCGCATTCTATCAGTTGGGCCAATCATGACGGGTAGGGATTGATGTTTGCGCGGCCAGCACGTCGGCGAGACGGACTATTGTGTTCGTCGTTCGTGTTGTAGAACACCGTCCAACCTATGGAATCACTCTGCGATCCGCTGCTTGTCCGCTCTCCGGCCGTACCGTCCGCACATGAACCGAGGCTACCACCTTACTGTCGGCCCACTCGATCTAAAATCATTCGTGCCAGATTCACGCTGTCGGATACCACGGCGGTAAGGCGAGGAGAGGGACGGCTTATGTCCGGGTCCCGCGCCAGACGAACGGCCGCTATGATCGCCGCGGCAATGACCAGTGTCGACTTCATTCGCGTCTGCTCTTGCATTTGCTCCGCCCAGGCATCCCGCTCGCGCGCAATGGCTCGCTTCATTTCGCCCATCAGAGCACCACTGAGCGCACCGGTTTGGGACCGACTTTGTACGAGAGTTTGCCTTGGAAAATCTCGGATGGAAGGTAGTTTCTCTTCTGTCCGCACTGCGGACACTGCGCGGCAATCCACGAATCCGGCATGGTGCCTACCGGGGCCGGGATGTTCTCACCGCACTTCTTGCAGCGGATCGTGAAGTCGCAGTGCCGAGTTTGCGGATGGTTGAACACGAGTGCCAGTATAGGAGAACAAAAGGCGAAACTGCAATGTGGATTTCTTCGGAGTTGAACTCAGGGCAAATCGTTGAGATGTGTCGAGAGGGCGTAGGTTCACTTATTTCAATGGTTTATGGCGAGGCATGTTGATTCGCAGGCTGTGATGTGCCAGTATAGAGGCCAAAGAGATCGGGCGCTATGCGAATCGCCT
>Ga0302156_10002430_pt1 | contig 15237 bp, 16 predicted proteins | sample I_Bog_N3_2_FD_193503 | JGI IMG/M metagenome (GOLD analysis project Ga0302156, IMG submission 193503) | Peat permafrost microbial communities from Stordalen Mire near Abisko, Sweden - I_Bog_N3_2 | ecosystem: Environmental > Terrestrial > Soil > Wetlands > Peat | place: Sweden: Abisko, Stordalen... | reverse complement strand
GGTTCTCATTGTATCCCCCTGCAAGTCGCCTATCGCTGCTTGCGCGAGCAGCCGAAATAGTGCTCCGCTGGCCTCATTATATGATGCGTATTCGTCTCGCGCACATCAAATACCTAATTTGATGCTAACGTTCGCAGAATGAATCACCCCATCCTGCTTTACTTTCTTAAAAGCGGAAGCCTCCTGCAGTGCTTGTCGCCGGGCGCTTGGGCGTGTCAAGAGAGCGGGCGCGGGCCCAAACAGGAATTGGAGTGAGTGGGCGGCTCGCATCGTTCCCTTGACTGAGCCGGCCAGATTGGATGGTCTTTCCTCCGCTTGAGGCTTCGAGAGGCGCTTCCATGAACCAGATTGCTGGATGCCTGTGGGTAAGAATCTTGCTTTGTGTCCGCACGAGAGGGTAACATGGGTTACCTGCTCGGAAACTTTGGTGACATGGAGCTTGCAGGAGAAGTTCGGTAGAGTGAGTATGGCCCATTCAGGGCCGGGGATGCCGTTTATGGATGCTTTGAAATCAGCGTTTCCGCTTTCCTCTGCTCGTGCTCGACCGGCCTCTAAGCGGCAGGAAGTACGATGCGCCGTGCGATTTCCGATTGCTCTGCCGGTGATTCTCACCTCCGGCAAAGGGGAAATTGCAGCTCTAACACGGAATGTCTCCGCCAGCGGAGTGGTTTTTGAGCTGGAAACACCGGTACGCGCAGGCCTGGAGATCCGTTTTTCCATGCGCATGCCTGGTGCTGTTCTAGGTACGCCGCACGATGTTCTGGTTCATTGTCAGGGGCGTGTGGTACGCTGCTCCAAGAACCAAGGTAACTATCAGGCTGCCGCCACCATCGACGATTATCAGTTTGCCGAGCAGTGACAGCCGCAACAGGGTTGGCGACAACCGCATTTTCACTTGGCAAGAACGATTTATGGTTATTCTGGACGATTCCACAGACGGCGAAGCTCTCGAGGTTCCGGTCAAGCCGGGGACAATCCGCGTGATTCTCGCGGATTCCCAGGCGATCTACCGTGTGGGCATTCGCAAGGTCTTCGCACTCGAAGACGATCTTCGCGTAGTGGCCCAGGCCGATTCGCTTGAGAATCTGCAGGCGGCCATCGAGCGCTACCCCACCGACATTGTTCTCATGGAGGGGAGTCTGCTGGCCGGAACGACCAACGTGATCCCCGAGCTGCTGCGCATTGCCCCCGAAGTGAAGCTGATCGTGCAGGCCGTGGCAGCCGACGAAAACCAGACCGTCGAGCTTTATCGGCGCGGGGTGCGCGGCATCGTCTCCCGCTCAATCTCGCCCGATCTGCTGGTCCGCTGCGTGCGCCGGATCGCCGCCGGCGAGACCTGGATCGACAATCAATCGGTCAGTTGGGTCATCGAGGCCTATCGCGCCCAGGCCGCTGCCCTGGTCAATCCGCGCACCCAGCCCAAGCTCTCGCCCAAGGAGATGGCCATCATTACCTGCATCACCCAGGGCAAGCGCAACAAGGAGATTGCCTTCCAGTTGGGGACCACCGAGCAGGTGATCAAGAATTATCTGCGCAAGATCTATGACAAGCTGGGCGTCAGCGACCGGCTTGAACTCGCCCTCTATTGCCTGCATAACAAGATTATTCAGCCCGATGCGGATGAGGCGCTGGTGGCTCAGAAGGTATTGGGCAAGTAGCTGCCTTCCGTTCCCCTCCGTCGCCTGCACAATCCTGGCGCTGTCCGCTACGACAAAGATTGGGTGCCCAACCCTCGGCGCGTCTCTGTTTTTGCGCCTGGAGTGGGATACGAGGAATCCCAACCGGACCCCCGTTCCTCAGGAGCAGCCTGACTCGCCGCATCGAGTTACGGCTTGAATGAACTGCCGCCAACTTGCTAACTCGCGATCACCGCAAAGCGGTGGCTAACTTGCTGATTTTGTTATGAAACCGCCCCACCGAATCCCTTTGTTCATGAGGAGCGATGTCGAAATGGATCAGCTTCTTCGTCTCTCAATTCCTCAGCAAACTCCTGAGACCCCACACTAGGTCAACGCTTGCGGCTCCTCTCTGCGCCCGCGGGCCTTTTCCAGCAAGCGAATCAACTCCGTCAGTTCCCCGGGCTCCAGGTGTCCCAGCAGTTCCCGCGGAATCTTCTCAATCACCGGGTCCATCTCCTTGAGCAGATTGAGCCCGGCTTCGGAGATCATGGTCCAGAGAATGCGCCGGTCACGAGAGTCGCGCCGCTGGCGGATGAGCCTGAGCGCCTTCAGCCGCGCCAGAAGGCGCGTAATATCCGGTTCGGCCGTGATCATTCGGCTGCCGATTGCCGAGCAGGTAAGGCCCTCCGGCTGCGCTCCGCGCAGAATCCTCAGCACGTTGTACTGCGTCGAGGTCACGCCCCAGTCGCGGGTTTTCAGGTGAAAGGCGCGGTTGAGGGAGTCGGAGGTGCGCAGCAGATTCAGCAGAGCCTCTTCCTCCAGGGTTGCAAAGGGGCGTTCCTGCACGATTTCCAGCTTCAGTCTTGCCATTGGCGAGCTCTCGCGCTCTTTCAATGCTTCTTACTGCTTGACGACTTCAAGCTCGATGGTCAGCTTCACCGCGTCGCCAATGATAGCCTCCGGATACTTCGCGCCGATGCCGAAGGCGCTGCGGCTGATGGTGGTGGTGGCCGTGAAGCCGGAGCGCGGCTTGTGGTCCATTCCCAGAACCGGCCCGCTGGGGCCTTCCACTTCGAGGACCACGGGCTTGGTTATGCCGTGCAGGGTAAAGTTGCCCGTTACCGTCAGGCCGCCGGCGCTCTTCACCACGCTGGTGCTCTCGAAGGTGGCCGTGGGAGATTTGGCCACGTCGAAAAACGAATCCGACTTGAGGTCGGTGTCGCGGGCCGGTTCCCCGGTGTCGACCGTGCTCACGTCGATGGTGGCTGTGACGGAGGATTTGGCGATCTCGGTCTCGTTCAGGTGCAGAGTCGCCGACACCTTGCCGATGCGCCCGTGCACGTCGGAGATGGTGAGATGGCGGACGCTGAACTCCACCGCGCTGTGCGCCGGGTCGCTGGTCCAGGTGGAGGCTTGCGCCAGGGCCAGGGGAGCCGCGAGCGCGAGAATACCGGTTACAATTGCCAAACGCTTCATCATTGATTCCTTTCGGTGCCGGCCGCACGGCCGCTATGGGGTTGCCGGCAAAGCTATGAGGAAGGCTCGCCGGGACTGCGCGGGACGGAAAAACAGAAGCGTCTTCCGCGCGGATTCTTTTGTTGACTATAGGATGCGCCAAACCAGATACTCGTTGCAACAAATATTTCTTGACCCTCCTGCGCGGCCGGCGATCAGGGGCGGGGAAGACGAAAGAGGAGCCCGCATTCCAAGGAACCCTCAAGCCATCCGGCTGTCCCGCCTTCCTACTGCGGTTCCGCATTTGTTTTCCCCGGAAACGGCAGCCGACCGCGTCGTCTTCCCATTTGCGCGGGGCGTCCCCTTGGTTTGCAGATAATTGCCTCCCATTGATGCACACTGTAAAAAGGGTCACGGTGAAAGAAGATGGCGAGCACCGGTCGAGCGACGAAAAGCATCCAGCGGCTACAGGACACCTTTGTCAGGGATCTGCCCGGTCCGTACCCCCGCTTTTCGGACCCCCCTCCCCCCTATTTACTGTAAAACCGTGAAACTGTGATGCGATCTGCCTCCCCCGGTGATTCATTCTCTCTTTGTTCGCTTTATCCTGGCAACACATTGATTATCTTCTACTTGCCAATCTCGCAATTCCAGCATTTGCTCGAAATAGGGTACATTTTGTGGCGTCGCCCTCTCAGCCGAAGCGAATACTTGCGCGGGGCTCGGTTGTGTTCTCCAGGCTGGGCTTCCAAAGATGAAGCCACTGAGCCAGGAACAAGGCCACAAATTGAGGATTGGCGATCAGGTACCTGCGCCACAGGCGCCGAGGTTCCTGTACCAGCCGGTGCAGCCACATCAGGCCGATGCGACGCAGGTAAGCCGGCGAGTCCTTGAGCAGGCCGGCGTGAAAATCGAAGGCCGCTCCCACCGCCAGAATGGGCATGGGCAGGAGATTCCCCATCTCATAGGCGAAGACTTCCTGGCGAGGGCAGCCCAGTCCCGCAAAGAGGATGCCCGCTTTGGATCCGCGTATGCGTTCCGCCAGATTCAATTGCTCTTCTTCACTGAGCTTTCTGAACCTGGAGGGTTCCATCCCGGCAATGATCAGGGCGGGGAATCTCTCCAGAAGATTTGTCCGCAACTTCCGCAGGGTCTCCCCGGTGCTGCCGTAGAAGTAGACCGGGACGCCCTGCCGCGCGGCCTCTTCGCAGACCATTGCGGTGAGCCTTGGCCCGCGCACAGTGTCGGGAATCCTGGCGCCATGAAGCAGTCTCAGCGCCCAGCGGACCGGCTGGCCGTCCGGAGTGACCAGATCGAGGTGATTCAGGCGGTAACGGTGCGTGCCGTCAAGGACGCCGGTCATAACGCCGTGCACGGCCAGCGCGCTCACCGTGCAACGCCGGCCAGTCCGGGCGCACTCCATGATCCTGCTCACCGCGAACTCATAGTCCACCGCGCTCACGCGCACGCCAAGAACGTTCCGCGCGCCGCGATCGATCATGAGTGTTCCGCACGCCAGCGCTCGACGTTCTTCTCATAGATATCCCTGAGAATGCCGGGGACGTCGAAGGTCTGCTTCCAGTTGGGATAGTGGTTCTTGAATTTGTCCGTGGCGCTGATCCACCAGATATGATCGCCAATGCGGTTTTCGCTGGTGTAGGCCCACTTCATCTCGCGGCCCGTAATCTCCTCGCAAATCTTCATGGCCTCCCGCATGGAGGCGTTGCTGAACCGGCCGCCGCCCATGTTATACACTTCTCCGGCGCGGGGATGGAGATAGAACTCATGGAAACAGCTAATCAGGTCAAAGCAGTGAAGATTGTCGCGCACCTGCTTGCCGCCGTATCCGTAGACCGTGTATTCCAGCCCGAGCGCGGCGCAGCGCATGAGGTAGGCGAGGAACCCGTGGAGCTTTGCGCCGCTTTGATGCGGGCCGGTCACGCAGCCTCCGCGGAAACAGGCGGTCTTCATCCCAAAATATCTTCCGTACTCCTGCACCAGCACGTCGGCAGCCACCTTGGAGGCTCCAAACAGGCTATGGAGCGTCTGATCGATGGACATGCTTTCGTCGATTCCGCCGGAGAATGGATGAGCCGGATCGATCTCCCAGCGGGTCTCCCGCTCAATGAGCGGCAGCCGGTTGGGAGCGTCTCCATAGACCTTGTTGGTGGAGGTAAAGATGAAAGGCGCGTCGGGACAATGTAGCCGGGCGGCCTCGAGGATATTCAGGGTGCCCGTGGCGTTGACGGAGAAATCGGTGTGAGGCTCGCGCGCAGCCCACTCATGGGAGGGCTGGGCAGCGGCGTGGATCACGAGCGAGATGCTCTTTCCAAGAGCGGCAAACAGGCGGTTTACCTGTTCCCAATCGCGAATGTCAAAGTTCTCCGAGCGGTAGGAAGAGCCCAACTCTTCCTTGAGGCGCTTCTGATTCCAGCGCGTGGAGGCTTCCTGGCCAAAGAACCGGCTGCGCATGTCGTTTTCAATCCCGACAACCTCGAAGCCAAGATTCGCAAAGAAAGAAACTGCCTCTGAGCCAACCAATCCAGCCGATCCGGTCACAACTGCTAAACTCAAACCCCCCCCGATTCCGAGAACATCCGCGCAGACCCCGTGGTCAATTCCGGCGTGGCGCGCGGCCCACCCTGCCCTCAATGAAGATGGGGCCCGCTGAAGTGATATAAAGCGCCGATGGTGAAGCCCTGCGCATTGAGTTGCGCGACGGGCCTGGTGCCATGGAAGTAGAAATCGGGCCAGAACTCGTAGCGGTAATCGGCGCGCACCCAGATCCTCCTGGAGGCGCGGAATTCCACTCCGCCGCCCACGCTGGTAACCGTGCGGCTCTGATGGATGCGGACCGGAGCCGCGAGGGGGCCCACTGTGTAGTCCTGATTGCCTAAGCCCATCTGGTAATTTACATAAGGGCGAATGGCGGAGTAGCGGGGCCAGGAGTAGAAGACCCCGCCCGAGGCAACGTCCTGCCGAAGATTCTTCGGCTGAGAGCTCGATTGTCCAAAGTGGAGATCGTGAGCCTCAGCTTCAAGGCCGACTCCGCGCAGAAGCGACGGCACCCAACTCGGGGAGTAGTCGATCCAGAGCGTTCCGCCGAGGAGATGCCCGTTCCCGTAATCGGGGTTGTAGCCGGAAAAGCCGGCGCCGATGGCCAAAGGCACTCTTGCCACAGAGGCCGCGGGCGGGGCTTGCGCAGGAGCGCGGTTTGCCCCCAATACAAGGAGAGATGCGACGACCAACCCAAGGTACGGCTTCAAATGCATTCCGTGTCTCCTTCCAAGACTGCAGGACACCCGCCCCCGAGGCATTCCCTTTCGCTAGAGTGTACATCCGCATTGTGAAAATGCAAGGTCCGTAATGCTCGATCTGGGAGAGATGGTAGCGTCAAATCCCAGATTCCGGCCACGACCGGCTCTCTCCATCTAACCTCTGTCATTGGTTCCCTTCCGGCCAGCGAGGCGTAATGCGAATCAGGTCAAGCGAGCCCAAATCCCTCACAGCGAACTCCGGGGCAGCGGCGGGGACGGCCAGAATGCCTCCCCTGGGCAACTCTACCGGATCAAAGCCCGGCCCTGAGATTCCGGCCGACCCGCCAGCAGCGAAAAGGTATTGAAGCCCCCGGTCCGAATCATCCTGGTCGGGCAGGCCGGAACTCGCCCGGCTGCCGTCCACGGCGATGCGCTCGATGCGAAAGTACTCCCCGTCCATCAGGATGGTCCGGCCGGGAAACGACCTTGCCGGAACCTTGCCGGCGCGCGTTACAAGCCGCGTGGCCTCCAACGATCTCTTGATATGCAGTTCGCGTCCCCGCCCATAGTCGTACATGCGGTAGGTCAAGTCGCAGTTCTGCTGGGTTTCGAGCAGAATCGATCCCGGCCAGATGGCGTGAACCGTCCCGGCGTCCACATAGACCATCTCGCCCTGGGCCAGATCGAGCGCATTCAGGCTCTCCTCCAGCGTGCCGGCCTCGATCCCTCTTTGAATATCGTCCAGCGTAACGCCGGGCTTTAGGCCGCAGGCCACCTGCGCTCCCGGTTCGGCCGCCAACACGTACCAGCACTCGGTCTTGCCGCGGGGATCGCCGTGCTTCTGCGCCATCGCATCGTCCGGGTGCACCTGCACGCTGAGCTTTTCCCTGGCAAAGATGACCTTGATAAGCAGCGGCGAAAGACTGCCCGCGGCGGCCTCGCCGCCGCGCGGAGCAGCCGGGCCCAGCAGGGCTTCAGGATTCTCAAGAAAGAGCGCGCCCAGCGTCTGGCCGGCGTGCGGGCCGGTGGCCGCGACGCAATCATCCCCCGTGAGCCAGGCTTCGCCGATGGGTTCGCCAGTTTCGGCGACCACGTTATACCAGGGACGGAGATCCCTTGAGCCCCACACCCGCTTGTCAAACCGGGGGGCGATGCAAAATGGAGCCCACGCAGAAGAGGTAGATTGGGGGGGAATCGCCATGAAAACCGTCTCTTCTCCTTGGGAACAAGCCTGCCGCAGACCCGCTGCCGGCGTCCGGCTGCAATCTTAACTTTACCAGAGAGCCAACCCGGCAGACCCTTGCGGGGTTTACCCCCGGGGTGCGTTTTGTACCGGCGGCAGCCCCCTCCGCCGGGGGGGCGGCTTGCCCCATCCTCCCTCAAGCGAATAACCTTAGCGCATGTCCAAGCCAGTTTCCATCTGTGTGATCGGATCAGGTTACGTGGGACTCGTTGCGGCCGTCTGCTTTGCGGAGATGGGGCACCATGTCGCCTGTGTGGATAACGACGAAGCCAAGGTGAAGCTTCTGCGAGAGGGAGGGGCGCCCATCTTCGAGCGCCATCTGCCCGAGTTGCTGGCCAGGCACCGGGGGCGCGGCGTGACCTTCACGACCGATCTGGCTGGCGCCGTGGAGCAGAGCGAGGCTGTTTTCATCGCCGTCGGCACGCCTCAGGGCGATGCGGGCGCCGCAGACCTCTCCTACGTCGAGGCGGTGGTCGCGGAGATTGCCCGCTCCATCCACGGGTACAAGGTGATCGTTGAAAAGAGCACGGTGCCGGTCTATACCAACGAGTGGATCCGGCGCGTGCTGCACCGCCGCGGCGTGGACCCGCAGAGCTTCGACGTGCTCTCGAACCCCGAGTTTCTGCGGGAAGGCACGGCCATCATGGACTTTCTGCATCCCGATCGCATCGTGGTGGGCGCCAGCAACGAGCGCTCTGCCGAGGTGATGAGGCGCATCTATGAGCCGCTCACCAGCGGCAGCTATTATGCCGGGCCGGATGCCTTGCCGGGAGAACGCAGCGCTTCGGCGCCGGCCCCGCTTCTGGTGACTTCAGCGCAGAGCGCGGAGATCATCAAGCATGCCTCCAACGCCTTTCTGGCCCTGAAGATCTCGTTCATCAACGCCGTGGCCAACCTGGCCGAGAGCGTGGACGCGGACATCGTGGATATTGCCGCCGGGATGGGCATGGACAGCCGTATCGGCCCCAGCTTTCTTTCGGCCGGCCTGGGCTATGGCGGGTCGTGCTTTCCCAAGGATGTGGCTGCGTTTCACTGGGTAGCGCAACAGCAGGGGGTCAACTTCCAACTGCTGGACGAGGTGCGCAAGATCAACGAAACCCAGAGGCAGGTCTTCTTCAACAAGGTGCGCGCGGCGTTGTGGACCCTGCGCGGCAAGCGGCTGGGGGCTCTCGGCCTGGCCTTCAAGGGGGGAACCGACGATATTCGCGAGTCTCCGGCCATCCACGTGATCCAGATGCTGCTGGAGGCCGGCGCCTCGGTCACGGCCTATGATCCGGCGGCCATGGAGCGCGCCCGGGAGCTGCTGCCGCCCACTGAAAAGCTCAGCTATGCGACGGATCTCTATGCTGCCGCAACGGACGCCGACGCGCTCCTGATCCTGACCGACTGGAAGGAGTTTAGCGAGATCGACCTGACACGCCTCAAGGAAGTTATCCGCTTCCCCATCGTGATTGACGGACGCAACCTTTACAAGCCGCAGGAGATGCTCGATCATGGCTTCACGTATTTGAGCGTGGGCCGTCCGGCCTGCTACCAGGCAGAGGAAGGCAGACCGCGCAAATCGTTGATGTAGGAGAAGCGGAGTTAGCGTGGCTAGCCCCGCTTCGCGCGTGTTAGCAGTGCTAACTCCGCCAACTCCGCTTACAAAATGTTGAAGATTCTCTCGGAGCGTAGATATTTGACCTCGCACGTACTTGTCACCGGCGCTGCCGGTTTTCTCGGTTCTCATCTCACCGACCGCCTGCTGGCCGAGGGCCACTCGGTCATCGGCATCGACAACCTCTCTACCGGCGACCGGGAAAACATTGCTCATCTGGCCGGTGAGCCGCGCTTCCGGTTTGTCGAGCGGGACATCTGCCAGCCTTTCGGACCGGATGTCAATTTGGGCCCGGTGGACTACGTCTTCAACTTTGCCTCTCCGGCCAGCCCGCCCGAGTATCTCCGCCTGGGGCTGGAAACCCTGCGGGTTGGCTCCGCCGGCGTGGAAAACACCCTGGAAATCGCCGCTCGTTATGGCGCCGGCTATCTACAGGCTTCCACCTCGGAGTGTTATGGCGACCCGCTGGAGCATCCGCAGCGGGAGAGCTACTGGGGCAACGTGAATCCGGTTGGCCCGCGCTCGGTCTACGACGAGTCCAAGCGCTTTGCCGAGGCGATGGTGATGGCCTGGCACCGCTCGCGCGGAGTCAATACGCATCTAGTCCGCATCTTCAATACCTACGGCCCGCGCCTGCATCCCAGCGACGGCCGGGTCATCTCCAACTTCATGATGCAGGCCCTGCGCGGCAAGCCGATTACGATCTACGGCGATGGCAGCCAGACGCGCAGCTTCTGCTACGTTGACGACCTGATCGAAGGCATCCTGCGCCTTTCGCGCTGCGACGAACACCTGCCGGTGAACATCGGCAACCCCGATGAGTTCACCATCCTGGAGGCGGCCCAGGCCGTGCTGGAGGTGACCGGCTCAAAGAGTGAACTGCGCTTTGAAGCCCTGCCCGAAGACGACCCCACCCGCCGATGCCCCGACATCGCCCGGGCTCGCGCCCTGCTGGGTTGGGAGCCGAAGATCAAGCTCAGGGAAGGCCTGAAGAGGTCGCTGGAGTTTTTCAGAAGCCATCTTGCGGCCGCCTGGTAAGCCGTGAACCCAAATGCGGCCTGTTTCTCGGGAAGCTCCTTCCCGCTCAACAGATCCCTTTGCTACTCTTTCCCTATCATGAAGCGCAAGCTCTTCCTGCTCCTGACGGCCTTCCTCCTCTCGGCCAGCATCCCCGCCGCCGCGCAGAAGTTTCTGCCCAAGACCATCCAGTTCAAGGGAGCGCCGGATTACTCCGACCAGGAGCTGCTCACGGCGGCCGGGCTGAAAAAAGGCACTGTGCTGAACTTTGCCGATATGAAGGCCCACTCGCAACAGCTTATGGACACCGGTGTCTTCGAAACCCTAAGCTTCAAGTTTGACGGGGTGGATCTGGTCTATACCTTGGTCCCCAACGCCAATCTCTATCCTGTCCGGCTACAGAATCTGCCCCTCGTGCCGGGCACGGATCTGGACGCCGCGCTGCACGAGCGCTTCCCGCTCTACCACGGCAAGGTCCCATCCGAGGGCGGTCTGATGGATCAGGTGCGCCAGGCGCTTGAAGAGATGCTTGCCTCCAAGGGCATCAAAGCCGCTGTGAGCGGCGTGGCATTTATGGACCCCAGGCTGCACAAGGCCACTGCCGTAACCTTTTCCATCGCCACTCCGCCTGTGAATGTGGGAGCAATCCACCTCGAAGGAGTTTCCGCCCCACTCCAATCCAGCGTCAAGCGTGTCGCCGACCATGAAACCGGGAGCGCCTTCGACACAGAGGACTCGGCTCGAAACCTGGAGCACAATCTTGAGCTGTACTACAGCGAGGAAGGCTATGCCGCTGTCAAGGTTCATGCCTCCCGAACAGGCGATCCCGTGGTGACAGCGGAAGCTATCGAGATTCCATTGTCGGCAGTCATTGAGGAGGGGCGGCTCTACAAGCTTGGCGTCATCCACCTGCCGCCGAACGCCCTGGTCGCACAGGCAGAGATCGACAAGATCGCCGGACCGGCTGCGCATGTTGCAGCGAAAGGTCAAACCCTTCGCACGACGTGGGCACTGATTGCATCGCGATATAAGACGGCGGGCCATCTGGATTGCATTGTCACCCCGCATCCAGAGTTCGACGATGCTTCGAGCACCGTTAATTACAACGTGGAGATAGATCCCGGCCCGGTCTATCATCTTGCGTTCGTCAAGTTTGAAAACGTGAGCGATGAACTGCGCAGCCGGCTTATGCGCGTTTGGCAGATGCTTCCCGGCGACCCCTTCGACGAAAACTATGTCTCGAACTTTGGCGGTCAGGCGCGGAAGGATGATCCGGTTCTTGATCGGTCGCTTGCCGGAGTCAAGCTTTCCTATGATGCGCGCGCCGACCAGCAGACACACGAGGTAAACTGCGTCATCCGCTTCACGAAGTTGCAATCGACGCAATAATGCGGGCTTGGCTGACCACTGTTCCCTGTTCACTGACCACTGTTCTATCCTCGTTGCATGCCCCATTCACTCGTCTTCGACCACATGTTTCAGTTGCCGCTTCCGATCGTGGAGAAGCTGCTGCGCCCGGTCATCGTCTACCTGGTCCTGGTGCTGCTGCTGCGCATCTTCGGCAAGCGGGAGCTGGCCCAGCTGAACCCCTTCGATCTGGTGGTGCTTCTCTCGCTCTCGAACACCGTGCAGAACGCCATCATCGGCGACGACAATTCGGTGACCGGCGGCATCATCGGCGCCTTCAGCCTGATGGCCATCAACTGGCTGGTGGTGCGGGTGCTCTTCCGCTCCCGGCGGCTGACCCGCGCGCTGGAGGGCCGCGCCACGGTGCTCGTGCGCGACGGCCAGATCGACCAAAAGGCATTGGAGCGGGAGTCGCTCAGCCGCGAAGAGCTGCTCTCGGTCATCCATCGCCAGGGGTTTGAGGACGTTCACCAGGTGCGCCGCTGCGAATTGGAGCCGAACGGCACCTTCAATGTGGAGGCCTTCGACCCCTCGGCCGCCGACAAGCGCCACGCCGAATTGCTGGCCCGGCTCGACGCGCTCAGCCGCGAGGTGGCCACGCTGCGCGCCTAGCGTATTTTCACCGATAGTGTAAGAAAGCTCCGTGCCCCATCCATTTCACGTTCTTTGTGAAATGGGTGGGAAACCACGAAACCAACTCTACAGGAACAATGAAAATGCTCTGAAGCAAAAAAGGAGATGGAAATGAATCCGGTCTTTACCAATGCGTACCTGCTCGGCATGGCGATTGAATATGAACTGATCCTCGCCACATTCGAAAAACGCATAGGCCATCTTGCCGGTGAGCACGCTGAACGGGTTCTGATTTTGGGGGATAAGACCTAACCGCCGATTTTCCACCACGACATATTTTCAGAATGGCCGCCGCACCCACCGCGCGACGTGAATTAGACCCACTCTTCGCCTACTGTCGCTTGAACGCGCCGAGCGAGATAATCTCGACTTCTCTTTGCAACTTCTCCATCGTTGCCATATCTCGGAATTCACTCGCAATCGCGAGCTTTGTCGCAGATGGAAACGCAGAAAGAGTTCGGCTCGCGACATTCAAGACAACCGCGCTTCGCTCGGAGTCACGATTGTCGCCAAGAATATAGTCTGTAACGGGAATTGATGCGTGGGGAACCAGTTTGACTATATCGTCGTAATCTTTGCTGAACTGGACTGCATAGCCACTCACGGCGTCCCTATCCTGACTCCATCCGTGGGATGTGAGGCACCCCACGAACGTGTTGGCATCATCATTGCTCGATACGTACCGCTGCCGCCTAATAAACGCCATTGTAATAAGGCATTGAATTCCCTTTAGGCACAAATCAGCCTCTCCCGTGAGCCTGTTCTTGTTCGGAGGAAGATTTGTTCCGAGTGCGTTCTGAACATTTCTCGCGACGCACAAATAATGCTCGTGTCTGATCGTCTCGAACGCTTTTGAGAGGGCGATTGCATGAGCGTCAAGCGAGATGTTCTTGAAGAATCCCATACGCCTCCAAAATGGAGAAAACTGCCAATGAAGTTGAGAATGGGAACATCAGTTCGAACCGCTTATCGCCTTCAACTCGCCCTCTTCGGATACCTGTAAACCCAGATTCCGCCAAAATTGCAAAGGTTTGTCCCCGGAGGCACATTCGTCGGCACTCGGGGCGGATTGCAGGAACAACCGTACAGCTCGAGCCTCGTGGGTGATGCCTCAGTCCACGTATAGGGCTTGTTGCATACACCACAGGTCAGTTCTTCGGTTTCGTTAAGATTGAGCAATCTTCCCTCTTTTCTGAGAAGCCCAACTTTACAATTAAAACACCGGAAAATCAAGCGTTGTCAGACCAAATGACTGTTTTGTAAAACTGTCGATCTATTGACAATAAGCGCGCTGCCAGAGAAGAATCACTCCCACTCGATGGTCCCCGGCGGCTTCGAGGTGATGTCGTAGACCACGCGGTTGATCCCCCGCACCTCGTTGACGATGCGGCTGCTGATGCGTTTGAGCACGTCGTAGGGCAGGGGGGTCCAGTCGGCGGTCATGCCGTCTTCCGAATGTACGGCCCGCACCGCCGCGGTGTAGGCATACGTGCGCTGGTCGCCCATCACCCCCACGCTCATCACCGGCAGCAGCACGGCAAAGCTCTGCCAGATCGAGTTGTACAGCCCGGCTGCCTTAATCTCGGCAACGACGATCTCGTCGGCCTCCTGCAGCAGCGCAACGCGCTCCGGGGTGACCTCGCCGAGGATGCGGACGGCCAGGCCGGGACCGGGAAACGGCTGTCGGCCCAGAATCTCCTCCGGCATCGCGAGGTCGCGGCCGATGCGGCGGACTTCATCCTTGAAGAGGTCGCGCAGCGGCTCGATGAGCTTGAGCCGCATGTGCAGCGGCAGGCCGCCCACGTTGTGGTGGCTCTTGATGGTCTGGCTGGGACCTTTGACGCTGGAGGACTCGATGACGTCGGGGTAGAGCGTGCCCTGGACCAGCCAGTCCACACCGCCGGTCTCTTTGGCGATGCGCGCGGCCTCGTCGTCGAAGACGGCGATGAACTCGGCTCCGATGCGCTTGCGCTTGGTTTCGGGATCGGTGACGCCAGCCAGTTGCGCGAGGAAGCGCTGGCTGGCGTCGACGGCGACGATATTCAATCCGAGTTTTTCGCGCAGGTTCTTCTGGACGTTTTGGAATTCGTTTTTGCGCAGGACGCCGTTGTTGACGAAGATGCAGGTGAGCTGGCTGCCGATGGCACGATGCACCAGCACCGCCGCAACCGAAGAATCGACGCCGCCAGAGAGGCCGCAGATGACGTGGCCCGCGCCGACCTTTTCTCGGATCGCGGCTACCGTGGACTCGATGAAGTGAGCCGGGGTCCAGTCGCCAGCCGCGCCGCAGATATTGAAGACAAAGTTCCGGATGAGCTGCGGGCCGAGCGGCGTGTGATGCACCTCGGGGTGGAATTGGACGGCCCAGATGCGGCGCTCCTCATTGACGATGCCGGCCAGGGCGTTGGAGGTGACGGCGGTGCGATGGAAGCCGGCGGGCAGCGCGGCAGCCTCGTCGCCGTGGCTCATCCAGACCTGGAGCGTCGCGGGCAGGCCGGCAAAGAGCGGCGTTGCGCTGTCCTCGATGGCGACTTCGGCGTGGCCATACTCGCGGCGCGGAGCGCCCAGCACCTTGCCGCCGAGGTGATGGACGATGAAGTGCAGCCCATAGCAGATGCCCAGCACCGGCAGGCCCAGCTCAAGAAATTTCGGGTCGGCGGCCGGGGCGTCGGCGTCGTAGACCGACGACGGCCCGCCGGAGAGGATGAGGCCGAGCGGGTTCAGCGCCTGAATTTCGGCGATGGTCGCCGTGCAGGGCAGCACCACGGAGAAGACATTCTGCTCGCGAATCCGCCGCGCGATCAGTTGCGTATACTGCGAACCGAAATCGAGGATGACGATGGTTTGGGTGGCCACCCTCTAGTGTGGCAGGGCGCATCGCCGGTTTGCAAGCCGAATCCAGATTTCTCAAGATGCGGCTTCCTGGGAGATTTCCACAGCCTCGAATTAATATGCAAGGTTTTGAAAATTAAAAAGGGGGGGGCTATCGCATCACAGTTTCACGGTTTC
>Ga0302156_10002428_pt1 | contig 15252 bp, 15 predicted proteins | sample I_Bog_N3_2_FD_193503 | JGI IMG/M metagenome (GOLD analysis project Ga0302156, IMG submission 193503) | Peat permafrost microbial communities from Stordalen Mire near Abisko, Sweden - I_Bog_N3_2 | ecosystem: Environmental > Terrestrial > Soil > Wetlands > Peat | place: Sweden: Abisko, Stordalen... | reverse complement strand
CCTCTAAAGTCAATCCGAAAACACTAAAAAGGTAGCCTCTTTAACCCAAAACGCTAAATAATAGACAATTCCCCCCGACTCCGAGGCCTATTCCCTGTTCCCTATTCCTTGTTCCCTGATCCCTTACACTAAAACCATGTTCACCGGCATTATCGAACAGACCGGCACGCTCATCAGCCTGGAAAGCCGCGGCGGCGTCCGCCGCATCACCGTCGAGGCTCCAGGCCTCGCCGGCGGTCTGCGCGAGGGCGATTCCCTCGGCGTCTCCGGCGTCTGCCTGACCGCGCTGGACGTGCATCCTACGCTCTTTCACGCCGATCTCGCGCAGGAAACCCTCGACAAGACCTCCCTCGGCGCGCTGTCTCCCGGCGCCAAAGTCAATCTCGAATTGCCCACCGCCGCCGGCCGTCCTCTCGGCGGTCACATCGTCCAGGGCCACGTCGACGGCTGCGGCGTCATGACCGCTCTTGACCCCGTCATCCCGGAATCCAGCCCCAACTTCGACCGCCAGACCACCGACTGGACCCTCAAGGTCCGCGTCCCGGAAAACCTGCGCCCCTGGATGGTCCACAAGGGCTCGGTAGCCGTCGAAGGCATCAGCCTGACCATCGCCGATTTCGACGGCGAGTCAATCTCCATTGCGATTCTGCCCCTGACCTATTGGCGGACAAACCTGCACACCCTCTCCATCGGCGCGCCGGTAAACGTCGAGGCCGATGTGCTCGTAAAGTTGGCCCACGCCCAAATGCACGCCCAGAAAAAGCCCTCATTGGAGCTGACCGAAGCCTGGCTGGTGGCCAGTGGCTACTGACTTGCAGCTCTCTCCCATCCTCTTCAAAAGACGCGCCTGCGGACCCGCCGGCTGACGAATTCCGCGTCTAATCCAGTAGAGCGCAAGCCGCCGCGCCTGTCGCTCGCTCAAGCAGAATCCCGTATGCTGTTGACCAGGGAGGCCGTCATGTCTACTCCACGCCCATCTCTCTGTATTCTTCGCCGCTTCTCGTTCGCTCTCCTTGCGTTGGCTCTGGCGGCCGTTGTCTCCGCGCCGCTGAGCCGCGCCCAATCCCCCGCGCCAGCGCCCTCCGCCGCCCAGCAGCCCGATCAGGCCGCGCCCGACTCCGGCGGTCCCAGCGGCGACACCGGCGTCATCGCCCTGCCGAAGAAGAAAGACAGCTCAGAAGAGCCGCCTCCGCCCGCTCCCGCTGCCCCCAAATTCAAGAATCCCGAGGGAATGGCTACCTATTCTCTGCGCGTTGAGGTTCCCGAGGTCACCGTCGATGTGGGCGTGCTCATCGAGAAGACCGGCCAGTTTGTCCCCGGCCTCAAACCCGGCAACTTCCGGGTCTATGAAAATGGCGAACTTCAGAAGGTCACCAGCTTCAAGCGCACCGAAGCCCCCATCACCGCTCTGATGCTCTGCGAGTTTGCCGCCAACGGCTACTCCTTCAGAAACGACATGCGCAATGCGGCCTTCACCTTTGCGAGCCAGTTGCGCCCCAACGACTACGTGGGGCTCATCAGCTTCGACATGAAGACGCACATTGTCTCCGACTTCACCCAGGACAAGCAGCAGGTCCTGCAAGCCATCGACTCGATGCAAATCCCCATGTTCAGCGACCGGAACCTCTTCGACGCTCTCTATGAGTCCGAAGACCGCCTCAGCCGCATCGAGGGCCGCAAGTACATCATCCTCATCGCATCGGGCCGCGATACCTTTTCCAGGATTACCTTCGACAAGATCCTCCAGAAGATCAAGAACACCCCCGATGTGACCATCTTCACCGTCTCCACAGGCGGCTTGGTGCGCGTCATGACAGAAGGCCGCGGCGGCATGAGAGGCCAGATACACGACATGGATTATCTCCAGGCCGACAACGAGATGAACACCTTCGCCAGCCTTACCGGCGGCAAGGCATTCTTTCCCCGTTTTGCAGGCGAGTTGCCCGACATCTTCTCCCAGATCAACCAGAACATCCGCGCAAAATACCAGTTGGTCTACCGCCCCACCAACACCAAGCAGGATGGCACATACCGCAAGCTCCGCGTGGAACTGGTCGACGACGAGGGCAAGCCCCTGCGCATGCAGGATGAAAAGCACAAGCCGCTCAAATACGAGATCATCGCCCGCGAAGGTTACCGCGCCAGGCAGGAAGTCGAATAGTCAAGGGGATTGGAAGGGGCGGGAACACAGACGCTGAACGGCTGGCGCGGACCCAGGGTCGTCGCCAGCCGCTCAGAATAAAAGCGGATTGAACAGAGAAAAACTCCAGCCTACTGGAACTGCCTGGCGATGTCGATAACGTAATAGGCAATCACAAAGACCGTCGCGGCCGCAATCAGCCAGAGAGCGGTCTTCACCAGGGGCTCGATCTTGTTGACCTTGGCGACAATGGCTTCCTGCGCGGCCTTCTCATGCTCGAAGGCGTCATCCAGGTAAATCTGGTCGTCCTCGTCGCGGGTCAAACTGGAGCGATAAAGATACAAGGCGGCCGCGATCGCCGCCAATACTCCCCAAACTGTCCACATCAACGGAATAAATGTCATGCTCTACCTCCGAAAGATTCTTCCAGCCCCGGATGCCGGCGGAACTCGGGAAATTCAGGTCCCGTCCAGCAGAGAAGCCGTCCCGGTGACCATAATAGCCCCGAAGGGCTATCGCTGTGGTGACAAAAATCACAGGAATCTTTTGGGTCAAGACGGCAGGCGCCTTGCCTCCTCCATAGGCTGCTCCGGAGCCGGCTTCAGCGCGGCGCCCCTTCTGCGACTTTCCCATCTCCCGCCGCATCCAATGGAATGAAGCTGTCCCCGCGCCTTGATTCCTCGCCCGCGGAGCGGTAGAGTACCAATTACGGCAAGCATTTCACTTTTTTGGAGAATCCATGGCCACAGCAACCGCCGCACCCGCACAGGAAACCGTCAAGAAAGCTCCTCTCAACCTGACCCCCCAGGCCATTGCCAAGGTGCGCGAGATCATGGCCACCCAGGACCCCCTGCCCGCCGGACTGCGCATTGGCGTGGTTGGCGGCGGCTGCTCAGGCTTCCAGTACTCCATGGCCTTCGAGAACCAGAGCGGCATGATGGACAAGGTCTTCAGCTTCGAAGATCTCAAGGTCTTCGTGGACGCCACCTCGTTGATGTACCTCAACGGCTGCATTGTGGATTATGTCGAAACCCTTGAGGCCGCCGGCTTCAAGTTCGACAACCCCCAAGTCAAGTCCACCTGTGGCTGCGGCTCCTCCTTCAGCGTCTAACAGTCGGCACCCCGGCCCCGCTCTTCACTTCGGTTCGCTGATGCAGCAAGGCCCGTCCCTTTCGTGGGGACGGGCCTTGCTGCGTTTGGATAGGAGTTGAGCCTATTGCGAAGGGGTCGGAGTGGGAGTAGTTCCTCCGGCGCCGCCAATGCCACCAGTGCCGCCAATGCCACCAGTGCCGCCAATGCCACCAGTGCCGCCAGTGCCACCAATTCCACCAGTGCTACCAATTCCACCAGCGCCGCCGATGCCGCCGCTGGGCGTCAGTCCCCCGCCCGGCAGTCCGCCCGCCATGCCTCCATTCGCCAGCAACTGCTCTGCAATCGGATCGTAGACAAACTCCCACTCGTTGTATTTGCTCTTCGTCTTGTAAATCATGATGGATTGCTTGGGGCTGTTGGGCGAAAAACCCATGATCGGTCCCCCGCCGAAGGTCTGGCCGCTCAAGCCGGTGGTCGAGCCAGGAGTGGTCGAACTCGCATTGGCGGCATTCGGGTCCGTCGGGCTCGTTGGAGTGCCGCTGCTCGGAGTCAGGCCAAGGTTGGCGCAACCCGCGCTGCCGCCAGCCGCGGAGCCGGGCGTGGTGCTGCCTGTGTCGGACGGGAAGCCAGAGGAGGAGGTGGACGAGGTGCCGGAAGTCGGAGTTCCGCCCATCGGGTTGGCCGCGCAGCCGCCGGTCCCGCCCAGCGGCTTGCCAAAGAATCCCATCACCGTCGGAGCCTTGTTCATGCCCACCGGAATCGGCTTCCAGTCCTCCTTGCCGGTCGTCGGATCGGCATATTTTTTGCGCATGAAGCGGATGCCGTTGGTGGGCTTCACCAGCGCATCTACATTGGCCGGATAGCTTCCGAATTTCTTGTAATACAGCCTTATCCCTCGGATGTACTGCTTGCCGCGGTGCATCGTTTCCAGCTCGCGGTCGCGCTGGATCTGCTTGGAGATCTTGGGCAGGGCGACGGCCAGAGCGATCGTCAAAAGCGCCACCAGGCAGATGACCGCAACCAGCATGAACCCCTCCTCGGAGCGCTGGATTCGACGGCGGATTGGGGCGGACTTTGTCATTCCCCCTCTAGCTTCTAGCTCCTAGCCACTAGCTGTTTCCTCGCAGCGGCAGCTTTATTGGCATACCGAAAATCTACTCCCAGGCAAACCAGCCGAAATTCAAAAGAAAAAAGCTGGTAGCTAGAAGCTAATAGCTAAAAGCTGCACTTCAATTCGCCTGGAACGCCAGCGTCTGCGTATTGTTGTAGCCCATGTCGGTGATCTGGACGCTGGCCGGAGAGATGGCAACAACCTTGTAGCGGTGGTCGACAATCTCGCCGGTACGCGCGATAAAAATGTCCTGCCCATGGACGAAAAAGGCCTGCAACGTCTTGTCTTTGGTCTGGCTATAGCCGAAGTACTTCAAATCGATCGCCGGCGGCTGCGGCCGTGCTGGCTCCGCCGTCGCCGTGGTCACGCTGCCCACTCCGGTCCGGGCGTCGGCTATCGGATTCTCAATGTGCACAGGCGGCGGCGCCGACTCGGCTGAAAAGATGTTCCTGCCCGTCCCCAGGTACTCCACATCTTCGCTCAGCGCCAGTTTTTCGAGGTGCAGGGCCGGGTCGATCCCGGCATTGGAGAGCTTCTGTGCCTCCTGCCCGCCGGAGAGTGTCACCGTCGTCGTCCGCCCGTTCGCCGGGACAGGTTGAGCGGTCGCAGCGCGGGCCACCGCCGCCGGGGCCGCCGGCGCAGGGGTGCTTGGAAAGAAGTTGCTCTTGATCTCGAAGCCGCCAATCACGGCGATCACGGCAAAGAGTCCGATCGCCACGCGGACCTGGGTCTTGTTTTCTGTTCCCTTTTGGAGGGCCATGCTATTCACCCTCCTTTCCCTGCGCCTTTTGAGGCGCATTGGAAGGAGCCGCGGCATCCCCCGGTTGCGGCGTCAGCGGCAATCCGCTGGCCGCGGCATCGGCGGGCCGCAGCCACGTTGAAACCTCCAGCCGCAGATTCACCGTCCCGCCCTGCTGGCCAGTCAGCGTCAGGCCGCGAATGATAAAGAAATACTCGTCGCGCTCCAAGCTGTTCACAAACCGCATGATCTCCGGATACGCGCCCGTGATGCTCGCGTCCATTGAGATCTTGGTCAGATCCGAACCCGGAGGATCCTGCGTGTACTGCACCCGGCTGAGCCGCACCCCGGATTTGACCCCCAGCTCGCCGATGCGCCGGTCGATGGCCGAGTAGTTGGGCGGGATGCGCTTCATATAGAAGGCTTGCATCTGCTTGCGGGACTCATCGACGCGCCTGTCCAGGCCGCGCAGCGGAGCCGTTTGCAGGTCGAGGGCCTTCAACCTGATCTGTTTGGCTTGCAGCGCGTCGGCGGAGCTGCCGTTCGTGGCGGCCCAATCCAGTCCGAAGCGGACTGAAAGGACAATGACCACGGCCAACAGCACGGCAAACGCCACCGAGTGCCAGGTGAGCGGGGAAGTCAGGCGTTCGCGCCACAGTGAAGGAGCCCGGCTGCTCATCGCTGGCCTCCCGTATTCTGAACCGGATTGGGAACGCGATTCTGGTTTGCCCCGGGCCGGAACGGCTGGCCGTAGGGCGGCCGGCCGGGCTGCTGCATGGGATATCCCGTCGGTGGGACCGGGAGAATCGCTCGGGGCGGCGGTGCGCTCGGCCCGGCGTGCTTTCCTGTGGCCATGGGCCTAACCGCAACCGTTGGCTTTTCTTCGCCCGCCGCGGGCTTCTCTTTTTCTTCCTGCTTCTTCTCCGCCTTGCGCTCGGCCGGCGCCACCGGGTTGTACTCGGCCAGCAGCTCGAAGTTGAAGCGGTTCGAGGCGCTCACCGGTTCCATGCGGTCGCTGAACCCGCCCGAGGTCTCGGAGGATTCCTGCACGATGTGAGGCATCAGAAAGTGCTTCGAGTGTTCCAATTGCTCGACCAGATCGTCGGCGCGGTCGCGCGCTCCAACCACGCGCAGCTTCAGGGTGATCCGGCCGGTCTTCGGGTCGCGGGAGGGGTCGAGGCTGGTCACCTGCACTCCGCCCGGCAAAACGGTTTCTAGATCTTCCATCGCCAGCGTCCAGGAGAAGGTCTTTTCGTCGATAAGCTGGTTGAGCATGCCGGCCTGGACGAGCAGTTCCGCGTTGGCTGGTTGGCGCATCATCTCCTGGTAGCCATGCCGCTCTCGCTCAATGGCGTCGATCTTGTTCTGAACGCTCTGTTCGCTGGCGCGGGCATCTTCGGCCTTCTGGTGGACGGCGCGCAGGCCGAGCAGCAGCCCGCAGCCGAGCAGGAACAGGACGCCCATGGCGATGCGCAGCCGCTTGAGCGCCGGACCCAGGTCGGCGTAGGGGCGAGTGGCGAGATTGAGGCTAATGCGCATAGGTTCAGGCTGCTCCCGCCAGCGCGCCGACCACCCCGGCCAGGCTCATCAGGCCGCCAAGCGGTGTTGCGGCTCCAGTCTCCGGCTGCGGCGCAAGGTCTACGACGCTCAGCTCGGGGTCATCCAGCCAGCGCGCAAAGTCCTCCGCCGCGCTGTTCCCGCCAGCCCCGATGCCTGCGTAATACAGCACCCTGGGGCGGACGCCCAGCTTGTCTTCATAGTAGGCCGCGGCCACGGCGATTCCCCGCTGCACCTCATCGAGCCGCGTCGCGGGCTCCTCGGGCAGGTCCAGGGTGCGATAGAGCAGCAGATCCTGGCCGTCTGTGATGCAGGTGGTCAGCGCCACCGCGCCCAGATTGGCAGCCAGAACAGGCTCCGCCGAGTCGATGGCCGCCAGCGCCGCAAGGCTCGTGGGAAGCACGGCCCCTGCCTCAAAGCCGGCCTGCCGCGCCGCCGATTCATACTCCGCCAGCACCGGGCCGGGCATTACCGCGGCCAGCGCCTTGCATTCGTTCTTGTTCTCCACCAGCACCTGGTAGCTTAGCCCGGCGTGCTCCACGTCAAAGGGAAGCATCTTGCGAAGCCGGAAGCGCAGCACGGGAATTGCCTCAGCGGCCTTGCCGGGCAGGGAATCAAAGTCCAGAACGAAGACCCGGACCGCGGTGTCGGAGATAACCAGCGTCACGGCGCGGGTCCGCGGCGCAACCTGGCTGAGCGCGGCGCGCATGGCGTTGGCTACCACCTCCGGCGCTCTCAGGTTCGGCTCGCCGATCCCCGGAATCAGCGCCCCCTCCGGCAGCGGCTCAAAGGCAAAGACAGCCGGCTGCCCCGGCCCCGGCGTAGCGGCCGCCAGCACACCCTGCGGCGAAATCTCCACCGCCACCGGCGGACGCGCGCCCGGCTGAGAACCGAATTTGGCCTTGCTCAAGATCGAATTCACCGTTCTCCCATCCCCAACTTCAAGTCCCTCAGTCCCTAGTCCCCAGTCCCTTAATCCCTAGTCCCTAGTCCCTGAGTCCCTAGTCCCTGAGTCCCTGAGTCCCTAGTCCCTGAGTCCTGAGTCCCTAGTCCCTGAGTCCCTGAGTCCCTTAGTCCCTAGTCCCTAGTCCCTGAGTCCCTAGTCCCTGAGTCCCTAGTCCCTATCTTGACGCCTCAATAAACGTAACCTTGTTGATCTCCTTCAGTGTGGTCAGCCCCCGCCGCACCCTATCCAGCGCGGACTCGCGCAGAAAGCTCATGCCCTCCTTCTGCGCCAGCTTGCGCACCTCGGAGGTGGGTTTCTTGGCCAGAATCAATTCTCGGATCGGGTCGGTCAAATCCAGCAGCTCATGAATCGCCGTCCGCCCCCGATACCCGGTCCCGCCGCACTCCATGCACCCCTGCCCCTCGCGGAAATCGAAGCCCCGCCACTCCGCCGGGTCCATCGCGCTCGCCCGCAGTTCCGCATCGCTATAGGCCACCGGCCGCGCGCAATGCTCGCAAATCGTTCGCACCAGCCGCTGCGCCAGAATGCAGTTCAGCGCCGACACGAAGTTGTAAACCTCCACGCCCATATTCACAAACCGCCCCAGCACATCCACCACGTTGTTGGCGTGGACGGTGGTAAACACCAGATGCCCGGTCAGCGCCGAGTTGATGGCGATCTGCGCCGTCTCATTGTCGCGGATCTCGCCTACCAGTATCTTGTCCGGATCATGCCGCAAAATCGACCGCAGGCCGCGCGCAAAGGTCAGCCCCTTTTTCTCGTTCACCGGAATCTGCGTGATCCCCCGAATCTGGTACTCCACCGGGTCCTCGATGGTGATGATCTTGTCTTCGTCGCTCTTGATCTCGTTCAGCGCGGCATAAAGCGTCGTCGTCTTGCCCGAGCCGGTCGGCCCCGTCACCAGCACCATCCCATAAGGCTCGCGGATATACGCGCGAAAGCGCTTCAGGTCCTCCTCGGCAAAGCCCACCACATCGAGCGTCAGATGATGGAACTTCTCGCTCATCGATTCCTTGTCCAGCACGCGCAGCACGGCGTTTTCGCCATGAATCGTCGGCATGATCGAGACGCGGAAGTCGATAAGCCGGCTCTTGTAGCGCACTCTGAAGCGCCCGTCCTGCGGCACCCTCCGCTCGGCGATATCCAGCTCGCTCATGATCTTGATGCGCGACAGAATCGTTGCGTGATGCTCGCGCGCGATCGGCGCCATCGCCTCCTGTAGCACGCCGTCGATGCGGTACTTGATATGCACTGAATCGTCGTAAGTTTCAATGTGAATATCCGAGGCTCTCCGTTCCAGAGCCGTGAAGATCGTCGTGTCCACCAGCCGGATGATGGGGCTGATGTCCTCCTCGCTGGTCAGCTTCTCAATCGAAATATTCTCGTCGGCGTTCTCCTCGCCCGTGAGCACATCGAAGGTCAGCCCCTCGCTGGCCTCGTCCAGCACGCGCTGCGATTGCTCGGTCTTCTTCAGCAGATCGGTAATCTGCGAGAGCGTCGCCACCCGCGGAATGATGCGATGCGCCAGCAGGCCGGCAATCTCATCCAGAATCATCAGTCGCGAAGGGTCGCTCACCGCGATCACCAGCGCATCCTGTTGTTGTTCGATCGGCACAAAGTTATAGCGGAACATCAGCTCCACCGGCACGGTCCGCAGCAGGTCGTGCTGAATCTTGAAGTTCTTCAGGTCCACGAACTCCGCGTGATAGCGCCGCGCCAGCGCCTCGGCCTGGGCGCGCTCGTCCATGCCGGCGGCTAGAGGTATAGCAAGAACTGCATCAGCCATGGTTTACCCCTGACTCCCGCCCGCCTGCCCCAGCGAGAAAATCGGCAGATAAAGCGAGATGAGAATGAAGACGACCACAACGCCCATCACGACGAGAATGGCCGGCTCGATCAGCGCCAAAGACGCGGTCAGCGCCGTGGCCACATCCTCCTCAAAGAACTCCGCCACCGAATTGAGCATCTGCGGCAGCGCGCCCGTCTGCTCGCCCACCGTGATCATCTCCGCCGCCAGATCGGGAAAGATTTTGGTCTGGATCAGCGCCTCGGCCAATGGCTTCCCCTCGCGAACCGTGGTGATCGAGCTCATCACCGCCTTTGAAACCCTCCGCGAGGAGATCGAGCGGGCCGCCGTCTCCAGCGACGGCACCAGCGACAGCCCGCCGGTCAGCAGCGTCGACAGCGTGCGCGAAAACAGCGCCACCTGGTACTTCAGCCAGATCTTGCCGAAGACGGGCACCTTGATGCGGAAGCCGTCGATAAAGTCGCGCCCCCGCTCGGTCAGCGAGAAGCGGTATACGCCGAAGGCCGTCGCGGCAATCCCCAGCAGGATCCACAGTAGATTGCGGTGCAAAAAATCGCCAAAGGCCAGCAAATCCACCGTCATCGCCGGCAGCTTGGCCCCCATCTGGTCATAGAGGCTCTTGAACTGCGGCACCACGAAGACGAACATGAAAAACATCAACAGGCAAACCAGCGTGAACAGCACGCTTGGATAGATCAGCGAGGTAATCAGCTTCTTGCGGAAGGTCAGCGAGGTGCGCTGAAAGCTCACATACCGCTCCAGCACCTCCTGCAGGTTCCCCGAGCGCTCCCCGGCCAGCAGCGTCGTCGTGTACATGATCGGAAAGCCGCTCTGCGCCTCAAAAGCCGACGAAAGCGCGTCCCCCGTTTTCACGCGGGCTGAAACGTCGTCCAGTTGCGCCGCAAAATGCGCGTTCTTCTGGTTCTTGGCCAGCATCTGAAGCGAGCCGAGAATCGGCAGCCCGGCCCGAATCAGCGTCAGGAACTGCTGATTGAAGATCAGAAACGGCTCCAGCTTGACCTTGGCCCGCTTGAAGCTGCCAAAACCCGAGCGAACTTTGACGGAAAAGACGTGGTAGCCGGCATGGGCAAAGCGGGCGCGCAGCTCCTCGGCGGTCGCCGCCGTCTGCACCTGCTCCTGCACGCGGCCGCGCTCGTCGGCCAATTTGATTACGAACTCCGCCATGCCTCTCGCCGCCGGGTGAGCCTCGAATCAGGCCCGGTCAGCAGCCCGACCCGCCCATCCGCCTCTTCCCAGGCCATTTCTTCTCAGGTTTAAGGTTACCAGCTTCCGCCCGCTCCGCTCTTACCCGTTCTCCTGGTAGTGGATAGACGCGAACGCCCGAACCACCGCTCAAAGCGGCCAGGGCCTCCCAAGCCGGGTGCCCCACCTTCGGCGCAGTCTCATCGCGCCTAAGGTGGGATACCACGAACCCCCGGGCAGCCAAAAGCACAAATGCCAGCCGCCCCGCGCCGTAGGCGCAGGGGTGTTGGCGCAACCAACAATTCATCCGGAGTCCCATCGGGACGGCGCCGCCCCGCGCCGTAGGCGCAGTGTATGTCAGCCCACCTCCCGCGCCGTAGGCGCAGTGGTTGTTAGCCCAGCGCTTCAGCGCTGGGAAGAAGCGAAAAAAGAAGAGAACCGGAGTCCCGGAGGGACGGCGCCTCGTCCTCCGCGAACATCTTTTTGGGTGTACGCCCCAGCACCCGATTCTGACACCCGGAAATATCGCCCTTTCGCCTCGTCTTCCTGCTTCGATGAAATAGAAATGTGGATTGAGGGCAATCCTACTCGACGCTCTAATATGAATTTCCCAGGTTTCAAGCCTCTCGACCAAGCCCGGCAATCGCACTATAATGGGCCTTCTGCCCAATAATGGGCGACTGACCCCTTGAAAGTGAGGGAGCTATGAAACTGTCATTTACGTGTGCATTGATGGTGTTTCTTTTCTGTGTTCCTGCCTTTGCCGGATCCCCAAAAACTCAATTCAAAGTGAAGGCAAGGGCTGCGAGCAGGTCTCTCAGAGTAGCGACCGGCAATAGTCTCGAACTCTCACTAAATCCAGACTCGGTCACAGCGGTTGTCAAGGGTTGTACTCAGCCTATGAAGACAAACAGCAGCGGGCAGTTGGAGTGTCCGGGCGATGAAGATTCAATCGCTGCGCAATTCCCACCCTCTGCCATCACCGAGGTTGTGTCTGGACAGGAGGCCCATTTCGTAAGCATCCTCTGGAATTCGAACGGCAAGAAGGCCATGTTGATCTTCGAGCCAAGCCAGAATGACCAGCCAATGATCATTAGCATCCTTGAAAAACTCACCGGCAAGAAATCGGTGAATGCCGATGCTCAGGACGACAACCCGCCTCGTGTGCTTCTGCGTTCACAGAGCTACGGGAACCAGCAGAATGCACTGCGCGATCAATCAATGGAGATGGCTATGGACTTCAATGATGTTTGTCCCACTGTCCAGGTCACCATCAACGAACAAAGGGCCGACTTTACGGTGATGCTCAACCACATCGAGATTGGTCTTATTAACCGCGACAACCAGGTCCAGGTTTATGACAAGGATGGCGACCTCATCAGCGGCAAGGAAGGCGGTAGCATAATGGACGGGGTCAAGGGCGCATGCGCCCTGATCGCAACCTTATGGGCCGACCATCCGAAGTGAGCATTGAGGCTGGCGCGCAGCCCAGGACTCGATTCTGAAACCTTGAAATCGCCCCTTTGCCTTGTCTCTTTGCTTCGATGAAGTCGAAATGTAGTTTGAGGGCAATCCTATCCGAACCTCTGATATCACCTTTCTAAGTCTCAAGAACGGGATCTGTGCCGCTCGCCCATCTTAGGAAAGGCTGAGGACGTCCAGTAATAAGTCCTGCTAACCAGGTGTATAATCCCCTTGTTGCTCCAAAGGAAAAATGAACTACGATAGTCTCCAGGCATCGTACTGGCAGGATCAAATATCGCGAATTACCGCCCTGCGCGATAAAATCAGCGCGGCTCCTGATCTGCAGTCCGGGAGAGTTGTGCCAGACGATGACGACCTCGCAATCGGCCAAGGAAAGCGCCTCCCTATGGCCGTTCTTTTCCTTGACATTAGCGGCTTTTCAAATCGTCGGTCCGAGACCGAAGAGGAGCAGGGCCTGATCCTGAAGATCCTTAACCTGTTCTTCACAGAGATGATTCGGATCGCTGAGGAATATGGTGGAACCGTCGAAAAGAATACCGGGGACGGATTGATGGCGTATTTCGAAGACGGGGGCGGAACTCCATCTGAAACTGGTTCAAAGCGTGCCGTCGCATGCGCGCTCACGATGATGGCAGCAAACGACCACCTCATAAAGCCGATCCTTCAAGCGACCCCAGCCCCCGAAATAATGTTCAGGATTTCGATTGATTACGGGACGGTAACCGTCGCACGTCTTGGCGCGCCTCGGCGGTTTAATTCAAATGTGGCTATCGGCGCAACGGCCAACTTCGCGTGCAAGATGCTGTCGTTCGCGGGACCTGGCGATATCGTCATTGGCGCAACTGCCCGACTCCAACTGCCCGGGTCATGGTACCAATTCACAAAACCCATGGACGTAATGACGGGTTGGTCGTACCTCAAGTCAGGTCTTCCATACATCTTGTACAAATACACAGGGAGGTGGAGCACTCTAACCTAACCCATTATGAACAAGCCCACACAATCCGAAGGTGGAACGGGGTGGTCGCAGTCGATGCCGACAGAGGTACAGTCCCCTCTGACGATATCGCCCAAAGACCAGACTGCAAGCCTAGTTTTAGTCGAGGATAAGGCGTCTGCAGGGGAAAAGAAGCAAGCTACCTCAGATCGTCATGCGAAGTTTTCCGAGGATGTGCACGATTACCTCCGCGAATACATTCGGAACGCCGATCAGAAGGCAACGTTCTTCTTCGCAGCGTTTACCGCGCTTCTCGCCTTCCTCAACACGCAAAATGTGACAGCACGTTGGCTCAAGGATGTCCGGCTTTGGTCTCTCGTGGACGGCCTAGGGTTCCTCAGCATGTCCGGTCTAGCATTAGGAGCAGCTATTCTGCTCTCGGTCGTTTTGCCCCGGTTTAAGGGATCTCGCCGGGGTCTAATTTTCTTCCGCGCCATAGCTGAATATGAAAGCTCAGCAGAATACGCGGCGGATGTGTTGACATACACGGGAGACGAAATCGTCCGCAGAAAGCTCTTGCACTGCCATGACCTTTCAAACATTTGCACTGCGAAATATCGCACACTCATTGTCGGTTTTTGGGTGGGAGCGGTCGGCGTGGTGACAGCACTCCTATTTCTCCTTTTAGCGAAGAGCGGCTCAGCTTAACCGAATACTGGCCGGGCGGGCGACCCACATCTCGATTCCAAGATGTGGGAGACGATGAACCCCAACTCGCCAATCGGATCTCGGAGGTCTGGGAAACCACGAACCGTCCGCGAGCGGCAAGCGTCGTTAGCTCTTACCTTAGGCGTCTGATGGTTGCATATAATTTACCATCCTGCCGGACGGAAGCGTCCACGTCCCGCCATTTGGAACTCGGGAAACCCCGAAGCCCATGCGAGCGCCAAGCGAGCCATTGGCCCCACTGCGGAGCCTTCCTTGAGCGAATTCGAAAGCTGGTTTGCAGATTATTTCCCTCCCCGCGCGCACAATGGAAGCATGAACCACAACCAGAGGCCCGGGCCGTCACTGTCCACTGTTCACTGAGTGCTGCCCTCCCCCCGGGGGTCCATTCTCCCTCTGTTCGCTTTTATCGAGTCAACACGCTGATTCCGTGTGACTTGTGGATCCTGTTTTTCCGGAATTTGTTCAAAATAGGGTACATTTGCACGAAACAGGGTGCATTTCGCGGTGCTTCCAGCGCCAGACCGGCGGTCAGTGGCCAAAATGTCGATCCGCTTGCGAATAAATTCGGGCGCCTGAGAGTGAAACCGAAGGCTGCCTTTTAACCAACATAAGATAAACGACTTACAAAAACATAAGATAAACGACTTACAAAAACCGCCTCCGCCGCGGCCGGAAAACGGTCAACCTTTGAAACTCCGCGCTTCCGGCCACGCCGAACCTGTATCCTGATTGCGTTCCATCTTGCAGCCGGAAAGAGCTGCGGCGGGAAGGAGCGCAGTCTCATGCGGACAATGGACCTTCCGATGCGCGGGGATCGTTTCGGGGCGGGATTCGCCTCTCGCCTTGTCGCGGCGATGCGCAACCACTGGCGTCTCGCCTCTGGCGCCGCGCTGCTCCTCGTCGCCGCCATCGGCGCAGCCTTGCTGCTCGGCTCGCACGCCAGCCATTCGGCCGCGGCTGTGGCTCCTTATCCGCACGAGTTGGCGCAGGTCAGCTTTGCCGTCGCCGGCGACGTGATTCCGCACGAGCCGGTCCGCGCCGCCGCGGCCGCAGCCGGGGACGGCGCAGCGGGCTGGGGCGCGCTCTTCGCCGATGTGAGCGATGTCTTCAAGGGAACCGACTTCGGCTTCGTCAACCTCGAAACTCCCGTCGCTCCAACCCACTCGCACGGTTCCAAGCCCTTCATGTTCGACGCGCCCATCGCGCTCATCGACGCGCTCAAGGCCAATGGCATCAAGCTCGTCTCCTTCGCCAACAATCACGTCATGGATCAGGGCTGGGCCGGATTCACTGAGACCCGCGAGCACCTGCGCGAGCAGGGGCTGCTCTTCGTCGGCTCCGGCGACACGGGCAGCCAAGCCTGGCAGCCGGTCATCGTCGAAGCCAACGGCATCAAGGTAGGCTGGCTGGGCATGACGCGCTGGCTCAACGGCAACCGCAATCCCGATAAGGACGATCAGCCGCACGTGAACTTCTTCCAGTATC
>Ga0302156_10002415_pt1 | contig 15311 bp, 8 predicted proteins | sample I_Bog_N3_2_FD_193503 | JGI IMG/M metagenome (GOLD analysis project Ga0302156, IMG submission 193503) | Peat permafrost microbial communities from Stordalen Mire near Abisko, Sweden - I_Bog_N3_2 | ecosystem: Environmental > Terrestrial > Soil > Wetlands > Peat | place: Sweden: Abisko, Stordalen... | reverse complement strand
GATGCTGCCGCGCTCGACGGTGACGCGGACGCCGCGGGAGAGCGAGCGGGGGAAGATCGGCGGGCGGACGCACGAGATTCAGCGGCTGATCGGGCGGAGCCTGCGCTCGGTGGTGGATATGAAGGCGCTGGGCGAGCGGACGGTGATTCTGGATTGCGACGTGATTCAGGCCGACGGCGGCACGCGGACGGCAGCGATTACGGGCGCGGCGGTGGCGCTGGCACTGGCCCTGAAGGCGCTGGTCGAGGCGGGAACGCTGAAGCACTCGCCGCTCAATCAACTTGTCGCCGCGACCTCGGTGGGGATCGTCGGCGGGGCGGCGCTGTTGGACCTATGTTATGAGGAGGATTCCCAGGCCGAGGTGGACATGAATATAGTGATGAGAGCCGACGGCGGCCTGATCGAGACGCAGGCCACGGCGGAGAAGGGTTCTTTTTCTCGTGCGCAGCTCAATGAGCTGGTCGATCTGGCGGAGGTTGGGTTGAAGGAGATTTTTGCGGCGCAGCGGGCGGTGCTGGGAGTGTAATCAAGATTAAGGTTGAATGTACGGAAGAACACACAAGGAGGATAGAGTGATCGATTTTGATGCCATCATCAAGACATTTGGGCCGAAGGCCGTCGCGAATCTGAATCAACAAAAAAGTAAGGAAGCTGATGAAAATGCTATCAAGGCAATCCGAAATCCGACCGATGCAAAAAGCATAAGAACACTAAAAGACTGGCTTAGAAGCAATAGTGTCTTTCGTGGAATCGATCAAGAGCACCGTGAGGCAATTACCGAGGCCGTGCTTCGCTGGACGGGTTCGGTTGGCAGCAGTAGCGTATTGACCAATGTGAATGAGATATGCAAGGCACATACGGAGTTGATGGGCCTATGCGAGAAGGCGAATGGCAACCCTCGCAAGTTTCTTTCTCTTGCATCGAAAGCAATCTGGTTGTGTTCTCCACATGATGTCCCGATCTATGATCAATATGCTCAGAATGCGCTATTTTTCTTGTGCAAGCTGGATTCCGAAGCTCCTACTATTTCGGAAGACAGAACAGATTATGAGCAATTTGTAAGGGTATGGAAGGACAAATATGTTCGGCATGAGAAAGCGCTGTCCGAAGTTGAAATGAATGGCTATCCATATCGAGCACGTGTCTTTGACGTGATCCTATGGATTATTGGTCGTCCAGGTTATTTGGTGAGTAAAAGATGGTGAAAATAGTGCGTAGAGAAAGGCCGTCTCAAGCCCGCATCATTCGCGCCACGCGGGCGTCCATCTCTTCTTCTTCAAGGAATTCGCCGCGGGCGATCTGATCGATTCCCAACTGCACCTGGGCATCGAACCATTCTTCCTGGGCGAGCAGACGGTCCACAGCCTCCGCCGCCAGATCAGATGCGCTGCGTCCGGTGCGCGTGGCTAGGCTGGCAAGTCCCGCCGCCTGACGTTCTGGAAGCTGAAGTTCCATACGGGAAGGTTAGGCGGGGGCCGTTCTCCTGTCAAGGGGCCGCTCTACCGCAGCGCCGCCGCCAGCAGCAGCGTCATGCCCAGCCCAGCTATCGACAGCACCGTCTCCAGCACCGTCCAGGTGGAGAGGGTCTCCTTCAACTCCAGTTTGAAGAAGGACTGGATCAGCCAGAAGCCGGGATCGTTGACATGGGAGAGAATCAGCGAGCCGGTGCCGGTGGCGAGGACCAGCAGCTCGGGGCGCACTCCGGCGTGGCCGGCCATGGGCGCGAGCACCGCCGAGGCCACGGCCATGGCCACCGTCGCCGAACCCATGGAGACGCGGACCACCGCGGCCAAGAGCCAAGCCAAAACAAGAGGCGGCATATGCGCGCCCAGGGCCAGCGCGACCGTGGCCTGCGCGGCTCCGGAGTCGCGCAGAATCCCGCTCAGCCCCCCGGCGGCGGCCAGAATCATGAGCACCTGGGCGATGGGTTCAAAGGACTCGCTGGTAAGTTTGCGCAGCAGCTCGCGGCCATGATGGCGGCCGGTCTGGATGTGCCCGCCCAGGGTAAGCAGCGCCGCCAGCACGGCGATCAGCAGGGCGATATCGGCGCTGCCGATGAAGTGCAGGATCCGGTTCGCGGCGCATCCCGGCGCGGCCAGCGCGTCGGCCCAACTGCCGAGGAAGATCAGCCCGACGGGGAGGAGAATGGCTGCCGCGGCGCGGAGGGGGCCGGCGGGCGCGGGAATGCCCTCCAAGCTGGATGGATTCCCGGGCTCCAGGATTGGGAGCGGGGGTATGCGGGTTTCTTCTGAGGGGACTGCGTCTGGGGCCGGGGAGGCTGCGGAAGAATTCGTAGCCTCGGGCGAACCAGGCGAAATACATCCCTCAGCTGCTAAAGCCCTCGCCGATCTTGTCGCACTTGCGGCACGACTAAAGTCGTGCCCTTTCAAAGCAACGGGCTTTTCCGCGGGCATTTCAGCCGGAGCGGCCGCGAAGAGCGGCGTCTCTTCTTCGGCTGGAGGCGCGCCGGCTGCCTTGCGCCTCTCCCAGCGCCGGAGCATCAGCCAGCTCAGCCCCGGCCCGGCCAGCGCGGCGGCGGGCAATCCCGCGGCCAGTCCCCACAGAATCGTACGGCCCATGTCGGCGTGGTACTGCGTCACCGCCAGCATCGCCGCCGGATGGGGCGGCAGCACTCCATGCACGATGGAGAGGCCGGCCAGCAGCGGCATCCCTACCAGAATCGCCGGCCGTCCGCTGCGCCGCGCCGCCTCGGCGACGATGGGCATCAGCAGCACCAGGCCCACCTCGAAGAAGACCGGCATTCCGACCAGGATGCCCATGCCCATCAGCGCCCAGGGCAGGCCCCTGGTTCCGCAGTTCTCGACCAAAGCTCCGCCCAGCGCCATTGCGCCGCCGGAGGCGGCGAGGAGACGGCCCAGCACCGCGCCCAGCCCCAGCACGATGGCGATGTGGCCCAGCAGATTGCCGACCCCGGCGGTGAAGGAAAGCGGAACCTGCGCCAGCGGCATTCCCGAGGCGACGCCCAGAGCGAGCGCCGCCACAGCCAGCGCCAGCGCCGGATGCAGCCGGACTTTGGCAATGAGAAGGAGCAGCAGCACAACAGTCCCGGCGGCGCAGGCCAGCAGAAACCAGTCGTGATGGGAAGCGAAGGTCACCGGCAGATTATTCCACAGGCCGCCCATTCCTCGCCCATCTCCGCGCCCATTTCGGGCCAATCCCGTGGCCGCCTGTGCTCCCCCGCACATTTTTCTCTTGCGCGTCTCTGCTACCATGAGGATGATCGCAACCCTGCCGAACGACCGGCTGATCTCCCGCCCTCACCGGCCCGAGCGCGCCGGCGGCTTGCATCAGATAGACACAAACCAAACCCGCCGGCAGATCCGGCACACAGGAGAATTCTTATGCCATTAGTCTCCATGCGGCAGCTCCTCGACGAGGCCGCCAAGGGCGGTTACGGCGTCGGCGCATTCAACGTCAACGATATGGAACAGATCCAGGCCATCATGGCGGCGGCCAAGGAAACTCGCTCGCCGGTCATCATCCAGGCGAGCCGCGGGGCGCGCCAGTTCGCCCAGGATCTCTATCTCTTCAAGCTGATTCAGGCCGCGGCCGAGTTGAATCCCGAGATTCCCATCGCCATGCACCAGGACCACGGCAACAGCTTCGAGACCTGCAAGAGCGCCATCGAGCTGGGCTATACCAGCGTGATGATGGACGGCTCGCTGAAGGAAGACGGCAAGACGCCGGCCAGCTTTGAAGAGAATGTCGCGGTCACGAAGAAGGTGGTCGATTACGCGCATGAGCGCGGCGTCACCGTGGAGGGCGAGATCGGCGTGCTAGGCGGCGTTGAAGACGGCCACGGCGCGGGCGGCACGGGCCTGGAACACATCACCGACCCCGACCAGGCAGTCGAGTTCGCCGAGTTGACCGGCGTGGACGCGCTGGCCATCGCCATCGGCACCAGCCACGGCGCTTACAAGTTTACGAAGAAGCCCGACGGCTCGGTGCTCAAGATGGATGTGCTGATCGCCATTCACAAGCGCCTGCCCAACACCCACCTGGTGATGCACGGCAGCTCGTCGGTGCCCAAGGACTTGCAGGACGTGGTGAACAAGTACGGCGGCAAGCTGAAGGAGACCTGGGGCGTGCCTGTCGAGGAGATTCAGCTCGGCATCCGCAACGGCGTCCGCAAGGTCAATGTGGACACCGACAACCGGCTGGCCATGACCGGCGCGATTCGCAAGGTTCTCTGGGAGACGCCGGAGAAGTTCGATCCGCGCGACTATATGAAGCCCGCCCGCGAGGCGATGCAGAAGGTGGTTGCCCAGCGCATGACGCAATTCGGCCAGGCCGGCCACGCCAGCGACTACTCCCCTGTTCCCATCGCGGAGATCGCCAAAGGCTACGCCGACGGCTCGCTCGTCACCAAGCCGCTGGTCGCCGCCCGTTAACTCCGGCGGGACTAGACGAATTAACGCAACGGCCAATCGACAGACCGGCCCGCTCCTCAGATCGAGGGGCGGGCCGGTTTTCTTCTGGGAGGACCCGTCACAGGCGGTGAGCCCCCGTTTTCTATGGCACCGGGTTGGCGGCCAGGATATTGTTGACCACTGACTGAAGCTGGTTTGAATCGGACCAGGTGAGCCTGAACTCCGCTGGGCCGGCGCTGGCTGCCGCCGGCGTGAGAGCGAACTTGAACCTGGTTACGGAATTGGCCGGGGTGGATTTTGAATCCACGCCGAACTCCACATCAACCGATCCGCCGTCTGCCTTGCCGGCCGCGTCCACCGTGGCAAACGTCATGACTACCTTTTTCATTTTCCCTCCTCCGGAATGGGATTTTTTGCAGCGCAGAGAGCCTAACACAATCACCGGGCAACTGAACAGGCCCCGCGCCCGGTCCTCGCGCACTCTCTCCGAATCGCCAGACCAGATAACAGATTTATCTTGACAGGGCGGCCCATACCACGATTTAGAATGATTGGCGGTTGGCGCGCGGAGCTTTTTCAGTTCCCAAATCGCTGTAACCAGAATTACGTCTTCCGGTCTTCGAGGCCGGCTCCGGAAGACGCGGGCCAGGGCGCCTCCCCGCCATCTTTGCCGATCCCGCCCCAATTCCCCTGGAGCGGGTTTATCGCCGCGTTCGGCCCTGCTCGCCCCGCCGGCACATTCAACCGCTGTCTCCGCTCCGGAGCGTTGCCCATGGAGCGCCGTAAGGAAAGGGGAATTCCGATGTTTGCGACCCAAATCCCGCGCCACGGCAACTGTGCCCTGGCCTCCTTTCAAAGAAACATCCTCCACAATGCCGCGCGGACAGCAGCTCGCGCCCTGCCGCTTGCCGCCCTGGCGCTCCTGAGCGTTGTCTTCTGCTCCGCAGCCGCCGCGCAGACCGCCCATTTCAGTTGGACCCAAACCACGCTGGCCGGCGGTCTTGGCGCGCCCTATGGCGTGGCGGTGGACTCCCACGGCAATGTTTACGTCTCCGAAATGAGCGGCAGCCTGGTGCAAGAGATTGTCGCGGTCAATGGCGTTATCCCGGCCTCGCCCACCATCAATCCGCTGGGCGGCGGCTTTAGCGGACCCTGGGGCGTGGCAGTGGATGCGAGCGGGAACGTCTACGTTGCCGATTCCGGCCATAGCGCGGTCAAGGAGATTCCGTCCGGCTGCATCACCTCCGCCTGCGTCGAGACTCTGGGCACCGGTTTCCTTGTACCCACTGGAGTGGCAGTGGATGGCAACGGCAACGTCTTTGTCGCCGACAATGGCAACCATAAGGTGAAGGAGATACCGCTCGGCTGCATTTCCACCCCCTGTATGAGAACGCTGGGCAGCGGTTTCAGCTCCCCCACAAGCGTTGCGGTGGACTCGAGCGGAAACGTGTATGTCGCCGACCCTGGACTCGGCAAAGTGGAAGAGATCTTCGCTGTCGCGGGAAGCATCCCGGCCTCACCCATCATCCTATCCGTGGAAGACTTCATTGATCCTGAAGGCATTGCGGTGGACGGCGGTGGGAACGTCTATGTCGTCGATGCAATCTACAACGCTTCGTATGAGATCCAGGCGGGCGTCAGCCAGCCTATCCAGTTGGGCAGCGCCTTCAACGGCCCCGAAGGCGTCGCGGTTGACTCGAGCGGCCGCGTTTATGTCGCCAATAACTACGGCGAGAGTGTGATCGAGGTAGCGCAATCCGCCGGCAACTTCGGCGCGTTCAACGTAGGCGACTCCAGCGGAACGATCACCGTGGGCTTCACCTTCGATACCGGGGGGAAAATGATGCCCGCGGACGTGTTGGCCGGGGGAGTATCCGAGTCGGACTTTGTTGACGCCGGGACAGGAAGCTGCACCACCAACGGACTCAACCATACCTACGTCGCCAACGAAGTCTGCACGATGGATGTGTACTTTACTCCATCCACCTGGGGGCCCCGCTACGGCGCGGTGGAGCTGCGGGACGCTGGTGGAGACGTGATGGCCATCGGATATGTTTACGGCACGGGCATAGCGCCCTTGGCAACTTTTGCGGTCCCATACCAGAGCTCCGCCGCCGGCGGCTTCAAGAATCCTACAGGCCTGGCGATGGATGGCTTCGGTGACATCTTCGTAGCCGACGTCGCCAATAACGCGGTGAAGGAGATTGAGTCGTCCGGCACATCCACCGTTGTTTCTACCGCCAATGGCACCTACGCCGTCGCGATAGATGGAGGCGGCAACCTTTTTGTTGCCGGAGATGTCGGCACCGCGACAATCTCCCGGTATATGGAGATTGGCGGCTACACATCGACCATGCCGTTAGCCAACGGGTTCACCTTTAACTACATCAGCGGCCTGGCGGTGGATGGAAGCGGCAACGTCTTCGTCGCCGATTACTTCGGTGGGGCTATCTACGAGATTACGGCGGCCGACGACTATGGCACCGTCAAACCCTTGCATACCGGCAGCGTAACGCCCTATGGCGTTGCAGTGGACGTGAACGGCAATGTCTTCTTCACCGATGCCTCACATGGCTCCGTGGATGAGATTCCGGCGCCCGGCTATTCCACCGTGAAGGTACTCAACAGCACCTTCAATGTGCCTTGGGGCATAGCCCTGGACGGAAACGGCAACATATTCGTCGCCGATTTTGGAGGTAATTCGCTGAAGGAGATCATGGCCTCCGGCGGCTACACCACGGTGAACACCCTGGCCGACAATGTGCTTGGAATTCAGGCGGTCGTCCTGGACCCAGGCGGAAAGGTCTACTACTCGGTCAACGCCGGCGCCAATGTGACGAGGCTGGATTACACGGCTTGGCCCGACATGGACTTTCCCGCGACGGCTCTCGGCTCGACCAGCAGCACCCAGACCGTGACCATGAACAATACCGGCAATCAATGGCTGTATTTCCTGGCCGTCGGCTATCCGGAGCACTTCCCTGAGACCTTCGCGGCTATTGACGAGTGCTATACGGGCGGCTTCGTGGCGGCCGGAGGCAGTTGCGCGGTGACTGTCGCGTTCGCGCCCAGGGCGCTGGGATCGCTCGGCGGCGCAGTGATGCTGGTCGATAACTCCCTCTACCCGGAGTGGGGCGCCTACCAGAAGATCGATGTTTTCGGCACGAGCCTGCACACGCAAAGCATCGGCTTCACCGACAGCCTGCCCGCCTCGGCCAATTACAGCATCGGCCTCTCATACACTCTGAGCGCCAACGGCGGCGCGTCGGGCAATCCGGTCACCTTCAGCCTCGTCTCCGGGCCGGCGACGCTGGCCGGCAGCAAGCTCACCATCACCGGCGCGGGCACGGTGGTCATCGCCGCCGATCAGGCCGGTAACACAACCTATGCCGCCGCGCCAGAGGCGACGCAGAGCATCACCATCAAGATCGCCTCGCAGACCATCAACTTCCCGTCCATCGTCGGCACTCAATATGCCGGAACGCAGATCACCCTGTCGGCCACGGCCAGCTCGGGACTCGCCGTCACCTTCACCTCCCAAACGCCCTCCGTCTGCACCGTCGCGGGAACCACCGCTTCGCTGCTGACGCAGGGAACCTGCATCATTCGCGCCACGCAGGCCGGCAGCGCCACCTGGGCTCCGGCGGTCTTCGTCCAGCAGAACGTCACCGTGCACTTGACGAGCCAGACGATTACCTTCCCGGCCATCACTGCCACGCAGTACATCCTGGGCCAGCTGAGCCTGTCGGCCACTGCCAGCTCCGGCATCGCCGTCAGCTTCGCCTCGGCCACCAGTTCAGTCTGCACGGTGGCGGGAACCACCGCCTCGCTGATTGCCACCGGCACCTGCGTGATTCATGCCACGCAAGCCGGCAACAGCGCTTACACTCCCGCCCCACTGGTCTCTCAGAGCTTTGTGGTGCACATCAATCCGCAGACGATCAGCTTCCCAACCATCACCGGCACGCAGTACGCTGCCACGCAACTGACGCTGAGCGCCACGGCCACCTCCGGCCTGCCGGTCAGCTTCGCTTCCACCACCCCCACCATCTGCACCGTGGCAAGCGGCAAGGCCTCGCTGCTCATCGCCGGAACCTGCATCCTGCAAGCCACGCAGGCGGGCAACGCCGACTACTCCCCTGCGACGCTGGTCCAGCAGAACGTGGTCGTGCATCTGGCGCCGCAAACCATCAACTTCCCGGCCATCGCAAGCCAGATTGTAGGGGCCAACGTGACACTCTCTGCAACGGCCAGCTCCAACCTGACAGTCAGCTTTGCCTCGGCCACCGGCACGGTCTGTTCTGTGTCGGGAACCACGGCAACGATGCTCACCGCCGGCACCTGCGTCTTCCACGCCACGCAAGCCGGCAACGCCACCTACTCAGCAGCCCCGCTGGTCTCGCAGAGCTTCAAGGTGACGGCCCACTGACAACCAACTGGAGACCGGGGAGCGCTGAATACGCGCTCCCCGGCTTGCTTCAGGGCCGGTCAGGGAGGCGGAGAACAAATCGAAGGCCTGCGCACCCGCGCCGGCTGGACCCGGAGATTCAGAAGGCGCTGACTTTCCTGCCGGAAGCCCAGGCCCTGGAAGACAATGCCGACAAGGTGCTGACCGAAAAGGGCGAGGCGCGCAAAGAAACGCCGTCGGCGGCAGCCGAGCAGGCCGGGGTTTCAGCCCCGGCACAAACCCCTCCACGAGCTCTTGGAAATCAGCCTTCCCGGCTTGAGCCGCGCCCAAATCCCTGTCCTCCGGCCGGCTGATTGCCGTATGAAAGACCATATTTATCTTGTACAGGAGGCGCATCGCGCCATGTAGAATGGTTGGCGATTGGCGAACGAGGCTATTTCGGTTCCCAAATCGCCGCGACTATATATGCGTGCTCCGGCGTTTGAGGCCGCCTCCGGGCGACGCGGGCCGCAATGCCTTGCAGCCATCTTTGCCGATCCCGCCCCCATTCCCCTGGAGCGGGTTTCCTGCCGCGCGCCCTCCCTCGCCGCTCGGCGCGTTCTAACGGTTGTCTCCGCTCCGCCGCCTTTCGCGCGGGGCCTGTGAAGAAAGGGGAATTTCGATGATCGAGATTCAAATGCTGCGCCACGGCAACCGCGCCCTGGCCTCTGCTCAAACCAGGTTCTTCCGCAAGGCCGCTGAGAGAATGGGCCTTGCCATGACGCTGGCGCTCCTGAGCGTTGTTTTCTGCTCCGCCGCTGCCGCGCAAACCGCCCATTTCAGTTGGGTGCAGGCCAACCTGGGCGGATGGTTCGACAACTCCGTTGGCATCGCGGTGGACGCGAGCGGTAATGTTTATGTCTCCTTGAATGGCGCTACCACGGTGGAAGAGATAGTCGCGGTCAACGGCGTCATCCCCCCCTCGCCCACCATCCTCACGCTGGGCGGAGGTTTCGACTACCCCATTGGCCTGGCAGTCGACTCCTCCGGCAACGTCTATGTCGCTGATTCCTTCAACGCCGCGGTGAAGAAGATCCCGCCCGGCTGCGCCACTTCCGCCTGCGTAGCGCCGCTGGGGGGCGGCTTTGTCTTTCCCGTCGGGGTCGCGCTGGATGCGGCCGGCAACGTCTATGTCATCGACGACATCGCCGGCGACGATACCGCTCTGCTCAAGGAGATTCCGGTTGGCTGCGCCTTGGCCGCATGTGTCAACACGGTGGCCGGCGGGTTCTTTGATCCCAGGGGCGTGGCGGTCGACTCCCACGGCAACGCCTATATCGCCGATACCGAAAACCACGCGGTGAAGGAAGTCGAGGCGGTCGGTGGCAGCATCCCGGCCTCGCCCACCATCCGAACGCTGGCCGCCGGAAATTTTCCTTACCCCGAAGGCGTGGCAGTGGACTCCAGCGGTGACGTCTATGTGGCCGATGGCAGCAGTGACCAAGTGATCGAAATTCTCGCGTTCAGCGGGAGCATCCCGGTCTCGCCCACCCTCATCCCGCTGGGCAGCGGTTTAAAAAGCGATATCGAGCAAGCTCAAGGCATAGCGCTGGACGCCGCCGGCAACGTCTATGTCGCCGATTTAAGCAGCGTAAGAGAGATCTCATTCTCCAGCTCCGGCCCCAGCTTCAACCTTGGCGCGGCCAATGTGAACAGCGCCACCGGGACGATTACCCTGGGTTATACCTTCGACTCCGCGGGCGAAATCGCTGCTCCGGTTGTGGTCACCCAGGGCTCGGCCGGGCTGGACTTTGCCGATGCCAAGACGGGAACCTGCACCACCAACGGAACCAGCCATAGCTACAGTGCCGGGAATATCTGCACGGTGGATGTGACCCTTACTCCGGCCACCTGGGGACCCCGCTACGGCGCGGTGGAACTTTACGGTAACTCCGCAAACCTGCTCGCCACCAATTATGTCTACGGTACGGGTGTGGGACCGCAGGCGATCTTTCCGGCCGCAGGCTGGCTCGCCGGCATAGGCAGCGGCTTCGCCAATCCCACGGGCCTGGCGGTGGATGCCGGCGGCAATCTCTACGTCGCCGATCCGGCCAACTTATTGTTGAGCAAGATTGCGCCGTCCGGGTCCGTTACGGCCTTGCCGGCAGGCACTGGCCCCTACAGCGTGGCAATCGACGGAGCCGGCAATCTCTTTGTCACCGAAACTGGCGCAAACCCCGGCGTCTTTGAGATTCCGGCGGCAGGCGGCTACCAGACCATCAACGAACTGTCCGGCGCCGCGGGCTACTACGACCTCAGGGGCATCGCGTTGGACGTAAACGGCAATGTCTTTGTCGCCGCTTATGATTACGGGAATGTCTACGAGCTTACGGCGGCCAGCGGCTACAGCACCATCAAAGACCTGGCCCCCACCATTACCTTTGCCATTGGCATTGCGGTGGACCTGAACGGCAATGTCTTTGTCTCCGATGATCAAGACCACTTCGTCGGTGAGATTCCGGCGCCAGACTATTCCACCCTGAAAGTATTGAACAACAGCCTCGACATCTGGTATCCCAAAGGCATTGCCCTGGACGGGAATGACAACATCTATGCAACTTCAATGTTCGGGCTGCAAGAGATTCTGGCCTCCAGCAACTATGCCACGGTCAAGACACTGGCCGGCAATGTGAGCGGAATCCAGTCGGTAGCCCTGGATGGATCGGGAAACATCTACTACACGGTCGAGGACGGCGCAAACGTGGCATTTATGAACAGATGGCTTGGGCCGGACCTGACTTTTGCCGCGACAGCCGAGGGCTCGACCAGCAGCGACAGCCCACAAACGGTGACCGTCGAGAATTCCGGCAATGCCACGCTGGACTTCCTGGCAATCGGCTATCCGGAGAACTTCCCTCAGGACCACCCGGCCAAGGACGATTGCTATTCGGGCGGCTCGCTGGAGGCCGGAGCAAGCTGTAACTTCGCGGTCGGTTTTGCGCCCCTTAGTTTGGGGCCGCTGATCAGCGCGGTCGCACTGGTGGATAACTCCCTCTACGCACCGGGCTATGCCGTCCAATACGTTTCGGTCACCGGCACGGGCCTGATCCCGCAAGCCATCACCTTCACCGACAGCCTGCCCTCATCGGCCAACTACAGCGCGGGCCTGGCTTACACGCTGAGCGCAACCGGCGGAGGCTCGGGCAATTCAGTCACCTTCAGCATCCTCTCCGGCCCGGCCACGCTGGCCGGCAGCGCGCTCACCATCACCGGCGCTGGCACTGTGGTGGTGGCCGCCAATCAGCTCGGCAACGCAACCTACGCCGCCGCCCCGCAGGCCACCCAAAGCATCACCATCAAAATCGCCGCGCAGACCATCAACTTCCCGGCCATCGCCGGCACTCACTATGCGGGAACGCAGCTGACCCTGTCGGCCACGGCCAGCTCGGGACTCGCCGTCAGCTTCGCCTCCCAAACCCCCACCGTCTGCACCGTCGCCGGCGCCACCGCCTCGCTGCTGACGCAGGGAACCTGCATCATCCGCGCTACCCAGGCCGGCAGCGCAACCTGGGCTCCAGCGGTCTTCGTCCAGCAGAACGTCACCGTGCACCTCAACGCTCAGACCATCACTTTCCCGGCCATCACCGCCACCGAGTACATCCTGGGCCAAGTGCCTTTGTCGGCCACGGCCAGCTCCGGCCTCGCCGTCAGCTTCGCCTCGGCTACCAGTTCAGTCTGCACGGTGGCGGGAACCACCGCCTCGCTGATTGCCACCGGCACCTGCGTGATCCATGCCACGCAAGCCGGCAACAGCGCTTACACTCCCGCCCCACTGGTCTCGCAGAGCTTCGTGGTGCACATCAATCCGCAGACGATCAGCTTCCCCGCCATCACCGGCACGCAATATGCCCTCACGCAACTGACGCTGAGCGCTACAGCCACCTCCGGCCTGACGGTCAGCTTCGCCTCCACCACGCCATCCATCTGCACAGTGGCCAGCGGCAAGGCCTCGCTGCTCCTCCCCGGAACCTGCATTCTGCAAGCCACGCAGGCGGGCAACGCCGACTACTCCGCCGCAACCCTGGTGCAGCAGAACGTGGTCGTCCATCTGGCTCCGCAAACCATCAACTTCCCGGCCATCGCAAGCCAGATCGTCGGGGCAAAGGTAACTCTATCGGCCACTGCCAGCTCCGGGCTGACGGTCGCCTTCGCATCAGCTACGGGCACAGTCTGCTCTGTGACGGGAACCACGGCCACGATGCTTACCACGGGCACCTGCGTGATTCACGCAACGCAGACCGGCAGCAGCGTCTACTCCGCCGCCCCGCTAGTCTCGCAGAGCTTTCTCGTGAAGGCCAACTAACAACCAATCCGAAGCCGGGGAGCGCTTGCCGCGCGCTCCCCGGCTGCCTCTTAGTCGGGTCAGCCAGGCGGCGCGCCCATTCCCGGATCAAATGACTTTCCGCGGCACGAGATGCGGGCATGAGCCTTTGGCCGTCGGGACTCTCTCTGGCGTCCGGGAGAGGACCTTACCTTTGGCCAGGGTCTTTCTGTTCTTCGACTCCCGGTCCCTGCTTCCCGCAAAGACCCGCCTGCCCTGCCGCTCAGCAACTGCTTTTTGATTGAGATCATGCAGCAGATACACGATACTCAAATTGTCGCGCCGCACGAGAGGGCTGCGAAGCAATGAGAATCAAAGAGAACCAAGAAGTTGGGGAGAAGCGCCTTGATCCGCAGAGACTTTCTTCAAAATGCAATTGGAGGCCTGGCAGCCGCACTTCCCGCTGGTCTGGCAGCGCAGGAGCCGCAACAGCAGCCTCCGGACGGACCGGCAAGCAAGCCGTCGCCTGGCTGGATCAACGTCCGCAATTTCGGCGCCAGCGGCGATGGCTCAACGATCGACACGCCTTCCGTCAATCGTGCGATTGAAACCGCGGCGGCTCAGGGCGGCGGCACGGTCTGGTTTCCCGCGGGGACTTACACCTGCTATACCATCCGGCTCAAGAGCCATGTCGGCCTGTATCTTGAGCACGGCGCGACGATCCTCGCAGCGGAAGCGCCCGATGCCGGAAGCACAACAGGCGGCTACGACCGTGCCGGGCCGCCGCAGCCTTGGGAGGCTTATCAGGACTTCGGGCATAACCACTGGGCCAACAGCCTGATCTATGGCGAAGGTCTTGAGGACATATCCATCAGCGGTCCTGGCCTCATCTGGGGCAAGGGATTGAGCCGGGGCGATTCCGACAGCCTGCCGCGCGCGGAGAGCCCCGGCGCCGGCAATAAATCCATCGCTCTGAAGAACTGCCGCAACGCAACCATCCGCGAGATCTCCATCAAGATGGGCGGCCACTTCGCCATTCTGCTCACGGGCGTCGACAATGCCGTCCTTGACGGCCTGACGATCGACACCAATCGCGACGGCATCGACATCGACTGCTGCCGCAACGTGCGGGTTTCCAACTGCGCCGTCAACTCTCCCTGGGACGATGCCATCTGTCCGAAGAGCTCCTTCGCCCTGGGCTATGCGCGCGCCACCGAGAACGTGACGATCTCAAATTGTTACGTCACCGGCGCCTACGAGTACGGCAGCATGTTGAGCGGAGCGTGGAAGCCGGCCACCTATTCGCAGGTGCGGAAGGCCTGCGGCCGCATCAAGTGCGGCACTGAATCCAATGGCGGCTTCAAGAACATTGCGATTTCGAATTGTATCTTCGATCAGTGCCGGGGCCTTGCCCTGGAGACGGTGGACGGAGGAACGATTGAAGACATCACCGTGACCAATCTCTCGATGCGCGGCCTGGTGCACTCGCCGATTTTTCTTCGCATGGGCAGCCGGATGCGGGGACCGGCGGGCGCTCAACCCGGCGCTCTCCGGCGCATTCTCATCTCGAACGTGACCAGTTCCGACGCCGCGGCGGAGTATCCCTCGATCATCAGCGGCATTCCTGGATCGCTGATCGAAGACGTGAAGATCAGCGACGTCTACCTGCACCAACTCGGCGGAGGTTCTTCCGCGTGGGCCGCTCTCGAGCCTCCGGAGAACGAACGCGGCTATCCTGAAGCCAGTATGTTCGGAACGCTGCCCGCCACGGGATTCTTCCTTCGCCATGCACGCAATCTCGAATTCAGCAATATCGAAATCGCCACGGCCAGGCCGGATGCGCGCCCGGCAATCTGGGCCGAGGATGTGAATGGGCTGGATTGCTTCCGGCTCCGCATTGCACGCAGCTCGGCTGCATATTCGCTGCGGAAGGTTCGCGAGTTTCGCAGCTTCGGCAGCCAGAGTTCCAGGGATGTTACAGAGGCGCAGGTGAACTCCGCCAGCTACTAGTGTGGTGAGTCTAAAGTACGTCGAAAAACGACCGCAGATTCTTCGGCTCACCACCCCCGAACTGAAAGACGTTCGGGGCCCCGTTCGCTCAGAGGTTGTGACTTAATCGCGGTTCTATTTTCAGCGCGGCAGCAGGTCTTGCTTTTCTCTGCCCAGTCTCCTGCTGGGGTGACAGTGTCGCGCTCAACAGCGCCACGGGGGG
>Ga0302156_10002403_pt1 | contig 15343 bp, 11 predicted proteins | sample I_Bog_N3_2_FD_193503 | JGI IMG/M metagenome (GOLD analysis project Ga0302156, IMG submission 193503) | Peat permafrost microbial communities from Stordalen Mire near Abisko, Sweden - I_Bog_N3_2 | ecosystem: Environmental > Terrestrial > Soil > Wetlands > Peat | place: Sweden: Abisko, Stordalen... | reverse complement strand
TCAGCAATGAGAAAAATGTATTTTTCTCATGTTCCACATGACCAGGGCGACGGCTCCCGGCCATCGGCTGCGCGGTGAGGTCCGGCAGCGAAGCGCGCAGCGGCGGGGCGCTTTCGGGGTTCAGTGGCGCATCCGGCGGCGTGTTGGGAACCAGACACCATCCCTAAGCCCGACGGCTTAGCGAGGCCGTGAGCGGCCCTGAAATCGAACGCGGAACGAACGAAGGCCGGACGCTGTCCGGCCTTGTTCGTGTTCCGTTCGAGAGGTGTTCGAGGCTATCCGGCGACGCCTTTTAGGAAGCCGTCGATGGTCTTGAGGAGAGTATTTTGCTGATGCAGGGGCAGGCGCTCGATCCTCTCCAGGCGGCGCAGAACGCGCAGGCTGGGCTTGCGGCGCAAGGGCGTTTGCGTGTCCTTGGACTGGAGCAGTTCATCGGTCGTGATCTCCAGCGCGGTAGCGAACCGAACGACCATAGCGGGGTTCAGGCGCAGCCGGTCGCGCTCATAGTCGGAGATGAGCGACTGAATAATGCCGAGCCGTTCGGCCAGTTCAACCTGGGTCCAGCCGCGTTCCTTGCGCAGCCGCGCCAGCCGTTGGCCGACGGTCTCCGATGCCTCTGCTTGAGGTGAGCTGTGCGTGTTGGTCCGCGCCATGATGAAGTCAGTGTAAGGGCAGGTTTCCATCGACAGACAATCTCCTGTTGACCGAATAACGTATTTTACGTTATTTTTCAACTCAGTTGTTCTCCCGAATATTTTCCCTCGAAACCTCTTGACAAGGTTTTTGGAAAAGACGGGAAAACAGCGGAGAGGCGGCGAAGCCGATGCCCTACGTTCCCCCCGAGGTGAAAGAACGGCTCAAGCGCGAGGTGTCGATCCAGCGGCTGGCCGAGGCGCGGGGGATCAAACTGACGCGCAGCGGCAAGGAGCTTATCGGGCTGTGCCCGTTCCACGACGACCGGAACCCCAGCCTGAATATCGACCCGGCGAAGAACGTGTGGAGTTGCAAGGGCGCTTGCGGGGAGGGCGGCGACGTAATCCTGTGGGTGATGCGGGCCGAAGGGATCAGCTTCCATCATGCGTTGGAACTGCTGCGGAAGGACTACGCTCCATCGGCGGGGCCAGTGGTGAAGATCGGCACCGTGCCGAAGTTGCCGCCGCTGATCGACGCCACGGCGGACGACAAAAAGCTGTTGGGAACGGTGGTGAACTACTACCACCGGACGCTGCAAGACTCGCCAGAGGCGCAGCGGTATCTCGCCAAGCGCGGTCTTCAATCCTCTGAAATCATCGACCGGTTCAAGCTGGGTTACGCCAACCGGACGCTGAGCCTGCATCTGCCGGCGTCGAACCGCGCCGCCGGCGAGGCGCAGCGGACGCGGTTGAAAGAGCTTGGCATCCTGCGCAACCAGAAGCCGGGACACGAACACTTCAACGGCTCGCTGGTCATCCCGGTGTTCAATCTGGACGGCGAAGTGATGGAGATGTACGGGCGGAAGATCACGCCGAATCTGCGCGCGGGAACGCCCGACCACCTGTATCTTCCCGGCGAGCACCGGGGCGTGTGGAACGAAGAATCCTTCATCGCTTCCAAAGACATCATCCTGTGTGAAGCCCTGATCGACGCCTTGACGTTCTGGGTTGCGGGCTACCGGAATGTGACGGCCAGTTACGGGGTGAACGGCTTCACAGCCGACCATCGGGCCGCGTTCGAGAGGCACGGCACGGAGCGGGTTTACATCGCCTACGACCGGGACGAAGCGGGCGACAAAGCCGCCGCGAAACTGGCCGAGGAACTGATGGGAATGGGCATCGAGTGCTTCCGTGTGCAGTTCCCCAAGGGCCAGGACGCGAACGAGTATGCGCGTGTGACGCAGCCAGCGGCGAAGGCGCTGGGCGTCTTGCTTACCGGCGCGGCGTGGATGGGCAAAGGCCCACGGCCAGCGGGCCGCGCACCTGTTCCGGTGATCGTGGCCGAGCCAGTTGCAGCGGCGGCGCCAGCCATCGCGCCACTACCAGCAGAAACCAAAAGCACAGCTAAAGGAAAAAAGATCGAGGAGCCAGTGCCCGCCCCCAGCATCGAGCCGCAGCCAGCGGCAGTAAAAGCAGCAACTAAAGAAAAAATCATCGTGCCAGAAATCGCGGAACCCATGCCGAAGCCAGCGCCAGAGAAGCAATCGGAGAGAGCTTTTTCTTTAGCTGTAAATGCCGTGCCTTCCGAAGAGCCTCCCTCGCGGCCCATGCCGCTGGCCGTGCCCACCGAGCCGCAGGTGAAGGTAGAGGGCGGCGAAGTGGCGGTGACCATCGGGCCGCGCGAGTACCGCATACTCGGACTCGACAAATGCACGAGCCGGGGCCAGATGCGCGTGAATGTAAAAGTCTCGGGCCACAATGTGCGCGGGGAGTTCTGCTATCACGGCGACACGCTGGACATGGAGGCGTTCCGGCAGCGGGCGGCGTTCGTGAAACAGGCCGCGCACGAACTGGCCGCGCGGGAAGAGACGATCCATCGGGAAGTGGGCCAGTTGTGGACGGTGCTTGCGGAGTTGCAGCGGGAGCGCATCGCCAAGGTGCTTGCGCCGCCGGAGGAACAATCGCTGATGACGGCCGAGGAGCAGGCGGCCGCGCTGGAGTTGCTGCGCGATCCGCGCCTGTTGGACCGTGTGCTGGAGGACTTCGAGAAGTGCGGCGCGGTGGGCGAGGAAGCCAACAAGAAGGTAAGTTATCTGGCGGCAGTGTCGCGAATGCTGTCGAAGCCGCTGGCCATCGTGGTGCAGTCGTCTTCGTCTGCGGGCAAAAGCGCGTTGATGGAAGCGGTACTCGACTTCATGCCGGAAGAACACCGGGAGAGCTACACGGCCATGACCGGCCAAGCCCTGTTCTACATGGGGCAAAAGAATCTCAAGCACAAGATACTTGCCATCGCCGAGCAGCAGGGAGCGGAGGCGGCGAGCTACCCGCTCAAACTCTTGCAGTCCGAGGGCAAGCTGAATATCGCCAGCACGGGCAAAGACCCGGTGAGCGGCAAGCACGTTACGCATGAATACACGGTCGAGGGGCCGGTGATGCTGTTCTTGACCACGACGGCGCACGACGTGGACGAGGAGCTGATGAACCGTTGCCTTGTGCTCACCGTGAACGAAGACCGGGAGCAGACGCGGGCCATCCATCAGAAGCAGCGCGAGGCGCAGACGCTCGAAGGTCTGAAAGCGCGGATGCGTCAGAACAAAATCGTCCGCCTGCACCGCAACGCACAGCGCCTCTTGCGCCCGGTCCAGGTGGTGATCGAGCACTTGAAGGAGCGCGGCTTCCCGGACGCCATGACGCGGACCAGGCGCGACCACATGAAGTTCCTGACGCTGATCCAGGCGATAACGCTGCTCTATCAGCATCAGCGCGAGATCAAAACCAGCACGGAGGACGGCGAGACTCTGGAGTACATCGAGGCGACCGAGGCCGACGTAAAGCTGGCCTGGGAGCTTGCCAGTCATGTGCTGATGCGTTCGCTCGACGACGTGCCGCCACAGACGCGCCGCCTGTTGCTGCTGATCGACAAGATGGTGACGGAGGAGTGCGAGCGGCTTCAAATCGAACGGCTCGATTACCGCTTTACGCGGGCCACCGTGCGGCAGCGCACCGGCTGGAGCGACTCGCAACTGAAAACGCACTTGCACCGGCTGGAGGAGTTGGAATACCTGGCGCTGCATCGCGGCGTGTCCGGCCAGAGCTTCGTCTATGCGCTCAACTTCGAGATGGATGCCAACGGCAGGCCGGTACTGCCGGGGCTGAGCTACGGCGCAAAAGCTATCCGTATGGAGGCTGACCGGTCTGGGTCTGCGGAGGGGGTGTCTGGGCTGGAGGGTCAGCGGTCTGGGGCGAGTCTGGGCCAAGTCTGGGGGGTGTCTGGGGGAGGTCTGGGTAAGGAATCGCCAGCAATGACGCGGGAGGAAGGCGCTTTTTCCGGGAATAGCGGAAAACGCATAGATAAGGAGGCCGAGGCCAGCGGCGCTCCGCAGACTCCCGTCGTAGTCGTAGCTGCACAGAAGCCCAACGGCAGAACAGGGGGCAGCGCATGGCCCGCGTAACCAAAACCCGCAAGCCCCAGGCCGCGCCCAGGACGCCGATGGAACTGCTGATGTACGAGCATCTGGACGCGCTCAGGGTGCGCGGCTACTCCGAGTTCACGGTGAAAAACCGTCTCGTTCACATCGGCTTCTTCATCGAGTGGGCCTATGAGCACGGCTTGCGCGAACCCATCGAGGTCACGCGGCCAGTGCTCGAACGCTATCAGCGGTACTTGTTCTTCTACCGCAAAAAGAACGGTGAGCCGCTGACCTTCCGCAGCCAGCACGCGCGGCTTGTGCCGCTGCGCGTGTGGTTCCGTTGGATGACGCGGCAGAATCACATCCTGCATAACCCGGCGTCTGAGATCGACCTGCCCAGGCTGGGCCGCACTCTGCCCAAGACCATCCTCTCCGTCGAAGAGGTCGAGCGCATCATGACGCTGTGCGAGGTCGATGACCCAATCGGACTCCGGGACCGCGCCATCCTCGAAACGATCTATGCGACCGGCTTGCGGCGTCTGGAAGTGGTGCGCCTGAAACTCTTCGATCTCCAGCTTGACCGCGGCCTGATCCTGGTCAACCAGGGCAAGGGTAAGAAGGACCGATACGTGCCGATCGGAGAGCGGGCGGCGGCGTGGCTGCGCAAGTACATCGCCGAGGCGCGGCCCCAGCTTGCCATCGAGCCGGACGACTTCACGGCGTTCCTCACTGCGGACGGCGAGCCGTTCAGCCGCGACCATCTGACCTACGTGGTCAAGGAACGCATCGGCGCGGCGAAGTCTGGCAAGGGCGGAGCCTGCCATCTTCTCCGCCACTGCATGGCGACGCACATGCACGAGAACGGAGCCGACATCCGTTTTATCCAGCAGATCCTCGGACACGAGGACATCAAGACCACGCAGATTTACACGCAGGTTGCCTTGCGCGCTCTTCAACAGGTCTACGCGGCGACCCATCCAGCGGCGTTCATCGAGCCAGGATGTGCGCCGTCCTTGCCCGCTCCGAAGGGCTTCCAGCTATGCAATCCCGCCGCCGAAGCACTGGCGGCGGCGCTCGAAAAGGACTCGGCAGAGGACCACGAAGAGCCGGACGAATAGCCGCCGAATCCGCCCCTTCTGAGCCACGCAAACGGCCCGGTTCCAGCCAGGTCAAAGCCATGCGAAACAGCCGGAAATCTTTTTCCTTTAGCTGCTGTTTTTCAGCCGAATCGGTCCGGCATAGCTACACGAAACAACCAGAAATCTTCCCCCCTTTAGTTGTGTATTTACAGCTAAAGATGAATGGCCTATGCCCAAAAAACCCGCTGCCCTTCCCAGCCCCTCAAGCTCCGGGGTCCCCACAGACAGGTCTTCGTCTGTGGGGTGGAAGTCGTACAATCGGATGCAGATGCAACCTGCCTCCAGCCCCGCGATGCCGGAAACGCCTCTGGCCGTGTTGCGGCCTGGGGGCGAAAAACCGCATCAGGGGTTTTTGAGCCGAAATCCGGCCCTGTATCAGGGGCCGACTGTCTGCAACTCCACGACCGCATTAGGCTTGCGCGGACAGGCGAAATTAAACCGCGTCGGGTCACGCTGTACCGGCAAAGAACGTGACGCCGAATCGGGCAATGACTACTTCCTTGCGCGGTACTACTCCAGTGCGATGGGAAGGTTCATGTCGCCGGACTGGAGCGCGCAAGAACAGCCTGTTCCCTACGCCAATCTTGACGATCCGCAGAGCCTCAATCTGTATGCCTACGTCAGAAACAATCCCCTTTCGCGAACTGATGCCGATGGGCACTGTGGCGACGGGTGGCACTGGCTTTGCAACTTTGGTCAGGCCCTCAAGAATGGGTTCACGAGTCCGTACGGCTTCCACACGGATGCAACTGTGAAATCGAAAATGGAAGCCGAGCGCTCATGGATACTTCAAGGCGCAACGGACCAGGGTGCGATAAAGACCGTCAACGGTTGGGACCCGAGCAAGGTTCACGATGTTTACAAGTGCATGCACAGTGATGCGTGCATGCAAGCGTTAGCCAATGTTGTGGCTACGGCTACTCAATTTGGCTGGCCAGGCCAACAGTCCTACAATTCGGCAAAGAATCAGTTGAACAAGGTCAACACGCCCGAAGGAACGGTTGACAACCAGACACTGGGTGGGAAGGTCCCGACGCAAGAGGAGGCCGTCAAACTGATTGAAGAATCGGGTGGAAAGGTTGAAAGAATAGAAGAAGGGCATGGGCCAGATAGCGTGAGTCATCATGACTACCCGCACATCAACTACACGACAGCGGACGGCGCGAAGGGCACGATCCAAATTCAATCGGTTCAACAATGAGCGAATCATTACAAAACGCGGTGAGCGAGTTCGAAGCACAGCTGCCTCAGTTGGAGAGGCAGCGTGCATCGGATGCGTTCGTGAATGACCTTTACGAGGCCGCCGCCTATTGGTGCGATCTCGGTCGTTGGGTTCTCCAGAAGAATACGAAGGTGAATTATCCCGAACGCGTGCGGGGGGAACTTGAACTCCTGACCAAGCTGGAATCAATTCTGCGGGGAAAACCCTCAGAAGCGCAGTTGAAGTACGGCCCGCTGCTGAGCACTGGCGGAGAAATCCTTCGGATGGTGGAAGGCGTGCAGCCGCCCAAGGATGGGCATCTTGGCTTCTTGAGAATCGTTCGCGAGTGCTTCCAGTTTTTACAGACAGATTTTGGCTTCTCGGTCACAAAGGAACAACCTACAAGTCTGGAGTTCTCTTCGGGCGCAGTGTACCTGGAACTGGAATGCTCCCGTGACCCGTGGATGTCATGCCTGTTTGGACCTGAATCGGCAGAAAGGAAGCACTTTTCGATACAGGACCTTCTGTTCTTGCATGGCGATCAAAGATATCGAACCCTTCCAGAAAAGCTGACGATGAGTACCGAGAGTGAGGTTGAGGACTGGTTCCGGTTCGTTGCGGGTATCTTCAGACAGTACGGCAGTGAGGCTCTGAGCAACCAACCGGGCATCTTCGACAGCTTGGCCCAGGCACAGACTCAGCGCGATGCGGAGTTCGTTGCGTTCATGAACGAGAAGTACGGTACGCAGCAGTAGCCTTTTCGCTTGGACCGCAGGCCGCCTTCCGGGGCGGCCTTGCTGTCTGTGGCGGCACTGAAATCCTCGTCTCAGCCAGCATCCCGAAGAGCGCGCCGCCTACGGCATCGGGTTGAGGATGACACGTCACCCCTAAAAGGTTGCTGTAGAGCAACTTCAGGTTGCTATATAGCAACCTGAATGAAATCAGCAATCTACAGCCAGAAACCGCAAAATATAAGGCGTTTACAGGTTGCTATATGGCAACCGTTGAAAATAAAGCAGTTATGCGTGGTTCCGCCGATTCCGGTTGCTGCGGCGTTAACTTGTTGAAAACACAGGGGCGAGGCCGTGCGGGGTCTGTGGGCATGGTTTGCGTTGCCGGTGGCGTGGGCGGGCGGCGCTTTGCGCCGGAATGACTGCGATACTCCATCCCTGAAAGGAAACTGTTAAGTTCCCTGCGGGAGCTTATGAGTTCCTTGTCGAGTTGGCGGCGCTCCGGCGGGGCAGGTTGGCCGTCTTGCTGGAGGAATGCAGTAGTGGAACATAAAGCGCAGACGCACTTGAGGGGTTTTGCTCTTGTATCCCGTTATTTTCGAGCGGTTTATCTTGCCGCACGTGTGTACTTTAACGGAGGCAATGTGCGTCACAATGCAAACCGGCCCGCCAGGGCGGAAAAGGCTCACAGAGGCTCATTCCGTGGCGGCGCGGGGTCGATGAGGCTTTATCGGCCTTAGTCGTGGTTTTTCGTGGAAAGTCGTGGTGAGTCGGGCTTCTTCGCCGCTGGCGCGGCGTACCCTCCGCTCCGGCATCCGTAAAGGCTCTCCGCTTCGCTCCGCCCGCTTGCGAGCGGCTCCCTTCGGTCGGCCTTGACTGACACCTCCGCTGCGGGTGTTTTTCAGCTATGAGAAAAATGTATTTTTCTCATGTTCCACATGACCAGGGCGACGGCTCCCGGCCATCGGCGGCGCGGTGAGGTCCGGCAGCGAAGCACGCAGCGCCGGGGCGCTGGCGGGGTTCCGTGGCGCATCGGGCGGCGTGTTGGAGCGTAGACACCATCCCTAAGTCTGACGGCTTAGCGACGGCGTTTTCCGGCACGGCATCGAACGGGAATCGAACGCAACCCGAACCGTGTTCGAGCTTGTCCGAGCTTCGTTCGAGCCGTGTTCGGGGGGCAGGTTCAGGCGACGGCGGCGGCGCTGTAGGCGGGAGGTTGCCAGCCGATGAGGAGTGACCGGACCATGTGCTCGGCGGCCTGATCTCCGGTGAGCAGAGTCCCGTTTTCATCCATGAGCAATGACTGCTGGCGGCGGCGCACGATGAGCAATTCGTGGCCGCGCGTTTCGTCGTCGATGGCAAAGCGGACGGAGAGCAGATCGGGATCGAAGACCACGTTCATCAGGCAATCGCGCCCGGCGGTGCGATAAGAAATCATCTGCCGCTCGAACCAGGGCTGGGCCAAGCTGATTACGTCGTCAGGGTGCAACTGCGGCAACGAACACTCGTACAGTTCGGTCGGGGCTTCGAGCCACGCGCACAGGTGGTGTACCTCGGCCTGTAGAGCCGTCCAGAGCCACCACGCATCTTTACGCGTCTGCGGCAGCGTTTTCCACTCGCGCATGTTCATCGTTAGCTAGACCGCGACGCCGACGCCTTTTATAAAGCCGTCGATGGTTCGAAGCAGATAGTTCTGCTTGTGTGGGGGCAGCTTCTCAATCTCTTCCAGACGGCGCAGAACCTTCCTGCTCGGCACTCTGTCGGATGACTTTTTCGTCTTAGGGTGCAGCAACTCATCGAGGCTCACATCGAGGGCCATGGCAAAGCGGATCGCCATCTCGACAGAGAACTGATTCCGGTCCGTCTCGTAGACCGAAACCAAAACCTGCGTGATGCCGACCTTTTCCGCAAAGTCGATCTGGGTAAAGCCGCGCTGTTTTCTGAGGCGGGCCAGCCGCTCGCCCAGAGACTCGCTGCCAAAATCCAGAGGCGGTTTCCTGATGGTTGCTCTTCTTGCCATAGGCGCAGTTTAAGGCATACTCCAAAAACGCCTTGACAGAATACTATATGAACTAATAATTTCTGAAACAGATAAAAACTGCAAAAAGCACTTGACAGGTTTTTTGCAGGAAGCCGGAAAACGAGGACAAGGAGGGTTTACCCGATGCCGTATGTTCCCCCGGAAGAAAAGGAGCGGATCAAGCGCGAGGTGTCGATTCAACGTCTGGCCGAGGCGCGGGGGATCAAGCTGCACCGTTCGGGCAAGGAGTTGATCGGCCTCTGTCCGTTCCACGACGACCACAGTCCCAGCCTGAATATCGACCCGGTGAAGAACGTGTGGAACTGCAAGGGGGCTTGCGGCGAGGGCGGCGACGTGGTTCTGTGGGTGATGCGTTCGGAGGGGATCAGCTTCCATCGTGCGCTGGAGTTGTTGCGGCGGGACTATGTTCCCTCTGCCGGTCCGGTGGTGAGGACGAGCACGATTCCGAAGCTGCCACCGTTGATCGACGCCACGGCGGACGACAAAAAGCTGTTGGGAACGGTGGTGAGCTACTACCACCGGACTCTGAAAGAGTCGCCGGAGGCGCTGCGCTACTTGGAAAAGCGCGGTCTGCGTTCGGGGGAGTTGGTAGACCGCTTTCGTCTTGGCTACGCCAACCGGACGTTGAGCCTTCATCTGCCGGCGTCGAACCGCGCCGCCGGCGAGGCTCAGCGGACGCGGTTGAAAGAGCTTGGCATTTTGCGCAATCAAAAGCCAGGGCATGAGCACTTCAACGGCTCTCTTGTGGTTCCTGTCTTCAATCTTGCCGGTGAAGTCGTGGAGATGTACGGGCGGAAGATCACGCCGAATCTGCGGGCCGGAACGCCGGACCACACGTATCTTCCGGGACCGCATCGCGGGGTGTGGAACGAAGAGGCCCTGCTTGCTTCCAAGGACGTGATCCTGTGCGAGGCGCTGATCGACGCAATGACGTTTTGGTGCGCGGGCTACCGCAACGTCACGGCGAGCTATGGCGTGAACGGCTTCACGGCGGACCATCGCGCGGCCTTCGAGAAGCACGGCACCGAGCGCGTGTACATCGCTTACGACCGCGACGACGCGGGAGACAAAGCCGCCGCGAAGCTGGCCGAGCAGCTGATGGGAATGGGCGTCGAGTGCTTCCGTGTGCAGTTCCCCAAGGGCCAGGACGCCAACGAATACGCGCGTGTGACGCAGCCAGCGGCGAAGGCGCTTGGGGTGTTGCTGACCGGCGCGGCGTGGATGGGCAAAGGCCCACGGCCAGCGGGCCGTGTTCCGGTGGTCGTGGCCGAGCCAGCGGCAGCGGCGGCGCCAGCCGTCGAGCCACTGCCAGCAGAGACGAAAAGCACAGCTAAAGAAAAAAAGATCGAGGAGCCAATGCCGGAACCAACGCCAGAGCCGACCCCAGAGCCAGAGCAGCAACGAGAGAGAGCTTTTCCTTTAGCTGTAAATGCCGTGCCTTTAGAAGAGCCAGCGGCGCGGCCCATGCCGCTGGCTGTGCCCGACGAGCCGAAGGTCGAGATCGACGGCGAGGAAGTGCGTGTGACCATCGGCGGGCGCGTCTATCGCGTGTTGGGGTTGGAAAAGAACACGAGTCTTGGAGTGATGCGCGTCAATGTGCGGGTCACGGGAACCAACGGGCGCGGGGAGTGGTGCTATCACGGCGACACGCTGGACATGGAAATGGCGCGTCAGCGGATGGTCTTCGCCAAACAGGCGGCGCACGAGTTGGGCGTGAAGGAAGAGGCGATGCAGCGGGAGGTTGGCCGTCTGTGGATGCGCCTGGGCGATGTGCAGCGGGAGCAGATGAAAAAGCTGTTGGAGGCCCCGCCCGAAGAGGCGCAGATGACGGCCGAGGAACAGGCGGCGGCGCTGGAGTTGCTGTGCGATCCGCGCTTGATAGCGCGGGTGCTTGAGGACTTCGAGCGTTGCGGAGTGGTGGGCGAGGAGACCAACAAGACCATTAGCTATCTGGCCGCGGTGTCGCGCCTGATGGATGCGCCGCTGGCGATCATCGTGCAATCGGGTTCGGCGGCGGGCAAGACTTCGCTGATGGACGCTGTGCTTGCATTCCTTCCCGAAGAGCAGCGGGTGCAGTACTCGGCGATGACCGGACAGGCGTTGTTTTATCTCGGCGAGACGGAGTTGAAACACAAGGTTCTGGCCGTGGTCGAAGAGGAGGGCGCGCAGCGCGCGTCCTACGCCTTGAAGCTGCTGCAAAGCGAGGGAGAGCTAACCATCGCCAGCACGGGCAAGGAATCGAACACCGGGCGGTTGATTACGCACCACTACCGCGTGGAAGGTCCGGTGATGATCTTCCTGACGACGACGGCGGTCGAGATGGACGAGGAACTGTTGAACCGCTGCATCGTGCTGACGGTGAACGAAGAGCCGGAGCAGACCAGGGCGATCCATCGCAAGCAGCGGGAGGCGCAGACGCGCGAGGGGCTGTGGGCGCGCGAGGAGCGCAAGGACATACTCCGGCTGCATCGCAACGCGCAGCGGCTCTTGCGGCCCTTGCGCGTGGCCAACGAGCTCGCGCCCTCTCTGAGCTTCCCGTACAACCGCACACGGACGCGGCGCGACCACATGAAGTTCCTCACGCTTATCAATGCGATCGCGCTCTTGCATCAGCATCAGCGGGAGATCAAGCGCGACACGCGACACGGCAAGACGCTTGAATACATCGAGGCCACGGAAGCCGACGTGGAGCTTGCCCGCCAGCTTGTCAACCAGGCGTTGCCGCCATCGCTTGACGACCTGCCGCCGCAGACGCGGCATCTGTTGCTGATGATCGAGCGCATGGTTGCGGGCGAGTGCCAGCGGCAGCAGATCGAGCGCGGCGAGTACCGCTTCTCGCGGCGCACGGTGCGGCAGCACACTCAATGGGGCGACTCTGTGCTCAAGAAGCACCTGCACCGGCTGGAGGAGTTCGAATACCTGATCGTGCATCGCGGCGGGCGTGGCCAGGGCTACGTGTACGAGTTGGACTTCGAGACCGACGAGCACGGCAACCCGGCAGTTCCCGGCCTTGGGTCGAGCTATGACGGCAACAAGTCACGGTCTGCGGGCGAGTTGTCACCCGGTGGACACGGCCAAGTCGCGGGGGTGACGCGGGTGGTCACGATGGCTGAGAGCCGCATGGATACAGGCGAAGAGGGCGATTTTATGCCGAACGGCGAAAACAAGGATATTAGGGGCCATGCCGCCGCCGGTCCCGTCGTACTGAAACGCAAGGCCGAGGGGAGGTGAACCGATGGCGCGAGTGACGCAGAAACGCAGCGCGGAAGCCAAGCCGGAGACGCCTCTTGAATGGTTCCTGCGCGAACATCTGGAATCGCTCAGGGTGCGCGGCTACTCCGAGTTCACGGTCAGAAACCGGCAGGTGCATATCGGCTTCTTCATCGAGTGGGCCTATGAGCACGGCTTGCGCGAACCCATCGAGGTCACGCGGCCAGTGCTGGAACGCTATCAGCGGTATCTGTTCTTCTACCGCAAAAAGAACGGGGAGCCGCTGACGTTCCGCAGCCAGCACGCGCGGCTTGTGCCCTTGCGGGTGTGGTTCAAGTGGCTGACGCGGCAGAACCATATCCTGCACAATCCGGCGTCCGAGATCGACCTGCCCAGGCTGGGCCGCACTCTGCCCAAGAACATCCTCTCCGTGCAGGAGATCGAGCGGGTCATGGCGCAGCCGGACATCCGGGAACCAATCGGCTTGCGCGACCGGGCCATACTGGAGACGATCTACGCAACCGGCTTGCGCCGCTTGGAAGTCGTGCGTCTCAAGCTCTTCGACCTGCAACTGGACCGAGGGCTGATCGTGGTCAACCAGGGCAAGGGGAAGAAGGACCGCTATGTTCCCATCGGGGAGCGGGCGACGGCATGGCTCCAGAAGTACATCCGGGAAGCGCGGCCCGAGCTTGCCATCGAGCCGGACGACCTCACAGTGTTCCTCACGGCGGACGGCGAACCGTTCAGCCGCGACCATCTGACGGCGGAAGTGCGGAAGCATATCGCCAGCCAAGGCAAGCCGGGAGCCTGCCACTTGCTGCGCCACTGCATGGCGACGCACATGCACGAGAACGGGGCCGACATCCGTTTTATCCAGCAGATCCTCGGACACGAGGACATCAAGACCACGCAGATTTACACGCAGGTTGCGTTGCGGACCTTGCAGCAGGTCTACGCCGCGACTCATCCGGCGGCGCTGCTCGAACCCGGTCCGGCTTCCAATCCGGCCACGGAAAGGCACGGCGCGGAAGACTTGCTTGCGGCTCTCGAACGGGACGCCGAAGAGGACGGAGAAGAGCCGGAATAGGCCCCGGAATAGCCGCTCGAATCGACTCTCTACAACAGACAGGAATCCTTCTCTTTTAGCTGTTCTTTTTTACAGCTAAAGATGAATGGACTGTGCCCGGAATCCGCCCCGCCATAGCCTCCCCAATCCTAGCCGTAATCGAGTGTGTTCCCGGCTCCGCATCCGGGGGCCAACGCCGTACAATCTAGCTACCGATGGAAGCTACCCTGAGCACGCCGTTAACGCCGACGTTCGTCCCGGTCCGGGCCGAGCTAAGCGAAAACTCGCGTCTGGGGTCCGCGAGTTCAAATCCGGCCCTTTATCCGGTGTTCTTCGCCGCTAAATCCACGACTGCATTAGGCTTGCAATCCGGCTTGTTCCAAACTCGCGTCGGGTCGCGTAGTACCGGCAAAGAACGAGACGCAGAATCAGGAAATGACTACTTCGGGGCCAGGTACTACTCCAGTGCGATGGGAAGGTTCATGTCGCCCGACTGGAGCGCGAAACGGGAGCCTGTCCCGTACGCCAAGCTCGACAATCCGCAGAGCCTGAATCTCTATGCCTACGTCTTTAATAATCCGCTGAGCCATATCGATGCAGATGGACATGCGACATGGTTCGATCCAAAAGGGAAGAAGATCGGCACCGACGGAGTCAACGATGGAGGCGTGGTAATCGCCCAGCGAAATTCCGTAGCTTTCAGCCCAGATCACTCAATAATTGATATGGCAGCCAGTGGAACTCCCATGTACAGCTTCTCAAAGGAAGAGATCGGCGCAATGAAGGACTCGGTTGCTAGGACGCTTGCTCCGTCAACGACGGGAGATATGAAGGGAGGCTTCCACGAGGAAGGGTTCACAGAGAAAGGTGGTGTGATTACGCCCGCTCCAGCTGGTCCGGGATACAAACCCGGCGACAGTGAAGCGCACGTCAATCTACCCATTGGCCCCTCTACAACCTTGGAGGAGCATACACATCCGAGTGGATCAGATGCCACATTCGGTGGAACGAAATTCGATCCGATGCCGTCAGGTCCAGACATGAGAAATGCTGCGAACGCGCAATTTTTGAGTACAACTGACATAACCCACGTTCAGGTGAGCGCAGCGAACAGCGATGTGCACGTCTACACCGGGAGCGGAGTGCAAGCCACATTCAACCTGAGTGGCGCTCCCTAGGCTTCTTAGGATCGCTCGTGGGTCTCGGAGGTATCGTCTTGACAAGACATCAGATCGTTCTCGTTGCATTATTCTTCGGGTTTTTAAGTGCCGCCGGAGGGCAACGCCCTCCGGGTACCCAGGAAGGCGTCTCTCCCGATCCCGGCCCGAATCGAATCGAGGTTCGTTTTGCCATCGGTGAAAAGGCGCGTACATGTGATCGATTCCATCTCATTGCACGGTCCGAGGGCCAAACGTTGATCGACGGTGATTTCCACGAAGGGTTCCAAATTCCGAGCCAGGCGAAAGCGCTCCCTCACAAGGACAGCGTGGACATCGATGTCCAGTGTGGGGATAGCCACTGGCATTTCCAAAATGTCGGAGAGAGGGCCTTCCTCAAAGGTTGGTGGTGGATAGGCACAGACTATCCACCGTATCAGGAGCGGCTGAGAGACCCGCAATTCCAGAAAGATGCTTGGGTGAAGTACCTCATAATAGCGCCGACAGATGACTCCGGGTTCATCGTTTACCGCGCCTGTCCGTTGGAGTTACAAGGCCAAAAGCCTGGCCCCTGCTACATCGAATAGAGAACGCACGCATGAAGGCTCATCGGTTGGCTCAATGTGTTCTTGCGGCGGCTGTATGCGGGGCGTCGGGCGCTGGCCTGTGTGCCCAGGAGCCGAACTGCGATCAGGCCGCAGCTATGGCGAGAATGGCGCGTGCAAAGTCTTCCGAAGCGGTGATCGCGGAGAAGCA
>Ga0302156_10002398_pt1 | contig 15356 bp, 9 predicted proteins | sample I_Bog_N3_2_FD_193503 | JGI IMG/M metagenome (GOLD analysis project Ga0302156, IMG submission 193503) | Peat permafrost microbial communities from Stordalen Mire near Abisko, Sweden - I_Bog_N3_2 | ecosystem: Environmental > Terrestrial > Soil > Wetlands > Peat | place: Sweden: Abisko, Stordalen... | reverse complement strand
CGGCATCGGCGCAGGGCCGAACAGAGCGTAGAGCAATTGTTCGATGACGATCGAACCACCGATAGTGATGAGAATTTGCTTCAGATGTTGTCCATAGGCCGGGACGATCAGCACGCGTTCGAACGCATAGCCCAGCACCGCGGAAACCGCGGCGGCGGCGGCCAGCGCGAGCAAGAAGGCGGCGAAGTTCAGGGCAAGCGAATCCGATTGCGCCCATCCCGTCAGCGGCAGCGCCACCAGTGTCGCGATATAGGCGCCAAAGGCGATGAAGGCGCCGTGGCCAAAATTGAGCACGTCCATCAAGCCGAAGGCGAGCGTGAGCCCCGAGGCCATGGTGAAGATCATCATGCCCATCGCTAGCCCCGCGAGCGTCAGGGTGGCGAAGGTGGAAAAGGAGCCGACGAACGGCACGACGAGAAGCGCGACGAGGAGCGGCGTCAGCGCCGGCAGCCATTCGATCTTCGCGCGGGGCAGCGCCGCGCCCGTGTCGGCGGCGCTCATTGGTGGGAATCCAGCGACAGGCCCAGCAGGCGGTTTTGCAGCGCGGCATCGGCCGCCAGTTCGGACATCTCCCCCTGGTGCACGATACGGCCATTGTCCATGACGCGCACGAGATCGCCGACTTCGCGCGCGACGCGAAAATTCTGTTCGACGAGCAGGATCGTCACGCCGCCGCGCTTGATCTCCTGAAGACACTGGATCAAGCCGCCGATGATGGCGGGTGCAAGGCCCTTGGTCGGTTCGTCGATCAGCAACAGACGGCGCGGTTCGATGATCGCCCGCGCGATGGAAACCATTTGCTTCTGTCCGCCCGAAAGGGATCCCGCTCGCGATAGCCAGAATTTTTTCAGCGCCGGAAAGAATCCGAAGATCCATTGTAAGCGCGCTTCGTCGATGCGGGCTTCGCGCGCCCCCAGGGTCAGGTTTTCCTTTACCGTGAGGTCCGAGAAGATCGCCATCGTCTCCGGCACGTAGGCGACTCCGGCGCGGGCGACCTCGCTGGCGGCGAAATGCGAGATCGGCGCCGCGCCCAGGGTGATCGCGCCGCGCGAAGCGCGCCACAGCCCCATGATCGTGCGCAGGCACGTCGTCTTTCCCGCGCCGTTGCGCCCCAGCAACATCGTCGTCTTGCCGGCGGGGGCGTCGAAATCGACGCCTTGCAGAATGTGATAGCGGCCGATGTGCGTGTGCACGCCTTGCAGAACGAGCCGGTCGCTCATGCCTCGACCTCCCGCGTCACGCCGAGGTAGGCTTCCTGGACGACGGGGGAGGCGATCACCTCGGCCGGCGCTCCGTCCGCCGCGAGGCGCCCGTTATTGAGCACGATGATGCGGTCGGCGAGTGAGCGAACGACGTCCATCTTATGTTCCACGAGCAGGATCGTCTTCGTCTTGTCCTCCTTGAGGCGCGTGATGAGGTCTAGCACGACGGGGACCTCGTCGACGCTCATGCCCGCGGTCGGTTCGTCGAACAACAGGATTTCGGGCTCGAGCGCCATCATCATCGCGACCTCGAGTTTGCGTTGGTCGCCGTGCGACAGCGAGGCGGCGCGCGAGGCGCCCCGGCCCGCGAGCCCGACGAGCGCCAGCGTCGCCTCGGCCTTGTCGATGAGATCGCGACGCTCGAGCCAAGTGCGCCAGAGTTCGTAATGTATGCCGGCCCTGGCCTGTGTCGCCAGCCGCACGTTTTCGGCGACGCTCAGGTTGGGAAACAGATTCGTCAGCTGGAATGCCCGCCCGAGTCCGAGACGCGAGCGCTGCGGGGCTCGCAGCGCGGTGACGTCCTTGCCATTAAGGGAAACGGCGCCGGAAGTCGCGCGCAGCTGCCCGGAAATCAGATTGAAATACGTGGTCTTGCCGGCGCCGTTGGGGCCCACGATCGCGGTGAGTTCGCCGGGCCGGAACGAACAACTGACCGCATCGACGGCGACGTGACCGCCGAAACGGATGGTCAGATCGCGCGTCGCCAGCGAAGGTGTCATGGCCTCACCGCTTGTTGCGGATCGGCACGTCCATGTCCTCGATCTTCAGTTCGTTCACCAGTTCCGGGATCGCCCAGGCGACGTTCGGATCGACCTTGATCTTGAAGTGATACATCGACTGCAGAGCCTGATGATCTTCCTTGCGGAACACCATCTTGCCTTTGGGCGTGTCGAATTCCATGCCTTCCATGGTCGAAATCAGTTTCTCGGCGTCCGTCGAACCGCCGCATTTTTCCACCGCCGTCACCAGCGCCATCGCCGCGGAAAACCCTCCGGCGGTGAAGAAGTCCGGCGGTGAGTTGAAGCGCTTCTGATGCTCGGCGACGAGCCAGTCGTTGACGGCGTTCTTGGGGATTTCGTAATAATAATAGGCGGCGCCTTCAAGGCCGGGAAAACGCTTGTAGGCCGCCAGGGCGGGCAAGATGTTTCCCGCGCCGGCGAAACCGATGCCGTAGCGGCCCGGATCCATGTCGGCGAGCTTGCCGAGTGGATTGGTCGCCCCCGCCCAAACGGTCCATACGAGCTTCTTGCCGGGCTTGTCCTTCAAGGCGTCGAACAGGCGTTGGCCGACGGCGGTGAAGTCGGTCGTGTTGGCGGGCGCGTATTCTTCCGCCCCCAGCGTCGCGCCGGTCTTCGCCAATGCGGCCTTGAAGGCCGCGACGCCGTCATGACCAAAGGCGTTGTCGACCCCGAGCACGCCGATCGTGACCCCCGGCGCGCCGATGGCGACCGCATTCGAGATCGCATCTTGCGAAGAGTTGCGCGAAGTCCGGAATATATAACGATTCCATTTGTCGCCGGTGATCTGGTCGGCGACTGCGGGTTCGACTATCAGGATCTTCTTGTGCTCCTCGGCGACGGGAAGCATTGCGATCGCCGCGGGCGATGATGTCGTGCCGATGGCGATGTCAGCGCCGTCGTCTTCGTAGGCTTCCGCAAGTGCGGACTTAGCCAGATCGGGCTTGCCCTGGTCGTCCTTCACGATCAGCACGATCTTTCGGCCGGCCACCGACATCGACCCTTTAGTGGCGTATTCGAGGCCAAGCCTCAGCCCGTTTTCAGTCTGTTTCGCATAGGCTTCCAGTGGGCCGGTCCGACCGTAGATGAGCGCGACCTTCAGATCGTCCGCCCTCGCGCAGGTCGCCGCCGCCAAGAGCACTGCCGAAATTGCGACCGCAGCCAAGAACTTGCGCATATTCCCCTCCTTCGTCCCAGGCGATTGTCCCCGCGTACCCCGAATACGCGCTGGGAATGACAGTAATCCTCCCAATTCCCTGTAAGCAAGCAAACTCGCGCCCAAATATGTCGCATCCCTCCCGGACTTGCACGTTGGCTCCTGCGTTGTCATAAGTCCGCCGACTTTTCCCTGAAATGCCCTTGACCGAGGCGCGAGATGTCCATTTTCTCCGAACGCGTGTTTTCCGGCGTGCAACCGACCGGCAATCTCCATCTCGGCAATTACCTCGGCGCGCTCAAACGCTTCGTCGAGATGCAGGCGACGCATCCCTGCATCTATTGTGTCGTCGACCTTCACGCGATGACGATGCCGCACGATCCGGGACAACTCGCCAAATCCACGCGCGAGGTCACGGCGGCCTTCATCGCCTGCGGCATCGATCCGGAAAAGAATATCGTTTTCAATCAGAGCCGCGTACCCGAGCACACCGAGTTGGCCTGGGTCTTCGATTGCGTCGCGCGGATGGGCTGGCTCAATCGCATGACGCAGTTCAAGGAAAAGGCGGGCAAGGACCGTGAAAATGCGTCTGTCGGCCTGTATAATTATCCGGTTCTGATGGCGGCGGACATTCTGGTCTACAAGGCCACGCACGTGCCGGTGGGCGACGATCAGAAGCAGCATCTGGAGTTGGCGCGCGACATCGCGCAGAAATTCAACAACGATTTCTCCATCCAGATCGCCGCGCACGGACACGGCGACGCCTTTTTTCCGCTGCCGGAGCCGCTGATTCAGGGGCCGGCGACGCGCGTCATGAGTCTGCGCGACGGCACGAAGAAAATGTCGAAGTCGGATGCATCCGAATATTCGCTGATTGCGCTCACCGACGACGCCGACGTCATCGCCCAGAAAGTCCGTCGCGCAAAGACAGATCCAGACGCGCTACCCAGCGAGGTCGAGGGTCTGGCCGGACGGCCGGAGGCCGACAATCTGGTGGGCATATTCGCCGCACTCAATGATGAACCCAAGAGTTCGGTTCTCAAGACCTTCGGCGGTTCGCAATTCTCGGTCTTCAAGAGCGCGCTCGCCGAATTGGCCATCGCCAAACTGGCGCCGATCCGCGCCGAGATTCAGCGGCTGAACGGCGACCCTGCGCATGTCGACAAGGTGCTGACCGATGGCGCGCGCCGAGCTAGCGCGATCGCCAGACCGAACATGGACGCGGTAAAGGACATCCTCGGCCTGGTGCGTTGAAGCGCGGACCTGGGCAATTCTCGGGGCGTACATTTGCTGACCTCGCTGGTTCCTGATCAAATAGACTTGCAAGTGAAGGCGCTTATCTCGATGGCTCCCTTGCCAGCACTGATGAACGTGGAAAGCGACCGCTCTTGATGGGCACGAGTCGAGCGCCCTATCTGTCAGGCCATTGGCGAACTGACGGGGAGCTCAGCCATTTCACGATACCGTCGCTCCCAATCCCCGGAGATCTGATCGGCTTGGCGGCGGAGGAAGCGCCGTGGAACATAACCGGGGGTAGGCTCCGCGCCTATGAAGGCGAGCACATCCGTCAGGATAGTCTCGAAGTCCGCGTCCATTTGCTCGTAAGTCACGGAATGGACGCGGTCCCCGAAAGCCGGTAAAATCCGGTCCCACATCGAATACTCGTATTTGGCGGCGCGCCTGAGTTGATCGATCGCGTCGAAGTCGAACGGCAACGCTTGACGTGCGCCGGGATCCGGCGCGGCGTGCTTCATCAGATTCTGCCAATTGCCGGTCTTTCGGGCAAAGTAATGCGAGATGGCCTGGGCAACCATGTTTTCGCGCCGGATCGACACTAGCCGCAAATCTGGAAAATGGTTTAGAATTCGGCCCGGGCCTGCCTTGACCAATTCGTCCTTGTCGCGGGCGGGCGCGTCGATAGCGACGAGCAGTTGCGGGAGGTGCGACCAATGCAACGTCGCGCCGAAGACACCGTTCGGCGTCGTGCCGCGCTTCACTATCATCGGCAATCGTTCCGCCCAGTCCGGCGGGTTGGCAACATCCTTCGTTACCCCGATCTCCTCGAGCATCGACGGGTCGTTCTTCATTTCCGCGCTGAAATACTCGAAAGGCGCCCCTGCGACTCCCGTATCGCGCAAGGTTCGGGCGATCAAATTGCTTCCGGTGCGAGGGCCCGCGCAGATGAAATAGGCGCGTTTCCCGAAGATTTTTCGTTGTGACGACCGCGCCGGTTGTTGCGTTAGGCCCGTAGGGGGAACGTTCGTCGGCCGAGTCGCGGCGGGCTCCACCCGCTCGCTCGCGGTGGGCTTTCGCTTGACGGATGCGCGGCTCTCCGTCGGCGGCGCTGCGCCCAACAGGATCTCCATTTCGCGCCAGCTGGCGTGGCAAAAATGTACGACGCCTCCGTCGGTCACCTTCACGGCGAGAATCAAGTCCCGCAGGGTCTCGGTCTTCTTTTCCATGAGGACAGTCAAACCGAAGGCCTGCAAAGGCTTGTCGACGGTGAGCCAGCCGCTGAAGGCCGCCGATTGCATCAGCGACACCTCGGTCGGCGAATTCATCTCCGCCGGTGCGATCCAAACGCCAAAATCAACTGGACGCGCCTGTTCGTTTTCGAGCGAAACGGAGCAGCGCATACCCAGGGCGCCGGGCGGAGCAGCGTTCTTCAGACGCACGAGCAGGGTCCGGCCGGGGACCGGATGGGTCATCAAACCTTTCTTGCGCCCGAGTACCGGCACGGGAAAGTCGCTTACGTCAGTCAACACTTCGGCGTCGGCCAGGACTTGCTCCGGGATTGGCCAGGACCGAGTCGCGCGTCGAACAGAACTGCGCGCGCCATCGACGCCGCCGATCGTCGCTTCGGCGTGAATGTAGTCAATCGTGTGCATAAGCCCGCGGTTTGCGTTTTCGGTCTTGGCGATGAAATAGAGATCCTGCGGCTCGCTGTTCGGCCTTAGCGCGAGCTCCAGGTTCAAGGCTCCGGCACCATCAGGCTCGACCCACCCGCTCCACGCGCCGCCGACGATTTTCAGGTCTTCGCCCGCAGTGACCACAAGTGTGCCGCCGAGTTCGACTACCGCGATCGCCGCTTTTGCACACGCGAGAGACGGCGGTGAGACACGAGCCGTAACCCGGATCGAGCGCGCTTGCGCCGGGCAACCGCCGGGCATCTGCAACAATCGCGCCTCGGCGTCGATCGGATGCGACGCCAAACGATCCTCGGAGCGGTCGACCGCTTGCGGCTTCATCGGGGCGATCGGACGCATGCAGGCGCGCAGCGCCGCGGCAAGGTCGAGAGCCCTGGGCTCGATGGCGATTCGCGCGCCGACCAAGGCTTCACGCGAGTCGGCGGGCCCCGACGAAACGGGCAGGCCGGCGGCCAGATACGCGAGCCGATTCCAGGTCGCGAAATCCGTTGCGAGTTCGATGCGACGGCGCTGAACGCAATACTCGAAGAACAACTTGTGCGCTTCCTCGCCCTCGGGATCGAGGTTGGACAATCTGTGGGCGAGCGCCTGGGCCGCGCCATCGAACTTTTGCAGCAGCAGGTTCAAACGCTCGGCCGCCAGCGCGCCGACTTCGGAATGGGTTTCGAGCGCCTTCCATAAGAAGGAGGCGGGATGCGACGCATAGGCTTGCAATACGGAGCGTCGCCCGCTTGTGTTGTCGGGGACCCGGAAGCGTGCGCTCGGGCGGTCGACGCTTCGATACAAGCGAGCCGGGACGACTTCCAAAGATAGACCTTCGAGCGAGGCCGTGGCGAGGTAGGTCCAGTCGAGCATTTGCTCGTCGCAGTTCTCGTCGAATTTCGGCCCCGCCCGGAACGCTTCGGCCCTGACCAGAATGACGTTTTCCCCAAACCCGTTTTCGATGGGTCCAGCTTCGATGGCGGCGCCGACGGGGAAACAGCGTTGGCCTGACGACTGGCGTCGATGCGGCCATTGGGAGGGCGGTTCGCATAGACAGGTGACGATGTCGGCGCCGGTTCGACGCGCCGCGGTTACCATATCACGCAGGCATTCCGGCTTGAGGTCGGCGCTGGCTTCATCGACGAACAGCAGATACTCGCCCTCGGCGCGAGCTGCCGCCAGATTGCGGGCCGCGGCCCGATTGCGACCGCCGGGCCTGGAATCGGCCGCCCGCTCGACGTCCACCCAAACGACCTCGATTTTTGGATAATCCAGTCGTGCGACACTGGACTCCCATGCCAGGATCCAGGCGTCGTCGCGCGCGAGACAGACGGAGACAACGTGTTCGTCTGTCGAAATTGCGCTGGAGCGCGGCGCCGTCGTGGCCAGCAGGTCGACCCACATCTGCTCAACCTGCCGCGGGCTGATCGACGGCTGCGCGCCGTGGGGGCCGTCTTCGAGCGTCCCGCGCAACGCATGCGTGAGCCCGCCGCTGTCCAACGCGAAGAGACAACGCTCCCAATCCTGCGCGGCGACGAGTTCGCGCGTTCCGCCAGCATCACTGGCAAGAAACGGCAGACCCAATTGCAGACATTCCGAGACGACACAGGGAGAATTTTCCGCCAGGGACGGAATGACGGCGACAGCCCCGGAACGGTGCAGGTATTGCAGGGCCTCCTGCTGGTCGAAGGTCGTCAGGATGCGCGTGTTGGCTTCCCAGCGGCGCGATCTTTCCGCGATGTAGACGCCGGAATGCAGCCCGGAAAGCCGCCCGAATTTGCCGAGAAAGGTAATTGTGATGTCGCGAAGGTCCATCTCCGCATCGAGCGTGTCGATGGCGTCGCAAAACAGCTGCAACCCCTTGCGAATTTCTTGCCGGCCGAAAAACACCAATTCCGTCGGTGCGCGCGGCGGGTCGCGCCGACGATGACGCGGCGCCGTCACGGGCAACGGAATCACGTTTTGCAGGACGAGCGCGTGGTCCGGAAGCTTCCAGCTTTTCGACGACATCCAGTCGATGAGGTACCGGCTCGGACTGATCAGCATATCGGCGGTCTCGACCGCCCGCCGCTCCATGAAATCGACGAGTATCTCGGTCGTCAACACGTAGCGTTGCGCGTTGATCTCTCGCACCCAGGACGAGGGACCATGCGCGACGACGATCATGAAGGGAGCGTTCGGAAACTGACCGGTTCGCTTGGCCGCGATCGAGTAAAATCCCAACCCGCCATTGTCATTGAACAATACGATATCGAAAGTCTTGTCCCTAAGATATTTGTAGACGCAAAGGCTTGCCGATCTCGGATCGTCGAACGAAGCGGGCGCCGCGGGGTCGGTCGGAACGAAGTCTAAACTGACCCGATGTGTGGCCTCTTCGTCGCGGGCGACGGCGAAATCCCGGACCTTTACGCGTGGGCCCTCGGCGTCCGAATTTGCGTAGGCGACTGTGACGTCGAAGCCCGACCGGGCGAGGGCTCGCGCGAGCCCAGTGTTCGCCGTGCCCATTCCGCCGTTTCGGAACAGGCCATGATATTCGACCGTGACCAAACAAACGCGTTTGTCGGTTTTGGCTGTTTGCGAATCGCGTTTCTCGATCTTGATCGGCATCGCCCTATCCGCCTTCCATCGCCCTCAACCGGCATCGGCCCCGCCGAACATCGCGATCACGCCGCGCCTCCGCCTTGCTGAGCAGCGAGAAACGCTTCCCGTCCGCTCTGCGCCTGCGGCTCGGGACTCGTCGCTTCGACAGCCATCCCGTCGCTTTCGACGAGGGGTTCCGTCTGTTCGCCCTGCTCTTCGATCTGGGCCGGCGCAGTCGGGATTCCGTAAAGGGTTGCAAGTTCGAACCATTGTTTTGCTTCGGTCGCATTTGCCGTTACGCCTTCCCCGCGTTGCAGTTGAACCGCGAGTTCGTAAGCGGCGGGCGCGTGACCTTGAAGCGCCGCCGCGCGCCGCCATCGCGCGCCGCGCGCCAGATCGTGCGTCACGCCATCGCCCGCGCAGTACATACGCGCCAGTAGGTGCTGAGCATGCGCGTGGCCCTGGGTGGCCGCCTTTCGCAGCAGCGCATAGGCGCGCTTGGGCGACTTCGGGACCCCTTCGCCCTGCGCGAGCAATTGCGCGAGCGCGGTGGTCGCCTCAAGATTGCCCGCCTCCATCGCTCGCGTCAGGGACTCGACGGCGAGGTCCGGACGCGGCCCGGCGCCGGCGCCGGCGCCCTCGAGATAGAGTCGCGCGAGTCCAACCTGAGCGAGCGACGAACCCTGATCCGCGGCCTCACGATAGAGCCGAATGGCCGCTTCGACATCGCGCTCGACGCCCGTTCCATGTAGCGAGAAGACCGCCAGATTGATCTGGGCGGCGACGTGTCCCTGCTCGGCGGCGGCGCGGAACCATCGCGCCGCTATGGCATAGTTCTGAGCTACGATGTCGCCTTCGGCATAGAGCGCGCCGAGCTCGAACTGGGCCGATGGGTCGCCGCTGTCGGCGGACTGACGCAGCCAGTTCACCGCCTCGAAGGGATTGGCCGCGATGACGTCGCCCTTGCGATAAGCGGACGCCAGCGCGCGCATCGCGGGCGGGAAACCGCCCCGCGCCGCGGCGACGAGATGACTTTCGGCATCGACGCCGTCTTGTTCCACGCCTTCGCCCAGCAAATGCATGACACCCAGTTGATACTTTGCGCGGATGTTGCCCCTGCGAGAGGATTCAGCGATCAAATCCGCCGCTTTCTCCCGATCGCACGCGACGCCGCGGCCCTCGTAATGTATCAGGCCCAACGCCAAATTCGCGGCTTCATGTCCGCGGTTGATGGCGGATTCGTAGCGTCTCATGGCTTCCGCGTAATCGGGTCTTCCCTCGCGTTCGTCCGCAGCGAGTTCGCCCAATCCGTAAGCCGCTTCCGGGTTGTCGCGCTCGTCAGCGAGCGCCAACCAGTAGCGCGCGGATCGAAGGTCCGCTTCACATCCCGTGCCGGTCAGATACATGAGGCCGGTGTTGGCCTGCGCCATCACATGACCTTGCTCCGCCGCCATCTTGGACCAGTGGAACGCCTGGCCTGCATCGTTAGATAAACTCGTTCCAAACGGGTAAAGCAACTCGCGGTTGGCGTCGGCCGTGGCCGGACGCGCGGCGGCGGCGACGCGATACCACTCGGCCGCCTCGTCATGGGCGCTTTCGGATGCGCCTTCCAAACACAGCAGACTTAGCCGAAAACAGGCCTCCGGATGCCGGCGTTGCGCCGCGCGTTCGTACCAATGCGCCGCCTCAGCCAAATTCTTCTCGACACCCTTGCCATGGCGATAAAGCTCCGCGAGTTGAAAGCAGGCTTGGGCGTCGCCGGAGTGGGCGGCGCGCGCGAAACATCGCAGAGCCTTCGAAAGGCGACCGCGCGCCAGCGCGGCGTTCCCACGCTCGGTGAACCGCCGCGGGTGGGAGCCGAGCAGGCGACGAAGTAAACCAGCCACGGAATGACCAAGGCTCGCCGACTCCTCGATCGACGCGGCGACTGCGTCCCGGCTCATTCGGGCTCTCTCATGGATTCGAAGCCGACCCGGAGTAGACCCTTGAGCAGGTACAACAACAAATGCCGCGTGCCGACGTGAACGTCCGCGGACAATGTCATGCCGGGCAGCAAACGAAAATCTGTCGGCACGTTGTGAAAATCGAATTTGGTGAGGTTCACTCGGGCCTTGTAATAGGGTTGCGAACCGCCGGCGCCGGCGCTGACTGTCGGGGCGCCCGTGATGAGATCGTCCGTCAGCGTGCCTTCGCTGATCCATCGGACCCGTCCCGTCGCCGACCCATGCTCGACGAATTCATAGGCGTCGATCTTCACCGTAACCTCGTCGCCGACGCGCATGAATCCCACGTCGCGCGGGGAAACGGCGATTTCGGCCTCGACCGGAACGGTGAGCAGCGCGAGCGTCATGATCGGGTCGCCGAGCTTGACTACCGAGCCGACGGAGACCCTCGGAATGCTCAGAACGATGCCATGGTCGGGGGCAACGATGCGAACGAGATCGGAGTAACGCTGCGCCTTGGAAAGTTGTTCAATCGCCGCGTCGGCGGAGCTTCGCGACGTCACCAAGTCCTGGCTCGCCGCGCCGAGCCATTGCTCGATGAACGCCTGCCTGTTCGCCATGGTCGAAGCGATCTGATGTTCGGTCTCGACCATCGAATTGTTGTCCAGATTTAGATCCTTGCTGATCTGCATGACTGCGTCGCGCGCTTCGAGCGCCTGAAGCTCCGTGCCGGAATTCTTCGCCAGCAGGCCGTCCCACATGCCCGACACCTGCCTGGCGATCGACGAACGGCTCTCTAGGACCACGGCGTCGGCCTTCAATTTCGCGACGGTCGCCTGCGCCAAAGCGATCTGTTCGTCGAACGAGCGCACTTGAGAGTCATACTGCCTAACGCGCTGGAGATGATAGGCCATTTGCAGATCTTGGTATTTCCGAATCACCGGATCGTTTGCCGCGGGATACTCGAGATGGCGGCCGGCGAGTTCGGACTCGTCGCGGGCAATCTGGGCCTCGAGGCTGGCGATCTGAATTTTCAGCGCATTGGCGTCTGCGTTGGTGAAGGTGGCATCCAGCGTTTCCAGAAGCTGCCCTGGTTTGACGATCTGCCCTTCCTCGACATCGATCGATTTTATGATCGAAGTGTCGAGCGCTTGCAGGGCGAGCGGCGGCTGCGTCGTGATGATTTGGCCTTCCTGCGATTCGACGACCCGGTCGATGTCCAGGAACCAGGCGATCGTAACGAGAGCCACGATGACAACGATGAAGAGATACAGGATCGCGCGCGGCTTGACCGGCGTGTTCTCCACCTCGATCTCGCCGGTCTCGGAGCTGAACGCCCTGATGAGTGTCTCCGGCGCGTCGCCGACGCGACGCGCTGGATCAAGACGAGGCGAGTTCGATGCGCGCATGAGTGAGGCCAAGGTGACGGTGCTGTTGATGCCAGAGATTGCTGTAGATGTCGCAGCGCTCCAACAGTTCCTTGTGGGCGCCGATGTCGTAAACACGCCCGCGCTCGAGAACCATGATCGCATGCGATTCGACCAGAGAGGACAAGCGGTGAGAAATGATGATGACCGTTCGGCCTTGGGCAATGCTCATCAGATTGGCGTTCACGATCGCCTCGCTCTCGGCGTCGAGCGCGCTCGTGGCTTCATCGAGAATGAGGACCTTCGGATGGTTGATCAACGCGCGCGCGATCGCCAGCCTTTGCCGCTGCCCGCCGGACAGGTTGGACGAGCCTTCGTAAATATACGTGTTGTACCCGTCAGGAAGGCGTTCGATGAAGTCCTCGGCGCCCGCGAGCCGCGCCGCCTTGACGATCTGCTCGAACGTGGCGTTCGGCTTCGTCTCGGCGATGGAAGATGCGATCGTGCCGCTGAACAGGAAATTGTCCTGGAGCACGACGCCGATGCTCGAGCGCAGATGATCGATGTCGATCTGAGTCAGACTGTGCCCGTCGACCGAAATGACGCCTTGATATTCGCTGTGCAACATTTGCAGCAATCGGGTGACAGTCGTCTTGCCCGAGCCGCTTCGGCCCATGATTCCGAATATCGACCCAGCGGGAATGACGAACGAGACGTCATCCAACGCGGGGCTCAAGCTGCCCGGATAGGTGAAGCGAACGGACCTGAACTCGACATGGCCCGCGATCGGCAGCCGCAGCGCCATTTCGTAGCGACCCTTTTCTTTGGGTTGATTAATGAGCGCCTTGATGGTTTCGACTGCAGTGCGCGCTTCGTCATAGGCTTGCACGGCGGTCGCGAGTTCGATCAAAGGGGCGGAGACGCGCATCGTGAACATGATGAAACCAATCAACGCCCCGATGTAGACTTGTTCGTTCGAGGTGATGGCCAGATAGACCGCCACGGCGATCACGCCGCTCGTCAACATCCGCTCCAGCGGAAACATCACGGTCGCAATCAGGTTCGTCGTGCTCGCTTCGTCGTAACGCAATTCAGCGGCGCGGGCGACCAGCACATCCCACTGATGCTGCCTTCTTGAATCCAGCGCCAACGACTTGACAGTTCGGATCCCCTGCAGCGTCTCGACGAGAAATGCGCCCTTTTTTCCCTCGGCCTGAAAGACGCGGCCCGCTTTGACGTGCAAAGTGGGCAGCATGATGAGAATCCAGCCGCAGATCACGACGCATATGCCGAGGACCATGAAAGTCAGCGCCGCGCTGAAATAGAACATGATTGGAAGGAATATGAACAGCACAAGGGTGTCCAACGCCGTGCCAAACACGTTATCGGTCAGGAACGACCGAATTTTGAACACCTCGAACATGTCACGGGTAATGACGCCGGTCTGGCTGCGTTCGAAGAAGCTGACGGGGAGTTTCAGCAATTCCCTGAAGATATCGCGCCAGAGCACCGCGTCCACGCGTCGCACCAGATGCTGAATAAAATGACGCCGTAACCATGTAAATACCGTTTCAACGATCGTCATGACGATGATCGCTAAGCAAAGAACAACAAATGTGTTCATAGCTTTATAATATATAACACGATCAATCAGCAACCGCCAAAAAATAATGGGAGATATACTCAATATACCCATTATGAAAGCGGTTATGACGAGATCACGAACGATTTGTTTCGACGCCAATACTTTACCCGCTATCGCACGCAAGCCAAACGGCTGCTCGTCGCTCGCGAGTTCATAGTCGCGCTTGAGTAGGAGAATATCGCCCGTGCAGCTACTCTTGAAACGCATCTCGTCGATATGGATCAGGGCGTCCGGACCGGCCAGCGGGTCCATCAGGACGATGGCCGGCAGTCTCTTGTTTTTCTCGACACGCACGACGACCATTGCGTAGCCATTGGCCAGACGAAGCACGGCGGGCAACGCGTTTCCCAACCTCAGGACATCGTTCCAACCAAAGACGGAAAGGCTCGCTCGCAATCCAGAGGCCCTGGCGATGACCGGCATGGACCGCCAGTCGACTTGGTCCGGTAGCAGCGAATGGTCGTGGATCAATTGATCGATAGTGAGCGTCAAGCCGTGATATTGCGCCGCGATGCATAGACTTCCCAGAAGTGAACCGCCTCGAGTCGTCCTCCAACTCGATTCCGTCGGGTCGGAAGAATGGGATCTGGTGGCGCTTTGGTTCACGATGGACCTCGCGATCGCTTTCTCCGGCCCTTGTTCGTCATGACGAGCGCCTTGCCTATTCCATCGCCTGTTCATTCGGCGCTTGGATGACGTCGGACATGAACATGTATCCAAGCCGGAATTCCGTCTTGATGAGATTTTCTCCTTTTCCGCCTCGAACGTCGTCGAGCTTTTTTCTCAAGCGGGCGACGACGACGTCGATGGCGCGTTCGCTGACCGGTTGGTTCGACCCATACAATTGCTTCGAAATTTCGGTTCGACTGCAGACTTTCCAGGGCCGTTCGGCAAAATGAGCCAGCAACCGGTTTTCCGCGGTCGTGAGCTTCAAACTCGCGTTCCCTTTCGAGATCGTATTTCCTTTGGGGTCAAAGTTGATGTCGGGAAATCGATAAACGCTCGGCGCCTTGGCGCCTTTCGGCGCGCCGCGTACGCGCAACCGTGCGATATCCTGCAGCACCGAATTGAACGCCAACAAGTCGAACGGCGCGACCAAGCAATCGACGGCTCCGGCGAGGCGATACTTGCGTTGCCCAGCGTCGGTTTCGTCGCAAACCACCAGAATGGGCGTGGAGGTCTGCGCCCGCAGTTCCTCTATGGCCTCAACGCCCCGATCACTTGCGGCGCGGCAATCCAAAACGATCACATCAGGATGGTTGGTTGTGATGGTTTCGAACAACGCGCGCTGTTGTCCCGATGCAGACTCGCCAGGCTTGCTTTCGTTAGCGCCCATTATCGTCAGATCGGTCTTGACGATAATGATGGTCACCGCGCCGTGCATGGTCATAAAGCACCCCCAAGCTTGGAACCTCATTGGACATTCGGCGTCACACGTATCAGTTGAGATTTCAAAATATCATTTTTGTACATTAATTAGGTTGATATCTCAACTTATTCACGAATTCGGTACTCCGCCCCTAGGATGTTTCCGCTTTTACTTTGCTATATCCGTATATTCGGACGGCTTTATTCCGCACGCCAATCAATACTTACGTAAAGATTAAGCTTGATGTGATCTGCCCCAGCGCAGGACGTGTCGACCCGCTCGTCATTCATACAACCCGTTTCAAGTTGCATCAACTCGCTTCAGAAGTCTAGTAGGAACGCACGATTACGGCAAACGAAGTTCGTACGACTCCGTTGGCCGTCGCCGC
>Ga0302156_10002391_pt1 | contig 15379 bp, 8 predicted proteins | sample I_Bog_N3_2_FD_193503 | JGI IMG/M metagenome (GOLD analysis project Ga0302156, IMG submission 193503) | Peat permafrost microbial communities from Stordalen Mire near Abisko, Sweden - I_Bog_N3_2 | ecosystem: Environmental > Terrestrial > Soil > Wetlands > Peat | place: Sweden: Abisko, Stordalen... | reverse complement strand
AGAGCCGGTTCCGCAAAATCGGACAGGGGTTTAGGTGGAGGTTCTGTTCTTCCACAGCCTAAGATGGCTGAGAAGAGGAGAACCGATGAGCAGACGACCTCGCAGGAACCACACGGCGGTATTCAAGGCGAAGGTGGCCTTGACCGCGCTCAAGGGCGAGAAGACACTTTCCGAACTGGCCGAGCAATTTGACGTGCATGCCAACCAGATCACGCAGTGGAAGAGCCAGCTTCTGGAGGGCGCGGCGGGCGTCTTCGGAGAAGCCAAGGCTGCTCCGGCTCAAGAGTTGGTGGACGTAAAGACCCTGCACGCCAAGATCGGCCAGTTGACCCTGGAGAACGATTTTTTAGAAGGGGCGCTCACCAAGGCGGGATTGCTGAGCGTAAAGCGATGATTGACCCCGAGCACGATCTTCCCATCACGCAACAAGCCGAGATTCTTCAAATCAGCCGCAGCACGGTCTACTATGAGCCGCACCCGGTCTCCGCCGAGGACTTGTGGCTGATGCGCCAGATCGACGAGCTGCACCTGAACTATCCCTTCGCCGGCAGCCGGATGCTGCGCGATCTGCTTCGCCAACAGGGCTTGGAAGTTGGTCGCCGGCATATCAAAACGCTGATGAGAAGAATGGGCGTGGAGGCCATCTATCGCCGGCCCAACACCTCGAAACCGGCGCCAGGGCACCGCATCTATCCCTACCTGCTGCGCGGCCTGGCCATCACGCGGCCCAACCAGGTCTGGGCCATGGACATCACTTACATTCCGATGGCGCGCGGATTCGTCTATCTGGCCGCAGTGGTCGATTGGTTCAGCCGCAGAGTTCTTGCTTGGAAGCTGTCGATCACGATGGAAACCTCCTTCTGCGTCGAGGCGCTGGAAGAGGCCCTTTCCAAGAATGAAAAACCAGAAGTCTTCAACACCGATCAGGGCAGTCAGTTCTCGAGCGAAGCCTTTACCGGGCGGCTAAAGAAAGAAGGCATCAGGATCAGCATGGACGGTCGCGGTCGCTGGCGCGACAACGTCTTCGTCGAACGCATCTGGAAATCGATCAAGTACGAGGAGGTCTACCTGCACGCCTATGCCTCGGTCGCCGAGGCCAGAACTTCCATCGGCCGCTACCTGGAGTTCTACAACTCCATCCGACCTCACTCCAGCCTGGGAGCGCTCACGCCCGATCAGGTATACTTCAACCGCCTGCCAGAAGCAATGGCAGCCTGAACCGAAGAACAAGAACTTCCACTTAGGAAAAAGGCAAAAACTGTCCGAACTACCGGGACCACCTCAAAGTGTCGCTTCAAACGAAGACCAATCGATGCACGTTCCAAGACGAACCAGAGGATGCTGCATGTCGAACAACTGTTCCAAATCTATCTCGAACAACTTCCGCAGTGGCTGCTCTGCTTCGCGCTCGGGCCGCATCATTTTCCCTAGAAAACTTTTGTAAATTCCTGCGCATTCAGGGAAATTGTAGATTGCACGACATCAGATATCACTTATTATTATAAGGGTTTACGGGTTTTCAGGGACGACGACGACTAGGATAAGTAGATGAGATTCTAATAGGAGGTTTTCAAAGAACAAGGGTGCACAGCTAGCATATTGTCCGTGGGATTAAGTAATGTGGTTTACGTTGGGCCTGTTTGCGAGCGTAATTCCGGCGCGGCCGCAAAACTGTATTTGCAATCCTCTGCGCTTGCTCATGATTTTTTATAGTAACCAACCACGCTCCATGAAAGTGACAACTCAGATTACGAATATACAGAGTCACAATACTTGTTCGAGAAAGCGTGGTAAGTATTACAGGAGTGGATACAAAATTAAAAAAAGCGGAGAAAAAATTTATGCGCAACTAATAGAGCCTGTTGACAGGCAGAGAAACGCCGATATAAAATCTTTTAGTCAATTCTATCTGCGGATATTAGCAACGCTATGCGTCAAGTTAATACGATCAGCTTTATAGGATGACTCGAGCAATCGAGTAATTTCGAGAATAGCTATTCAGCTACCGCGCAGGCTCCCCGCCTGACGCGCAAGCAGGTTGTTACTCATTGGAGCCCACATGTCACGGTTTACGGCTGGCGCAGCCAGTTTTGCCCGCACTTGTTCTGGTCTGATTCTCAGCATCGTTATCTCGCAGCTTTCCACCTCCTTTCTTTCCGCGGCGACTACGTCCGCGCCACAACTACTGCCTTATACGATCAACATCGTAGCTGGGGGCGGGCCCTACGGCGCGAACGTGACCAGCAGCACAAACCCAAACAAGTACACGGTGGGTAATGCCTGCGGAACGAATGCCGCTTCGCCTCCCGCAGGTACGCTTGTGGCATTGGATACGGCCGGAGATGGCTGTCTTGCGACTCAGGTAGGTTTCTATGAAATTCTCAACGCTGTCGCCGATAGCGAAGGCAACCTCTTTATCGCGGATTATTACAACAAGCTGATTCGGCGCGTCGACGCGCACACCGGCATAATCACGGCCTACGCCGGAACGACCTTGCTGTCGGCCGCTGGTCCTGCGCAGGGACAACCCTGCGCCTCTGGCTCCTCCTTAACGTCGAGCGACGCCAATGGCGACGGCTGCCTGGCGACCGACGTTTTTCTTCCTTATCCTAAGTTCGTTGCATTGGATGCCGAAGGGAATGTCTGGTACAGCGACAAGACGGTTAACGCGGTTCGGAAGATCAGCAAGAGCACTGGCTTGATCAGTACCATCGTCAACACCTCGTTCACCCTCACCGGAAACAACACGACGATGATGACTCCAGGGACAAATACTGTTCCAGGATCGATCGTTACGACAGCCAATGCTGTCATCGGAAGTCCGTTCGGCCTGGCCTTCGACAGGCAGGGGAACCTCTACATCGACGATGAGAGCAACGAGCTCATTGATGTGGTGAACCTGGGCACCACGCGCACCACCGTGGCGGGAATCTATACAGTTCAGCCCCAGGAAATCCTGACCATCGCCGGGTCAGTCGGGAGTACGTCATCGAGCAATGGCACCACCCCTTTTCTCTCATCGGGCGCGACATTCTACAATCCCTATCAGCTTGCGGTCGATAATGCAGGCAATATCTATATTGCCGACGAGTACAAATACAACGTCCGCATGATCAACGGCAGCACCGGCGTCATCAGCACCTTCGCCGGCAACGGCACCGGCACAACCTGGACCGAGACGACCAGCGCCAATTACATCAAAGACAACCTGGCAACTTCGACCAATATCGAGAATATGTACGGCGTGGCCGTCGACTCGCTGGGGAACGTCTACATCGCCAACTATGTCACCACCGGTATAACTGGCCTAGCCTCGGGATCAATAGGCTGGCAGAACGGCATTTCTCGCGTGGACCACGCCACCGGCCATATTTATATGGTCGCAGGACAGATTACCTCATCCCTTTCACCGCAATCCCTCCCTGGGGTGGAACCAACGAGTGAGGCGGGCGCCACGCTCTGTCCAGGCGCCACCCATGCCGTCGGATCAGGGACCCTCCCCGATGTGCTCGGAGACGGATGCCCCGGTACCCAGGCAACCATCGCCAAGCCATACTTTGTGACTACCGATGCGACCGGCAACGTTTACGTGGGCGACACATACGGCAATCTGATACGCGAGGTCTCTGTCGGCACGCAGTTCCCCGTCACCGCCGTCGGCACGCCTGTTACGCAGTACATCGAAGTCAACTTCGGCGCGAATGATACCCCCTCCGCCACTGGCGCCTACAAATTGCCTGCCGGCTTCACGGAGTTTAGCCTCGGCGCTCCAAGCTGCGGCTCGGCGAACACCGACGGGACCATGAATTGCGTGTTGTCTGTCACCTTTACTCCTGCTCAGGCCGGCATCCGCACGGCGCCGCTCACGGTGACCAGCGCGGGCGGGCTTGTCTCAAACTTCTCGCTGACCGGCACCGGTCTTGCGCCTGCCCTGGCAGTCGATCCTGGCACGCAAGTCACCCTGGCAACAGGCCTGACTGCCGTTAACAGCATCGCCCTCGACAATGCCGGAAATGCCTACTCAGGCGTTCCCGGTTCCAGCACAATCACTACGGTCAGTTCAAGCGGAACAGTCTCGAACCTGGGCTCCAGCCTCACGGGCGCCAATGCGGTTGCCGTCGACGCAGCCGGCAACCTCTATGCTGCGCTCTCCAGTGGAAGCGTCGTCGAAGTTCCTGGAAACGGCGGACCCCAGATCACGCTTGGCAGCGGCTTCACCACCCCTTCCGGCATTGCCGTCGATTCCTTCGGCAACGTCTATGTGGCGGATAAAGGCGCAGAGAGCGTGAGCGAAATCATTGCTGGTACGGGCACACAGATCGTTCTGGCCAACCAGACCATGGTGCCGACCCTCAGCGGACCGACCGGCTTGGCGGTCGACACTTATGGCAACATCTTTGTGTCCAACACCGCCGCTGACGACATCATTGAGATTCCGTTTAACGGCAGTGGCGCGGTGACGCTTGGCTCCGGCCTGGCTGTGCCGATCGGGTTGGCTGTGGACCCGGCCGGCAGTCTCTACGTGGCCGATAGCGGAAACCGCCGCGTGGTCTTCATTCCCAACGAAGGCGGGACACTGAATACTGCCGACCAAATTTCCATCATCACTAACGCACAACTCGTTACTCCACTCGGCACACCCTCGGGAGTCGCCGTCTCGGGCAACGGCACGGTTTACGTTGCGGACAGTCAGAACAATGCGATCTACGCCTTCACCCGCAACGCCGCATCCTTCAATTTCGGTGGTGTGTCAATTAGTTCACCTCCACCCAGTGTGCCTGTCGACATCATCAGCATGGGCACAGAGGCGGCAACCTTCAACACCTCTTTCTGGACCGAGAGCGCCGGCGGCAGTGCGTATTTTAGCCTCTCGCCGTCTTCGATTCCCAGTAGCTCTTATTTTCCAGACTCGGGATATGGCGTGTCGCTGACGGCCAATTTTACCCCCTTGGCCGTTCAAAGTGGTCTGAGCGCCGTATATACCTTCAACGCCACCGGCGTCACTCCACCGATGCTTACGCTTACTGGTACAGCCCAGTTGATGGGCAATAACTCGAGTTCCACAACAATCACCTCGACGCCTCCGGCCGGGCAGACAAGTTGGAACTACGGGCAGACGGTCGTGGTGAACGTTGCGGTCACGGTCGGTCAGGGTCTGCCGACACCGACGGGGACTGTTACTGTCACGGTCGGCAAAGCAACCTACCTTGTAACGCTTACCGGCGGGGCCGGATCCGTTCAGATCACGGGTCTCAGCGCAGGTCAGAACATCTTCAACGCGAGCTATAGCGGCGATGATAACTCCACGGCCAGCAGCGCGCCCAGTCTGAATCTGACGCTCGCTAATGCGCCTCTGACCGTGACAGTCAACAACCTGAGCAAGTCATTCGACGCGCCGCTTCCACCGCTCACGGGAGTATTGAGCGGGGTCGTCAACAATGACCAGATAGGCGTGAACTACAGCACCACGGCCAGCGCGGCCTCGCCGGCTGGAAATTACCCTATCACGGCCTCGGTGACCGGCTCCGCCGCGAGCAACTACACGGTGGCCTATGTTCCCGGCACCCTCACCATCAATCAAGACAGCTCCGTGACCACGCTGGGTACATCGTCGACCAGCGTCAACAACGCCACCCAGGTCACCCTGACGGCAACCGTAAGCAATCTGATCAGTTACGCGATCGTTACAGCCCCAACCGGGAACGTCACCTTCTACAACGGGAGCACGCCGATCGGGACCTCCTTGCTCAACAGCAGTGGCGTTGCTACGCTGGTGGTGACCTTCCCCGTTGTCGGGCCGGCGCCCAGCAGCAACAATGTGGTCACCGCGGTCTACACAGGAGACTCAGAGTACCTGACCTCCACCGCGGCCGCGCTTACCATCGTGTCCGGAACCCCCACCGTAACGTTGACTCCGGCGACCACAAACACGTTCTTGACGGTTTTACCGGGCGAGAGTGGTCTGACGTCCTTTACCCTGGTTCCCAATTTCGGCTACAACGGAACCATAGCCTTTTCCTGTTCCGGGTCTCCGTCCCCGGTCACATGCAGCTTTTCGCCTCCCTCCGTCGTCGCGAATGGCACGGCCACCAGTACCACAGTCAATCTCACGATCAACACTCAGGCATCAGTAAACACGTCCAGTTCCAACCAGGGGAAACCCGGGATCGCCGGTTCGGGAAGGCTTCCACTTAGCTTGGCCGCAATCCCCGGCCTCCTGCTTTTGTGCGGTTTCAGCGGTCGTCGCCGAAGGCTCTTGCGCGGCTATCGCTTCCTGCTGCTTTTCGCTCTGTGCCTGATTGGTCTTGGCTTCTCCGGATGCGGCGGAAGCAAGATCACGCCTGGAACGCCGGCAGGAGCCGATACCGTCACGGTGGTTGCTACAGGAACAGGCGGCAGCTTCGCCAGCATTACTCAGCAATTCACCATCACGCTGAATGTGCAATAACAGGGATCAACTATCCCGGCACGGGGAGGGAGGAGAGAGATGAAATCATCCGCCGGTCTCATCCTCTCTTCTTGATTGAAATCACGAGCTGTATGCGCTTCACCTTTGCATTTGGTCTTTTTAGGAGAACCAACTTGAACGCCATTCGGAACTTCCAGTCCCATTCGCTCAGATTTTTGCTTTTGGCTGTTTGCCTCTTCTTTTCGCTGCTCTTCGCTCACGCACAGTCATCGACGACGGGCGCCATCGGGGGCACGGTGGCGGATAGCGGCGGCGCACTTCTGCCCTCCGTCACCATTACAGTGAAGTCGGCCGAGACAGGATTCGCGCGCACCGTCAGGAGCAACGCGTCCGGCGAGTACCTCGTTCCCGAGCTGGAGCCCGGCAACTACAGCGCAACCTTCACCGCCGACGGTTTCGAGATCTACCAGGAAAACGCCATTGTCGTCACTGTCGGCAGCCTTTCCACGGTCTCGCCCATGCTGAAGGTCGGCTCGGTGGCCGATAGCGTCACGGTTACGGATGAGACGCCAGCGATGCACTCCCAATCCAACGACATCTCCACGACCCTCGATCAGGCATCCCTCGACAACCTGCCGATCAACGGCCGGCGCTGGTCGAATTTCGCGCTGCTCACGCCGGGCGTGGTGTCGAACTCCAACGGCTTCGGCCTGCTCAGTTTCCGCGGCATCAGCTTCCTGCTGAACAACAACACGGTGGACGGCGCGGATGACAACCAAGCCTACTTCTCCGAGGCGCGCGGACGCACGCGAGCATCCTATTCGATTACGCAGGTCGCCGTTCAGGAGTTTCAGGTCAATACCTCGAACTACTCGGCGCAATATGGCCGTTCGGCCGGCGGCGTGATCAACACGGTTACCAAGAGCGGCACCAATAAACTGCGTGGCGAGCTGTTCTTCTATGATCGCGACAACAACCTTGGCGGGGCAACCAACCCATACAACTTGATTGACACGGCCAACGCGCAGGGGGTTTACAGCAGCACGCCGTACAACCCCACCGACCGGCGTAAGCAGTGGGGATTCGGCACCGGCGGTCCGCTTCTGCGCAACAAGATTTTCTGGTTCTATGCCTACGACCAGGTAAGTCGCAACTTCCCCGGCACCGGCCGTGCTCCGGACCCCAATCACACTTTCGCCCCCTCCAATTCGTCTCCGGCAGCCGGCGAAAGCTGCACTGCAACCCTTTTCACCATCACCACCCTTTCATTATCCTCGCAAGGCGACTATAACGCCTGCGCGATCGCGGCAGCGTTCGGCGTGAATTACCAGACCGCGTCGGCGGACTACGAACAAGGGCTGGGCGTCATCAGCAGTTACCTTGGGACGGTTCCGCGCACTCTGGCTCAGGTAATCAACCTGCCCAAGGTGGACTTCCAGATCAACGAACGCAACCGCCTTTCGCTGATGTACAACCGCATGCGCGAGTCCTCGCCGAACGGATACCAGACGACCAGCTCGGTTTTCTACGGCCGGGGTTCGTTTGGCAACGACTTCGTCAAGGAAGACTTCGGCATTGCCCGGCTGTCCTCGGTCCTCTCCACCTCCATAATCAACGATGTGCTGGTGCAGTACGGACGGGACTTCGAGTCCAGTCTCTCGGATAATCCTTTGCCCAACGAACTCCCAATGTCGAACAATGCATTCGGAAAGCCCCCGCAGATCCAGATCGCCTATGAGTTCCAGTCTGATGGCTTCAAGATCGGAAAGAACGAAGAGCTGGACCGCAAGGCGCTGCCGAACGAACGCCGCCTGCAACTGCTCGATGGCGCTACCTGGAGCCACGGCAAGCACGTCTCGAAGGCCGGCTTGGAGTTTAACCGGGTTCTCGACTATACGAACAATCTCTATAACGGCAACGGAAACTACAGATACAACTACTCTTACAATTTCGCCGCCGATTACCTGCACATCACCCGGGGTCTGGGCGGAACGGGATATACGTCGCTGTATAACGACTACGGACAGGGCTTCGGCAATCCGTCCGGCGAGATTGCGACGAGCGAATATGCGGGTTATGCCACCGACGACTGGCGGATCCTGCCCAAGCTGACGTTAACGCTTGGCATCCGCTACGAGTACGAATACATTCCACCAAATCCCAACCCGAATACCGGGAACCCGGCGTTGGTGGCGGCCTTTTCCAGTACCCCTCTGGCTTCGCAGGTTGCCGCGGGCACCGCTCTTCCGCAGACTGCCGACCGGCCTGACGATCGCAACAATATCGCTCCTCGCATCGGCTTCGCCTGGAACGTCTTTGGCAAAGACAAGACGATCCTGCGCGGAGGCTTTGGCATGTACTATGGGCGCATTATCAACTCCAACATTCTGCAAACCTACATGGATTCGGGCGCGACCAATGCGCAGATCAGCCTGACCACCAGCGGGGGCAATAGCGCCGACCTGTACGCGGGACACTGCGGGCCAGTCTTTCCGAATCTGATCAACAGCATTACGGACGTGTACAACTGCTTTGCCGGCCTGACGACCGGCACGTCTAAAACTCCAGTCAGCCCGTTGGGCGCGCTGGCTACGCCAACCCCACCCACCACCACGGTCGCCTATCTCGATCCTCACATGCAGAATCCTCAGATTTTTGAAGGCGATCTGGCCATCGAGCAGAACCTTGGCCACAGCACGGTTTTTGGCCTGACATATATGATGTCACTGGGCCGTGAGCTGCCCACCGCGATCGACACCAACTTTAACCTGCAAAATAGCTACAGCTATTCGTTTACAGTGGCCGCGCCGGTGTCAACCGCCCCCCCCTTGTCCTATGCGGTCAATGCCACAGCGGCGCCGGGTTACTCTAAATATCCACAGCCGGTAGTGACCGGTTATGTCACCCAGCCGAATGGAGGCGCCAAGGCTCCGCTGACAGTTGGCCAGACATATACCACCAGGGTCTACCTGCAACCAGCGGGAGCGGCGACCCAGACCCGGCCGAATCCAGCCTATGGCGAGATTCTCGACGTGAGGAGCAATGTCAACTCCAGCTACAATGCGTTGGCCGTTCAGCTAAACCATCGTTATGAGCATGGTATCGAGCTGTTAATGAACTACACCTTGTCGCATGCGCTGGACGATAACTCCTATCTCTCCACGTCGGTTCCAACCTACACCGCATATGATCCAAACAACCTGAGTCTAGAGCATGGCAACAGCGCGTTGGACGTTCGCCAGCGCTTTGTCTTCGCGGCGATCTATCAGCCGCAGACGCACTTCCATGGCGTGAAAGATAAGGTCATCGGCGGCTGGAGGATTTCTCCGATCATCCAGATGCAGACCGGCCTTCCCTTTACGCCTACCGTCTCAGGCACGGCAGGCAGCCTGACCGTGCCGGATGGAACCGATGGTTGCACTGCTGCGGTCGGATGCACCGCTATCATAGCGTATGATGGCCTGAACGGTTCCGGATCGAGCGCGGACCGTCTCCCCTGGATTGATCGCAACACCTACCACTATCCAAAGACCGCAGTCGTGGACGGGCGCCTGGGCAAGAGCTTTTTCATCAATGCTCCGCATTTTGATCGCCTCCGCCTTGAGGTTTTCGGTGAGGTGTTCAACATCATGAACCACCAAAACATTACCGGCATAGTGAATGAGGCCTACTCGCTGGCCAGCACGACGCTGACTCAGCAAGCCAACTTCGGGACGTACGACAACGCTAACAGCAACTATACCTATAGCCCACGGCAGATCCAGCTTGCTGCCCGGCTGCACTTCTAACCGCATTGCAGGGCAAGAACAAAGGGCGGCCACTTTGGCCGCCCTTTGTTCTTGCCTGCAATACCTCTACCGCGGCGGTTGTTGCGGGGCTGCCGGTGAAGAAGCAGCGGGAGCGGCTTCAACCACCTGCTTAGGCAGAGCAGCCGGTCCCGGCTTGGTCCCCGGAGCGGCCGGCGCCTCTGGCGTCCCAAGAATCCGGTTCAGCACTCGTGCCAGCCTCAGACCGCCAAGCGCCAGTTGCGCATCGACAACCTTCGACTCCTCCGCAACGTACTCTCGCGTGAGGGCCGCGCCGCTTGGAACCATGGCCTCCACAGCATAGTGGTGCGAGATGTTGGCCCACGTTGTCGGCTCTCCGCCGGCCAGCCGCTCCCAGTGGTTGTCCTTGATCTCCTTGAGCAGCCTTTCGGTATATTGTGTATCACTCAACCCCTGTTGCTCGATGATCATGCTGTCCCATACTGCGTGCAGCTTACATCTGTTTTGGCTGCACCTGATGGAATCTATGAAAGTGACAGCGATATCGTTGCCTTCGCGGTAGTCGCCTAGAGCATGGAAGGGCTGATGGATGTCGCCGATCAGATGGACGAGGAACTTCAGCGCGAAGGAGCGCTCTTCCGTACTCAGCGACGTGTCGCCCAGCCGCCCCTCGAAATACAGAATGCGATCGGTAACGCAATCGCGCCAAGGCGAGTTAGGGTCAGCTTTGGACACCGGGCAGTCGCGGTTGCGGTCGAATGTCGCCTCCGCACTGGGAATGCTCACGTAGTGCCACTTCGCTGTCTCCCGGTGGTCCTCGCGGTATTGGTCAGCCCATGAGGCGATATCAGCCAGCGTCTGCTTGCGCAGCAGCATTGCGACCTGCGCCTTTGTCTCCGGTGTCAAATACTGTTCGGCTACCAGCGCGGTCAATCGATGACCCTCGTGGCCCCACGCCCAACTCTGCTGAGCCGCCATGCACAGGAGAAGCGCTCCGACAGCCAAGCCGCGCATCACCCGCTTGCTCCCCTGAGTCCGTTCAATTTTTGTTGCGTTCACTTGCCACTTGCTTTCGTTAAAATGGATTACGTCGCAATTCTACACGATTTCGATGCATCCGTTGGATTGGATGAAGGGTAGGGTTGTGCTGCCATTCATTCCAATGCACAGGGAGTGTGTGGCAATCAAAGTGACAGTCAATCTCACCCGGAATCTCATCACTTTCTCAAATTCTCTGTGCCATTAACCGTAGATTTAAATCAAGCGGCTACCTGTTGCTCATGCCGCGATGTGCCCGGTGCGCAGTCGTGTGCTCCTGGGCCTGGTTGCGTCGTCTATCGTAGAACTATCCTCATTTGGGGTACAGGTCTATGGAAGAGACGGGTCAGTTCCCGCATCGGCGGTGGAACCCCCTGCGGCAGTCCTGGGTGCTGGTTTCGCCGCACCGCGCCCAACGTCCCTGGCAGGGAGAGGTGGGCCAGCAGGTCGCGCCTTCGGAGGTCGCTTACGATCCCCAGTGCTATCTGTGTCCCGGCAACCAGCGGGCAAGCGGGGCCGCAAACCCGGCTTATGAAGGAATCTTCTCGTTTGTCAACGATTATGCCGCCCTGCTGCCGGATTCTCCTTCCGCTATAAAAGCGTCGGCCTCGCCGCTGCTGGTGTCCGAGTCTGCCCGCGGCCTTTGCAAGGTGCTCTGCTTTCATCCCAACCACAGCCTGACGCTGGCCCGCATGACCCGCGCGGAGATTCGCCGCGTGGTGGACGCCTGGACGCAGGAATACGAGGAACTCGCGGGCCTGGACTGGATTGAGTACGTGCAGATCTTTGAAAACCGCGGGACCATGATGGGCGCCAGCAACCCGCACCCTCATGGACAGATCTGGGCTACGGGTTTTGTGCCCGATGAACCGGCCGCCGAGACCCATGCGCAGCGGGAACACCTGGCCCGCACCGGCCATTGCCTGTTGTGCGACTACCTGGCCGCAGAAGAAGCAGCCCACGAGCGGGTCATCTTTGAAAATGAGCACTTCACCGCTCTGGTTCCGTGGTGGGCGACATGGCCCTTCGAGGTGCTGGTTGTCAGCCGCCGCCATCTGGGAGCGCTTCCGGAACTGAGCCTGGACGAGCGAGAGGGGCTGGCTGACACCCTGAAGCGGCTGACCACTCGCTTCGACAATCTCTTCCACACCAGCTTCCCCTACACCATGGGCTTCCACCAGAGTCCAACGGACAAACAAGCCCATCCAGAATGGCACTTCCATGCGCATTTCTATCCTCCGCTGCTGCGCTCGGCCACGGTGCGCAAGTTCATGGTGGGTTTTGAGATGCTGGGAATGCCGCAGCGGGACATTACCCCCGAGGCCGCGGCCCAGCGATTGCGCGCCTGCCCGGAAGAGCACTTCTGGCCGAGAGGCTGAGAGCGGGCAAAGCAAATGCATCGAATTTTGGCCTTGCCGACAGGCATTTTGGACAATTTTCCAGGGAAATTACCCCCTCCTTTTCCCGTTCAAAATCCGGCATTTACCGGTGATTTTCAGAAGTCAAGTCTCACGATGTGGGAAATTGCAGGGTGAAAAGTTTTCCACATACGCTGATTTCAATGGAGTTAAAAATAATCTGCAAGGTTTTGAGGGGCAAGGAAAATATTCAAGGGGGGGTAGGGGGGGAGTGCCTTTTCGGTAATCAAGTTTGGCGGCGTTCTGTTGGCGTTTGAGTACATACGGCCTTCCTCATTCCGGTTAAACATTCTCCACACATAAAATGATTGTGCGCCAGGGGAAGGTAATTATCTGCAACCGAAAACGGAAAAGATGCGCTTGCCCCAGTGAGAGCCGGCCGGCATTACGATCCGGCACAGGCAAACTCGTCACAATTTGCGGGAACTCGTGCTGCCCCGGCTCTTGTACAATTGGCGCAATCCTGAAGACTGGCCTTTACAGGGTGTGAATGAAGCCCGCGCCCTTGGCTGTCTGGATCGGATTGAGGAGAATAAAGCAAATGGCAGAAGCAAACAAGACTGGTGCGATGGTAGAAAAGATTCTTCTTCGCGCAGGAAATTGCACGGTGACCATCCTCCCCAACCTCGGCGGCAAAATCGCTTCCATTCTCGTGAGCGGACACGAACTGCTTCAGGCGCCGCTGTCCGCCTACGCGCCGCGCACCAAGACCATGACCTTTGACGCGGGCGACGCCAGCGGCTGGGACGAGTGTCTGCCTTCGGTAGCTGGCTGCACGGTGGAGACCGCCGAAGGACCGGTCGCTGTACCCGACCATGGCGACCTGTGGAGAGTGGCGTGGACAGAAGAGGGAGGTGGCCACCAGGAGCATGGAGCAGGGGTTGCGCGGGGAGGGTCGGTCATCCTTCGCGGGGAGTGTTTCTCCTTGCCGCTGATGCTGGAGCGGACCCTGTTGCTGACTGAGAAGGGCAAAGGCTGGCGATTGAGCCTCGATTACACGGTGACCAACACCGGCGGTTCCACGGTTCCGTGGTCCTGGTCGGCACATCCCTCGTTCGCGGCTGAGGAGGGAGACAAGATTGTCCTGCCGGAGTCCATTCACGAACTGCGCCTGGAAGGTTCCGGCGGCGGGCGTCTGGGACAGGCCGGCAAACAAGTCGCTTGGCCCATCGCCAAACTGGCCACTAGCGGAAATACTGACCTGAGCGTGGTTGAACCGCCCAAGTCGGGCAATGGAGACAAGCTGTTTGCGGGGCCGTTGTCCGCCAAGGAAAACTGGTGCTCTCTGGAACGGCCCAAGGCGGGCATTCGCATCAAGGTCGGCTTTGACCCGGCGGCGACTCCCTACCTCGGACTCTGGATCTGCTCCGGCGGCTGGCCGGAGAGAAAAGGGCCGAAGCAGAATTGCGTGGCGATGGAGCCTGCCACCGCTCCCGTGGACTCTCTGGCGATTACCGGACCGTGGTCTCGCGAGCTCTCTCCGGGCCAATCCGACTTTTGGACGATGACTGTCGATCTTCAAACCCTGTAGAAAGAGAACTGCCATGCATGATCCTGCTGTATTCCGTTCCCAGCATCTTGCCCGCTACCATGCCGAGCCGGCTGTTTTTGCAGCGCCGGGCCGCGTCAACCTGATCGGCGAGCACACCGATTATGCCGAGGGCTTTGTGATGCCCGCGGCCATCAACTTCGCCACACTGGCCGGCATATCGCCCCGCACAGACGGCAAGATCGCCGTCTATTCGGAGAACTATGGCGAGGAGCGGGTCTTTGAGGCGGCATCGCTGCCGGCCAAAGGCAGCAAGCACTGGAGCGACTACCCGATGGGCGTGGTTTCCATCCTCGCCGGAGAGGGCCACAAAATTCCTGGTTTCAGCCTGAGCATTTGGAGCGACGTTCCGCTGGGTTCCGGGCTGTCAAGCTCGGCCGCCATCGAGGTGGCCACGGCGCTCGCCGTTCTTTCGCTCATCGGCGCCAGTTATCCGCCGCCGGTGCTGGCGCGGCTCTGCCAGCGCGCGGAGAATGAGTTTGTGGGAGCCAATTGCGGCATCATGGATCAGTTCATCTCCGCCAACGGCAAAGAGAACCACGCCATGCTGCTGGATTGCCGCGATTTGAGCATTCAATTGGCGCCGATTCCGGCCAACGTGGCGCTGGTCATCGCCAACACCATGGTCAAGCATTCGGTTGCGGGAGGCGACTATCCCACCCGCCGCGCCGAATCCGAGGCCGCCTGCGCCGTCATCAACAACCACCGCGGACAAGTGCCTTTTTTGCGCGATGCGACGCTGGAAGATCTGGATAAGTGGGGCAATGAGATGGCGACTAAATCCCTGCTGCGCGCACGCCACGTAATCAGCGAGAACCTGCGCACCGTGGCCGCCTGCAAGGCCCTGCTCAAGGACGATATGAAGGAATTGGGCAGGCTGATGGCCGAGGCGCACCGCAGCTACAGCAAGGACTTTGAGGGCAGTTGCGCGGAGGCCGACACCATGGTGGAGCTGGCGAATGAGTTGCCGGGCTTGATCGGCGCGCGGCTAACGGGCGGAGGCTTTGGCGGCTGTACGATTAATTTGGTTGAGCAGAGCCAGGCTGCTGCTTTTGCCGATGAACTGGGACGCCGTTACGCTGCCAAAACCGGCATCCAGCCCCAGATTCACATCTGCCACGCCTCTGGGGGCGCTCACAAGGTGCCGTAGAGCGCTGCCCTTACCCTCAGGGGCTGAAGCCCGTTCTTTTACGGACCT
>Ga0302156_10002382_pt1 | contig 15422 bp, 13 predicted proteins | sample I_Bog_N3_2_FD_193503 | JGI IMG/M metagenome (GOLD analysis project Ga0302156, IMG submission 193503) | Peat permafrost microbial communities from Stordalen Mire near Abisko, Sweden - I_Bog_N3_2 | ecosystem: Environmental > Terrestrial > Soil > Wetlands > Peat | place: Sweden: Abisko, Stordalen... | reverse complement strand
CGCATTAATTAAATCGTTACTAGGAGAAGGTACGGATCGGGCAGGTTCCTGAGAGATTGATTCGGAAACGTGGGCGCAACTTCCACCCCTGCGACGACTTCTTTCATGGGATTTTCTATCTCCATTGTGCGCCGGCAGGACATAATTTTGTGCAAGGGGCGGGGGAAGGTTGTAGTTTTCCAGGTCCCAAGAGCGGAACCTGGGGCAAGCAGCGCGGACGATTCGCAATAGACATGCTACGGCACCCGCTTGAAATCGATATGGGCATGCACAAGCGTGCCGTTCGCCAGCGTGAATATCCAATCTTCGAAATGGTGGTTGGCGTCGATGATGGTGAACACGGCGTGGCTCACATGCCCCACCTGATTGCTGCCGGGGGCATCCACCAGATCGAATTCCACCGTCTTCCCATCGGCTGAGGGCCGAGCCACCATATGCGGCCTGTTGCCGAAATCGCAGTAGTGAAGCAACGTTAGCCGATCACCGTCGACATAGAAAACCGTGACCTCTGGGCCAGGTGTGCTCAACTCGTGAATCAACGCATTTCCATGCGACGCAACGCGGATGGTAAGGGGCATCGGCTGGTCCGTGGACCAGGCAGGATTGTCTGTCGTTATCGGACCTTCCCAAGTTCCCGCTAGAGTCTTCATCAGGTCGAAGGACTTCTGCGCGTCGGAACTGGTAACGGGCTTGGCAGCAGACTTCTGCGCATCGGAAAGGGTAATGGGCTTGTCAGAAGACTGTCCGTGTGCCACAGCACACACACTCAGCATGACGATTGAAACAAGACGAAATATGTTCATAGTTTTCTCCTGCTGGCTTTACGCTAACCAACGCAGGGAAGTTCCGCGATATTTGCGACGATGCCGGAAAGATCGATGTGGGGAACGCGGACGCAACTTCCACCCCTGCGACGATCTCTTTCATGGATCACTCTATCTCCATTGTGCGCCGGCGGGGCGTAATACTACGCAAGGGGCAGGGGCAGGGGCAGGGTTGTGGTTTCCCAGTTGCCAAGAGCTGGATCTGGGACACCCAGCAAGAGCAACCATAAGGTCTTCGAGCGTAATGCCGTCATGAAATTCCGTTCGCAAGAGCCCCGAGAATATTTCAGGCATAAATGCTGCTTGCATTACCTCGGTGAGGATCTATATACAATGATGGCTGCATCTTAAGTCAAAAGATTCCCGGGGGCGATATGACATTTCGCAGAAGTTCCGTTTGTGTTGCGGTGGTTTGCGCGTTCGCATTGTCGTTGTTGCCGCTGGCGGCAGGGGCTCAAGGCGGTATGGAAGAGATTAACCTGCTCTCCTGGGGCGCCGGCGCGCTCGTAGTTCAATCGCCACCATCGGCATCCACCAGCGGCCAATGGTCAACTGAGATGTTGCTGGACGAGATCAAAGATACGGGCTGGGCCAGCCCGCGCGCCGACTTTGCGCCCAAGGCCATCGTATTTGAACTGGCGCAGAGGAGCGAGATCAGCAGCCTTGCTTTCGATACGGCACAGGTCGAGAAGCGGGAGCGCAGCGTCAAAGATGTGACTGTAGAGATCTCCGACCGGCAGGACGGCGGCTTCATCCAGATCGCGAAGATTTCGCTGGCGGCGATGAAGGATGGACAGAAGTTTCCACTCAAGACGCCGGTGTCCGGGCGCTACATCAGGCTGACAGTGCTCAACAACTATGGCGACAGCCAGTTCATGGAGATGATGAATGTTTATGCCTACGGCAAGCCTGTGGGCAAACGGCCACTGCCCGACAACTCCGGCACGTTTTCTTCGAGCTACGGAGACTTCCACATTCAACAAATTGGAATAACCGTGACAGGCTGCTATATGTATGAGGGTGGGCTGATCGAAAACGGCGGATTCGACGGCAGAGTGCTGCGCTTCACCTGGAGTTCCGGGAGTCCTGGATCGCGCGATGGCGGTCCGGCGATCATCGTTTTCACCGACGACGGCAAATCGTTCGTCGGTCACTTTTGGCACGGAACCTCAACCAACGCGGTGCGTTGGAATGGCACGCGCATCTCCAAAGATGTGGGTTCGTGTCCGCACTGGAAGCCGGGAACAGGCAACCAGGTTGAGCAGCAGCTGAAGAGTGAAGGGCGCGCCCGCCTCTATGGCATTCTGTTCGACACCGATTCCGACCATATCAAAGACGAATCGAAGACCGCGCTAGATTCGCTGCTGGCCGCGGCCCACAACCAGCCTACGTGGAGCTTCTCCATCGAAGGACATACCGACAATGTTGGTGGCGACGCGCACAATCAGACGCTTTCAGAAAAACGCGCGGCGGCGGTCAAGGCCTACCTTATGAAGGCCGGCATCGATGAGAAGCGGCTTACAACCAAAGGATTCGGCGCGAGCAAGCCGGTGGCCAGCAACGACACCAGCCTGGGCCGCTCAGAGAACCGGCGCGTGGAAATCGTGAAGCAATAGAGGGCCACCCACCCACTCCTTCGACGATTTCTTGCATGAGTTTCTCTATCCCCCATTCTGCGCCGGCGGGGGATGATCTTGCGCAAGAGGCAGGGGAAGGATTCCAATTTCCCAAAGGTGGAACCTGGGGTACCCGGCGATCTTGGTTCCCCTATTGATATTCATTCTCGAGTTTCCCCATATACAACTAAAGTAGTACCTTTAAACCAATCAGAGGTCATACCGCGCCTACTCCGCAGATTTCAGATAAATCGATTATCTATTTTGTTCACAGTGCGACGTATTTTGTCGTTGACATTTCTTGATTCATGTAACTAGACTTCGCGGCTGGAGTGGTCTGACCAATTCCCGATCCCTCTAAATCCCCCAAATCACAAAAGGATGGTTCTATGAGCAACCCCCGCATGATCCATTTCCAAGCATTCGCCGCCGCTGTTCTGCTTTTGGCAGCCTCGGCTGGCGCACAAACCTTGGCGACTGGCGACAGCCGCAGCGTAAGCCAACCCAGCTACCCCGCCGTTTGCACAACGCTTTCCGCACAGTTCAGCACCTCGCAGCGTTCGTCTCCGCCAACCACCGACGATACCAGCCGCATTCAGGCTGCGCTCACCTCTTGTGCGGGAACAGGCAAGAGCGTGGTGCTTGCCGCATCGGGATCGAATAACGCCTTCTACTCAGACTCAATCACGGTGAGCGGCGAAGGGCTGGTCATCAACTCTGGTGTTACTCTCTACGGCAACACCGGCTACGCAAAGCAGTTTCAGTTGGTTTATGTCACCGGAACTAATGCTTTTATCGGCGGACCAGGAACGATCGACGGTCGCGGTGACATTGTGAGCAGCACCCCGCGCCTCGTCGAGGCCGAATTTCTGACCAACTTCATCATTTACAACGTGACCCTGACGCAAGCGAAACACCCCAATCTCTATATTCAGTCTGGCAATGGGGCCACTGTTTGGGGTGTCACAATTCGCACGCCCGCCGATCGCAAAAACGCCGATGGCATCGATATTGACAGCATCACCAACGTGACGGTCACCAACTCTTCTGTGAATGCCGGCGACGATGGAATCGCGGTGAAGACCAATGTAAGCGCCGCATCCAACATCACTGTGAAGAACAGCAAATTCTACGGCACACACGGACTGTCGATTGGCAGCCAGACCATGTATGGCGTGAGCAACGTCTTATTCACTGGCAACTACGTCTATGGTACCGATCTGAACGGGATCGTCTCAACTGACCCCAATGCGATCCGAGTCAAGACCGACCCGACCTGCGGCGGACCCGTCGACAAGGTCCTTTACACCAATACTTGCATGACCGGGATCAAGCACCTGATTGTGCTGGACACCGACTATGGCAGTTGCTCAGGCAACCCTGGTACTCCGGTTTTCACGAACATCGTGGTCAATGGCGCCGTGTCGACCAGTTCTGATACCAAGAACGCATACTCGAGGTTCAGAGGCTTCAGCGCGAGTGCCCTGATAAACGCCTATGTGGCCAATATCGCCCTGGACACAAACCTGCAGAATACCGACCAGGACGCGATCGTTGATTTGGACAATGTAGATGGCTTCTTGCCAGCCGGCACAGACGTGACAACTGGTTCCTTCACTCTCAGCGGCAGCGTGCCGACCTGCTCCTTCTAATTCAATCGCTTCGAACCATGCGTGTAATCTGGATAAATGACGGGTGGCCTTCGACCTTATCGAGGGCCACTCGTTAATCATGGCGTACAAGTTAGCGCGGGATTGCGCTCAATTCTTTGTTAGCGAGACCGATTCGACATTAGTCCAGTTGCCGGCTTTGGCGTTGATGGTGAAGCCGAAATACACCTGACCATCCGTCACCGATATGTTGGAAATTGTCACTGTCTTCCAACTGCTCGAAACCGGCAGATTTACCGTCGTTTCAGTTCCATTGGTCGGAAAGGCAAACATGGTGGCAGAGTTCTGCCCGCCTCCGTTCTCGATCAAGGCTGTCAGTGTGTAGGTGCCGTTGGGCAAGGACGTAGCGGTCTGCCAGACGTTGGTGTCGTAAGCGCTCGTACTGTAAAACGATAACTCCTGGCCCAGGCCGCCCGATTGGGTATAGGTGGCGCCATAGGCTGCGGTCGCCGTTGGGCTGATCTGCCATCCATTGAGGCCGTTCACAAATTGCGGGTTAATCACCTGATTGCTCGATCCGATTTGGAAGAGAAACTGATCGATCGCGCTGGTGAACTTCAGTTCATCGCCTGAAACAACACTTGCGGCGCCCATCGAATAATCGCTGGTTGTGGAGTTATCTGGGGCTTCGGGTTCCCAATAAATCACGCCCAAGCCGCGGCCATTGGGAACAGCGGCCATTGCCTGGATGGCCGACTTTACATCGTCATTGCTTCCATTCCAATCGCTCACTGTATGGCCCAACTCACAGATCATCACCGGCTTGCTGTAGCGGGCCGCGAGAGTGTTCAAGTTGGTTGTGATCGTGCTCAGTGTTCCTGGACCGTCGTAGTAGGATGCTCCGATCACGTCAAACTCACCGCCGTCGGCCTTGAGCGTGTCGAAAAACCATTCAAAGTCGCTGAGGTTGCTCAGGGTAGCCAAGTGGACGATCACCTGCGTGGAGCTGCTGACCGCCTTCACGGCGTTATAGCCTTGGTTGATGAGCCCGGCAAGCTGGGTGAAGTTGGTGTATTCTCCGATGGGCCAAAGCAGTCCGGAGTTGATCTCGTTGCCCACCTGCACCCACTGCGGATAGATTCCGTCGGCGGCCAGCGCTTTCATAAAGTCATAGGTGTAGTCGTAGACGCTGGTCTGAAGCTGGGAATAGTTTTGGCCGGCCCAGGCGGCGGGAATGGTCTGATGGCCGGGATCGGCCCAGGTGTCGCTGTAATGAAAATCAATCAGGATCTGAAAGCCCATCGAACTGGCCAGCTTCGCCAACGCGATGCTTCCCGTCTGGTTGGCGTCCCCCACACCAAGGCTGCCGGAGGTGATGGTGGGATTCACAAAGGTCCGAATGCGGATGGTGTTGACGCCATGATTCTTAAGAATCTGTAGGGCGCTCATCTGCGTGTTGGTCTCGTCGACGTACGTGTAACCGAGGCCCTCTAACTGGGTTAGCCATCCCACGTCCGCGCCCCGGGCGAAGACTGGAGTGGAGGCGTGAACATTGGGGTTCACACAGCCGGCTAGGACGAATACCGCACAAGCCAGCAGACTCAAACGGGTGGAGGAGATTCTATTCACAGGGACCCTTTCTTGGGCAGAGTGGCGGCAGGCTGCCGCCGAAAACGCCTACAACAGCCCGCACCTGCTCTTTAACTCGTTGTTGACCTTATGCGCACTATGCAACGAATCGAATCCGCCAAAAGTCGGAGTTGTTGGAATTATTGCCGTGGCTCTACTGTCTTGGAATTCTTCTCCAAGCGAAGCCGGCCCCCCGGAAATCCGCGCTGCGCCACAGCGCCATTCTGATACATCCAGACTCATACGCGGCGTTTTCGCCAAATACATCCTTATTTTGATCGCGGCGGTGCTGGCGGTTGCGAAGGCCAACTGGGAGAAGATGGGCTTTCACAAACGCATCCGGTTTTGAAGGCTTTTCAGGTGCGGGTCTTATGGTGCCTGGACCGCTGCGGTGAGATCTTTGTTCTTTGTCTCGCGGATGGCGAGCAGGCCGACGATGGTGAGCACCGCTGCCGCGGTGAGGTAGTAGCCGACATACTGCAGGCCATACGCGGTGGCGAGCTTCGTTGCAATGTAAGGCGTGAGAGATGCGCCGAGTATCCCCGCAATGCTAAAGGCGAGTGAGCTGCCGGTGTAGCGCACGGCTGTCGGGAACAGCTCCGACAGCACGGTGCCGAGCGGGCCGTAGGTGAGGCCCATGAGGGACAGGCCGACGATCAGCATTGCGACCGCGCCTGTGTGACCGGCCTGGAACATGCGAGCGAAGAAGAGCCCGAAGATCGCGATGCCGACGCTGATGGCTATCATTACAGGCTTGCGTCCGAGTTCCGCGAGCACCGCGGCGTGAGCGCGAAGAAGATGACACCGATGAGCTGCATTTGCAGGAAGTCGCTTTTGCTATAGTGCAGAGCGGACGTGGCCCACGTGAGGGTGAAGACGATCATCAAATAAAAAAGAACGAAGGTTGCGAGGCAGGTGAGTGTGCCCGCGACGAGGACGCCGAAGTAATTCTTGAAGACGGAGAAGATAGGGACCTTAACCGCTTCCCGACGCTCCATTGCTGCCGCGAAGATCGGAGTTTCGTTGATCGTCAGGCGCACATAGAGGCCCAACAGGACGAGCACGCCACTGGCGAGAAACGGCATTCGCCAGCCGAAGCTGAGGAACTGCGCGGGGCTGAGCCATTTGGATAGCGCGAGGAAGACGGCGCTGGAAATGAAGAAGCCGATGGGGGCGCCCAGCTGCGGAAACATGCCGTACCACGCTCGCTTGCCTGGCGGTGCGTTCTCCGTTGCCAGCAGGACAGCACCGCCCCATTCGCCGCCAAGGCCGATGCCCTGGCCGAAGCGGCAGAGCGCGAGAAGCAGCGACGCAAGGACACCTGCCGTCTTGTAGGTCGGCAGTGCGCCGATAGCGAAGGTCGACAACCCCATGGTGGAAAGCGCGAGAACCAGCGTGGTTCTGCGGCCAACACGGTCGCCGAAGTGGCCGAAGAGCGCGGAGCCAATGGGCCGCGCGATGAAGGCGATGGCGAAGGTGGCCAGCGAAGCGAGCGTCGCGGCGGCGGCGTCATTGGCGGGAAAGAACAGCTTTGGAAAGACGATGACCGCAGCCGTGGCATAAATGTAGAAGTCGAAGAACTCCACGGTCGTGCCGACGAGACTTGCGAAGAGCACCTGCGTGGGCGTATTCCGCTGCTTTTCTTGATTGGACATGGGCTTGTAGATGTTGCACTACGGGAGTGGTCGCACGCAAATGCCCTTGGAGCGACGCCTTTCTACAGCAAAGACATAGCAGCATTCTGGCCCGGACACAGACGCGTAGAAGATGGATCCAGATCGTATCTCGGCACACCTCTGATATACCTAGACTCATGCGCGGTGTCCTCCCCAGATACATGATTGTTTTGATTGCGGCGGTGCTGGCGCTTATGGCTCCCATGCCTGCCCAGCAGCCGGACCCCTTCCGGTGGATGGACTTTCACTCGCCCAAGGATCAGGACATCATTGCCTGGGTGACGCGGTCGCTGGAACCGGAGAAGTGGACCTCGATTCGCGAGATCGGCGTGCAGTATGACGCGGCGCTGGTGGTGACTACGCGGCGGGCTGGGCCGGATTCGCTGCCGGGTGCTGACACCTTTACCGTGTGGAGCACGTCACTGACCAGCCATACCATTACGCCGCTGATTACGGGCGTGAACCTGCGTCTGGTGAACTGGATGAAGCTGGCCGAGAACTCGCCGCTGGAGTTGGCCGCACTCTACGACAATTGCAGCGAGTGCGCCGCCGACACCTATTTCACGGCCTTCTACTACGACATTACGCGGCACGCCTGGGCGGCTCGCTGGATGCGCGGCGGGCAGGCAGCGCCGGTGTGGAGCGCGAATCCCCCGGCGGGCGTGGTTTGGACCCAGGTGTACGCGGCCATGGCCGAGCTCAATGGGCGGGAGTTGATGGCTACCTGGAGCCACTTCGACTATGGCAAGCAGAAGCCGCCCGAGGACTTTGTCTACCGCTACGATATGGACGCGTTCAGCGGCCTGGAGCACACCCAACCGTTGGTAGGCAAAGACGCCGACGCCATGAAGTTTCGGCTTTGCACCGGGCAGGGCGCGCTGCCGGGGGTGGCGCGCGGGCAGGATTCAGCCTTGTGCCAGCAAGTGGCGCCGCAGCGCGTGGAGCGCAAGCCCGTGACCACGCCGCCTGCCAACAACCGGGGCAAGTCTGTGCCGCCGGGCGCGCGGCATTGAGGCTGGCCAGCGATGGTCAATAGTGGGCAGTCTGGCGCAGCGCGCTTCCGATAGGCTTCAAGCGTATTGGAGCGTGAAATGAGCGTATCTCCCAGATTTGTACGATTGCCGCTGCTCGTGCTGGTGGCAATGGTTTGCACCGTTGGATGCAAATCGAATCAAGACCAGGTAGCGGCCAGTTCTGGCCAGAACGGTACGCAGGACTCGCCGTCGGACCCGGCGTCGGCCAACATGGCCCCCGTCTCCACGGACGCGAGCGCCCAGGCACCCCAGCAATACAGCAATCAGCAGAGCGCACAGGCGCCCCCGCAGTACAACAATCAGCAGAGCCCGCCTTTGCAGGTGGGTTACAACGGCCAGCAGAGCGCGCCGCCGCAGGATGCGGGCAACTACTCTCAGCCGTCGGATCAGCCTGAGGAGGATTCAGGCTACGGCGAGCAGCCGGCGTATACCGCAGACCAGCCGCCGCCGCCGCTGCCCGACTATGACCAGCCGCAGGCGCCCGGCGACGATTATCTCTGGACGCCCGGCTATTGGGCCTGGTCGCAGGGCGACTACTACTGGGTGCCCGGCGTGTGGGTTGAGGCTCCCTACCAGGGTGCCTTGTGGACGCCCGGCTACTGGGGCTACTGGCATCACCACTACCGGTTTTACCGCGGCTACTGGGGCCAGTATGTTGGCTTCTATGGCGGCGTGAACTACGGTTTTGGCTACGTTGGCTTCGGCTACCAGGGCGGTTACTGGGGCGGCGGCCACTTCAACTACAACCGCTCAGTCAATAACGTGAACATCTCCATCGAGCGCAACGTCTATAGCCGGTCGATTAGCGGTGGGGGCAGCGGCGGCGACAGGGGCGGCGGCCGCGTCAGCTTCAACGGCGGAACGGGCGGAGTGCAGGTGCGAGCAAGACCCGCGGAACTGGCGGCGCTGCGTGCGCCCCATGCCGCGCCCATGACGGCGCAGGTGCAGAATGAGCGCGCCGCCAGCACCAATCGGGCTCAGTTTGCGAGTGTCAATCATGGCCGTCCGGCCAGCTTTGCGGTCAGCCAGCCGCTTGCGGCCGATCGCAACATGAGGGCTCCGGCGGCGTTGCAGGCGCACAATCAGGCTGCTGCGCAGGAGCAGCAGCGTCAGACGGCTCCGCAGCAACAGGAACAACGGCAGGCGGTTCAGCAACAACAGGAGCGCCAAGCGCCGCAACAACAAGAACAACGCCAGGTTGCCCCACAACAGCAACAACAGCAGCGTCAGGCCGTTCAGCAACAGCAAGAGCGCCAAGTGCCTGCGCAACAACAGGAACAACGCCAAGCGCAACAGCAGCAACAACAGCACCAGGCAGTTCAACAACAACAGCATCAAGCGGTTCAGCAGCAGCAACAACACCAGGCCGTTCAGCAGCAACAACAGCAGCAGCAACGTCAGGCCGTTCAGCAACAACAACAGCATCAGGCAGTCCAGCAGCAACAACAGCAGCGCCAAGCTCCACCGCCGCAACAGCAACAACGTCAAGCAGTGCAGCAACAGCAACAGCGCCAAGCTGCGCCGCCACCGCAGCGTCAGGCAGCTCCTCAACAACAGCAACGCCAAGCAGCTCCGCCGCCGCAGCGCCAAGCGGCGCCGCCACCACAGCACCAGGCTGCTCCACCGCACGAGGAAGAGAAAAAGAAATAGCGTCCAGCCAGGCAGTCGCGCCCGCTTCTGCCTGTTTCACCGCGAAGGGTGCGCTTACTGGGCCGTCAGCACCTGGACGGCCACCAGGTTGCGCACCCAGCGGGCGGGGCGCTTCTCGCCCGTCGCAACCAGCTTGAGCGGACCGTCGCCGGCAAGAGGTTTTCCCTCCAGCGTGTCGGCCACAATCACCGTGGCGTCATGCACGTCGGGGTTCACCTCGGCCACGGAATAGACCGCTTCATAACCATCTGACCCCTCGGCTACCAGGTACAGCCGCAAATCCTTGCCGTGCAGCTTGTCGGGCACGCCCAGCCGCGTGAGCAGGTCGATGAGCGGCACGCCGGAGTAGGTCTCGTTGACCTTGGCGTGCTCGTTGAAGACGGTGATGGTCTTATGCGGCAGAGCGGCCAAAGTAGCCGGCGTCCACTCGGCGGATTTGTCGCCGAATGTGATCTTCAGCGGACCGGCTGGGACCGAAGGCTTGCCCGTGCCGTGGTCCATGTCCATGCCGCCCATCGGCATCGGCTGCGGCTGATTCTGCGCCGGCGTTTGCCCCATGGCCACCTCCGTGCCTAGTCCAAACAGGACGACTGCCACCCAGACCCTCATGCGCATTATGAATTCCTCCCGGAATCCATCGTATACTGGCCTCATGTCGATTGTGGGCAACATCGCCGGCATTGCCAAGGGTATGAGCATCACCTTCGGGGAGATCTTTGAACCCACGCAGGTTGAAAATTACCCCGACGGCCCCGGCCCCCTGCACGGAGCCGTGCTGGAGCAGCGCTTCCGCGGCGCGCACGTGTTGCAGCGCGACGAGAACGGGCTGGAGAAGTGCGTGGCCTGCTTTCTTTGTGCGGCGGCCTGCCCCGCGAATTGCATCTTCATTGAGGCTGCTGAAAACACCGAGGAGCAGCGCATCTCCTCTTCCGAGCGTTACGCCAAGGTCTACAACATCGACTACAACCGCTGCATCTTCTGCGGCTATTGCGTAGAAGCCTGTCCCACGGACGCCATCACCCACGGACACGGATTCGAGCTGGCTACCCTGAACGCCACCAACCTGGTGATGCGCAAGGAAGACATGCTGTTGCCGATTGAGGCGCTCACGGCGGCGAAGTAGGTTTTAAACCGATCCGCTTGGAGCGTTCAAGGTCTGATTCTGACAGACAAAGACAATATGACGAAAATTGGTAAAATATGACCGATATATGGTATTTATGGTGTTAATCAGTCAAATTATTCCGTTTATAGTGATATTAAATAAATAGGTAGATTTATGCCTATAAATAGGTATAATAGTATGTAAGAGGTATAAATCGGCCCATATGAGTGAAATTAATTTCAAGACGCCTTTGGAGCTTCAGGCTGTGCTGGGCGAGAAACTTCGCCGTCTTCGCCGGACGCGCGGCCTTGACCAGCGCGCCACGGCAGAGCGGGCCGGTATCTCAGAGAAGGCGCTGCGCAACCTCGAAGGCGGCCACGGTTCGACGGTGGAGACGCTGCTGCGCACGCTGAAAGCATTGGACGCCCTGGATGGTATTGAAATGCTGGTTCCCGAGGCCACGGTGAACCCGCTGGCCTTGTTGCCGCGGCGGGTTCGCCGCCCACGCGAGCAGAATGAGGCCAAGCCGTGAAGTCCACGCAGGTTCTGGAGGTCGTGGTTTGGGACAAACGGGCGGGGGCTTTGGCCGCCGATCCCCGGTTGGGCTGCTATGTCTTCGCCTACGATCCTGCGTGGAAGCGGACGGCAGTCGAGCTGGCTCCTCTGACCATGCCGCTCGAAGACCGGCGCACGGTTTTTGCATTTCCGGGCCTTCCGGAAGGCACCTTCAACCGCCTGCCCGCCATGGTGGCCGACGCGCTGCCCGACGACTTTGGCAACGCGCTGATTGACGCATGGATGGCGGAGCGCGGCGTTGCCAAAAGCGAAGTCACGGCGCTCGACCGGCTGGCCTATATGGGCAAGCGGGGATTGGGGGCGTTGGAGTTCCGCCCCGCGCGCGGGGCGCACAGCGAAAGCGCGGCGCCTCTGGCAATGCAATCCCTGGTGGAAGAGGCGCGTCGGCTGGTTTCGGGCAGCTTTCATGGGGATCGCGAGGCGCAGGCCGCGTTGGCAAACATCATTCGCGTGGGCACATCCGCAGGCGGCGCCAGGGCCAAGGCTGTTATTGCCTGGAACCCCAGAACAGACGAGATTCGCAGCGGGCAATTCGAAGCCGCGCCGGGCTTCGAACATTGGCTGCTGAAGTTCGATGGGTTGGGACCGGAACGTGAGTCAGGGGCGCAGTTGGGGAAGGGAACCGGCTATGGGCGCATCGAGTATGCGTACCATCGCATGGCTCTGGCCGCGGGAATTGAGATGGAACCGTGCCGGCTGCTTGAGGAGAACGACCGCGCCCACTTTATGACGCGGCGGTTCGATCGCGAAGTGGTGGGCGGGGAAACCGTAAAGCACCATTTGCAGACACTCTGCGCCATGGATCAACTGGACTTCAGGCAGAGAGCCACGCACAGCTATAGCCAGCTCTTCATGGTGATTGCGCTGCTGAAGCTGGGCGATGCGGCCACCGGGCAGGCCTTTCGGCGGATGGCCTTCAATGGGATGGCGCGCAACTGCGACGACCACACCAAGAACTTCAGCTTCCGTCTCAAGCAGGGGGGCATGTGGGAGCTTGCGCCTGCCTACGACCTCATCCATGCCTACAACCCGAAAGGCGCGTGGAACGATCAGCATCTGATGAGCGTGAACGGCAAGTTCGATAGCATTGCACGCGAGGATTTGCTGCTGGAGGCAGACCGGTTTGGCGTCCGGCGTCCGCTGGATATGCTGGCCGATGTGCGCACGGCGCTGGCAAGCTGGGCGGAGTTTGCAGGCGAGGCTGGGCTGAGTGCTGCAGCAAAAGATCGAGTCGCTGCGGATTTTATTTTGTTGTAGGTAGCCGTCGGATACTCCGTGGAATTTGCCATTCAACAAACACATTCGATTGTTTTCACGCTATAATCGCGTTCAAGTTGATGAAAAGGTTCCAGCCAGCCGTCGCCATTGTCGTCGTTTTGCTGCTCGCAGGCCAACTCGCGGTCGCGCGCATTGCGTGTGGTTTCGCAACTGCAAAAAAGGCGTCCTGTGGTTTGAGCTGCCGGATGAGCAAGAGTCCCACGGGCATGCGCTGCCGGATGCCTGCGGTTTCTGGTTCGGGCTGCCGGCAAAACTGCTGTCCCGATGCGGCGCCACAGAACGTTGTCCGATCGGCAGCAGGCATCAAGCCAAACGCTGGTAGCGTCGAGTACTGTGACGTGCCCCTGCAATCCGACACGGGTGCACGTGTCCGTGTGGCTGCAGCACCGCTTGCTCACATTTTGGTGAGTTCTCCGCCTAGATATATTCTTTTGCGAGTTTTCCGGATTTAGACCGCTCCTGACGTTCAACCGAAATGAAGCAGTCACGAGGTTAGCCATAGCCTCGCGGCAAGGTGTGTGAACAGCACTCTCAACGTCAAGGAGATATCCATGAAGCGCACAATCGCTTGTCTTTCGCTGATTCTCGTTTTCGCCTCCATCGCGTTCGCCCAGGCGCCGCGGCAACAGAAGGCGGTTAAGTCCACCTGCTGTGCAACCTGCTGCCCCGACGGCTGCGGAAGTCCCTGCTGCCCTGACGGTTGCAACTGCAGTTGCTGCCAAGGCAAATAGTCGCGTAGCAGTACCCGACCAGCAGCGGGGTGGATCAAAGGTCCGCCGATGGAATTGATTCCCCCCGCTCTCTAACCACCGAGGTCCGGGTCGCCTTGCGATTCGGACCTCTCATTACCCGAATCACGGATTTATCTTTCAAAGCATATATCCTAAAGGTGTTGGCTCTTTTTCCCTTCTTCCATGTGGCCGGTGTGGTCAGGAGCTATTTTGACGGATTCTCTCAAGGAACTTAAACAGCGCGGCATGAATCTAGCCGCAACGCAAACCATCAAAGAGACAATGACTAAATTTCGCCAGCATCCGCTTCAAAAGATACTCGAGAGCCGCATCGCCATCATCGATGGGGCGATGGGCACTACCATCCGTACCTACGGGATGACGGAAGCAGACATCCGCGGAGAGCGATTCAGGAACTCGACGAAGGATCTCAAGAACAACGGCGACCTCTTCAGCCTGACGCAGCCGCAGATGATCTGCGACATCCATCGCCGGTTTCTTGAGGCCGGGGCCGACATCATCGAGACCAACACCTTTGGCGCCACCAGCATCACGCAGAGCGAGTTCTTTGTGGACGACCCGCGTGAGCGCGGCGGCCGCAAGGACCCTGAGTTCTACCAGAAGATCATCGACGACCCGTTTCTCGGCAATCTGGCCTGGGAGATCAATGAGACATCGGCGCGGCAGTGCCGCGAATGGGCAGATCGTGTGACGAGCGAGACGGGACGCCAGCGATTCGTGGCGGGAGCGATCGGCCCGCTGACTGTGTCGCTCTCCAACTCGCCCGATGCCGACGATGCGGGCTTCCGCGTGGTCACCTTCGATCAGGTGAAGGCTGCCTACGCTCAGCAGGTGCGCGCCCTCATCACCGGCGGCTCTGACCTGTTGCTGGTTGAGACCATCTTCGACTCGCTCAACGCCAAGGCGGCGCTTGTCGCCATCCGCGAAGTCTTCGATCAGGATGGCTTGACCGCAAGCAGCAGAGAGCTGCCGGTGATGATCTCGGCGGCCGTGGGGCGTGGCGGCGAGACCATGATCTCCGCGCAGACCATCGAGGCGTTTTGGAATGCGGTGAAGCACGTGAAGCCGCTGTCCGTGGGGCTGAATTGTTCTCTTGGTCCCGATCTGATGTTTCCGTTCCTGGCCGAACTGTCGGAGAAGGCGGACGTGGCGATCAGCTGCTACCCGAATGCGGGTCTGCCGAATCCCCTCTCGGAAACCGGGTTCGATCTTGGGCCTGAGGACATGGCCCGTTTTCTGGGAGACTTTGCACGGGCTGGCCTGATCAATATCGCAGGGGGCTGCTGCGGCAACACACCGGAGCACATTGCGGCTATTTCCAAAGCGCTCGAAGGCATGACGCCGCGTAAGATGAGCCAGATCGAGGAGGCAGCGTGAGCGAGATCCTCGCACCGAAGCCCCTGCGTCTGTCGGGATCGCAGCCATTCACGCAGCAGCCCGGCGTCTACATCATGATCGGCGAACGGACCAACGTGGCCGGCTCGCCCAAATTCGCCAAGCTCATCAAGGAAGGCAAATTTGAAGAAGCTGTCAGCGTGGCCCGGCAGCAGGTGGACAATGGCGCCAACGTGATCGACATCTGCATGGACGAGGGCATGATCGACGGCGTAGCGGCCATGACGCGTTACCTGCATTTGCTGGCGAGTGAGCCGGAGATTGCCAAAGTACCCTT
>Ga0302156_10002373_pt1 | contig 15448 bp, 14 predicted proteins | sample I_Bog_N3_2_FD_193503 | JGI IMG/M metagenome (GOLD analysis project Ga0302156, IMG submission 193503) | Peat permafrost microbial communities from Stordalen Mire near Abisko, Sweden - I_Bog_N3_2 | ecosystem: Environmental > Terrestrial > Soil > Wetlands > Peat | place: Sweden: Abisko, Stordalen... | reverse complement strand
AGCTCTCGAAGACGTACGGCTCATCCGCGCATACATTGATCAGTTTGACCCCGGCGCGGCCCAGCGCATTGCCCGCCGTCTGATCGAAGCGGGGAATAGCCTGACCGTGCCCCCATCGGGCGCATTCGGCACAGCGACAGGCCTCGATCGATTAACTGCCCTCTCATCCGCCCAGTGGCCCGCAAGGGCCACGCCTGTTAAGGTCGACGATTTTGGTGGGGATGGCGCCATCATACATGCACGGTCTTCATGCGAGTGGTCTCCAATGAGAATTTGATAAGGCGATTGTTCTTGCTCAATGCGCGCAAGTTGGGCGGTTGCGCAGGGGCATTGACTTGGTTGGGTTAGCTGATTCTCTTGCGCCCATTCGTGGCCGCTTTATTGCATCTTTACCTGAGCGCCTCGCGGGGATGCGCGATAGCGTCAATATCCTGCGTTCGGCATGCTCGCATGAAGAGCGCGCGGCTGCGTTGTCGCATATTCACCATGTGGCGCATTCCATTGCCGGGGTCGCAGAGACACTCGGGCTTCATCGTGCAGGGCAGCAAGCGCGTTCCATCCTGCTGTTTCTACACGCAATCTCCGCACAAGGCGATGCGAACGGACAGGACGAGGCTCTTGAGCTTGTGCAGGAATTCGAACGTCTCGCCGCCGCAGTCGATGCGGAAAGCGGCAACCAAGATCGCAAGGACATGAATTAATGCGTTTGCGCCCCTTACTCGTGCTCGCCGTACCCCTGATCATCCTGCCCGTAGCGGGCGAGGCCAGCACGCCATGGCATGGCGTGCCAAGGCATTTCGTCGCGACGCCCGTTGTCGCACAAAGTCTTCATCATACGATTACGCTCAAAGCTCTTGGGTTGCCACAGGGTGTGCAGTTCGATGGTTTCGGTCGGACCCGTGATTTTTTCTTCACCGTTCCGGCAAGCGTTGACCTCGCCTCAAGCCAGCTTGACCTCGTTTACGATGTCACCGCTTCGCAAACCGGGCGCCGGGTCATCGAAGTCGCGGTCAATGACAAGGTCGTGGCCACCAGCGCGATCAAGGAGGCTGACGGGCCGCAGCGGCTGACGATTGCACTCCCGCCAAGGCAGCCTGGAGAGGGCGTCATCAAGGTCTCCATCCGTTATAAGGGAGAGATCGACGATGACCGTTGTCTCGAAGACCGCATCGGGGGTGAAACCCTGAACTTGCGGCCAGAATCCGGTCTCGAACTGGCATTCCACCCTTCGGGATTGGCTTCGCTGGATGCGGTCTTGGCGCTCATGCCCGATCAAGTGGTTATTGGGCTGCCTGATCGGTCGCTTGATGGCGCCCAGGTCGCTAACGCGCTTGAGGCGTTCCGCCTGTTCCGGGCCTTGGGTCACCAAGTCACGATTCGTCCGGTGGCGCAAAACGGTCTGCCAGCAACGCCCGCTGGCCTTGCGGGAAATGTCGATGGGCCGTGGTCGACAGGAATCGTTGTCGTTTCCGGCGGGCAAGTGCAGGGCAACCCGATCTCGTTCGGCGCGCAGGGCCCGGTGGTCCAGATTACCCCGCAACAGCTCGAATTGCTGTCCGCGCGGCGGGCCTCCACCGCGCACGCACCCGCCCTGCCGTTGCCGCTCGGTGGACATGGCACGGTCAGGCATTTTCTGCCATTTGAAAGGCTGGGTCATGCGCCGGCGTTGACTGGACTGGTTGCCAAGGCCGAATTCGCCCTGCCTTTCACCATGACAGAACTGCCCGCGCATTCCAGGCCGGCGGCGATCGCGGTTGATCTGCTTGCCGCACCTGATTCGGATAACCGGACCGTTGTTGCCAGTATCTTCGTCAACGACGAACTGATTGGTTCAGAGCGTCTTCAGACAAGCAAGCCGCAGCACATCGAGTTACCTGTCGCGCGCCGGTTGCTTGGTCTTGCCAACACCGTGCGGGTTGTTGTGCAGCGTGAGCCTGCCGAAGGCGGGTGCAAGCATCTGCCGCTGGATTATCCCGTTCAATTGCTGGCCTCAAGCGGCCTCCTCCTGCAGGACGCACCGGACGCACATGCATTTCATGAATGGGCGGCTTACTTGCGCGAAGGGGTCGATGTCCGGCTCGATACCGCGAGCGCGGCCGAACAGCGTCGCGCTATAGAGCTTGTCGGAACAATGCTCGCCAGCCTGACAGGACTGGATGCGCCGATTTCAGCACCTGGCGGCAGCGCGGCGCATCCGCTGGTCTATTATGGGAAAGACAAGCCGGCGAACCTGACATTCCCCTTGCGATTTGATGAAGGGCGCACGGTGTTGCATGTCGGCGATCAGGATACGCTTTTCGACAGTGGCAATGCCCATGACATGCTTGCGGTTCAGCTTGCAGCAGGTGATCACGGTTCGGCAGGACTTTGGGTGAAGCCGTTTGGCGATGTCACGGCAATGGCGCTTCCCGATGGCATTTTCCTTGACCGTGGTGATGTGGCGATTGTCGGTGAGGCGGGCAACGTGTCTTACGCCGACACGCACGAAAGCGACGTGATCGCCGATTATCCGGATGAATGGTCGGTCTGGGCTTTCGCGACGCGCTACGAAGTGGAATTGGTCGCTGGCGCATGGGTCCTGCTTACGCTCGGGTTCCTTTATGCGCTGCGCAAGGTTCGTCGCAAGCATCGCTCTGACGGAGAGGATTCGTGAACGCAGCAGCCATCCAACCGTCATTGACGGCAGGGAGGGCTGCCTTTCGCGACGCATTCATACCTGACGATGAAGTGCTGGGCGATCTGCTCTTAGAACGAGAACTGATCACGCTTGCCCAACTTGACGAGGTCCGTGATCTGGCTCGGCGCTGGCGGGTGCGTATTCTCGATGTCCTGCTGGCGCGCGACTGGGTGCCGACGGAAAGTCTTTACCGGACGCTTGCTTCCTATTTCGATTTACCGTTTGTCAATTTGCTGGAGGAATGGCCCGACGCAGGTCTTTTACGTGAAGATGATGCGGACGAGGATCTGCGTAATTTGACCATTCCCTGGCGTCGCCGGTCAGATGGCCGGCTTGTCGTTGCCACCGCCGACCCCAGTCCCGCCACGCTGATGTACATACGGAGCCGCTTTGGGGGTGATGTGGAACTGGTGGTTACATCGAAGTTCGACATTATCTGGACAGTGCAGCGACTGCATGATGAACGCCATTCGCATGAGGCCGTTCATGCGCTTGCCGAACGTGATCCCCGGATGTCGGCAAAGACCGTATTGACCGTCCCCCAGGCGGTTTTTGGCTATCTTTGTGTCTCTGCCCTTCTGCTCGGCCTTGTTCTCGCGCCGATTGGAACATTGTTTGTGGTCAACGTGATCGCGATCATATTCTATTCCGGGAATTTCGCGTTTCGGGCAATTCTGGCGTGGAAGGGCAGCGCGGCGGAAGAGGAAAACGCGCGCAGCCTCGCCTTCAAGGCCCGCCGGTTGCGTGAGGACGATCTTCCCGTTTTCACAATTCTCGTGCCGATGTTTCGCGAGCCCGATGTTCTTCCCATTCTCGCTCATGCGCTGCGCAGCCTCGACTATCCCCTCGCAAAACTCGATGTGAAGATTGTCCTCGAAGATGGCGATCATGACACCATTAATGCAGCGCGTGCGCTCGGGCTCGAAGGCATGTTCGAGATTATTCGTGTCCCTTATTCGCAGCCGCAGTCCAAACCAAAAGCCTGCAATTATGCGCTCCGCTATGCGAGGGGCGAATTTCTCGTCATCTACGATGCCGAGGATAAGCCAGAGCCTGATCAGTTGCGCAAGGTCATCGCCGCCTTCGCCCAAGCCCCCGCCAACACCGCCTGCATCCAATGCCGGCTCAACTATTACAACGCCGATGAAAACTGGCTGACCCGCCTGTTTACACTGGATTATTCCTTGTGGTTCGATCTCATGCTGCCTGGGCTCGAACGCCTCGGTATGCCGATCCCGCTGGGGGGAACCTCGAACCATTTTCGCATTGATGTCTTGCGCGAACTCCATGGCTGGGATCCGTTCAATGTGACCGAGGACGCTGATCTGGGCATTCGACTGACGCAGAAGGGCTACCGGACCGGAGTCATAGATTCGACCACTTACGAGGAAGCCAACGTCGCGATTGGAAACTGGATCCGGCAGCGTTCTCGCTGGATCAAGGGGTATATGCAGACCCTGCTGGTTCATACCCGCCGGCCGCTTGATTTCGCCCGGACGGTCGGACCTGCAGGTGTCATCGGGTTTGTGTTCTTTATCGGCGCTCCGGTTATATCGTCGCTGCTTAATCCGATCTATTGGGCGATGTTTGTTGCCTGGCTATTTTTCCATCTAACCGGGTTGCATCCCTTGTTTCCGCCGGTCATCGCCTGGCTGGCGCTGTTTAACCTGTTGGCGGGCAATGGGGCTTTCGTGCTCCTGTCTATGGTTGCGCCTTTAAGACGGGGCTGGGTGCACCTTTCGCCATGGGCGCTGACGGTAAGCGGCTATTGGGCCCTGATGTCGATCGCGGCCTACAAGGCACTGTGGCAATTGATCAATAACCCGTTCTATTGGGAAAAGACCCAGCACGGTCTGTCCAAGCACACCGCAGTGGAGCTCGCGCGGGTTCAGGCGGAAAAGCACAGTGCCGTGCCGTCCGAGGCGTTGGGATGATCAGCGCAAAACGCCTGGCGCAGAGCTTTGCACGCCTTGCGCTGTTTGCTGCACTGACGGTCGTTTTCGGTGAGATCATCGCGGCGAGCAATCACTTTGCCGACGCGCAGGCGCTTCAGGGGCGTGCCATCCTTGCTGCGGAAGGACGCGTCGGGATCGGTGCGTTTACTAGCATTTATCCACCCGTCCCGATCCTGCTTGCCACGATCATGCAGTGGGCGATCGGATGGACCGGTATACCGGCATCACTGGCCGCCCCTGCGATTCTGGCTGGCGCGCTGGGGACGCATTGGGCAAACCGCATCTGGGCCGGCGGCTATGGCTTGGGCTGGGTGTTGATCTTGCCGCTGATCATCTTTCATCCCTTGTTTCTGCTTGCGGTCACGGACGGGAGCGGCACAATCCTGCTGCTTGCGTTCGTCTATGTCTATGCGCACGCGCTTTATGCGCTGCGCGGGCATAGCCGGGCGCGCGATGCCATCGCGGCGGGTCTGGCGCTTGCGAGCTTGCCGATGTGCGACGCGATGGGCTTTGCGCTTGCCGCCATTATCCTGCCGCTCAGCCTTCTGGCCGCTCCGCCGCGCCTTTTGCGGCGTTCGGCGATGGGCGTTGCGCTTATCCTTGCCTTTCCGTCGTTGTTCGCGCTCGCTTCCTTCGCCGCGTTGTGCGGAGTTTTCGGGGCGGCCGACTGGAGCATGATCAATCCACTTGCAAGTGGACAGCTTTTGGCATCGGACACGACATTGCCGTTGCGGGGAGCTGCGGAGCCTTTGCGCTGGGGCGCGTTGTGGCTTGAGGCTGCGGCATTCCTGATCGGTGTCATGCCCGCAGCGGCCGTTCTGGCCTACTCTGTGCGCCGGCGCCCCCCGCTGCTCGAACCTGGTCTTGCGCTTTTGGCGGCAGCGCCCTGTGCGGTCATGGTAGCCCTTGGCCTGGGGTGGCGAACCAGCCTGGAGGATGCGATGGCGCCAATCCTGGGTTTGCTTGTCGCGATGATCCTGTGGCGAACCAGGCGCTCGTTCCCGACGTTCAGGCTGGCAGCCTGGCTGGTGCTGGGCCTGGTAAGCGGCGGCATCTTCACTGCGGCAACATTGCTTCCCCGGTTCGCCGAGGCGTCGCCGTCGGAGGTGTCGATGGATCGTGATGCGTACCTGACAGGGCAAGCGCTGGCCGGGATCGACGATGTGATGGTCGATACCGATGCGTCTCCTGAAATCGTGGCGGCGCGCGGAACCGCGCGAGGGCTTGTCACGGTATCCGACGCGTCGTTTCGCCTGGCCTTGATGCACCACCAGATCCCGACCCACTATGTTCTGGTGGCCAATCCAGATGCGCAAAGGAGCCACGCTGACGCGATTTCACTTTCTTTTCCAAAACTTTATGCCGACGGCGCACCAGGTATGAGGCTCGTTTACGATACTCCGACCTGGCGGATCTATCGCGTCCAGACCCATCATCAAAAGTAGTGCAGAGGGCTTCAATGAAACTGCTCGTCGTCGACGATTCCGAGGATTTCCGGTCGATCATGCAGGTCGTGCTCAGCTCGGCTGGCTATGAGAATTTGATTTTCGCGACCTCGGGGCGCGATGCTTTGTCGCAGCTTGGAATCGATCCAGTGTCGCATGATGGCCTTGTGCCAGGCATTATTCTTCTCGATGTCATGATGCCCCCCGGGATTGACGGCATCGAAACCTGTGCGCGGATCCGGTCCGATCAGCGCTACCACGACGTACCGATCCTGATGGTAACGGCTGAGGCAGACACCGCTGCGCTCGAACATGCCTTTGTCGCTGGCGCCAACGATTACATAACCAAACCCATCAACCGCAGCGCGCTCATTGCCCGCGTTCGCTCGGCGATCAAGCTGAAGACCGAACTCGATCGCCATCGGCAACGCGAACATGAACTCCTGGAATTGTTGAAAAACAGCCGGGGTGGTCTTGGCGGCCGGGCGCAACATGCCAGCGCGATCGATCCGGCGACCGGCCTGCTGCGTGGCGACATTCTCGATCTGACTATTCACGGTCTTGCCGACCTGGGTCAGGCGTCCCGCCATGGCGTGCTTGTCATCCTTTTCGACAGCATGATCGCCTATGAGGAAGAATTCGGCGAAGCCGGTACGCAAAGGATGATCGGGATCGTCGCGCGGCAAGTGGCGTCCGTGGCGGGGCGTCTGGGAACGATCCTAGCCAGCTATGGCAAGGCACTGGCGATTCTGGCGCCCGATACCACCCCTGCGGAATGCGAAGACCTCGCGCGGCACATTCAGAAGGCGGTCATGAAATTGGGGCTTCCCAATCCGGAATCCACCGCCGCCGAAATTGTCACGGTTAGTATCGGCATCGCACTGCCAGATACCGCGCAAGCCCTGCAGCAGGGGGTGACGCAGGCGTTTCAGGCCGCCGAACATCTCTCAGCCGGCAACGGAAATGCCTACACCATCGTAAGGACAGGCGCATGAGCAGCAAGATCGCCACCATGGTAAAGGCGCCGGCTTTTGCTGCAGCATTCGTAACATTGGGGCTGACAGCCCTTGGCCTTCCTAATTCAGCCCATGCCAGCGCCTGGCCGCAGGACCAGGGCAAGGGGCAGGTCATCGTCACTGGCAGCTATTCGTCGGGAGAGCCCTTTTCGGGGAGTTCCGGCTATCTCGGCGATGTTCCCAAGACGGACAAGGCCGAGGTCTATGCCCTGATTGAATATGGCGTCACCCCCGAACTGACGGCATTCGTGATTCCCAGCTTTAGCGATGTCAAAGTCAGTGGCGGGGGAGCACCCGATCAATATACCGGGGCTGGATATACCGAGCTCGGCGGCCACTATACATTCGCGAAGACCACTTCGGACGTCTTTTCGGTGCAGGCAAGCGTGCGTATTCCCGGAGCGAGCGATGGATCGCGACTTGCGCAGACTGGGCAGACTGACACGCAATTTGATGCGCGTGTGCTGTGGGGGCGCAAGTTTTCGATCGGCCACGTCCCGGCGTTTTTCGATGAACAGCTTGGCGTCCGTTTCCGCAATGGCGGTCCGCCCGATGAATTGCATGATGATTTTACATTGGGCGCGCAACTTTCGCCCAAATGGCTGCTTCTTGCGCAGTCCTTCAACGTTGTCTCGCTGGGTTCGGGTGGATCCGAGTTTCCGCAGACCAACTACCATAAGGCTGCCCTGTCTCTCGTGCGGCACATCGACGATCACTGGTCGCTTCAGGTTGGCGGCATGACGACGATCGCTGGCCACAACGCGCTTAAGGAAACCGGGGCATTTCTTGCAGTCTGGCGCCGCTTTTAAGAGGCAGGCTTGGCGCGATGCAAATGTTCAAGTGGCCAGAGCCTGCCGCAGATACCCGTCCCATCACTGAGCGGGGCGGTTTTACAGCGGGTTTTCTCGTCACCTTGGCGGGGTGTTTCCTGGCAACGCTGGCCCTGCCGTTGTTTGTAGTGCACGGCGAGCAGGTGCCTCAATTCTTACCTGCGGGTGGGTTTGCGCTGGGCGCAGTGGTCAGCTTTGGCAGACGCGTCTGGCCGGCGATCTGGATCGGCGTGACGCTGGGATACTGCGCGATGTCCGGTGCAGACCTGATCGGGAATATCGGGACCGGGCGGTTGGTAGTTGGTCTGTTGCTGGGTGGTGCTTTCACGCTGCAATCGGTGTTGGCCCACCCCGTGCTCAGGAACTTTCTGCATGGGCGCAAAATGCTCTTGCCGCTGGTGTCGATCGGCCTGGGGCTGGCGCTGACCGGTCTGCTCACCGCCTCGATCGTGCCCATGGTGTGGATGACGCTTGTTGCCATGTCCTCGGGGACGGGGTTTCTGGTGTTGGGCTTTTTGAACACCTGGATCGGCGCATGTCTTGCCGGACCGGTATTCGCGCCTCTGACAGTTCTCGCTTTTGTCGGAACGGGGCTCATTGTTCCCCAGGAACAACGTCGTGGAACCTTTGTCAAACTTGCGATAATTTCTGTGGTAACGGCCTGCATTGTCATCGCTATAACCGTGATGGAAGGTAGTATTTCTGATAATTGCTCGACAAATTCATCGGATAGATCCGTGCCTTGTAAAGGGCTATATCGAGGCTTGTCACGGGAAGTAATATGGTACTTCTTCCTGGTTATCCGTGAGGCGGGTTTGGTTATCGGCGTCTCTATGGTTGCATTGGTGCTGCGTGTCGCGAGCATGGAAACGGCTTTGCGGCAGGAAATCGAACAAGGATTTTCCAATATCGCGCAGATGGCCAATTTTTACGCCAGCATCTTTGATGATGCGGTGGATGGCATTTATCTCGTTGATTATACTCGTAGACGGATTCTCGCCGCGAACAAGTCCGCCGAGCGGATGTTCGGGTACGAACCCGGCAAGATGGAGGGGTTGGACTCGCGACGGGTCGTCGATCGGGACTGGATCGATATGCTGCACGCCGACAACAAGTCTTTTCGGGATTTCGTGAAGGAGAAATCTGGTGCTCCGTTCGACTGGGTTGGCCTCCATAAGGACGGCAAGCGGATTTTTCTCGAAGCGAGCAGTTCGTGTCACATCCAGAACGAGCGCGAGATCTGGAGTGTCGTTTTCCGGGATGTCAGTCAGCGACGGAGGGAGGAAGAGCTCAAACGGCAGTTTATCTCCATGGTAACGCATGAACTGCGCACGCCGCTTACCTCGATCAACGGCGCTCTGGGCCTCCTGCTGTCGGGAAAGGTGGTAACCATTCCGGTGGGCGCGGAGAAATTGCTGAAAATCGCCAATGATAACAGTCGGAGATTGCTGGTTATCGTCAATGACATTCTGGACATAGAAAAGATCGCGGCTGGTCATATGAAAGTCGAAATGCGCCTGCTTGATGTAGCGCGCGTGCTTGACCAGGCCTGCGCAGCCATTGGTGGATATGCTGCGCAGTTTTCGGTGTCCGTAAAGCTGGATACGCCAGAGAGCATTCCACAAGTCGCTTTGGACCCGACACGTTTGATGCAGGTCATGGATAATCTATTGTCAAATGCCATAAAGTTTTCGCCGAGGGATGGTGAAGTAACCGTCAGAGCATTCGTGTTTGGTAATTTCATGCGGATCAGCGTTCATAACGATGGGGCGGGTATCCCCCCGGAATATCAAGCGTCTATTTTTGAAAAATTTTCTCAGGTGCCGAATACATCTCCGCGCCAGGTCAAGGGAACCGGTCTGGGCCTCGCCATGGCCAAAGCGATGGTCAATGCGATGGGCGGCCGGATTTCTTTTGAAAGCCTGCCAGATCAAGGCGCCACTTTCTTTGTAGATTTATCTCTGGGGGTATCATGAGCCAAAATCTCAGGCATATCGCCTGCCTCGATGACGAGGCCGACATATTGATGATTGCGCAATTGGCGCTCGAAACGATCGGTGGTTATCAGGTTTCGGTTTTTAACTGCGTCAACAGCGCGCTCGATGGTCTTGCCGCCTGCGCACCAGACGTCCTTTTGCTCGATTATATGATGCCGGATATGAACGGCCCCGCTGTGCTGAAGGCCATTCAGTCCGATGCTGCGCTGGCGCATATTCCGGTGATTTTCATGACCGCCAACGCCTTCCCGCCTGACGAAGCGCACTTTCTGGGACTCGGCGCGATCGGTGTTATCGCTAAGCCGTTCGACCCGCTCACGCTGCCCGATGAGGTATGCCGTATCTGGACAGACTGGGGTTCGCGTGCCGGGTGAGGTGTGCCTCAATTCCCGTGTTCAGCCTCGCCCAAAACGCCCTCGATCCGTCGGTCGGGAATGAACCATAAGGTCGCCACGACAAGATAGATGACAAGCGAAATAGCCGGATTCCAGAGCGCGCTGGCGATTGCGACGATATAGAGCACGAGCGAGGCCGGTCCCTTGAAATCGCGTGCGAAGGCGCGGCCAAGCGCGCTGTCCTTGCCATGCAGGCGAACAAGCATGTTTTGCAGCAGAAAATAGGACAGAGCCGTAAACAGCAGTGACAGTCCGTAGAACACAACCGGGATTTCGGGATGATGCACATCGCTTAGCCAAGCGGAATCGAGCCAGCGCGTGGTAAAGGGGATAAGAGAGGCCCAGAACAGCAGGTTCATATTGGCCCACATCACCCGCCCGTTGATATGACGGGTAATCTGCAACAGGTGGTGGTGATTGTTCCAATAGATCGCCACATAGAGAAAACTGAGCACATAGGCCGCAAACGGTGCGAGAACACCCCTCAGCGCGGCGAGCGTCGGCGTTTCGGGCGCTTTGAGATCGAGCACCATGATGGTGATGATAACGGCAAAAACGCCGTCGCTGAATGCGACCATCCGCTCCTTGTTCATCTAATTCCTCTTACGTCGTTGGTTGTGAAGACCATGCCAGTTGGAAAAGTTGCGCCAGAATGGCGGTCGCAACTTCCCAAGGCGCCTTACCGCAGCCGCCAATGCCAATCGGCATGCACAGTTTGTTGATCTGCGTTTCGGAAAGCCCCTGGTGCCGCAGGTCGTGGAGAAATTGCGGGCGGCGCTTGCCCGCACCGAGCACGCCGACATAGCCGGCTTCGCTGCGCAAGGCCCACGGCGCGATCACAAGATCGAGTTCGCTGTCATGCGTCATCAGCGCGACCCACGTCCAGGCGTCGAGGCGGACGGGCCATGCGCCCGCGCCACCAATTCCGGATCGGACATAGCGCACGCCGGGAATAGGGCAGGGCGTGGCCGGACCGGACGGGCGCCACAGCCATGTCTCTATACCCGCTATCGAACCCAGTTCGGCAAGCGCAAGCGCCGAGGCATCGGCATTCGTGACGATAAGCAGCCTAGGCCTTGGCAGATAGATCCGCGAATAGCACCAGGTTTCGGGATCGAACGACCATCGCCAGGTCGAACAATTGTTTGGGGTGGCATAGAGCACCTGCCGAGCCCAGCCATTGCTGGTCCACAGCGCGGGCTCGCGCGTCGCATCAGCATGCCGCAGGCGACCGAGCGCGAGTGCATGCGCATTCACCCTTTCAACGAGAATGTGCATGCTGCCGCCGCAGGTCAGCCGGATGTCAATCCACGGACTGCCTGTGCCGTAAACCAGCATTCTCGGCTGGCCGTTTTCAAGTACCTCGCCTGCATGTTTTGCAACATCATGTTCGATGCATCCGCCGGAAAAATAGCCGGACATGCGCATCGCTCCGCTGTCATCACGCGCAAACAGCATCTGCGTTCCGAGCGGTCGCGGCGCAGCGCCTTCTAGATGGCATAGGGTTGCAAGCGCGAAATCGCCCCCGGTTCCATTATTCGCCCAATTATCGAGAGCGGATCTGATATCGCTGTTGCGTGATGACATGTTCCAGTCATCACGAGATATTTCGTCGATTACTGGCACGGGCATAGTGGGTTCGATCATGGAAAGGAGCGAATGTACATCCTGATTGGGTATATGATTATAGCCACGTTCATCTCGCCTCGCCCAATTCGATTACAGCATGGCGCGTGTGGTTTCGTGCATGGCCGCAGGGGGCGCGGGCTTGCTCTTCTCGTCGGAAAGGCGGGCTGTCGAACAGTTCTTCGTTCAGCAGTTCATCGCGCAACGATCCGTCGAAGCTCTCGATGAAGGCGTTCTGCTGTGGCTTGCCCGGATCGATGTAATGCCAATCGACCTTGTTGGCGTTGGCCCATTTCAGGATCGCCTTGCTGATGAACTCGGTCCCATAGCTGACAATGAAAACCGGCTTGCCATAGAGGCGCACCAGCGTGTCCAATTCGCGTGCCACCCGTTCGCCCTCGATGCTGGTATCTACGACCAGGCATAGGTTTTCGCGGCAGCAGTCGTCGTTGATCGCCAGAATACGGAACTTGCGCGAGGCGCCGAAGGTGTCAGACCAAAGTCCATCGACCAGCGATCACCTGGGCGCAGCGGCACAGGCATGGATGTCCGGATGCCGCGCGTCGGCTTGCGGCCCCGGCGACGACGCACCGACAGGCCTTCCTCGCCGTATAGCCGGTACAGCTGCTTGTGGTTCATGATCATGCCGTTACGCTCCAGCATGACGCCCACGCGCCGATTGCCGAACCGGCGGCGCCGGACCGTCTTGGATTCGACACCAATCAGCTCACAGGCCCGGCGCTGCGAAATCTGGTAATCCCGCATCACGCCGAGCGCCGTGTCACGCCGCTGGGCGCTAGGCTGGCGGCGTCAGACTTTTCCCGGCAAATCCTTCGGGATAGCGTTGTCGAGCATGCTGTCGGCCAGCAACCGCTTGAGCTTACCGTTCTCGTCTTCGAGCGGGCGCAGGCGACGGGCGTCAGAAACCTCAAACCCGCCGTGTTCAGCCCGTGCTTGCGCCAAACCTCGACCGTCGGAAGCCCGGCTTCCTGTTCCTCGATCATTCCGATTAGCTACGCCTCGGTAAAACGGCTCTTTCTCATCTGCCTGCTCCTTCCTCGTGGGCAGGCTCTACATCAGATCGAGGGATCCACAGGGGGGTGGGTCAGCCGGAATCGTACATTTAGGCGCTACGTTGCCGAGAAATGCAATTTGCGAATTAGACTCTCCGAATCGTTTGGTTAAGTCGCCCAGAGCGGTTGCAGGAGAGTGACGATGACAGCGTGGCGACGGATCCGGGCGACGGCCTTGCTTGTCGTTCTCGCCGGTCCCGCACCCGCCCATGCCGAAGTAATCGCGCAGACTGATCTGGGTTTTGTATCGCGCAATGTTGTGGTTGTGGCCGGCAGCGCGATGGAAGTGTGGAAGCGGTTGGTGACGCCGGCGGCCTGGTGGTTGTCCGACCATACATTTTCGGGCGATGCCGCCAATCTGACGCTCGATTCTGTACCCGGGGGGTGCTTCTGCGAAAATCTACCGCAAGATGATGCCGAGGCAGGCAACGCAGCCAAACCCAGCCCCGCTCCGCGTCCGCCCGCGCGCGGCGGGGTTGAGCACATGCGCGTTGTGTTCGTCGATGATACGAGGGCGATGCGCTTGGTGGGCGCGCTTGGGCCGTTGCAGGGCGAAGCGGTCAACGGCGCGCTGACCGTGACGCTGAAGCCGGTCGATGGCGGAACGCGAGTCATCTTTGAATATGTCGTGGCCGGCTATATGCGCTATCCGGGCGACAAGATTGCAACGGCTGTCGACACCATGATGGAGAACCAGCTGCTCAACCTTGCCAAAACGTTCAATTCGGCTGCCGCATCATCGCCAAAGGGCGCAACGCAGGCCGCGACGGGAGATGGCTTAGCCGCCGATCTCGACAACCCCCGCAAGTAAGGAGGCCGTGCGCCGGGTATCAGTTTTGTTCAGATAAGGTTTTGATTTTCTGAACTAACAAGAGAGCGCCTCCCATCGAGGGGGCAAATTGAAGGAGACAATCATGAAAATGAAAAGTATGTTGGCTTACGCTGGCTTACGCTGGCTTGGTGTTGGCTGCGAGCAGTTTCGGCACGATCGCCTTAGCGCAGGCTGGTCCCGATCGACATGACCAGCGCGTTGTCCAGCATGATCAACGCGGTAATCGTGACCACCGCGACCACCGCGACCATCACCCCCGCTGTCACTATGCATTCCGACATTTCCACCGTGTCAGGATTTGCCAGTAAGACTGCAAATTGTAGCGGGATCAGTTTGTATCCCGCTACAAAGCCCCGACAATGCATGGAGCGAAAGCGGCCGAGTAAACGCGCCGCATCGCTGGGTCGCTCCGGTCGTTGTCGCGGCAAATGCCTATTCCGCCGCTGCGGCAGGCCCACCGCTACGCAAGGGCCAAGCCGCCCGCTGCACTCCGTTTGGTGGATCAGGGCGGTATCCCCAATAAAGCAGTGCGGTGATCGGGGCAGGATGCCCTGACCGATGAACTGATATTCTGCCCTTGGCTGTCCGCTGCTGCCGGATTGATAGATCGCCGTGTACAACGGCCGCGCTGACGCACGCTGCCGGCGTCCCAACCCGATATCAATTGGGGCGGCATATCGCCTCCCCGTGCGAAGAGAGCCTATTGAGCCAGCGCCGCGATTTTCTCCCCGGCGCGCACGTTGGCGCGCGATTTCATAATTGTAAACGATGGTGACTTTCTCGCTCCGTCGAGCCGTCGCTATCTGGATTGGCGCTTGCGCCAGAGCGGCGGGAGGAAGGGCCCGGATTGCTTCGTCCGCCGTCCCCCCAAACGCCCCATTCGCATGAAGTTGGTAAGAATTTTGGATCAGGTGTGCAGACCGCGCAGGTGTTGAACCTGTGCACAGCCTGCGGTGCAGAACATGGTGCAAATGCATGCCGTGAATATCGGCGTGGGGCTTTGCGAATTTGTACTGGATGGGGGTCGGTGAGAACCAGCAGGCCACATTTCTTCCGCTGATCACGCAGGTTCTGACGATTCGGAAGCAACTTATTTCATCGCGCTGCGCGGTGCCAATGATTTGGCACCGCGCCTTGCGCTGTGTACGCAACGTGGGGACTGACGTGAAAAACACTTTTGGGCAAATTTCGGAACGTAATTCGGTTCGGATGAACTATGTCGGAAACTGGATTCCCGGTGCCGATATGGGCAGCTGGACCCTGCGCCGTCGTATCATGGCTATTCTGCGCGCCAGTTGCATGGTGCTGGGCATTAAGCGTCGCAATCGCGGGCTTGGCCTGCTCGGGGCTGGTAGATCGACACGGGTGGCGATGGCGACGGTTGCCTTCGGCCTGCTGGCTTTCGCGGTTCCGGTTGATGCGCAGACCATTGGCCCCGGCGCCGGTCCGGGCTCCATGGTAATTTCCGTAGGAACTGCCACTGCTAATGGGGCGAACGATGTGGCGGTCGGAACAGGTGCCGTTACTGGTGTTTCGGCGTCGCCGGGAAATGCCAATAACATCGCGATTGGCAATAACGCCAGCGCAACGGGCGTTACGGGC
>Ga0302156_10002364_pt1 | contig 15489 bp, 12 predicted proteins | sample I_Bog_N3_2_FD_193503 | JGI IMG/M metagenome (GOLD analysis project Ga0302156, IMG submission 193503) | Peat permafrost microbial communities from Stordalen Mire near Abisko, Sweden - I_Bog_N3_2 | ecosystem: Environmental > Terrestrial > Soil > Wetlands > Peat | place: Sweden: Abisko, Stordalen... | reverse complement strand
GGAGTATGTACAGTTCCTGCTGGATGCCGTTCCGGGCATCTCGCTGGACAACCGCACCGTCGTCATCGATTGCGCCAACGGTGCGGCCAGCTCGGTGGCGCCACAGTTGTTCGAGTCGCTGCACGGCACCGTCGAGGTGACGCATGCGTCGCCGGATGGCCGCAACATCAACCTCAACTGCGGCGCGTTGCACCCGGAGATCGTCGCCGCGGCAGTGAAGGTGCGCGGCGCTTCCATGGGGTTCACCTTCGATGGCGACGCTGACCGCGCGCTATTCGCCGATGAGCACGGCAACGTTGTGAACGGCGATGCCGTCATGTTGGCTTGCGCGCGCGACCTGCAGCTTCGCGGTGAGCTTGCCGGCGACCTCGTAGTGGCCACCACGATGTCCAACATGGGCCTTGAGGCCGCGTTCAAACGCTCCGGAATCTCGATGCTGCGTGCTCCCGTGGGCGACAAGTACGTGCTGGAAGAGATGCGCCGCAGCGGCGCCTCACTCGGCGGCGAGCAGAGCGGCCACATCCTCTTCCCGGCCAAGGCGACCACAGGTGATGGGCTGCTGACCGCGCTGCTGGTGCTGGACCTGGTGCACCGAAGTGGCAATACCCTGGGCGAACTCATCGCCGACCTCGAGAACTATCCGCAGGTGATTCTGAACGTCAAAGTCCGCGAGAAGCGGCCGCTCGATTCCCTGCCCTCGGTGGTCGAAAAGATCTCCGACGCCGAGGCGGAGCTGCGCGACACGGGCCGAGTCGTGATTCGCTACTCCGGTACCGAGGCGCTGGCGCGTGTGATGATCGAGGCCGAGAGCGAGGAGGCGATGCGCCGCCACGCAGAGGCCATCGCCGATGCCATACGCGGCGAACTCGGCGCTTAGCTTACGTGGCACGATATTCCCTCCGCAACTTTTCCAGCAATTCTGGGTTGACCTGCCCCGCCGGGTCAGTTACGGTGAATGAATAGAAAAAATCAGTTTGGCCACCAATGGTTACAACGTGGTTCCCGCGGTCCCTGCTGAGCCGTGCCGCTGGAGACTTGTATGAAGGTCCAACGAATGACAGACCTTGGGACTAGTTGTCGCACACGCACTCTGGAACAAAATTTCCCGCTGGGAGTTATGAACCTACATGAAGAAAACATCGCATGTCCCGTTTCTGCGCAGCTCACTTGCCGTCCTGATCGTGCTGCTCGGCGCCTTCAGCCGCGCACACGCCATGTTCTCGGTTCCGGAGATTGATCCCTCTCTCAGCGTCGGCGGTCTGGCGCTGCTGAGCGGCGTCGTCCTGATGGTTCGGGGCCGCCGTCGCTAGTAGGCAACCTCCCCATTCTTCGTGTACCACCCTCGCACAGCGGACATCTGTCTGCTGCGCAAGATTTCTTGCTGCGTCTGAGACTTCTAATTAGCATCGCCTGCCTTTCTTCCCATCCGCCCGTAAGTCCCATTGAAAGGACACTGCTCCTATGAAGTTCTCCCCTGCTTCGCTCCTCCGCAATTCGCTCGCCGTTATCACCGTCTTATTAGCTACATATAGCGATGCTCACGCAGCATACTTTACGGTGGTGTCACAGACTCCTGAGATCGACCCCTCAGTGGCCGCTGGTGGTCTGGCTCTGCTGGGAGGAGCCATCCTGCTGGTCCGGGGCCGTCGCCGGCGGTAGCGATGTCGCCAGCCGAAGCCACGGATGTGCGCTTGACGGCCGTCGAGTCCTATTCGCTGGACGCCCCTCCGGCTGACGCTCCCGGGCATCTGCCGCAGCGGCTCTGGCTGCTTGCCGGAATCCTCTGCCTGGAGCTTGCGCCGCTTTCGCTGCTGGCTCATCCCTGGCACAGGGACCTGCCTGTTGCAGCTCCTCTCATCGCCTTCGGCGCGACCCTCCTGTTCTTTGGGCGGCATAAGTTCCCAGCCGGCGAGCAGGACCATGCAGGCACCGACCTGCGATTCATCGTCTTGCACGTGCTGGCGATAGCGATATTGGCCGCGGCGGAGTTCTCTCTGCTACGGCTGTTGGATAGTGGTTCCGCCGCGCAACGTGCGATGGTCTGGCTGTGGTATGCCGCCATCGCGTTGCTGATCGTCTCCCTGCTAGCCTCCCTCTTTCCTCGTCGTTCCCTGGTGCGACTGCTGCACGGCTTCGGCGATGCGTGGGCATATGCTGCCGCGGCCACAGTGACGGTCCTGGCCAGCAGGTACTTTGTCCTGTGGGTCTGGGACGTCTCCAACTCGCGGCTCGGCCACGCCATGCAGGCTGCGACCTTTTCCGGCGTCAAGAGCCTGCTCAGTCTCTTCTATGCGGGCGTGGTCGCGGACCCATCGACGTTGACGCTGGGCACAGCGAAGTTCCAGGTCGAGGTCGCGGGTGGATGCTCGGGCATTGAAGGCCTCGGACTAACGCTCGCACTGACCGTCGGCTGGCTGATCTTCGCGCGCCGCGAGTTGAAGCTGCTGCGCGCCGCGCTGCTGATTCCGGTCTCGCTGGCCACGATGTGGCTGCTGAACCTGGTCAGAATCGCTGTACTCATCGCGCTCGGCGACAGTGGCCATGCCGGCGTTGCATTGCACGGGTTCCACTCCCAAGCTGGATGGCTGATCTTCAATGCCGTGGCGCTCGGCTTTCTGCTGGCGGCAAACAATCTACGCTGGCTGCGCAAGGACGAGTTTGCAGCCGCCAGAGCCACGGTGGTTGATCACCGCAATGTGGTGGCAATCTATCTGCTTCCCTTCCTCGCCGTGTTGGCTGCTTCGCTCCTGGGGCGCGCGGTGTCGAATAACTTCGACTGGCTCTATCCGCTGCGGCTGGCTGTCGCTGTGGCTGTGCTGTGGCACTACCGCGCCGAGTACCGCAGGCTCAACTGGCGCTTCGGCTGGCTCGGGCCGCTGGCAGGTGCCGCGATCTTCGCGCTGTGGCTCGGGCTTGCGCGATGGCACAGCAGTGGCGCCGACGAACTCGGCGCGCAGCTGGCGCGGCTGGCACCCTGGCAGCGAATGGGCTGGATAGCCACTCGCGCGTTCGCAGCGGTCGTAACGGTGCCGGTCGTCGAGGAGCTCGCCTTTCGCGGCTACGTCGCTCGCCGTTTGATCTCCGCCGATGTCGAGGCCGTTCCGTTCGGCCAGTTGAGCGTGCTCGCAATCCTGGTCAGCTCGCTTGCCTTCGGCGCTCTGCACGGCCAGATGTGGATCGCCGGAACACTAGCGGGCATTGTCTTCGCGTTGGTGGCGAAGGTGCGCGGCCGGCTTGGCGAGGCGGTCGCGGCCCACGCCACCGCGAACCTGCTGATCGCCCTCTGGGTGCTGGCGCGCGGCGACTACCGCATGTGGTGAGCACTCACGCGAAGATTACTGTCTTGTTCGCGTACGACAGGATGCGGTGGTCAAGATGCCACTGCACCGCCCGTGAGAGCACCATGCGCTCCAGGTCGCGCCCCTTCTGGATCAGCGAAGGCAACTGGTCGTTCTGGCTGATGCGCGCGACGTCCTGCTCGATGATGGGACCTTCGTCGAGCTCGGCGGTGACATAGTGGCTGGTCGCGCCGATCAGCTTGACTCCGCGAGCAAACGCTGCGTGATACGGCTTGGCACCCGTGAACGCGGGCAGAAACGAGTGGTGCACGTTGATGATGCGCTGCGGATACCGCGCCACAAACTCCGCCGACAGAATCTGCATGTAACGCGCCAGCACCACAAGATCGATGCTGTGCTCCCGAAGCAGCGCCAACTGACGGCGCTCCACCTGCGATTTGTCATCGCGTGCGACAGGCATGTAATGAAACGGTATGCCGTGGAACTCGGCGAGTGCGCGGGCATCCTCATGGTTGCTGACGATGAGTTTCAGATTGCAGTGAAACTCGCCCGCCTGGTAACGCTGCAGCAGGTCCGCCAGGCAGTGCAGGTACTGCGAGACGAAGAGCGCAACATTCTGCGGCACGCCAGCAAACTCGATGCGCCAGTTCATATGGAACGTCTCTGCCACCGGCGCGAAGGCAGCCCGGAAGCTGGACTCATCAAAGCCGGCGGCCGTGGTGGCGAACTCGACCCGCATGAAAAAGAGGCCAAGTTCGGCATCCTGGTGCTGGTCCGCGTTCAGGATGTTCACGTCGTAGCTCTCCACCAGAAAGTTGATGATCGCCGCGACCAACCCCTTGCGGTCGGGGCAGTCGATCAGTAGCGTGGCGATCGTGCTGTTGCTTTGGCTCATGGCGGCTCTGGTTATGCTACCGGACAACGTCCCTGCGTTCTGTTCAGGTGGTAACTCCCCTCCCCCCAATTTATCGCAAAATCCTCATAAATAACGACTTAGGCTTGGACCTCCCCAATCGGTTCCCCGCAAAATATTGAAAACAAAGGAGCAACCTCTCGCGGAGGCTTCAAAATCCTCATCACAAAGCACTTAGGCCCCACTTAGCGGCAACCGGAAGAGCCTGGCACTGGGCCACGCTGCTTGCCTGCCTAGGGTCTATTGTATCGCGAGTGTCAAGCGATTTGAGGGCTTGCAACTAGTCTTTGAGCTCGTCGCCGGGGTCAGAACGGTTGTTTCCGACGCCTATGGGCGGAGCCATAGCCCGGTTCAGTTTCTGTGTGCGGTTTCCCCGTAGGGATCGGACATCCACTCGGGAGAGTTCTTTATGACCAGTCTCGACAGCTCCGTGCCATTGTCTCCAAAGAACTTACATGATTCCAGCAGCTTCTTTTTGTCCATGGCCTTCGCCGTCTGCGTCTCCACAACCGTCTTGTTACTGAAGGAGATAATTACATTGCGCCGCACGCAGATCGAATCCGAACTGCTGGCCGCGATGCCGCTCGCGTCCCATCTGTCAATCTGGAAGTATTCAATGGAGACGTGCGGATGCCCGTCGTAGTAAGCGGCTGTCGCTTCAGTACAGAGCCTGGTTCCGCGCTCGCAGTTGAACTCGACTTCATTGGGATAGGATGCGTTGCCTTTCGAATCGCCGGAAACCCAACGTCCGTTCGCAGAAAAACCGATGTTGTTGAAGTTGAAAGTGAGCGTAGGTTTGGCCTCCTGCGCGTGTACCAGACCAGACAGCAAAATGATGACTCCACATAGGATATTTCGCATGACAGACATACTGCGCGCCGTTTGCCATCCTGTCAACGGTTTCCGGGCCGTATAACTACTTAATATCGCGCCAGTTTGATCCCACTCCAACCTCGGCAACGATGGGCACGGAGAACTCGGCGACGGACTCCATCTCGTGCTTGACCAGCGCCTGCATCTCGTTAGCCTCGACGGGGACGACGTCAAAGAGCAGTTCGTCGTGGACCTGAAGGGTCATCACGGAGCGCAACTGGCGGCGGGCGATCTCGGCGTCGATGCGGAGCATGGCGATCTTGATCAGGTCGGCAGCGGTGCCCTGCAGGGGCGTGTTGATGGCGGTGCGCTCGGCGAAGCCGCGCTGGTTGGGGTTGCGCGACTGGATGTCCGGGATGGGGCGGACGCGGCCGAAGTAGGTGCGCACAGCGCCCTCGCGGCGGACCTGTTCGAGCGTCGCCTCTATGAACACAGCGACCCCTGCGTAGCGCTCAAAGTATTTTTCGATGTAGGCCTTCGCGATCTTCTGCTCGATGCCGAGCTGCGCGGCGAGCCCGAACGGCGAGATGCCGTAGACGATGCCGAAGTTCACGGCCTTGGCGCGGGCGCGGGTCTCCTTGTCCATGGTGGCGGCGTCGACCTCAAAGACCTCGGCGGCGGTGAGGGTGTGGATGTCTTTGCCGGTGCGGTAGGCGTCCAGCAACAGCGGGTCCTGCGAGAAGTGCGCGAGCAGGCGCAGCTCAATCTGCGAGTAGTCCGCCGACATAAGCAGATTGCCCGGCGCGGCGATGAACGCGGCGCGGATCTCGCGGCCGACCGCCGTGCGGATGGGGATGTTCTGCAGGTTGGGGTTGATGCTGGAGAGTCGGCCGGTCGCTGTGCCTACCTGGTTGAACGTCGTGTGGATGCGGCCTGAGGCGTCAGCCAGCGCAGGCAGCGCGTCCAGGTACGTGCCCTTGAGCTTCTGGAACTGGCGGTACTCCAGCACGAGCGCGGGAACCTCGTGGTGCGCGGCGAGGTCCTCCAGCACATCCTGCGCAGTGGAGATGACCTTGCCTTTGCCCTGCTTGGTCGGCTTGGGCAGGTCCATCTTGTTGAAGAGCACGTCGCCGAGTTGCTTGGGCGAGTTGATGTTGAAGCGATGGCCGGTGCTGGCATAGACGCGCTCAGCGAGGTCATCGATGGTGATGGCGAGGCGCGAGGACATCTCTCGCAGCAGATCGGGGTCGATGCGAACGCCGGTCTGCTCCATGCGCAGAAGTACGGGGACGAGGGGGAGGTCGATATTGGTATAAACACCCAGGAGCGAACTGTCTTCGTTCGAGGGATAAGGCATAAGAGATAAGGGATAAGTAGCGGCTTCGGAGTCTTCGCTTATCCCTTGTCCCATATCTCTTATCCCTGTCTTGTCGGCGTACAGCATCTCTTTGCTAACGGCGCCGCCGAGACCTGGATCGTCACCCAGCATGTTGCGGGGCGTGGCGGACTCGGCGAGTTGTTCGCTGAGCGTGACGGCGAGGCGCGCGACCGCGGCAGCGGCCTCCGGCAGGCGCTTCGGGTCGGAGGGATTTTCTTTGCTGGGCTGGTGTGTGAGCGCGAGCGAAGTAGTGCGCGCGGCGATATCCGGCAGCGTATGCGAGGCGTGCGTGGGGTTGAGCAGATAGCTTTCGAGCATCACGTCCGTGATGTTGCCTGCGAGCGTGATGTCGTGCGACTCCAGAGCGCGAAGGATGGCTTTGAGGTCGTGAACCTGTTTGGGGAGCGAGGCATCCGTGAGAGCTTCGCGAACGCCGGGGATGTCGAGTGAGACCTCAAGGGCGTTGGTTGGCGTGACAGCGAGGCCGATAAAGCAGGGATTAGGGATTAGGGAATAGGGATTAGTTGCGACGGCTTCAGCAGCTTCAGGAGCCGACACGCCGAAGAGCGACATGGATTCGGCGGCCGCGGGTTCGGGCTCGGGAGCAGACTCATCGGGTACTTCAGCAACTTCTTCCGCAATGGCCTGCATGGTCGGAGCGAGGGCGAGCGCGAGATGCCCAACGCTGCGGGCTTCGGCGAGCAGAGCGGCGACTTCGGCGGTGGTGGGCTTGAGGTTGTAGTTAGTGGTTGCTGCGGCGAGATCGGGCGCAAGATCGCGCAGCATGGAGGTGAACTCCAGCTCCGTGAAGAGCGCGCGGCAGGCAGCGTTATCGACTGCCTGCGTGCGCATGGCGTCCAGAGAAAATTCGATGGGCACTTTCGTTTGAATGGTGACGAGTTCTTTGGAGAGCAGTATGTTGTCGCGATTATTTTGCAGTGACTCGCGATAGGTCTTGCGCTTGATGGCATCGGGGGTGGCGGCGGCGGCGTCCATTGCGGCCTCCACGGTGCCGAACTGCTGGATGAGTTCGACCGAGCCCTTGTCGCCGATGCCAGGCGCACCGGGGATGTTGTCAATGGCGTCGCCGCGCAGCGCCATCACGTCGATCACTCGTTCCGGCGGCACGCCGAGCACGCGCTCCACGCCGGCGGGATCAAGAATGAGGTTGTCTTTAGTCGGATTGAGAATGCTGACGTGCTCATTTACGAGCTGCATCATGTCCTTGTCCGAAGAGACGACATAGACATGGTGGCCAAGCGCGCTGAAGTGCGTGCTGAGCGTGCCTATAACGTCGTCGGCCTCGTAACCCTCGGAGTAGATGATGGGGATGCGGAAGGCCTCGAGCGCGCGGCGGATGTAAGGCTGCTGCTGGATGAGGTCGGGCGGTGTTTCGGCGCGGTTGGCCTTATAGCCGGCGTACTCGGTGGTCTCAAACTGCTGGGTTTTGATGTTGAACTTCTGCACGTCCTTCAACTGCCCTGCGAGTTCATGGCGCAGCAGCGGCGCACCTACGTCATAGACCGCGGCCAGGTACTCGGGGTGGAAGTCCGCGCGCAACTTGTTGATCATGTTCACGAAGACATACGTCGCCGCGGTGGGGATGCCGGTGCGCGTGGTCATCGGACGCGAGCGCTGCATGGCGTGATAGGCGCGGAAGATGAAGGCCATCGAGTCGAGGAGGTAGATGGGCGGCTTGGGGGTGGTCGGCATGAGAGTCTCTGATGGCGATGGTACGAGGGTATTGGCGAGAGGCAAAGGCCTTGACGCGAAGGGCGCGAAGGAAGCGAAGTTTCGCCGAGAAAATTGCTAGGTGATCAGCATACAGTCGCCGTAGGAGAAGAAGCGATAGCGGGCAGCGACCGCATGGGCGTATGCCGCGAGGACGTGTTCGCGGCCGGCGAAGGCGCTGACCAGCATCAGCAGAGTGGACTGCGGCAGGTGGAAGTTTGTGAGCAGGCCGGAGACGAGTTTGAACTCGCTGTCGCCGCCGGGCGAGAGAAAGAGGCTGGTGCTGCCGGAGTGTGCAGTGACCGCAGCACCTGCGGCCTCGCGGGCGATGTGTTCGAGCGTGCGCGTGACGGTGGTGCCAACGGCGATGATGCAGCGGCGTTCGCTCTTCGCCTGGTTGATGGCGTCTGCGGTTGCGGCAGGCAGCGTGTAGGGCTCAGCATGGAGTCGGATGTCTTCGGTGCGCTCAACGCGCACGGGCTGGAAGGTGCCAAGGCCGACATGCAACGTGAGCCGGGCGATCTCGATGCCACGTACGGCAAGTTGCGCGAGGACCTCCGGTATGAAGTGCAAACCTGCGGTCGGCGCTGCGGCGGAGCCGGGGGAAGCGGCGAAGATCGTTTGGTAGCGCTCGCGGTCCTCGGCGGTGTTAGGTTCTGCCTTGTTGCGGTGGATGTACGGTGGCAGCGGGAGATGGCCGATACGCTCCAGCGTGGCGTGGAAGTCAACGACAGGAGAAAAGCGCAGTGTGCGCTCGCCGAAGTCGCCGGCAGAGAGGACGGTTGCCGTGAGCGCGGGATCAGCGAAGTGCAGGATCTCGCCGGGTTGGACCTTTTTTGCAGGCTTGATGAGCGCCGACCAGTCGTTGTGCGTCGAGGCGAGGCGCTGTGTGAGCAGGACTTCGACGTGGCCGCTGGGTGCGGGCGAGTTGTGTTGTGTGGTGAGGCCAGCGCGCGTGGCGAAGAGGCGCGCGGGCAGCACGCGTGAGTCGTTGAGCACCAGCAGGTCGCCGGCTTGTAGCAATGTGGGTAGATCCGCGAAGAGACGGTCGGCAAAGGCACCGGTGCGGCGATCGAGCGTTAGCATGCGGCTGGCTCCGCGCATCGCCGGAGGATGCTGCGCGATGAGATCTTCGGGAAGGTCGTAGTGGAAGTCGGAGACGAGCATGGAGGCAGAGTGTAGAGACTAGAGTGTAGAGCGTAGAGAAGGCGCGCATGATTTCGCGACAGCGTCGTCTAGCGCTGCTTGTAGAAGTAAGAGGTCGGGCGGGATATGTGCGGGCCAGCCGAAGGTGATGGTCGCGAAAGGTTTGGGAATCATGAAGCGGTCCCAGGATTTGAGATGCCAGGCGCGATCGGGCTGCGCGTGGTATGCGCCGAGCCAGGTTGCGCCGGTGAGCTCGGCGAGATGGACAGGGCCGGACTTGGCAACGCGTGCGGGGCCTTGCGGGCCGTCGGCGGTGAAGGCGCAGCGATGGCCCGCCTCATACGCTTGCTGCATTCCGCGCAGAGCCGTGGCCGATCCGCGCGTGCTGGAGCCCCGCACCGCAACGAAACCCAGGCGTTCCACGATGCGCGCGATCAGCTCGCCGTCAAACGACTGCGAGATGAGAATCGCGATGCCGAGATTGCGAAAGCGCACCGCGCAGGACAGCATGGCGCAGTGCCAGAAGGCGAAGATCACGGGCGGCGCGATGGTATGGCCGAGCGGCGTCTCCGGCGCCTGCACGTCGCGATAGCGCCACGTAGCGCCCAGCGCGCGGATGACCAGCGCTGCAATGAGCGGCACGATGGCGAGCAGGAACTTCTGTTTGCGAGAAAATGCAGGCACGAAGATGAGTGTAGCTGGCTAGGAGGTTGCGATGTTGGGGTGTTTGGTGAGGCGGGCTGCAACATGCTCCGCCAGACGCAGGGACAGCGCCATGAGAGGGAGCGCAGGAAGCGGCGGGCTGCCGGTGGGAAACGTCGCGGCGCCGGCAATCGAGAGGTTGTCAATGCCGTGTACCGTGAGATTGGGGTCAACGACGCTGGATCGCGGGTCCGTGCCCAAGCAGGCGCCGCCCATAGCGTGGCGGGCATCCTGAATGCGCGAGAGCATGAGGCCCTGCACCGGCGAGTCAGGCGAGAAGACGCCGGGCAGCCACTGGATGCCGCGCTCGGGAAGATGCTCTCTGAGGTATGTGGCGAAGTCGCTCAGAGATTGCAGCTCATTCGGCGTGATGGACCAATCGATGAGTGCCTGCGGCAGCCCGAAGGAATCAAGCTGCGGACTGAGCGTGATGCGCGAGCGCGAAGGTGTGTCCTGTGCGACGTTGAGATAGAGCTTGACGGAGGTGCTTGGCGCGACGAAGCGGCGGCGCTGCATCGCTGCTGACCAGCCCAGGCGCAGCGCATCAAGAGCCGCTGCCGGTAGATGTACCGCGTGGATAGAGAGTGCGGCGCGAAGATCGCCATGCTGCAGCGCGGTGAGCAGCTCGCGGACCACGGCGAGGCCGGAGCCCTCAAACTCTTCGAGCGTAAGGTGCGCCACAATCGGGTTCAGGCTGAGCCGGTCGCGCAGTTGCGAGGCGGGTGAGAGCTTGACCGAGTGCAGCGTGGTGCCGCGCACCCACGGGCGGAGCTCGTGCAGCAGCCGCGTGCGCGCCGCGCCGGTGATGGTGGCCGCGGGCAGAGTCAGATGGTCGTGGAAGTTGCGGCCAACCTGGTCGCTGTCATTGCCGACTCCGGCGGGCACAACGCTGCGCGATGCGAGCAGAAGGCGCGAGGTCTCCACGGTCCCGGCAGCGAGGATGAAGTGACCGGCCTCGAAGCGCAGGGTCTCCCCGGACTTGGTACGTACCAGCACGGCCAGCACGCGTGATCGCGAGGCGGCCAGCAGCACCTCCACCACCTGCGCATGGAGAAAGATTCGCACCTGAGGATGCGACACCAGGTCGCTGCCCAGCGTGTGCGCAAGGTTGCGTCTCGCAAATGGCGTCCACTTGGAGAGGCTCGCGTCGAGATCGGTGAGCTCCGTGAGCAACTGCGGAACCGACGAACCAATCGCTGCAAAGAAGTCCGGCGAAGTGTAGGGCAGATAGTCAACCCCCAGCAGGCGCTCCGCTTCTATGAGGTACGGTGCAAGCTCTTCGGGTTCGATGGGCCACGCTGGGTCGGGTTCAAGAAAGGGCTGCAGCAGTTGCCCGCCCCACCGCAGCGAAGCTCCGCCCAGAGCGCGGAAGCGGCCTTCCGTGGTGCCCAGATGCGGATGCCCGGTGAGCTGCGCTGCGGCCATGATCTGCCGGTCGCGATCATCGATCGCATCGCCTCCGGCTTCCAGCAGGACGACGTCCATGCCCTGCCGGCTGAGCCGGTGCGCCAACACCAGGCCGGCGACGCCCGCCCCGACGATGCAGACCTGAGAGCGGAGGAGTTCAGCCCCGACATCATTTTGTTCCAGATCTATCTGCATGGCGGCTCGCTCAAACTGGTCGAAGAGTTGTCTCGCGTCCCTTCTAGCTGTACTTCAACCAGCGCAGAATCTCCGGCAGGTTGGGCTTCTTGCCGTACATCAGGATGCCGACGCGGTAGATGCGCGAGGAGACCCAGAGCACCGCGAGGATCGTGACGACGATCAGCGCCATGGAGAGGGCAATCTCCCACGGCTGCGGCATGGAGAGCGAGATGCGGAAGTTCATCAGCAGCGGCGCACAGAAAGGAATCTGCGAGACGATGCGCGATAGCGTGGAGTTCGGGTTGCCGATAAGGACTGGGATCATGAGCATACAGAAGAAGAGCGGCATCATCAGGAACATGTTCAGTTGCTGCAGCTCCTGCTCAGAGTTCGTCATGGCGCCCAGCGAGGCGGCCACGCTGGAATAAAGCGTGTAGCCAAGCGCGAAGTAGATGATGAAGAAGATGGCCTGCGTCGGGCTGATGGTGACCGAACTCATGGAGCCGGCACGCGCGGCGAAGAGTCCGGCGGCAGCCATCCATATGCCGACCTGTGTGAGACCGACCGCTCCGACGCCGAGGATCTTGCCGGCAAGCAGCTCGTGGGGCTTGATAGTGGCCAGCAGAACCTCAAACACGCGCGATGTCTTCTCTTCAATGATCGACCGCGCTACGTTCATGCCGTAGAGCAGCACCACCATGTACATGAGAAAGAAGAGAATGTAGGCCACGACAAACGAAGTTGTCGAGTCGCTCTTGCGGCCGCCCTTGCCGACGATGTTGACGGTGGCGGGCTTCGTGAAGTCGTCGATCTCAGCAGCAGAGAGGCCGTGCTGGGCGAGGAACTCGCGGGAGAGGACACTGTGCAGCCCGTCCTTGATGGCGCTGGTGGTGGAGATGTCCGCCGAAGAGCGCGGCGTAAGGTCGTAGGTTGCAGGCTGCGATCCTGAAGCGGGGTGAATGACGAGATAGCCATCCAGCTTCTTGTCGGCGATCTGCTGGTCGAGCGTCGACATCGCCTGCGGCGTGGGCGCGAGGATGTCCACCGTCATCCTTGTATCCTTGCCGTTTTCGAGCTCTTGTTTGAGATCAGCCGCGGGCTGCGGCTCTGTGGCAACTATCGCGATATGCGACTGAGTGGTGTTATGCGAGGCGATGGCCGCCATGCCGAAGATGCCGCCGCCCATCAGCGTGGGAATAAGGATGGTCGCGATGATGAAGCCCTTGGTGCGAATTCGCTCGGTGTACTCGCGGCGGGCAATGAGCATAATGTTGTGCAGGGAGCTACTCATGGGTGATACCTCCTGCTTCCGCGTCGCCGAAGCTGGCGCGAACCCGCTCGATGAATATCTCTTCGAGCGTGGGCTCGACGACCTCAAAGCGGGTGATGGCGGTGCCGCGTGATAGCGCATCGGCCAGGACCTGCTGCGACGACGAAGCGTCGTGCAAGGTGAGGTCTGCGACCCCGGCATGGATCCTGGCTTCGGCAACACCGGGATGGCGGGTAAAGCCGTCGTCTCCTGTGAAGGCAACATGCAGACGGTTGCGCGGGTAGTGCGACTTGATCTCGCGCATGGAGCCGGAGAGCAGCAGCTTGCCGCGCGAGATCAGCGCAATCTCGTCACACATCTTCTCGACCTGGTCCATGCGGTGCGTCGAGAAGAGGATGGCCTTACCTTCCTTGCGGAGGTCGATGAGCGTCTGCTGCAACAGCGCGGCGTTCACCGGGTCCAGGCCGCTCATTGGCTCGTCCATGATGATCAGCTCGGGATCGTGAAGCAGCGCGGCGATGAACTGAATCTTCTGCTGCATGCCCTTGGAGAGCTCTTCCGTCTTCTTTCCGATGGCCTCGGTGATCTCGATGCGCTCGCACCAGGCAAGGGCGCGGGTGCGCGCGATCTCCTCACTCAGGCCATGCAGCCGTCCGAGGAAGATGAGCTGGTCGAGCACCTTCATCTTCTTGTACAGGCCGCGTTCCTCCGGCAGGTAGCCGACGCGGTGCAGCGCACTGCGCGAGAAGGTCTGGCCGAAGAGGCTGACCGACCCGGAGTCCGGCATGGTCATGCCGATCATCATGCGGATGGAGCTGGTCTTGCCGGAGCCGTTGGGCCCGAGCAGGCCGAACATCGTCCCCGGCTCGATGGACAGGGAGAGCCCTTCGACCGCGACCTTGGTGTCATAGACCTTGCGAATGTTGTGGAGTTCAACGATGGGCATAGTGAGATCAAGCTGGATAAAGACGCAAAGAGATGATGCTAGTTTAGCGCAGTGCAGGTAGCGACGCGTTGACTGCAAATGCAAAGGCGCACCCTAAAGGCGCGCCTTTGCTGGAAGCTGTGCAGAGGAACTACTCCGAAGGCTTGTCGCCCTCGGTGCCTGCGTTGGCCTCTTCGAGCTGCTTCTGCAGCTCTTCGCGGCGCTTGGCGCGGGTCTCTTCGCGCTTGCTTGCCTTCTCGCTGAGTTCCTGCTCGGCGCCGAGCAGCTCAATGTAGGCCATCTCTGAGCTGTCGCCCTTGCGGACGCCGGTGCGGACGATGCGGCTGTAGCCACCAGGGCGCGACTCATAGCGCGGCGCCACGACGGCGAAGAGGCGGTCGACGGACTCCGGAGTCATCAGGTAGGCGAGCGCCTGGCGGCGAGCATGCACGCTGCCGTTCTTGCCGAGCGTGATCATCTTCTCGACGATGGGGCGCGAGGCCTTGGCCTTGGTAATGGTGGTGTGAACACGATCATTAATGATGATCGAGGTGACGAGGTTGCGAAGCAGGGCGCGGCGATGGCTGGTGTTACGACCCAGCTTGAATCCGCCATTACGGTGGCGCATGATGATCTCCTTCGGCTCAGCTTTGGCTGTCAGCCGGACTGCGGTGGTGCGGGGTTGTGGGCTTCCCCACCCATGACGATCAAGCTGTCATGGATGGGCACCCGGATAGTGGTTGCGACTAGAAGCTTTCGGGCTCGTTGGCGAGTTCGAGGTCTTCGTCCTCGTCCTCGTCTTCGTCGTCGAAGTTGCCGTAGCTGGCGGCGAGTGTTGCAGCCGGCAGAACCGAGGTCGGGCCCGGGACCGGGTTGCCGCTCTCGTCGATCTTCATGCCGAGCGAGAGGCCCATCTGAGCAAGTATCTCCTTGATCTCATTCAGGCTCTTGCGGCCGAAGTTCTTAGTCTTCAGCATCTCGGCTTCGGTCTTCTGGATCAGCTCGCCGATGGTCGCGATGTTGGCGTTCTTCAGGCAGTTGTAGCTGCGCACGGAGAGCTCCAACTCCTCGACCGAGCGGTTGAGGTTCTCATTGCGAATCTGCGGACCGTCGTGCAGACCATCGCTGCCGGCCTCAAGCTCCTCTTCAAAGTTGATGAAGATAGTCATGTGGTCCTTGAGCAGCTTGGCCGAGAGACCGAGCGCATCGGCAGGAAGAACCGTGCCGTTGGTCCAGATCTCCAGCGTGAGCTTCTCGTAGTCGGTAATCTGGCCGAGACGCGCCGCTTCGACAAGGTAGTTGACCTTGCGGACGGGCGAGTGGACCGAGTCCACCGGGATGAAGCCGATGCCGAGGTCGCCGTCAAAGTTCTTGTCGGCGGAGACGTAGCCACGGCCACGCTTGAGGCGCATCTCCATGTCGAGACGACCGCCCTCGCTTATGGTGCAGATGTAGACGTTGGGATCGAGGATCTCGACGTCGGAGTCCGCCTCGATGGAGCCGGAGGTGATGACACCCGCCGCATCCGCGCGCAGGTAGAGTGCCTTGGGACCCTCGCCGTTGAGCTTGAACGGAATCTGCTTCAGGTTCAGGATGATGTCGGTCGCGTCTTCGACAACGCCGGTGATGGACTGGAACTCGTGCAGCACGCCTTCGATGCGGACCGCGGTGACCGCGGCGCCTTCAATGGACGAGAGCAGCGTGCGGCGCAGCGCGTTGCCGATCGTG
>Ga0302156_10002349_pt1 | contig 15544 bp, 12 predicted proteins | sample I_Bog_N3_2_FD_193503 | JGI IMG/M metagenome (GOLD analysis project Ga0302156, IMG submission 193503) | Peat permafrost microbial communities from Stordalen Mire near Abisko, Sweden - I_Bog_N3_2 | ecosystem: Environmental > Terrestrial > Soil > Wetlands > Peat | place: Sweden: Abisko, Stordalen... | reverse complement strand
GGATAGCGCGGACGGCGTAGCCGTCCTTGCTGTTGGTTTTTAGTGTGGTGTCTGCTGTTGTTCGATATATTGTCGCACGATGGAAATCGGAGCGCCTGCGCAGGACGAAGCGAAATAAGATGGCGACCACAGCACACCCTTCCAGTAGCGGTTCTGTAAATCTGGACGGGCTTTACGTAACAGGCGGCTGGATACACCTTTCAAGCTATTCACCAAATTGGATACGGCTACCTTCGGCTGATATTCCACCAGTAGATGGACATGATCGTCCTCCCCGTCCATCTCAATCAGTTGCGCCTCGAAGTCGGCGCAGACATCAGAGAAGATGGTTCGCAGGCGTTGGATGGCGTCGGCATCGAATACCTTGCGACGATATTTCGCCACAAAGACCAAGTGAATGTGCATTTTAAAAACACAATGCCGTCCATGCCTAATATCGTTTTCATCGTTCATAGACCAAAAGTATGATTGAGCTATGCAACGACTTCAAGCCTTCAAATACGAACTGATGCCAGACGGGCAGCAAGAGCGGCAAATGCGCCGCTTCGCTGGCTCGTGCCGGTTCACCCGTTACAGCAGACGCTCAAGGATTTGGAGCGGGCCTACAGCAACCTCTTCGCCAAGCGGGCCGACTTCCCGCACTTCAAGAAGAAAGGCCAGTCGGATAGCTTCCGCTATCCCGACCCGAAACAGATCAAGCTCGATCAGGCCAACTCACGCCTGTTCCTGCCCAAGCTGGGCTGGTTACGCTACCGCAACAGCCGGGACGTACTGGGCACGGTAAAGAACATTACTGTGAGTCTGTCGTGTGGCAAGTGGTATGTCGCCATTCAAACCGAGCGCGAAGTTGAGCCGCCTATTCCGAACGGCGGCGCGGTTGGCATCGACATGGGCATTGCCCGTTTCGCTACGCTGAGCGATGGCAGCCATCTGGAACCGCTCAACAGCTTCAAACGGCACGAAACCGCCTTGCGCAAAGCGCAGCGTGCCATGAGCCGCAAAACCCAATTCAGCCACAACTGGAAGAAGGCGAAAGCCCGAGTCCAGCGTATTCACTCCCGCATCGGCAATGCCCGCCGCGACTACCTGCACAAAGCCACGACAACAAGAGGAGGCTATCTCGTTGCCGTGCCGCCGCGTAATACCAGCCGAACTTGCCCGGCCTGCGGTCATGTCTCGGCAGATAATCGCCAGACGCAGGCGCGGTTTGAGTGTGTCGAGTGTGGCTACAAGAACAACGCCGATGTGGTCGGCGCGATCAATGTACAAAGGGCGGGACACGCCCGGTCAGCCTGTGCAGAGACTTCGCCTGAAGTCAGGGCGTCGGGCCAGGAACCCACTGAAGCGACTATGCGGTTCAGCGCATAGCGCCGTAGGAATCCCCGTCCTCACTGAGCGAATCAAAGATTCGCACGTAGCCCGGTCTTGAGACCGGCGAGCGTTAGCGAGAGGACGGGGAGGATGTCAATATCTAATCCACGTTGTCACATGGCGTTGAATCCGCCGCGCGCCAGGCATTGGCGATATCGGCCATCAACCTTGCGCGCAAACCATTCCGTGGTGAGTTTGTGGGTGAACTTGGGACTGACCAGGACAATCTGCGGTATGGCCTCGCGTGGGATGCGTCGTCCCGCTTGATGGTCGGCTAGCGCATAAACCTTTTGATACAACGGGCTTTGCTCGAATCCCGAGAGCTTCTCCTGTTTGAGATCACGCAGAATCTCACCACTACTCATTTGCAGCCGAGCGCTGATGGTCATCAAGGCGCTCTGGGTGGAACTGGCCACGCCGGAAAAAATCCGATCCATTTTGTTCGAGTACAACATCAAGTCACCGTCCAGCGCCAGCTTGCGACCGGTCAAACGGGCCACCGCCGCCTGGAACGCGGCATTGCGGCTGCTATAGCGCCCGGCGTTGTAGTCGGCAAACCGGTACACCATCTCGTCATAAGGCGCGGCATATTGCAGCAGAATCGCCGTGCCGAAGTACACGCTGCCGCGCAGACCAAACACCTCGTCACGCAAATTGCTATAGGAATAAGGGTAGGGCCAGGCATGAATCTGGGTTTGGGCAAACGCCACGCTGACTTGCATGGGCCCACCATCGCGAATCGGGTTTTTATCCGCCAGTAGCTGCTGGCCAAAAGGGAACTCCTGCACCATTTGCTCAAACAGTAGATTCATTTCGCGTTTGGTGCGCAATGCATTGATCCGTTGTTTATAGCTACGTCCATCCGGTGAGGTCTTCAGCAGCGCGGCGTCGACCACTAGGGATGGAATCATGTATTTCTTGCGGTGTTGCTCAATTTCCTGCCAGACAATATTGGATAGATTCGGCACCACTGGGTCGGGTTGATAGCTCGACTCCTGCTCGGCAACCGCCATGACCGCGCAGAAATATTGGGGCGAATAGGGGATCTTGAGCTGGGTGAACGCCGCAAAAATATTGTCGCTCCAGGCCTTGCGCGCGGGGATTCCCTGCGGCAGCAGGCGCTCCAAAAGAGCGCGGCCGGCGCGCGGGTTAGTGTAGTTTTGTACCGGGGGGGCGCTCACGACCGGCGGGACGACCGGCGGGACCACGGGCGTAACCGGAGGTTGGACCACCACGGGGGCCGGTGGAGTGGCCCAGATGTCCTGTGGATTGGCTATCGGCGCCGAGGCGGGCTCTGGGTTTACGCTAATCGGGGCGGGTGACGAGGCGCAACCCGCCAGCAGTAGCGCCAGCGGTAGCGCCATCGAGAAATTTCGCAACATTGAGATTGGCTTGGAGGCAAAGAACCTATTGTAGAGCGATTTTTAAACAGCCAACAGCGTGACGACGGCATGGCCTGCGCCTGAAGTCATTCCGGGGTCGCATTGCTGACATAGCGCAAGTGCGCTATGTCAGTGGATTTGTACATTTGTTTGACGTGTGAAAAATTCCCACGTAAGCTACACGTATTCTTTAAATGTGCGCGTATATAGGGGTTATATCATGGCAATCGCCCAGAATGGACCTGACCTTACAGGGCCGATCGAAACCGGAAATAGCATACAACTAGAGGGCGGGCGCCACGCCATTTTGTTGTTGCATGGACTGGGTGGAACCGCGCAGGAGGTCAAGCTGGTCGCTAAGCGGCTCAATCGACAGGGCTTTACGGTGCGCATCCCGTCGCTGCCCGGGCATAACGGAAACTGCGAACAACTGGCCTCTATCCGTTGGCAAGACTGGTACCAGTCCGCGCAATGGCATTTCGAGCAGCTCGCTCTCTCGTATGATCAGGTTTCAGTGTCAGGTCTGTGCATGGGCTCGGTCTTGGCCTTGCAGCTTGCTTCGCGCAAGGGGGCGCGTGTCGCCTCGGTGGTCGCCATGTCCACCACGCTGGCCTATGACGGATCAAGCATGCCGTGGTATCAGTTTTTGCTTCCCCTGGTGCTTCATACGCCGTTGCAGCATTTTTGGCGCTATCAGGAAGGCGGCAACCTGGGCATTAAAAACCCTGTGTTGCGCCGCCATCTGGCCAGCCGCATGGGGCCGCAATCGTCGGTGGCGTATGACCGCATGCCGGCGGCCAGTATTCGTGAAATGATGAAATTGATGCGCTCAACCCGCAAGCGCTTAGGGAATGTTCTGGCGCCGACCTTGATCATGCACGCCGAGGAAGATGATGTCGCCAGCCCGCGTAACGCGGATTACTTGGAACGGCATCTGGGTTCCAGCCATATTGAAAAAATCATCCTCGATGACTGCTACCATCTGATTACCCTGGATCAGCAGCGTGAACTGGTGGCGGCCGAGGCCGGCCGTTTTATGCTGCAGCAGCAACATTTGCGGCAATCGATACGCACACCAGCGCGCGCGGTGCTGGAACCCTGTAAGACGGCGGATCTGATCGTTGCCGCCTGATTGATGTCGAATGAGTGCGCGCTTCACGGCGCGCATCACATTCCGGCCTTGGCGCTGCCGCAAATCACCTATTCAGGGGGTGCTTAGCGCGCCTGGACCGTGGCCGCCTCAAACATGCCTGACTGATAGTCCTCCAGTGTCTGCCGAATTTCCTCATTGGTATTCATCACGAATGGACCGTATTGCACAATCGGCTGGCGCAATGGCTGACCGGCAATGATCAGCATGCGCGCGGCTTCGGTCGCGCGCACCGCCAGTGCTGGCGCGCCGTTGTTGCTGAGAATCGCCATATTGCGATCCGGTACCACGGTACCTTCGATCTCCACGCTGCCGCGGTAGGTGTACGTAAACGCATTGTGACCGGCCGCGATGATTTGCTCGAAACGGCTGCCGGCCGGCAAGTGGACATCCAGAAACAAAGGCTCGGTGTCCGGGCGCTGAATCGCGCCATCGACTCCGGCGCTGGCGCCGGCAATCACTCGGACGCGGATGCCATCCGCCGTGGTGTATTCAGGAATCGCGTCAGGCGCGATGTCTTGATAGAACGGCGCAATCATTTTGTTCTTGGCCGGCAAGTTCAACCATAACTGAAATCCTTCCATCAAGCCCTCTGACTGCTCTGGCAGCTCGGAGTGAATCAAACCGCTGCCAGCGGTCATCCATTGGGCGCCACCGGGTTCGAGTAAGCCGTGATTGCCCGCGCTGTCGTGATGGCGCATGCGACCGGCGATCATATAGGTCACGGTTTCAAAGCCGCGATGTGGGTGGTCCGGGAAGCCGCCGATGTAGTCGTCGGGGTTTTCGTTACGAAACGCATCCAACATCAAATAGGGATCAAGCCGGCGCTGCAATTGCTGAGTCAGTACCCGGGTCAGGCGCACGCCGGCACCATCGGAGGTGGCAACCCCTTGCACCAGGTTTTCAACTTGGCGAAATGAGGCGATGGAATCGGTTGTCATGGTGTCAGCCCTTACTTAGTCGATACATTGCATTCTAGTGGTCGAGCTAACCAAGCGGAAGTCGCGTCTATGGGTATCATTGTCTTGTGTGTGGGACAATCCGATGACTAGCGCCGGGCAGCGACATACTGATGAAATTCGCTCGGAGGGAGTGGGCGGCTAAATAAAAATCCTTGGCAGCGTTCGACGGAGAGTGATTTGAGAAACTCCGCCTGAGCCCGGGTTTCCACCCCTTCGGCAACCGTTTGCATATTAAGCGCGCGCGCCAGGGCGGCGATCGCGCCGGCAACCGCGTTGGCGTCTGGCGTGTCCGGCGTGTTGCGCACAAAAGAGGCGTCAATTTTTAAGGTGTCTAGCGGGAACTGACGCAGATAAGCCAGTGATGAATAGCCGGTGCCAAAGTCGTCCAGCGCCAAACCGATTCCTTCCGCCTTAAGCTCGCGCATGCGCGCCGCCGTGGCCTGCGGGTCTTGCGCCACCGTCGATTCGGTGATCTCAATTTCCAGTAGCGCCGGATCAAAATCGTACTGTCGCAACGATTGACGCACACGGTCAACCACATCGCTTTGCTGGAAATCCAGGGCGGAGAAATTCACCGCCACACTGAGCCCTTGATGGCGATAGCGCTGAAACTCGGCCAGGCTATGCTCCAGCACCCAATCGGTAATCTGGTGAATCAAACCGCTACGCTCGGCGACGCCAATGAAGTCGAGCGGAGATACCAAGCCAAGGTCTTCATCTTGCCAACGCACTAGCGCTTCGGCGCCAACGACTTGCTCGGTCGATAAATCGAGCTTGGGCTGCAACATCAGGCGCAGAGCATTACGCTCCAGCGCATGCTGCAAGCGCGACTCGAGAAATACCGCATGTTTCAACTGCTGCGCCAGCTCGCTGGAAAATGCAAGAATCCCCCCGGCGCTTATGCCCAAATGTTCGCTGGCGGTCATCGCGTCGCGTAAACGCTCAGCGCTTGAGCCCTGTTCGGCGGCAATGCCGATTTGCGCGCTGATCTGTAATGTCGTGTGCTGATAGGCGATCGGGATTTGAATTTCCGCCAGGCAGGCTTCGGCCAGCGCGAGCGCCGGATATTCAGCGTGTACTGCAAACGCAGCTTCGCCAACTCGGGCGATTGCCGCCCCGGTCCCCGTCAGACGTTTATCCAGTCGCGCGGCAATCGCGCACAGTGCCATGGCGCCGACAGGGCGGCCATGCGCGGCGATGATTCGCGTAAAGCAGTTCATCTGGATATACAACACGGCCGCGTCTGGCGCTTGGGGCCGGGCCAAAAGTGCCGCGATCCAGCCGCGATAATTCAGTAAGCCGGTATCGTCATCATGATGAGCCAGGTACTGCAGCTCATCGACGTGACGCTGGCGCTCGCTCATATCACGCACAAAGCCGGTGAAGTAGCCTTGTGCGCCGATATTGAAATGGGAAATACCAACTTCAACTGGGAAAGTCGAGCCATTCTGGTGCTCAGCCAAGAGTAATCGACCATTGCCTAGCACATGCGTGATGCCGCGCACCGGATCGAAATGCTGAAGAAATCCGTCATGCTGACCTCGCATCGGTATCGGAACAACAGTAGAAATATTGCGCCCCAGTAGCTCGTCGCGTCGCCAACCAAACATTCGACTGGCCGCCGCATTTACATCGACAATCTGACCGTCCGCGCGGATGGTGAAGACTGCGTCCAGGCTAGAGTCCAGGATCGCGTGGGTAATGCTTTGGTCATAGGGGAACATGGCGTCTCTGCGCGCCTGAAGTCGTGGCGACGATATCCGCGCGCGCGGCTGCCGGCTGATTTTTGAGTCAGGTTAAGTAAGCAAAAATCCAATGTAGTCGAGTCACTCAACCTTGCCAAGCGTGTTTTTGGCATTTATGTCCTGGGGTGAAGTCATAGATAACAAGCCAGTACGTTTCCAGTATCCGTGGCATTCGATCAATTCTTGTTGGCATAGTGATCCAGCGCTGACAGCAATGCCCGTGGTTGCGCCATCTGTTGCGTCAGTTGCTGTCCGGATGTCAGTTGGGCGGCGTTGAGTTTTTTCGCCACCCGTTCGCGATCGGCCGCCGCGTCACCTTTGCCGTTACTGTCTTGAGCCGCCGCCAGATTAAACAGAGCGTAGGCGATGACTGGATTGGCCGCGACTCCGCGACCTGATTCATACATCGCGCCCAGATTGTCCTCGGCATGGGCATCGCCCTGGGCCGCGGAAGCGCGAAACAGCGCCACTGCCTGAACGTCATTTTTCGGTATCCCTTGCGCGTCACGATTCATGACCCCCAGATTGTTTTCGGCATAGGCATCGCCTTGGCGCGCGGCTTTAGCGTACCAGTCGGCGGCGTTGGCATTGCTTTGCGCTACCCCTTTGCCCATATCATATAGATAGCCAAGGCGAAATTCTGCTGCGGCATATCCCTGATCCGCGGCTTTACGGTACCAGAGCGCCGCATCGGCGTCGTTTTCCGCTAGCCCATAGCCATTTTGATAGGCCCACCCCAAGCTGAACTGAGCCTGAACTCGTCCTTGCTGCGCCGCTTTACGATACCAGGTGACTGCCTGGGTATAGTCTTGCGCGACGCCCTGGCCTAGCTGATACATGTCGCCAAGATTGTCTTGCGCCATTGAGTCGCCCTGGTTGGCGGCTTGAAGATAAAGCGCCATCGCTTGAGCATAGTCTTTCGCCATGCCTTGCCCATTCTGATACATTTCACCGAGATTGTTTTCCGCCGGCGCGTCGCCTTGCGCAGCGGCTTTAGCGTACCAAGATTCGGCCTGGGCATCGCTCTGTGTGACCCCCAGGCCCATGTCGTATAAATACCCCAAATGGAATTGGGCATTGGCATCGCCTTGCTGCGCGGCTTTGCCATACCAGTAAGCCGCTTGCGCGGCATCTGGCGCAATGCCCTTGCCATATTGGTAGGCTTCGCCAAGATTGCTTTGCGCCTGAATGTCGCCCAGTTGCGCTGCTTGCTGGAACCAGGCGGTCGCTTTGGCGTTATCCACCGCGATGCCTTGTCCATTGCGATACATCACTCCCAGATTGTTCTCGGCGCTGGCATTGCCCTGCGCCGCGGCTTTGCCATACCAGAAGGCTGCTTGCCCATCGCTTTGCTTGATTCCCTTGCCTAGGTCGTACATATACGCCAGATAATATTGCGCCGCCGCGTCACCTTGCTGCGCCAGCGGCAAGAAAATCTCGTACGCAGTGCCAAAATCTCCGGCGTTGTAGTCCGCAACGCCCTGATCGAATCCAGCCCAGGCACAATTTACCGAAGCGCACAGCGCCAGCATTACCGACTGTTTTAGCTTCATCACGTCTCCCATGGCGCTATATTGGATTGAGCCAGGCGTCATCAGGTCCTGGTATGGTTAAATATTAGTTGCTACTAACCTCTTCGCCTGAACTTTGTGTCAGCCATCGCGTGGCGCCCGGTGCGTTACCTTATTGCCAGCGACCATCACCACCTAGGCCATCATGAATCTTGAAAATAGAGTGTGTATCGTCACCGGCGCGGCCAGCGGTATTGGCCGCGCGATTGCCCTGCGTTTTGCCGTCGCGGGTGGCAAACTGGTGATTGCCGACCTGAATGAGGATGCGGCTGCATCCGTGGCGCATGAGCTGCGTTCAAGCGGGGCCATGGCGATGAGCGTGAAGATGGATGTGACCGATGAAGATCAGGTCAACGCGGGCGTCGCGCGCGTGGCGCAAGCCTGGGGTGGGGTGGATGTTCTGGTGAGTAATGCCGGCACGCAGTACATTCAGCCGCTGGAGCAAATTCCATTCGCCGAATGGAAAAAAATGCTGGCGGTGCACCTGGATGGCGCGTTTTTGACCAGCAAGGCCTGCCTGCCTCACATGTACGCGTCCGGGCGCGGCGGGAGTGTGATTTTCATGGGGTCGGTGCACTCGAAAGAGGCCTCAGTCCTTAAAGCGCCTTATGTCACCGCAAAGCATGGCCTGATTGGCTTGGCTCAGGTTCTGGCCAAAGAAGGCGCGGCGCATGGCGTGCGCGCCAATGTGATTTGCCCGGGGTTTGTGCGCACACAACTGGTTGAACGGCAAATTCCGTTGCAAGCACAAAATCTCGGGCTATCGGAAGATGACGTGGTGCGGAATGTCATGCTAAAAACCACGGTGGATGGCGAATTTACCAGTATGGATGACGTGGCCGAAATTGCCTTGCTGTTTGCCGCGTTTCCCACGAATGCCTTGACCGGACAATCTCTGATTGTCAGTCATGGATGGCATATGCAGTAAGATAACTTACCTCTATCTGAAAATATTTAGACTTACCTTGCGGATAGAATCTTAAAAATATGGTTTTTAATCAAAGGATTGCCTCGCCAGTGATTATTGCTGGTTGGCGCGAGTCACTGTCCGAATATTGAAAATGTGTTTTGACAGTGACATTATATACACTTGGTTTATTCTATTTTTAGGTTAGCATCCATTCAGATGTCGTTAAGTCACTCGCTTTACCCGGTCTTGCTGGTCGCCCCTCCGCTCCAAATCAAAACCTGTGCGCCGTTAATCAAACCACCATAAATCACCCCCTGCCTCGATGTGAACGTTGCCTTGTTTTAGCGTGCAGACATGAGCCATGCATTTAACCCCTCTCGCACTGACTGCGGGGAATCGCGCCGGTGCGGCCCGGTGTCGGCAGGATGAGTGGGGCACTAAGGATCTACTTCGATGACAATTATTAAGCAGTTACTGATCACCCTGGCGATTGCTCTTCTGAGCATGCTATTGATTGGCGGTTATGGTGTTTGGCAGCTGAAACAGGCGCAATCCCGGTTCCATTCGGTGCAGAGTGAAACCTTGCCCAGCATGAAGGTGATGGCCGCGGCTCAAGCCGCGTTGACGGATAGCCGGGTCAATTCTTCAAAAATGATGTATGCCCCAACCGCGACTGATCGAAACAATGCGATAGCGGCTCTGGCCACGGCGGATCAGCGCTTCGACGCCATCCTGGCCGACTATGCGGCGAGTGGCATGACTGATGACACTGATCGAGCGCTGTTGGCAGCGGATAAAACCGCCATGGTGAATTATCGGGCCGCGCGCGATCTGGCCATCAATGAAGCCAAGGCGGGCAATCTGAGCCAAGCGATTGATCAACTGATGGTGAAAGGCCGTCCCGCCGCGGAAGCGCTGGCGTTAGCGCTGAAAAATAATGATCAACACATCGCTGATCAGTCGGAGCAGATTAATCGTACGAATGATCAAGAATATAGTCAGTCTTTGATCTTGATGACGAGCTGTGTTTTGGCCGCGTTTGTGATTTCCGGCCTATTGGCCGCGCATTTGTTTAACGTGATTCGCGGCGGGCTGAGCAATATTCAGGGGACATTGGAACGGGTTAATCATTCGCTTGATTTCACCCAGCGCGCGCCGATTAAGCGTATGGATGAAATTGGCCGTACCGCCAGTGCGTTCAACCGCTTGCTGGAACACCTGCAGCACAGTTTTAAAACGCTCCATGCCGGCGCTCATGAGGTGGCCAGCGCGGCGCAACAACTGTCACAAAGCGCCAGTCAGGTTTCGTCCGCCGCTTCCGAACAAAGCGAGGCCGCCGCCAGTATGGCGGCCACGGTGGAACAGATGACCGCCAGTGTCAATCACGTGGCCGAGCAAGCCCGGCAGACCCATCAGGGCGCCGCCGAGTCCGGCAAATTGGTCGAGGATGGATCGAATATTATCGACCAGACGATCCATGACATTCGCGAAATTTCAGCGGTGGTCAAAGCATCGGCGCTAAGCATCAAGGAATTGGAAACCGATAGCGCCAAAGTGAGTTCGGTGGTCAATGTGATCAAAGAAATCGCCGATCAAACCAATTTGCTGGCGCTCAATGCCGCGATCGAAGCCGCGCGCGCGGGTGAAACCGGTCGCGGTTTTGCCGTGGTGGCCGATGAGGTGCGTAAGCTGGCCGAACGAACCTCGCGCTCAACCCAGGAAATCGCAGTCACGATCGAAGCCATGGTGGCGCGCGCGCAGCAAGCGACAAGCCAGATGGAAGCCGCCGAGCACCTGGTGGAAACCGGAGTAGGGCGCGCGGACCACGCGGATCAGGCGATTAAGCATATCGGCAGCAATACCACCGATGCCACGCGCAGCATCAGCGAAATTTCCGCCGCGATTCAGCAACAGGGGGTGGCGAGCAATAATATTGCCGCCCAAGTCGAACGCACCGCGCAAATGTCTGAGGAATCGAGCTCGGCGGCGCGGTTGACCGCCGACAGCGCCGAGCGACTGGATCAGCTGGCGAAAAGCCAGATTGAGACGCTGGCGCAATTTACCATCTAAGGATTCTTTGAATCGGCTGTTCACCGCGCTGCTCAGGCTTGGCTGGGTGAGGTGCTGATGTGGCTAGCCATTGCTGCTTAGATGACGAGCTCGTTGGCGATGGCGTACTTAATCAGGTCGGCATTATTGCGGAACTCCATTTTTTCCATCAGTCGCGCCTTGTGCGTGCTGATGGTCTTGTGGCTGATGGCGAGTTCGATGGCAATCTCATTGACCGCCAGTCCATGAGAAAACAGGCGTAATACCTGGAGCTCCCGTTCGGTAAGGCATTGATGCCGCGGAGTATTGCATGGCTGGTTGAACCCGAAGACCATGCGTTCGGCCAATAGCGGGTCGATATAGCGATGCCCGGCACCGACCCTGGTGACGGCCTCCAGGAGCACTTCCGCATCTTGATCTTTGGTGAGATAACCGACCGCGCCGGCATGCAGCGCGCGTTGGACGATTTGAATTTCATTGTGCATGCTGAGTACCAAAATCGGCAATGCGGGATGCTGGGCGTGAATTCGGGTAATCAGGTCTTCGCCGCAGATCCCGGGCATGCTCATATCCAGCAACAAAACATCGACCCCTCCGTGGCGCAGACGTTGCAGTGTTTCTGCGCCATTAACCGCTTCGGCTACAACGTTAATCTTGTCGCTGTGAATGAATAGTTGTTTTAACCCCGCGCGCATAATGGCGTGATCTTCGGCTATCAGCAGTTGAATCATGACTCTCTATCTACAATGCAAAGGGAAGGGGGATGATCACCCGGACCGTGGTCCCTCGATCCGCAGAGCTGTCTATTTCAAGGCTGCCGCCAAGCGTCAATGCGCGTTCACGCATGCCCATCAGTCCGAATTTGTATTGGTGCGCGATTTGGGTGTCAAATCCTCTGCCATTGTCGTGGATGGATACCCGGCAGCAAGTGGGTTCGAATGTTAGATTGATCTCGATCCGCGAGGCCTGAGCATGGCGCGCAATATTGGTTAATGACTCCTGTACTACGCGGAAAATCGTGGTGGCGCGCTCATCGTCCAGCGCCACGGTCTGCGATGGAGTTTGTAAGTGGCAAGAAAGACCGCTGTGTTCATGAAATTCGGCAATCAGCCATTCCAGCGCGGCAATAATCCCCATATCCAAAGCCGCTGGGCGTAATGAGGACGCGATGTTGCGCACTACGCGCAGGCTCGCGTCGATTAGCCCGGTCAATTCGCGCGTGCGCTCACCGATCAAGGGTGCCTCATGGCCGAACTGTACCCTTAGTGATGAAATTTTCATGCGTAACACTGTCAGGTGTTGGCCAAGTTCGTCATGAATTTCCCTGGCAATGCTACGACGCTCTTCTTCACGCTCCGCATCCCGGCGCGCGGCCAATTCACGCAGGCGCTGCTCGGCCTCTTTTAGCTCGCTGACATTAACCCCCAAAACCAATACGCCGACGATCTGATCATCCGCCGCGCGCTCGGCCACCATTTGCAACACATAGCTGGACGCGAAACCCGCGTCGGATCGAGTCCAATCAACTTGCAACTGGCTTGACGTGCCGGATGCTAGCACCATGGCCAGTTTTTCTCGATACTTTTCTAATGGAATATTGGCGGACCATGCGCGCTCGGTAATATCGCCGAGCGCGAGTTTGGATGGTAGCTTCATTTCGCGAAGATATGCGGGATTGGCGTAAATTCGACGTAAATGTTGATCGTAGCGCAAGATGATATTGGGCGAGTTTTCCGCCAGTGTGCGAAATTTTTGCTCACTGGCGCGCAATCGCTGGAGCATCGTATTTTGCTTCGAGAGCTTCCGCGCCGCGCCCGTGACGCCAAACACCTCGTCATCGACTCGAATGGCTGCGTCAGGGACCTCAGGACTAATCTGCACAAAAAAATAGGGTGAGTCGACTTGGTTAACCAGCGCTATCTGCGTAAGCGCGGACATTTTGCGCCCATGTTTGCCGCAATAAGCGAGCTTAATGTTGAGTCGCGCGGCTTGACCTTGGCGTAACGCGTGACAGGCGCGCTGAAACACCGTATGGCTGTCTGGATGCAGAATATCGGAAAATGTGGAGCCGAACGATGCCTCGGGTGCATCGCTTAGCATCGACAATAGCGTGCGATTCGCCCTGATCCATTGGCCAGACAGGGAAAAAATCGCCATGCCGACCAGTGCCAGATCAAACGTCGCCGAGAAATAAACTTCGTCTGTTTGCAAGTAATGGCACCTTTATTTTTATGTAATACTTTTTTACTCTACAACGAAGATTACCCTTCTGGTCAATGGTTGTTTTTTATGTTTAAGACGCTGCTTTTGGCGGGTAGGAATGCCCCTACTTGGATCGGATAATACCTACCATAAAACCAGTATCGGCCTATGTTTTGCCACACCTTAGACTGACATAATTTGTTGGATATACTTAGGCGGATGGCATGGTGCAAAACGGCTTTTTTCCTCTCTGCAACGTACTTCTCGTATTTCCGCTCATACTCTTGTGCGCGTCGGTATGGCGACGATCTGCCCCCTTTGTTTTTACCTCTGCCGATGTCTCGCCCATGGGCGTCGACCACCGGCATGAGATCTGGTGTGAAGCCAAAATCAACGCGATATCAGTGTCGGCGCCCCAGGGTTTAGAGACCAGGGTCCAAGCCCGGATCATCTCTGGCGAGTGGGTGGCTCAACGCTGTCAGGCTTTTGTTATCGGGCCGGATAGCCCGCAAATGAGGATTCCATACCTCGCGCTAAAATCGCGCGGCTCAATCGTAACGGTCATTGATCGAGCAACACCTGAAGACAGCGCGCCGGACGTGGCGGCGTTAGACAACTACAAGGCAGGCTGGCGCGCAGGCCAAATGATGGCCGACGCGTTGCAGTACAGCGGCAATGTTGCGGTGCTTAGGTCCGTTGCCGGCGTGGTTTCGAGCGAGCAACGCGTGACCGGATTTATCGATGCCACTCTGCAATCGGGTCTGAACATAGTGCTAGATACGCACATTGGCGCTTCGGTGAGTGAGGGGCGTCGAAATGCCTATGAGGCGTTGCGTGAACTATCGGACAAAGTGGATGGCGTATTCACCAGTAATGAACCAAGCACTCTAGGCACCTGTATTGCACTCAATCACTTGGGACTGGCGCAACGGGTGATCCATGTCGGGATTGATGTGAGTTTTGTGATGCGTAAAGTCTTGAGTGTCCGAGGTGGTGTTAGGTCGTAACGCGGCGCAACCCATCATCTATAGACCAACCATGAGGATGGATTTGAGATGACAATCATCAAGCAGCTACTGACCACGCTGGCGGTCGCTCTACTGAGCATGCTGCTGATCGGCGGTTATGGCATCTGGCAGCTGAATCAGGCGCAATTGCGATTTCATTTAGTTCAGACCAATACCTTGCCCAGCATGAAGGCAATGGCGACGGCTCAAGCCGCGTTGACAGACAGTAGGGTCAACGCGGCAAAAATGATGTATGCCCCAACTGCGTCGGATCGGAACGATGCCATGACCGCACTGACTGCGGCGGATCAGCGATTCGACGCCACGATGACCGACTACGCGGCAAACGACATCTCTGACAATGTGGATCGAGCACGACTTGAAGCGGACAAAACCGCCATGGCGAATTATCGGACCGCGCGTGATCTGGCCATTAACGAAGCCAAGGCGGGCAATATGAGCCAAGCCATTGATCAGCTCTTGGTAAAAGCCCGTCCGGCAGCGGAGGCGCTGACGCTGGCGTTGAAAAACCACGATCAATACAACGCCGAACAAGCGGCGCAAATTAACCGGGAGAATGACCAGGGCTATAGCCAGTCCTTGATGCTCATGTTTGGCTGCATTGTTGCCGCGTTTGTGATCTCCGGCCTGTTGGCCGCGCATTTGTTTAGCGTGATTCGCGGCGGGCTGAGTAATATTCAAGGGACGTTGGAACAAGTCAATCATTCGCTTGATTTTACCCAGCGCGCGCCAATCATGCGCATGGATGAAATAGGGCGTACCGCCAGCGCTTTTAATAGCCTGCTGGAACGCTTGCAGCATAGTTTGAAAAGTTTGCATGGCGGAGCGCAAGAAGTTGCCAGTGCGGCGCATCAATTGGCGCTAGGCGCCAGTCAGGTCTCTACCGCCGCCGCAGAGCAGAGTGAAGCGGCGGCCAATATGGCGGCGACGGTGGAGCAGATGACCGTCAGCGTCAATCACGTGGCCGAGCAAGCCCGGCAGACCCATCAGGGCGCCGCCGAGTCCGGCAAATTGGTCGAGGATGGATCGAATATTATCGACCAGACGATCCATGACATTCGCGAAATTTCAGCGGTGGTCAAAGCATCGGCGCTAAGCATCAAGGAATTGGAAACCGATAGCGCCAAAGTGAGTTCGGTGGTCAATGTGATCAAAGAAATCGCCGATCAAACCA